>Ga0209829_10001570_pt1 | contig 18304 bp, 29 predicted proteins | sample C_140205_EF_Meta_FD_187311 | JGI IMG/M metagenome (GOLD analysis project Ga0209829, IMG submission 187311) | Freshwater microbial communities from Lake Croche, Canada to study carbon cycling - C_140205_EF_MetaG (SPAdes) (version 2) | ecosystem: Environmental > Aquatic > Freshwater > Lake...
TAAAAAGAAAAAGTCATATAAATAATAATGATAGCGATTATACAGCTAACACAAATACAAACATACGGAGAATACAATGGACTTTAATACATTAAAAACAAGTAACTCTAACTTCGATAAATTAACAAAGATGTTAGAAGCAAACCTCAATCCTGAGGATATTAATAAATCAAAAGACAAATATACAGACGAAAGAATTTGGAAACCTGAACTAGATAAAACTGGTAGTGGTTACGCTGTTATTCGTTTTTTACCTGCAACAGAAAAAGAAGAAATGCCATGGGTAAGAGTTTGGTCTCATGCCTTCCAAGATAAAGGTGGTTGGTATATTGAGAACTCATTAACAACTCTTAATCAAAAAGACCCAGTGAGTGAAGAAAATACTAGACTATGGAATTCAGGTGTTGAATCTGATAAAGAGATAGCAAGAAAAAGAAAAAGAAAATTATCTTACTACTCTAATATATTAGTTGTTAGTGACCCTGCTCATCCAGAAAATGAAGGCAAAGTATTCATATTCAAATATGGTAAAAAAATATTTGATAAGTTAACTGAAGCTATGCAACCAGCATTTGATGATGAACAACCAATTAACCCATTTGATTTTTGGAAAGGTGCAAACTTTAAACTAAAAATTAGAAAAGTAGATGGTTATTGGAATTATGACAAATCTGAATTTGAGCCTGTTAAGGCAGTTGCCGATAATGATGAGAAGATTAAAGCAATTTGGTCTAAACAGTATCCTCTAACACCTTTCTTGGCCCCTAGTAATTTTAAAACCTATGATGAACTTAAAGAGAAACTGAATAGGATAATTACGGGAACTAGAAATACTGCAACTGTTGAAAGCGCCGAGCTCCCTCCGGTTAAATCCAATGGTTCAGTAAAAAGTAATGGTAAAGCAACTCCATCTGCTAGTGATGATGACGACACGTTATCTTACTTTAGTAAATTAGCTGATGACGAGTAATCTCTCTCTGTACTAATACTTTAACGGTGGCCAGAAATGGCCACTGTTTTTACCAAACAGTTGTACTTAAATTTCTATAAGAAGCTTCAGTATTAAAAGGCATAGGCGAAGTAACTGTAGTAGCATTTGTCATATTTGCAACTGTATTCTGTTGTGGAGCAACAACCACATTATTTGCACCCATTTGTTGACCAGCATTTTGAGTAGATAAAGAACTTAATTCTTGGCTATTAATTTGACCAGGTTTTGTAAAAGTTTTTTCTTCTAATGGTTTGATTGCGGCTGATGGCCCTACAGGATTACCCATTGCATCTACATTAGGATTATCTAAATTTTCTTTTGCTGCTTCTTTACTACTACCTTTAAATAAAGAAAACAAACCAGCACCTATACCAACCACTGCCAATACAGCAAGTATTTCAGGTAAAAATGCTAATAATCCTGCACCACCTGCGGCAGCACCAGCGCCACCTGCGGCAGCAGCAGTACCACCTGCGGCAAGACCAGCACCTGCACCTGCAGCTCCTGCAGCAATGCCAGCACCCTCACCAGCAATTGCGGCACCACCAACAGAAGCACCAGCACCACTTAATCTACTAGCAAATTTGCCTACAGAATTTCCTGCACCTTTTAATCCTACAACATTCAATAAACCACTAACTCCTTTTAATAATTTAGAAGTCATTTCTTTTAATAATACTAATAATGAATCAGCAAGTTTTTTTAATGATGGCAATATGCCTTTTTGTAATATACCAGAATATTCTCTATTATCTTTATTTAATTCAGTAGTTGTTTGACCTAATTCTGATACATCACCACTAGTGCCTTTTAATTTTTTACCAAGTCCAGTAAATAAACCACCTATATTCTTAACATCTAACGCAAAACCACCAAATAAATCTTTTACTAAACCAAATGATTGTCTAAAAGCGCTTTCTAAAGTACCTTGTTTTCTGCCTGCTTTTTCACCTATTTCTTGTTTAATGATTTGTAATTCTTTTTGTCTCTTATCAATTGTTTCTTTTATAAGTTTAATTTCGTTTTGTTGCTCTTGTGTATATTCACCCTTTTCACCTGCACCTGATGTTTTTAATCTATTTAATAATTTATTTTCTTCAATTTTAATTATTTGTTCTGTTCTAATATAATCGTCTTGTCTTTTTCTTATTTCTTGTGGAGACAAATATTTTAAATCACCAGTTTGATTAACAGTAGTTCTAATACCTTTTTGCAACAATTCTGCTTGAGTGCCTTTTGCCTGTTCTATTTTTATATCTGTTGCTTCTTTTAATATTTGTGCTGCTTTTGATAATTTTTGAGTTAAATCATTAAAATTTTTACCTAAATTTTGATTGAATAATTTTAAATCTGAACTAAATTTTTTTTGCAATTCTTCCAATTTTTGCATAGCAAGAACCTCATCAGTTTTACTACCAGTATCTAATAAGGTTGCTATATTTTGTAATTCAGCTCTAACTACAGGTGATATAGATTGAATTGCTTTTCCTAAAAATAATTCAACTTTTGTATTAAGATTTTGTACTATTTGTGTTAGAAGTTGAGTATCTTCTTCCATAGGTTTTTTACCTATAGAACCTGAACCATAAAAATTTCTTAAATATTCCAAAGTTTCAGACATTGAACTTTCATTAGATTTTTGTTCTTCAACTTTATTTTGTTCAATAATCTCAACAGATTGAGAACCTAACGCACCAAATAGTTTATCTGAATCGTCTAAGAAATCTTTGGCCATTTAATTATTTTGTTTCTTCTGTTTGTTGTGCTTGCAATTCTGCGCCTTTTATTTTCTCTTGTGTTCTACCATAAGCAGATATACCTAATACAGCACCCATACAAATATGGAAGAATCCAGCACCTTGCAATGTCAATGGTTGCCATTGTGTAAACACAATGTTCTTTAAATATGTTGCTTGTGCTAAATTCCATAGTATTGGAAATATAACAAAATCAAATGCACATACTCCAAGATATAACCAACCCATAGCAGGACGCCATTTAGTATTAAAAGCTGTTTCTTTATTTTGTGTACTCATTTTTTATCCTTGTTTGTCTCTACGTTTTTTATCATCTTGCTCTTTTAAATAAGCAATCAATAATGATATGTATATGTCACGTTCCCATGGCAACATATTTTCAATCTCAGTCAATGAATATTTATGATGTTGCATCAGTGCAAAATTAGTTTCGAAATAGGCCTCTAGCGTGTTGTGGGCGAGGCCAATTCGAAAAAATCTGCAATACCTTGTAAAACCACTTTATTATCAACTCCTGTATTAGGATTTTTAATAGTAATTTCATGTTTTAAACGAGGCATAGTATCAAAAAATACTTTAATCTTTTTAAAAGATTCTTGAGGTAAACTCTCAATAAACTCTTTTAATTCTTGTTTAGGTGTATCTTTTGCTGGGTATATTTTATCGCCATCAAATATATGGTCTATACAATCTGCAATTATATCAAAAACTTTTTCAATTTGTAAATTGTCTATACCTTTTCCTGCACCATAATTTTTAAGTGTTGGATATTTAAAAACAACACCTAAGTTTCTATTTTCATCAATGACAATTTTATTTGTATGTTCATCATCAACATGAACATTTACTTGTGTTAAATCTATTTCTGTTTCAACATAAGTTTTGTTGTCATCTGGACATATCAATTTAAATTGTGATTTTTCTGATACTGATTTAGCTCGTATATTTAAAAATATATATTCAACATCAAAGATTGGTAAATTATTTACATTCAATACTTTAAATGTACATTCATTTACTATGTCTTTTAAAGCGTTAATCATTTGATTGTCATCACCAGTTTCAAGAGCAATGTATAATAATTTCTCCTCTTTAACTAGAAACGGCCTGTATTTTATTTTTTTATCTACTGATGGTAACGTCAATTCATACGTTGGTACATCAATCTTGGGTAACGTCATAATTATCTCCTTTATATTATATAGTTATGTTATAGGTTAATTGGTGGTATTCCTGGTAGATTAGTAAATGGAGGCGATACTCGACCACCAGTAATTTTTCCAATTGGTAAACTTCTTTGTAATTGGTCTATTACTTGAGTTCCTGCACGTCTTAATGTAGGTGGCAAATTATCTAATAATCCACCAAATAAACCACCGCCACCTGGTTTTACTACTACACTTCTTTGAGTAGGAGTACCAACATTAATTTGGCCTAATTTATCTAAGTAATAATTAATCCAATATCTAAATGTAAATGTTACAGTAAATGTTTGCAAAGCATTTGCATCATAACTATAATCAACTGGTCCTATTGTTTTAGGGAAACATTCTAATAATTGAATACCATAAGTAACATCATCTCTATCATCTTGACTTGCAAATTGTCCTAATTGATAAATGTTTACATTCGAAACATAGTTATCATAAAAATTATAATTGTTAGATTGATTACTGTAAATGGCTGATTGCCATGCTTCAAAATAAGAACGTTCTCTCATAAATTTATCACAATAAAATGTTGCTTGAATATCTGCTGATTTAATATCATGTGCTATTTTATAAACTGGCCCTTGATGTCTAACTTCTTTAATTTGTATATCTCTTTCAGGCATAGAAATAGCAGAACAAAATGCTTGAACTCTACGAACTTCTGATTTCTGATAACTATCAATAGGAAATGCAGGTATAGTTATATTACCTTTATCAGTTAAATCAACTTGTGGTGCTTTTGTAGGTAAACTAAATTCAACATAGTATCTTGCTTTACGAGCAAATCCTTCTGCTTCATTAATATAAGATTGAAAACGACCCATAGTCGTTTGAGGATTACCACCTTGTGCTTGACGAAATCTAGGGTCTTGATTTACACGGTCAAGTGACCTATCTCTATTAATACCAACTCGAACATCAAAATTGCCTATTCTTAAACCGCCTGATAAAATTGCCATTAGATTGAACTCCTTGATGCTTTGTAAACACTAGCAGCTGATTGTTTTTTAAATTGTTGTACAGGTAAATAAACAGCAACTGCAGCCTGTGTTAAATCTATTTTAAGAAAATTAGAACGAACATGTTTCCACAAATACTTTTTAATAGTAGGTTTAACAAGAGGTATATTTTTAACTCTTGACCAACTAACATCAAATTTTGTTGTTTTGTCCATTTTATTATTTGTTGCCCATTGTTGCATTACTTCTAATAATCTTAATCTTAATGCTGGTGGTAAATAGTGAAAGTTTAAACCACTAAATCCGCCTTCTATTGTTTCTAATGGTAATACAAGTGGAAATGTATCATAAACAGGTAATGTTTTTTTATACTTTGGGTCATAAAAGAACATGTTTAATAAACCAATACTAGGACGGCCAGTCAAACGGCCTTCTCTCATAAGTTTATTTGCTGTAATATTATCTGCAATAGATGAAATTGCGTTCCTGTACCAATCGCCAGAACGCATTGTGCCACCTTGTTTGTCCACCAATTTATCTAATATACTAACCATTTACTATATTTATGTTAGTTATAGATACCTATATCTTTTTCTGTAAATATTTTAAATTGCAAATCGTGTTCATTACAATAGATTTTGGCAGCCTCCCATTTGGCTTGATTCTTCAAATATTCTAAATGTTCTCTTAAAAAATACTTAGTTTGTTTCTTTGGTTTCTTTGGTGCAAAGCATTGTCTATAAGGTTTAACTTCAACCATAAATTTTTGACCTGATTTTAACTTAAATATGAAATCTGGAAAATAACGATGTATTTTATAGTCAACAGGTGAACGATAAACAATAGGCAATTCTTCTGATGCCCAAAATTCAACCTCATCATTACTATCCAAATAAACCATCATACGTCTTTCCAACATAGAACGATACACTATTCTGTTTGAATCGCCTGCATATTTGAGTGGATTTTTTGGTTTAAAAATACCTTTATAACTTGTCATATCACATATAAATATTACTATTAATCACAAAGATATTTATAACTTATGGCAGATGTATCAAATTTAATCCAACAAGCACAAAGTAACCTTTTGTCAAGTGGTTCAGGCATTGGTGGCGGTTTATTTAATAATATATTTGCAGTAGGTTCTAGTAACCCAGCAAAAAATCTTGCTGATGCACAAATAATAAACAAGTCGCCATTAGAATTAAAAAACGATATTTCTCAACCAAAACCTCAAGCTAATCCATACGCATTTGCATCAACTTGGTATCCTGAACAAGTATCTAATTTAGGTGATGGTAATTATATGATATTTGATATACTTGCAACTGATGCTGCCTATAGTGCAAAAACATTTTCAGCATTTAAAGGCGGCAATCAATTACAACCTTTAGAATCAGATATACCTGCAGCAAAACCAAGTTTTGCAAATGCTAAAGAAGGTAATATTGCATTAGGAAATAAAAGAATAACAGAACAATCTTCAGGTATAAATGCTGGTGCAGTTGGTTCAAGGCATACTAGAATTGTTAATTCTGTCGTATTATATACGCCACCAGGAATTAAAACAAGTTATAATACAAATTATGAAGCACCAGAAACTGGATTTATGGGAAATGTTATTGGTGCAGGACAAGGTAAAGGTTTTTGGGATTCATTATTAGGTGCAGGTACAGGAATATTACAAGGCATAGGAAATATAGCAAATGAAATAACAGCACAGGCTGTTTCTTTGGTGCCTGGTGGCGGTGATTTAAAAGCAGCACAACAAAAAGCAACAGGTCGTGCTATTAATCCACATCTTGAAATGACATTTAAATCTGTACCATTTAGAGAGTTTGATTACACTTTTGAATTTGCACCAAAAAATAAAACAGAACTAGATAGAGTACAACAAATACTTTTTTTGTTTAGATATCACATGCAACCAGAACTTGGTTTTGGTAATGATTTTATAGTACCATCAGAATTTCAAATCACATATATGGTTCTTAATAAAAGAAATGCCTACATTCCTAGAATTAGTAAGTGTGTATTAAAATCTATGGATATAGAACATGGTGATGCAACTGCTTTTAATACTCTTGCGACCGATTCAGTTGGTTCTGCACCAGTATATACTAAAATGACATTAAAATTTGGTGAAACAGAAATTATGACTAAAACAACGGTCAATAAAGGATTTTAATGTATTTTTCATATTTTCCTCAAGGACTTTATACTTTAAAAAATAATGGTATAACAGTACAAAAACAAGTAACTAATTTATTACGTAGAATAAAAGTTAGAACAAAAATTTTAAATGACACTATGTTATACGATTTATATGATATACCTGAAAATGAAACACCTGAAATTACCTCATTAAAACATTTTGGCAGTACAAAATATCATTGGGTAATATTAATGACAAATAACATTACAGACCGTTATTATGGTTGGCCTTTATCTAATTATGAATTTGAACAATATGTAAATTCAAAGTATAATAATCCTTATGGCGCACATCATTATGAAATACAACAATCAAGTGGACCAACTACAGGATTTGGCCCAAGCGATTATTCAAATCTAATTCAAGTTAACAGTGATTATCCTGGCGCAACAGAAGTTACTAATTATGCTTATGAACAAAGAATACAAGACAAATTAAGACAAATTAAATTATTAAATCCAGCTTACTTGCCTATTTTATTGGAAGAATTTCAAAAATTAATTGCATAATAAAGAAAGAACATAATTATGAGTATCTATGACAGTATTGACCCCAGTGTTATTAAAAAAGCTGGCGATTATATCTTATCAGATATTAATTTAATTTCATATAGAAGTAAAGACGGTTCTAATAAACCTGATTCAATATCTATTGAAACAATGGTCATAGAAATGAATCTATATGAAAGTATTTACAATAAAACATTATCAGGCAATCTAGTTGTAGTAGATGCAAATGGTCTTATTGCCAAAATGCCTTTAACAGGCAATGAACGATTAAGTTTTAAATTTATAACGCCGTCTATTAATGTTGGTTATGACTTTACTTCCGAAACTGGAAGTCCAATGTATATTTACAAAGTTCAGGCTAGACAAGAATTAACCGCTCGTTCACAAGTTTATGTATTGCATTTCTGTAGTAAAGAGATGATACGTAATGAGCAAGTGAGTGTGGATAATGCTCAATCTTCAACACATTCTCAAATGGTCGCCTCTATTACAAAAGACGATAGTTTTTTAGCATCACAAAAGAGATTTTATTTTGAACCATCATTATCTTCTAAATTCATATTTACAAAACAAAAACCTTTTGATGCAATAGATAGTATATCTAAATTAACACAAAGTGTACAATTTGCAAACGCAGGTTATTACTTCTATGAAACATCACAAGGATTTTATTATCGTTCATTAGAACACATGTTAGCAGTTGCTTCTGATACTGCTCGTGCTGCCATTGCCAAATACAGACCAAAACCAGCAAACATAAGACAAACTCCAGGTGGTGAGAAAGATGTCAAAAACGAAATGCAATTAGTAATGAGTTATTCTATTACAGATGAGTTTGACACATTAAAGAATTTAAGAAATGGTGTATATGCCAGTAAGTTAATAACACATGACCAATTAAATAAAACATTAACTGAAACTGTATATGATTATAGATTAGATTATCCAAATCACCAACATACAGAGGCCGATGCAAATGGCCAACGTATCGATGGCAAAGGAATATTACCAATAATATTAAGAGATGGTAAATATCTTACCGATTATCCTGATGGTACAGTATATCTATTAAGTAGTACAACAAAGTCTTTTGATAATAACGTAGAGAAACCAGATAGTACACAAATATTGCAACAACGATTAAGTCAAAGATTGGCCTTTCAATCATTTAAACTACAATTAACATTAAACGGATTTACTGGCCTACAAGCAGGAGATGTCATTACCTTTGATATGCCATCGTATGCACCCAAAGATGACGTAGAGACATTGGACAGAGACCCCTATATGTCTGGACGCTATTTGGTTACAAGTATTAGACACCAATTAGATAGAAGTAAGAAAAAACACATAATGATGCTAGAGTGTATGAAAGATAGCGTTGCCAGACCTTTTCCTTCTAATCCTACAATAGATACATTTACTGGACAAGAAAAGTCTTACAACGGCAGAGATGGTATTATAAGTTTATACGACCTTGACCAAGGTGCAGAAATTATTTACAGTAACATTTTTTCTTCTTAACTATGAAAATATCTGAGAGTCCGACGATTTTTCCTGCGAGACCGCCGATTTTTTGCAACAGGCCTATGCTAATGGCCGACCTACAAGCACCGAGAGGCATACTCACTAAATATTAGTGAAACCCTATAACAAAGTGAGAATTATGTTAAAACCAATTAAAAACAAAGTTAAGAAAATTAAAGATAAACTCCCTTTAGGTGTATGTAAGTGTAAACAATGTAAATGTAACAAGAGAGATAACTAAGAGGTGGCCGTGATAGTAAGAGAAGTTTTATATAAACTAATAGATAAAGTCATGCTAGCGCATGCCTGGTCTAGTATAATTGTATTTTACGTGGTGGCCAGTAGACCTGCGTAGAACTGGAGAAATAGGCGGAAATGATGTATGTTGAAGTGTTATTATCAGGCAATCTAACGAGAGAAAAATATGTATAACGAAAACTTTATGGGCATCAATGGCTTCTTCTGGTTTACAGGCCTAGTTGAAGATAGACAAGACCCATTAAAAGCAGGCCGAGTTAAAGTAAGAATTGTTGGAAGTCATACGGCCGATAAGATTAAACTGCCTACTTCTGAGTTGCCTTGGTGTTTAGTAATGTTGCCAGTTACGGCCAGCGGTGTAAGTGGAATCGGCCAGTCGGCGACCGGACTACTCGAAGGAAGCTGGGTGTTTGGTTTCTATCGTGATGGAGTTTTCAAGCAAGAGCCGTGTATATTAGGTAGTTTACCAGGAAGGCCAACACAGGGATCAAATAGCTCACAGGGCTTTTTTGACCCTAACGGTGTTTACCCTAAGTATATAAACGAGCCTGATGTCAATCGTCTGGCCGTTAACAATGGTGAGAAACCACATCCAAGTCTGGCCACTGATGCGGCTAATAGGATTACAAGCATACAGGCCTATAACTCAGCATGGGAACAACCTAATTCTTCTTATGCGGCCGTTTATCCATTTAATCATGTATATGAATCGGAGTCTGGCCATATTGTAGAGTTTGATGATACAAAGGACCACGAGAGAATACACATCCGCCATAGGTCTGGCACATCCATAGAATTAAGGCCAAATGGCGACCAGTTAACCGTTATAAGAGGAAACAGTTATCTAATCATAGACCAAGACAATAAGGTTTATATACAAGGCAATTCAGATGTAACCGTACAAGGCAATGCCAATGTAAAGGCCGGCTCAGACGCCAACGTACTGGCTCAAAATATTAATATGATTACAACAGGCGACCTTAATATGAATATAGGTGGTAAACTAAACATAACAGCAGGTAGCCTAACAGAGAATATAGCAGGTGAAACCAACCTAACATACGAAGGCGACCTACACACCAATATAAAGGCCGACACATATACAAATAAGGCCGCAGGTGGTACAGACTATGCAAGTACTGCAACTAGAGAATCAGGTACGATAACTGAATAATGCTTGACTTATCGTAGCTGTGAAAAAGGCCAGCAAAACAGTGGAAAAAAGGAACCCTTAATCTATAATTGCTTCACTATAACAACACGATAACCGCAGGCCTTTATTCTAATGGCCACCTCTATCTAGTCAAAATCTGGTAAATATAGTTAACATCCTTATAGGCGCAAAATTTCCTGGTATATTTTTACTGTTCCAGGTTCGTTCATTCCATAAATAGGTTCATGTATAAAATCATTATAGTGATTTTATTATGTTTATCTTTGTTTTCGTCATCCTCTATACACTCTAAAACAGCAACTGCAACTATGATGGTTACAGTAACGGTGGACCCTAATGCGGTTTCTATCCCTAGAAAAGAACCGATTATGAAGGATGGTAAAATTGGAAATACCAATCAAAATTCAAAGGTTATGGAAAACACGAATATAGACTGTTGTTATTGTACAAAGAAATATAGTGATGGTTCTTATATTGATGAAGAAAGAAATTCTTATCTATTTGATAGACAAACAGGCACCTTTGCAATTAATCGTTTGAATAAAGATAATAGATATGCTATAAGATGCCCTACTCCTGATTGGGGCAAGCCTAAAAATTAAAGACTTGACATTGTTTTAGGTTTGATATATAATGTGTATAGAAGGAGTATTATATGGGCATATCTAAAAACAATCCTGGTACAAGACAGGAACAGAAGAAAAAGATTTATAAAGGTGTGGAGTTAAGGCCTACTCTATATGTTGGTAGTGCAGTGAATAAAGGTAGATATCTAGCAGGTGCGATTAATGGTGAATTGGTTTGTGATGCGGCTGGCGTACCTTTACAATTAGCAAAGATACCTTTAGATAAAGAATAGATTTCTAAGTTAAATAAAACTACTATATACTATATGTCTATCGGAGTATTATTTGCATTAATTCTTGTCGGTTTCTATACGTTTGTTATAGGATTGGCAATTGCATTAGTTTATTATGTAGATAATTATTGTAACAACAATGATTATAAGTCTTTTAAAAATAATAGAAAAAGGTTTAAAAAGTATTCAAAGGATTATTTAAACTTTAATTAATCATTTTGCATAAATAGTAGAATAAATTAAGGAGATACCTAAAAATGTATAGAATAGAAATTACTAGAAATATAGATGGTCAAGTTAAAACAGAATATGACACAGTAAACGATTTAATTAGAGCAAAAGCAAAAGCAGATACTCTTAACAATGTTCATAACTTACCAGTTGTAGTAAAAGAAATTACAGAAGATCAATTAACTGATCTAACAAAAGGCACACTTGTATATACAATTGGTGAATAACAACCATAGAATAATAGTTTTGTATATAAAAAATGATTAAACAATACTTTTATATTATTATATTGATAACGATAGTGTTTATGTTATTAGGTTGTTCAAATGTAAGAATGGCCTGTCATATTGAAGGTTCTCAATCTACGGCAACAACTAAAGACCAAGCTAAAGATTCATCTGCATTTAATTCATTAAAAGATACAACACAAGAGTGTGCAAAAAATCCAACAGTTATTATATTTAAAGAGTTTTAATAAAAAAAAGTAAAGTACGTCCAAACAACTGCGTTTAGTATTAAATAACTTACTACGATAGTGCCCATAATTTTAAGGATTGTTAGGCGACATAGGCACATCAAAGATAAAAGCAATACGTTCTGCTGGCCCTATGTTTTCAGCCATGTGATTTTTCTTATTGTCAAACCAAAAGAAAGTGCCTGGTGGAACTACTACTACTTCTTTAGCATTATCATTTTCGCCATCGTCCCAAACTGTGTAACGATAAATGCCTTTAATAGATAAATGATAACGGTCTTTAGTTAAATAATAATTACCTCTATCAATATGTTTGCCTGTCATTCCGCCTGGTGCAGTCTTTAAAAATGCACAACGGCCTACTTTAAGTTTTAATGTGGCTAACCATTTTTGAATTTCTGTATGTCTGATTGTGGCTTCTGTTGGTACACAAATTTCTGTATCGCCTATAAATTCGCCAGGTTTTGAAATGCCACCCATTACAAGTTGCAATACACCTGAAGTAACAAGTTTAGTGTGAGGGTCTTGGCGGTCAACGCCTTTCATACGACTTACATTACCCCAATCTTCTGGGTATTGTTCCAATTGTTCACGTATTTTAGATACGTCTATATCACGTTTAATGATACGAATATTTTTCATTAATATACCTCAAATCAATACTATTATATTATATACTATTTAGTTTATGTTGTCAATGCTTTTATAAATAAACATACCAACAACTAAGGAGTGTGTATGGTAAGAAAAAGTAAAGTAAAAACTCCTGAAGATATCATTAACGATATAAAAGAAAAGCAATCTGAAATTGACGATTTATTGTGGGACTTAGAAGATACTATAAGTGGTTCTTCTGATTCAGACATTTCTGACTTTGACGAGGAAGAAGAAATAGACGAAACAGACGAAGAATAATAATCTATATTTCAGGTGCCTAGGTAACTAGGCACCCTTTGACACAACAAAGGGCTAAATGTTTAACAAATACGCAGGCCTAATCATACTTGGTGTTATATTTTCATTTCTAGCGTGGTTGTATATTTCAATCTATTGTCAATCTAAACGCTATAATAAAAAACTTAAAAGATTAAAGAAACTAAAATTGTTAGTGTTAAAAGGTGGTAGAAAACGTGTTCGGTAGACTATTTAAAAAAAGAAAACCAAATTTAAAAACATTAAAGAAAAAAGCACCAAAAATACCTAACTTTACTTGTCCTGATATAGACCATATTATGGAGTATGTAGAAAAAACTGATAAATTAAATCGTACTCAATTAGCATACTTTAAAAGACGTATGGAAAAATTAAGAACATCTAATGATAAATTACGAGATAGTGGTATCTATTGGTATGATGTTGTAAAAGATTTACTGGACAAATAGATGGAAATATTAGATATTATTATTGTTGTTTGGTATGGTCTTATGATAGGTTATTTATTTTTAAATAGAGATAAATAATATTATGTACACACACAGACAAAACGAGCCTCAGTACAATGCAGGCAATTTCCAAGAGTATGAAAACGAATTAGAATGGATTGAATGTAGTTGGAACATTACTTATGGTATGATTCATCTAGTCTCAGCGTTCTACTACCCTTGGATTCAAAGGTAGTAAAACACTTTCTATTATAACAACTTATTTTTTAGGTAAGAATTTACTCAATGCAAATGCAATAACAGGTGTAGCGAACATTGCTAAACTAACTGCTATAACATTTAACTCAGGAGTTTTGTTAATGATACCTTGTAAACCTATATAAACGGTTACTGGTGCCATTACAATCGCTGACCAAAATATTCCTCTACCTGTTAAGTATGATGTAGTTAAAATACTTATTAAGATAATAAACAAATTAACACGTAATACTCCGTAAGTAAAGAATATATAAGTTAAATCCCAATTTTGAATTGCGATTAACCAAACTACAAAAGCAACACAAACTATCGTCCATCTAGCTACATTTACCGATTTGTTTTTATCTTTAACAAAGTCATTTGCAACTATACTAGCAATAGCATTACCGTGTGCATCAATGATAACACACGCTACGTTTAACATTGCAATACCAAAGATAGCAACAGCGGCCACACTTACAGATTTTAATAACACTAGTTGATTTAAACTAACGTCTGTTATTTCCATACCTGTAGCTAATGCTGCTGTTCCAATCAATGCAATAACAGTTTGAAGTACAAAATATGTTGGTACTCCCCACACCCATGCTTTCCAAGGTTTAAAGTTTTGTTGAGCATAATTCTTTTGATGGTGTGTTGCACTCATTAAAGGACCAGTAAAAAATGTTAAAGCGGCTGTATAACCAAACGTTAACATAAGAGTAGGATCGAATAGATCACCAATCTGTTTTTTACCTGTTAAGAAATCTGAAAAAGATTTATCAGATGGAATAGCCTTAAATGCTATATAAAATAATGCCGAAAACAAGATAAAGTTCAAAGCAGTTTGAATAGAACCGGTTATTAAACTAGTTTTAATGCCACCACGAAAACTGTATAATGCTGTTCCTAAAACTATTAACCCAGTAATTATTTCTACATTACCTATTTCAATAAATTTAATATACTTAAATGCAGCTGTAAATGTTGTTGCTAAATTACCAAAACAAGCAAGTATGAAGATTATTTGAAATAGCGTGCCTACGCCTGGACCATAAGTTTTTTTAATCCATTCACTTGTAGTAAAACCATTTGGTACTTTTTTGTTAATTCTAATTGTAAGCCAAGCAAACAATAAGAAACCTAATAGTTGAGGTACTGTAAACCAAAAGTAACCTGCCCAACCATTATTATAAAATTGTTGACTGCCTGAAAACATAGCTAAGCCTGTTAACCAGCAACCAATCATACCTAGTGTACTTTCAACTAGGCCTGCATTACGATTAGCAACAATATAACCTTCTTTTGTTGCACCATAACTGTTTGTAAATCTACTTATACCATAGAATATGGCAAAATAACATACTAAAAATAGTATGACTGTTGTTAAATCGAACATCAATTCTCCTTAATTAAATAATGTTGTTATTGTTATAATATATCACATATATACTATATTGTCAAGTTATATAGTCATAATATTGTTTTTGAAGGTAGTAAAAAGTATATATAAATAGTAATAAATATAGTAATAATTACTATAAAAGAGGAGATTTAAATGTCAAACAAAAAGACTTTACGTTGGGTTATAACACACCACCCAGTAGAATTGTTTAAAAGAACTGCTGAATTATTTAAACAAGAACTAGAAAAAGAGTGTCCAAATCAATTTAATTTAGAAATTTATACAGCCGGAACTTATGATAATAAATTTAAAAATCATCCAGAATTTCGTATAACACCACCAAATATTGAAGGTTTAGAACATGAAAATGATACTAAGAAAATATTAGGTGAAGAAGTAAAATTTAATAAATTAAAAAATTTTAAAAGCCATGATAAGTGGAGTTCATTTTTTAAAGCTCTTAAAGAAGGAGAATTTGAAATGAGCCAAACACAAGTAAATATAGTTGGCGGCTTTTTAGATAAAAATTATCATGTTATTGATTTACCTTTCTTATTTAATGGCCACGACCATGTGTCTAAAGTATTAGATAATGAAATTGGAGACGAAATGGGAGAATCTTTAGCATCTAATACAGGTATTAGAGGTTTAGCTTTTACATACTCTGGCGGTTATAGAGTTATAGGCGCTAAAAAAGGAATAACAACTATAAGTGATTTATCAGAATTAAAATTGTTAACTAACACAGCTCACAGTGATGAACTATTTAATAATGTAGGTGCTAATACACTTAGAAAACATAAAGCTTCTATAGAAGATGTTGCTGATTTTAATAATAATGAAAATGGAGCGGTCGAAACAACTTATTTAAGATTTTCTGGTAAAAACGTATTGAAAACTCAACACAGTATGTTTACTACTGCAATCTTAACAGGTGATAAATTTTGGAACACATTAACAGCGGAACAACAAGCGGCTTTCAAAAGAATTGCTAAAGTTGTTGCAAAAGAAGAACGTAAATGGTCTTTACAAGACGCTGCTGCTTATGAAGCTAACGCTGTTGCAAACGGTGTTACTATTACAGAAATCAATAAATCTGATCTTGCAAAATTACAAGAATCAGCTAAAAAAGTTTATTCTAATTTAGATAAAATTGGAATTAACAAAAATTTAGTTGACAGAATTATTGCTTCTGCATAATTAATAAAACGTTTAAATCTCGAAGCACTCAATTAACGTTGAGTGCTTCAACCTCTCTAATCCAATCCTCAATTTCTTCTTTTAAAATAACGTTTGAAAATCCTTTATATTTGACAAGATAACACTTGCCCCAACAACCAACGTAATCAATATCAATAATTTCTGGTTTAGATTCGGAATTGTTCATAGATTCCCATAAATTTTGCCAAATAATAGAAACCATACATTGAAGCGTAAACGGCAACTACGAATAGGCCTGCATAAACTAGAGATTTTATATCATCTTTATTAAACATTTATTTAACTCCTTTCACATATATTAATTCATCAACATTATAATGTTTTACATATATTAAATTAGTTTGTTTTGTTAATTTAACATAGTTTTTTCCATCTTTTGACTTCAAAAACTTTTTGGTATCTGCTTTTATTATTTTTATTAGTTGTTTTATGTTCATATACGTATAATATACACTGTATTTTTACTTAAAACAAGCGAAAAATTCACTTTTTTAAAAGAAATAAGGCAACAAAATCAGCAACTTAGTCAAATGTTGCAAAAATACAACAACAAAATTCATTATAAATAGTAAATATATGATTGATTTTGAAAAAATTGATGATTTATCATTTATGATTGATGATACTGATTCGAAAAAACTAAAAAAAACAAAAAAATATGGCAAAAAAAGTATCAAACAGCGCAAGCGCATTAAAAAACGCAGCTAAACCAAAAAGAACTAGCATTGGTCGTGGGTTTCACAGTAAATCTATGATGAATAAACATAAAAGAAGAAGTTTTAAGGCTTATAGAGGCCAAGGAAGATAAAAACTAATGCCAGGAATTTGTAGGGTGGAATTAGACCGACATATTGGTCATGCCAAGGCAAAAGTTCCTTATCACCAAACTCCTTATAAGACTGGTTCTGAAAATGTTTATGTAAATGGTAAACAAGCAGTTAGAATTGGTGATATTTGCGCTTGTAAAGATCCAGCACTTGAAGGAAGTGAAACTGTTTTTATAAATGGAATAGGTGTTCATAGAAAAAATGATGCAACTGCTGGCCATGAAGGATGGGTGCCAAATAAAGCGGCTACTGGTTCAGAAAATGTATTTGCAGGTTAATATGGCACAATTAGATTTATCGGGATTTACATTTACAACTCAACCTACAAAAAAAGAAACTGAACCATTTGAATATGCTGCTTTTGGCTACTTAGATCAAAACCCAGCAATAGTTGGTAATACATTTCAAAGTTATATTGGTATTTACTATGATGATGCAGGCGATAAAACTGACGATAACTCTCAATATGACTATTTGTACATGTTATTAAATTATGTACAAAGTGGATATGTTAATGTTTAAATTGTATAATAAAGAATAAATAAAGCATGACTATAACCTATCGAAATACCAAAGGAGCTGCTCTTACTTACAATGAGATGGACGAGAATTTTCGTGATCTAAGACAAGACACGACAATTGATAGAGTATTAGAGAATGGTAATACAACTACAAAAAGTTTAAATTTAGGTTCTTTAAATGCAACTGCTATTACACTTAATGGACAACCTTTAGCAGGATTGGGTTATACAGGTTCAAAAGGAGATGTTGGTTATACAGGAAGTTTAGGTTACACAGGATCATTAGGTTATACAGGATCAGCTTCAACAGTTGTTGGTTACACAGGATCAAAAGGCGATCAAGGTCCTGCAGGAGGTTATACTGGATCACAAGGTGAAATTGGTTATACAGGTTCAGCATCTACTGTAGTTGGTTATACAGGAAGTTTAGGTTACACAGGATCACAAGGTGTAATCGGTTATACAGGTTCTAAAGGCGATCAAGGCAACCAAGGTATACAAGGTTTTACAGGGTCAAAAGGCGATTTAGGTTATTCAGGTTC
>Ga0209829_10001571_pt1 | contig 18304 bp, 17 predicted proteins | sample C_140205_EF_Meta_FD_187311 | JGI IMG/M metagenome (GOLD analysis project Ga0209829, IMG submission 187311) | Freshwater microbial communities from Lake Croche, Canada to study carbon cycling - C_140205_EF_MetaG (SPAdes) (version 2) | ecosystem: Environmental > Aquatic > Freshwater > Lake...
AGCTGCACCGTTGTTTGCGCTGCCTGCGTCGTTATAGGACATCTTTGGAATACCGAACTGATATGCACCTGAGAAACCAGCGATGGTTGGTGTTGACAAAGCAAAACCACCCATGTAGGCGTAAGTCGTTCCAATGTTGGTTGGGTTGATGGACGCACCAGAAGAACCTGCGGAACCCGCGAAATTCGTAATCGCTGCAGGAGAAGCGGTTCCATTGACTTTAGAAGTCATTGAACCAGAGGAAATGGAGTTGGACTGCATGGCAGTCAAGTTGGCTGAACCACCGTTGGTACCTGTAGTTGTGTTGACTTGACCTTGAGCTTCCCACCATAAGTCGGCTTGACGGCCAATGGTCAATGCACCAATGCCAGCTTGATCCAACTTGATGTATGCGCCACGGTTGAAGAAACCAGGAGCATCAGCAGCAGCGGTGATATTTCCCTGCGTTGCAGCTGTCGTTGAAGTGGGAGGAGCTGAGGTTGTCAGAGCTGTTGTTGCTGAAGCAGCTTGGCCAGTCATCAAAGTGATTTCTGAACGCAAGTCAAAAGATGCACTCAAACCACCACCCATGTCTTCTTTGGAAGCGATGCCCCAATAAGAACTGGCGTTGCTGTTTGATTTTGTGAAAGTGGCTGATTTGCCACCTTGCGTAGAATTTACAACGGTCTGGTCCAAATTACCATAAATGGTCATTTGAGCAAACGATGTACCTAAAGCTGCTAACGATGCCAAAGCAACGAGTGTTTTTTTCATGTCAAGGTTCTCCAAGGTTTATTAAAGAGCTGAGAGCGACTTTTTCAAACAAAAATGTCATCGCCCGAAGCCTCAGCCAACCCCCTTTATTGGGAAGTTGTCGTTATTGCACCAGAGTGCGAGCTTACAAGCAAAGCTTTTCGTTGGATGAAGGGGTATTACGTTGCCGACAGACAACACTTAAGGCCATTTAAGGCCTTGAAACATCAACATGTCATAAACACTCAGTTGACACACTGATAGTAGAAACCCTAGTATCCATGGGACAGCGTTTTTAACAAGATCCTCCCATATGAGCTCCCAACTTGACCCTTTTCTCATTGCTTTTGACGATGCCTTGCGCACCCTCTTTTCGCAACAACATTCCTCTCGTCCCAACCCAGGCGCCGCAGAGCTTCAGTCGCCTTTAACTGCTGAAGAGAAAAAGCGCTCTGCAGCCCTCATGCGTGTGAACCATGTGGGTGAGGTTTGTGCACAAGCCCTCTACAACTCTCAAGCCTTGGCCACCCAAAACCCCAAGTTGGTCGCCCAATTCAAACACGCCCGCATGGAAGAAAACGATCACTTGGCTTGGACGCAAGAGCGTCTGAAAGCCTTGGGTAGCCATACCAGCTATCTCAACCCACTTTGGTACGCAGGCGCCTTTGCCCTTGGGTTTGCGGTTGGCAAAGTCGGCAAAGATGCAGTGAGTTTAGGCTTTGTGATGGAGACCGAGAAACAAGTGGAGGCCCATCTCGCATCCCACTTGGATCGTCTACCTCAAGCAGACACGGCCTCGAAAGCCATCGTTGAGCAAATGAAGATAGACGAGGCCCGGCACGCACGAGACGCCATGCGTGCAGGCGGCGTGGAGTTGCCAGCGCCCTTTAGGTTTCTCATGAAGTTGAGCGCCAAGGTGATGACCACTGCGGCTCACCACATTTAATTTTTTTAACGCACGAGGCCTCACCAAAAGCCTTATCAAAGGCACCTGTTGATTTTGATTCGAAATCGCTCTGACCTTGCTCAGACCCACTCAACTGGCCAGCGATTTAGCCCCCCTTCGAGCGCATTTGCATGGCTCAAACGCCCGCGTCTTCTGCAAGGATCTCAAAACTGGTCGTGATTTCAGCCGTTTTGGCAAGCATGATGCTGGCAGAACAATATTTGTCGTGGCTCATGGCGATCGCCCGCTCCACCGCCTGGGGGTTCAATTGGTGACCTTTGAGCGTGAAGTGCATGTGAATTTTGGTAAAAACCTTCGGGTCCACCTCTGCTCGTGTGCTTTGCAACTGGACACTGCAGGCCGTGACTTGATGGCGACCACGCTTTAAGATGAGCACCACATCATAGGCTGTGCACCCGCCTGTACCTGCCAGCACCACCTCCATGGGCCGAGGAGCCAAGTTTTGGCCGCCATTCATGGGCTTGTCCACATCTGGCGCTCCATCCATCATGAAGGCATGCCCACTGCCTGTCTCTGCCATGAAGCCCATCGACGACTTCGAGCTCGTTTGACCTGTCCAACTCACTGTGCATTCCATCACGTCCACCTTTTGATCAGGGTTTTACAAATTTATGTTGCAGTGCAACACTTTCATTGCTATATTCCAAACATGTTTGACACCTTTTTGGTGTCGCGCCGATTGTCTCCTCCACCTTCAACAGGTGGATTTATCCCCGAACCCCATGGGTTCGGGGTTTTTTTTGAGATCCGCGTTTGAAAGCATTCATTTGATGTATTTTCGCACCGAAGTGACATCGCGCGAGAAGAGATCTCAGGCACCAAGGACACAAGCTCAGCTCTTGGCCACTAAAATCCCCTAGATGAGCAACACAACACCCAAGCCTCGCACCAACGCACTTCGCAAATCAGCCGCATTGAGTTCAGCTGAGTTGACCCCGGCAGACTATTTAAAAAGAATTTTAAATGCCAAGGTGTATGACGTGGCTCACGAGTCTGAGTTGACATCCGCCAAAACCTTGAGTGAACGCTTGGGCAACCATGTGTTGCTCAAACGCGAGGACCAACAAGCGGTTTTCAGTTTTAAGCTTCGAGGGGCTTACAACAAAATGGCACACTTGAGTGCCACGCAACTTAAAAAAGGCGTGATTTGTGCCTCTGCGGGCAACCATGCTCAAGGGGTGGCCCTTGGGGCCAAGACGCTGGGATCCAAAGCGGTCATTGTCATGCCCATCACCACGCCCGAGCTTAAAGTTCAAGCGGTCAAAGCCTTAGGTGGCCAAGTGATCCTCCATGGTGAGAGCTACACCGACGCCTATGAGCACGCTTTAGAACTTGAAAAGAAAAAGGGGCTGACCTTTGTGCACCCTTTTGATGACCCTGATGTGATTGCAGGTCAAGGCACCATCGCGATGGAAATCTTGCGGCAGTGTCCGGGGCGTTTAGACGCTATTTTTGTCGCCATTGGAGGAGGAGGCCTCATTTCTGGGGTTGCCAATTACTTCAAAGCCGTTCGTCCCGATGTTCGGGTCATTGGCGTTCAGATGAACGATTCCGATGCCATGATGCAATCGATCCAAGCCGGTCAGCGAGTGAGTCTTGGCGACGTGGGTCTTTTCTCTGACGGCACCGCCGTCAAACTCGTTGGCGAAGAAACCTTTCGCATCAGTCGCAATTTGGTCGACGACTTCATGAGCGTTGACACCGACGAAGTCTGTGCAGCCATCAAAGACATCTTCATTGACACCCGCAGCATAGTGGAGCCCGCAGGCGCCTTGGCTGTTGCAGCCATCAAGAAATACAGCGCATTGCACAAAGCCAAAGGCCAAACCTTTGCTGCCATTTTATGTGGTGCTAACATGAATTTTGACCGCCTGCGCTTTGTCGCCGAGCGCGCCGAAGTCGGTGAGCATCGGGAAGGCTTGTTTGCAGTGACCATCCCCGAGGAGCGAGGAAGCTTCAAGCAGTTTTGTCAATTGCTCGGCTCTTTGCCGACTTTTGGCTCTAGCGCTTCGCCCAGACAGGTCACGGAGTTCAATTACCGAATGAATGACAGTGCCGTGGCCCATGTGTTTGTCGGCTTGACCACCACCAAAGCCCTGGAGAGTCAAAAAATTGCTCGACACTTGAGCCAACATGGCTTCAAGGCTTTGGACCTGACCCACGACGACTTGGCCAAGGAGCACATTCGACACATGGTGGGTGGCGCCAGCACGCAGGCTCAAGATGAGCGACTGCTGCGCTTTGTTTTCCCTGAGCGTCCAGGTGCTTTGATGAAGTTTTTAAGCACCATGCGCCCCAACTGGAACATCAGCCTCTTTCACTATCGAAACCAAGGGGCTGACTATGGACGCATCTTGGTGGGCTTACAAGTACCCAAGGCAGATGACAAGCCCTTCAAAACATTTTTAAAAGTTTTGGGCTACCCGTGTGTTGAAGAAACACAAAACCCTGTTTATCAACTGTTCTTAAAAAAATAAGCCCACAAGGGGGCTCCAACCAAACTTTAACCAGACGTTAGCTGGGCTTTAAATGCCTTTGAACGCCGGCAACTCAACACTGAGTGTCGCTGGACCCTTTGAGCTGGGGCCGAGTTGGACGCTCTTGGGCTCAATAGAGATCAAATACAAACCAGGCTCGACCTCATCGCCCACTTTGTAAGGCTTGGCCACCTGTTGATCGACACTCAACAGGGCTGCGCCCTGCTGGGCCTTAGGGTTTTGCTGGGTCTTGGCAAGAGAGCGCCCTGATTCGGCATAAACCACTCCCATGAGGCGCACCCTTGAGCTCAACAAACTCAATTGTTGTGACTGGAGTTGCTGTGCGCTAAGAGCCCTGTTCTCAGGCAAGCTGGCCTGCCCCAAGGCCGCACCTAGATCGCTCAGCTTGATGGCCTTTAACTCTTCGGAGAGTCTAGGCACACTTAAGGTGGTGACCTCAGCGGCGCTGTTGTCCATCCACTTGAAGATCCAGTAAACCGACCCGAAGCACACCAAAGCCCAAACACAAAAGGTGAAGACCCAAAGAACACTTTGGGGCATGGGTTGATCAACTTTGGCAAAGGTCATTGAGAAATGAAGATAAAAAATGAAACCATCAAGGGCTCTAGAAGCTGTGTATTTTAGACTGGCTTCTTTCAAGCCCCGTCATAGGGTTAAAAAATTTCAGAATATCATGCTCTCCTCTTTGAATCTGTTGGACCGATAAGTGCCAAGCGGCACGACCACGGCCACTCATCTGATTTCACTTGGTCAGCACTTGTCACACAAATGGTAGGATAATGCGTAAGAATTGGATTCTGAAGGGGATTCTTGCCTTGTAAGGTGTCTTATTTGCATCTTCCTTCCCCTCTGGCTTTTGAGCACCATCGGCTTGAAACTGAAAGCCATGCGATGGCCCATTGTTGAACAGCTTTTTTAAATTCATTTTTTTAAGACGTCCATGCACACGACCCCCAACCCCATCAGCCCCAGTGCACCGCAAGACAAGACGCTCCAAGATCGGCACCCAACCCCTCAGCGGGGATTCACACTGATTGAGTTGATGGTGGTCTTGGTCATCATTGGTGTTTTGGCGGCTCTGATCGTACCCAATGTGATTGACCGCGCCGATGATGCTCGAGTGACGGCAGCCAAGACCGACATCAACAACATGTCGCAAGCGCTCAAACTCTACAAATTGGACAACCAACGCTTCCCTAGCGCCGATCAAGGGCTCCAAGCCTTGGTGGTCAAACCCAGCGTGGGCGCCGTGCCCTTGAACTGGAAGCCCTATCTTGACAAGTTGCCCAACGATCCTTGGGGTCGCCCTTACCAATACCTTGTCCCAGGCATCAAAGGTGAGGTCGACGTGATGTCCTTGGGTGCAGATGGTCAAAGTGGGGGCGAAGGCAAAAACGCTGACATTGGCAGTTGGCAATAACGGCATCGGTCCATGCATAGGGCCCCCACGCGTTCAAAGGCCAAGTCCCTTGGCTTTACTTTGCTTGAACTCTTGGTCGTTTTGCTCATCATGGCACTGGGTTCTGCTGGTGTGGCGTGGTCACTGAGGCAAACCCCAGAACAAACCCTCGAGCGGGAAGCTCAGCGGCTCATTTATTGGCTGGAGGTCGCTCGCGTTCAGGCAAGCGTTCAAGGACAAAGAGTGCAATGGGTCGCAACGCCTCTTGGTTATTCATTTTGGGCCAACGGTCCTTCGACCTTGCCCAAAGAGCTCATCCCTTGGCTTGCCAGCAGCACCCGAGTGATTTCAAGCAACTCGTTCTTGGTGCTGGGACCAGAGCCTATATTGAGCCCTCAAAGCATTGAACTTGGCATGCAAGACACCAACGCGGTGCGCATCAAAATCAGCACCAATGGTCTGTCACCTTTTGCGCTCTCGCGCTGAATGGGGATCGCACACGATGAACACCTCCATGCCTTCACCCAAGCACTCAGGCCTCAAGCACGGCGGATTCACCTTGATCGAAGTCTTGGTTGCTTTGTTCATTGTGGCCTTGACCTTGATCACAGGAGTCAAAGCGTCCAACACCCTCATGCAAAGTGCTGAACGACAAAAGAGCACCTTGTTGGCACAGCTTTGCATTGACAACTATTTGGTGAGCATGCGACTGAGCAAACAACTGCCTGGAACCGGTGAGCAAATCAGCACTTGCCAACAGGCCTCTCAAAACATCACCCTCAAGGTACAAATCAACACCACACCCAATCCCAGTTTTAGGCGAATGGACATTCAAGCCTTTGAGCTAAGTACGCCCGTGCTGAGCGTGAGCACCGTCCTGGGCCTTTTATGATGACTCCCATCTCGCGTCAAAAGCGCCAAGCTGGCGTTGCAGCCCCCCAAGCCTCAAGGACAACATGGGGCTTTACGCTGATCGAAGTTTTACTGACGCTTTGGATCATGTCGATCATGGCCCTCATGAGTTGGCAGTCGATCGACGCCATGATCAAAGTCAGGGAACAAAGCCTCTCCAGTGTGAACGACCTGTCGGTCGCACAAACGGCACTGGCTCAATGGCAAACCGATCTGGACAATTCAGTGACAGCAGATGATCAACATCAAATACCGGGTATCGACTGGGACGGTCAAACCCTCAGAATGGTTCGCACCAGCAGTGCCCCTTGGGATAAAGAAGGCGACCCTGGGCTTTGGGTGGTCGCGTGGACCGCCCGAACGGTAACCAGCGAAGACGTGTTGGACCAAGTGGCGATGGGTGGTGGCGCTGCAACGTATTGGATCAGGTGGCAGTCTCCCAATTTTAAAACGCTCCCTGAGCTCAAACTGCATTGGCAAACGGCTGAGAGCTGGGGCAAAAATGCAACCCAAGAAACCAAGGCCCGAGAGACGCTTTTGTTGCCCATCCAGAGCTGGCAAATTTTCTATTACCGCTTGAACGCTTGGACCAACCCCATGTCGAGCGCAGACGCTAGCACCGTTTTCACACCCACCTCTCAGGGCAGCTCAAACACTGGCACAAGCGCTAACTCAAATGGCTCAAGTTCCTCAAGTGCCTCCAGCGCTTCCAGCTCCTCTGGCGCAAACAACGCCAACACCTTGAGCGCACCCGATGGCATTCGCTTGAAACTGCTGCCCGACGTGCAAACCAGATTAGGGCGCATGAGCAGCAGCCAAGAGGCCAATTTAGCTCAAGCACCCGACCCAAGCTTGACCATGGATTGGGTGCGCCCCAACTTTTCCAATGTCCGATAAAGGGGTCCCCTTGAGCGCCAAAGCCCGTTCATCTCAAGCCCGCAAGGTGACTCAAAAGGGAATGGCTTTGATTGCCGCCATGGTCACGGTGTTGGTGGTTGCACTCTTGGCCAGCAGCGCACTGTGGATCCAATCCAATCGATTTGAGGTGGAATCCTCCCAAAGACAAAGAAATCAAGCCTTGTGGCTTTTGACTGGTGCACTGGATTGGTCTCGCGTTATTTTGCGTGAAGACGCGCGATCAAGCACCACCGACACCCTGGTCGAGCCTTGGGCCGTTCCCCTGCAAGAGGCCAAGCTCTCCAGTTTCATTCGCGCGCAAAGCAATGCCACGGGATCAACGGCCAGTGACAACACACAAGACGAAGCGCTCACCGAGCAAGTCTTTTTATCGGGTCAAATCACCGATGTGCAATCGAAATTGAATTTTTACAACTTGCTCTTAGCCGCCAATGTCTCTTTGAGCACTTTGAACCCCGTGAGCGTCACGGGTACCAATGCAGGTACGTCCGCGCCAGAAAGCAACACCCCCTCTGCCGGCCTTAATGTCAACAGCTCATCGACCAGCAACGCAACGACCAACGCTGCGCAAGGGGTGGCGATGAGCTTCATTCGTCTCTTTCAAGTTCTGCAACTGCCGGTCAATGAGCTTGAAGCTGTGAATGCACAACTAAAAATCCTCGCCCAGTCCCAAAACGCCAATCGAAGAGGTGGGAACCCACTCTCCTCCAGCAGCGCACTTGCCATGAATGGCGGTGGCCCCTTGATGCCACAAAGGTTTGAACAACTCACATGGCTTGGCCTGTCTGAATCGAGTGTTCGCCAACTCCTACCGCATGCCACTTGGGTTCCTTTTTCGACCGCCGTGAATTTGAACACCGCCACGACAGAGGTGATCTATGCCCAATTGCTCGGTCTTGACTATGCTGATGCCCAGCGCTTGGTCAAAGCAAGGGAAAATAAACCATGGCAAAGCATGGAGCAATTCAAACAAGGCTTGAGCTCGCAAAGCAAGCCCATCTCCTACAACGAAAGCACCGTCCAATTGAGCTCGCGTCTTTTTGAGGTCAGAGGTCAACTGCGAATGGGTCAAACGACGATCACCGAAAAATCCCTCCTTTTGAGAGACAATTCAACCGTGCAAATTGTCTGGAGAGACAGGGGCGCTGCGCTTCGCTTTTTAGATGCCAAGGTACCCTGAACCCCACCCCTCAGACAACAATTCGCTCAAAAGCGCCAAGTTTCACGTGCATATCGAATCTTTTGAAGACCTACAATAGGCCACCATGCTAGTTTTGTCATTGCCCCAAACGCCAAAGTCTGAGCTTTTCTATGTTCAAGCGTCTGCCAATTCGCTGATCACGCAAAGCCTACAAACCCCCCTTGCCTTGCTGCCCAAAGGCGAAGACGAGGTGGTCGGTGTGTTGCCTTGGCAACAAGTTTCATGGCATTTGATTGAAGTACCTCAAGATGGCGAAAAACTTCTTCTGTCTGATCAAGGCACCTACCTCAACAACGCCGCCCACAAAAACAAAGCCCACCAACTCCTTCAAGGATTGCTTGAAGAGCAACTGCTCGATGACTTGACCCAATTGCACTGGGTCAGTGGCAAATTGATGGCACCACCCCTTGCCAAAGACCCTGTGCTGAACGCGACGGGGTCAACGACAAGTTCAGGCCCTGGGCCCTCACAACTGTGGGTGGCTTGTTGCAACAAGACCTGGCTCAAAGAAGCACTTGTGGCTTTAGAAGAGCATTCCATCACGGTCCACCGACTGGTGCCAGAATTTGAACCCTCTTTGATGAGCGTTGATTTGTATGCCATGGATGGACCCATGGGCCTGGAGTTTGTGCTGAGCAATTCCTCAGGCGTGATGGGTTTTCCCAAACAAGTGTTGGCCTCTTTAACGACCTCACTGAAGCGGCCCTTTAAAGTTCATTTTGAACCTGCCGTGTCCGATCAAATGACCGCTTTGTTTCAAGGCGAAACTGAGCTACAGACTCGCGCCCAACGACTTCTGCAAGCCAGCCAAAGCAGTTGGGATTTTGCAAGAGGCGAATGGGGTCAAGGATCCGCCAAACGCATGCTCAAAGTCGTACAAAAGGCCATGGGCCAGTTTTTGAATCAAAAAGAATGGCGCCTGGCACGCCTGGGTCTGGTCTTGCTTTTGGTGATCAATGTCCTGGCACTCAATGCATGGACGTGGAAAGAACAGGCAAGCCGCCAAACCCAAAAAGATCAGCTCACTCAAATTCTTAAAACCGCCTTTCCTGACATTCAAGTGGTGGTGGACCCCATGGTACAAATGCGACGAGCGCTTGTGGCCCTGCAGCAAAAAACAGCAACGCCCAACAATGGAGACTTTGAGCATTTGCTGAGCGCTTGGGCCCTACTGAGCGCCAACAACCCGGGCCTAGATTTGCAGCAAGTTCAAACCTTGAGGTTCCAAGCCAACGAACTGACCGTTTTGTGGAAGGGCGCCAACCCAAGCGTCTCCAACCCCGGGCTCCAACTGCCCCTCGAGCTCAAAGACCAAGGCTACGAGGTTGACAGCGACGGCAAGCAAACCCATTTGCGTTGGAGCATGAAGCCATGAAACACAGATCCGCCCAAGCAGCCCCACCAAAAGACTTGATGGGTCAAGCGATCAACAAGTATTTGGCTTTGAATCCAAGAGAGCAAATGGGCCTCAAAGCCTTGGGTGCCTTGCTCGGGTTTTGGATTTTTTGGCAAGTTGTATGGGTCCCCGCCCAACACATTTGGTTCTCACCCTCGCAGGCCATCAGTCAACTCGACCTCCAACTGCAAGAGATGAAGCTTCTACAAACCCAGGCCCAAGTCATCCGAACGCAAACGCACATCACCTCCCAAGAAGCCAGCAAGGCCGTAGAGAAAATCACCAAAAACCTCATCCCCCAAGCACAAATAGCGGCCAGTGATGAAGGCGTCCAAATCAGCTTCACCTCCGTCTCGGCCAATGTGCTCTCGCGCTGGTTGTTGGAAGTTCGTGAAACGGCTCAAAGCACCGTTGTGCAAGCCGATTTGACCCGCTCGCCCAATGCCTCCCAAGCGTCCAAAGAAAGCGCCTTATGGCAAGGCCGCTTGACCGTGGGCCTGCCTCACTGAGCACGGCCCCTCATTTTTTGATCCCAACACCCTTGATGCCTCGAACCCTTCAAAGTCCCCTGCGCTTGGCATTGCTTGGGAGCTTGGCAGGCATATTTTTGGCCGTGTTGACTTTGGCGCCTGCTTTTTGGCTCAGCCAAGCGATCGGCTACTTGAGCCATCAACAAGTGCTTTTGCAGCACCCCACTGGAACCCTTTGGAAGGGATCGGCTCAACTGGCCTTGTCCTCGGGCAGCAGCAGCCCCTTCGCCTTGGGACTGCCCACTCGACTTCATTGGCAAGTGAAGCCCTGCTGTCTCTCTTTTGCAACACCAACACCTGAGCCCTTCACAAGCGCTTCAACCAGTTATTTGACGCTGTTGCTGGAGCTGCAAGCCCCTTGTTGCCTAGAGAGACCTTTTCTGATCGCCATCAAGCCCCAGGGGTTGGGCCTGCTCATCACCCCGCAAAGGGGTCAGATTAAGTTGCCAGCCCATTGGCTAGAAGGCTTGGGCGCGCCTTGGAACACCCTACAACCCAAGGGACTCTTGACGCTTGAAAACCAAGATTTCCAAGTGTTGTTGCAAAAAGACCGGGTCTCTCCAAAAGGTACTCTGGAGCTCAAAATAGATCAGTTATCCTCTAGACTCTCAACGGTCAAACCCCTAGGTTCTTATAGCGTGCTTTTGAATTCACAAAGCAGTCCTCAAATTGAGTTAAGCTCGCAGGCCAACAGCCGTTTGATGCTCAAAGGCACGGGCCAATGGGAGGCAGGCCGATTGCACTTTGAAGGCCTGGCTGAAACGTCTGCTTCGGACGAGGAGACCTTGTCGAATTTATTGAATGTTTTAGGGCAAAGAAATGGGCGTCAGGCCCGATTAAAAATTGACTGACAACGGGCCTGCTTGAAACAGGACTGGTACTTTTAAAAGTGACGACCTTCGTTACATCATGTTTGGATTTTTTATGATGATTGTTAAGTTTGCTCTCTCGATGCTTGGAAGTTGGGCACTGTTCGCTGTCGCTCAAAGCCCTGCGCCCAGTGCCAACCCATCGACGGCAAGCGTGAGCATCACGGGTGCTGCCTCTGCAAGTGCACCTGTACCCAATGCATCAGCACCTGCCGCTCTGCAAGCCCCCTTGCCAGCGCAATACCCCTTGAGCTCCGTGCCTGCAAACGCCAAGAACAACGCCCCAACCGATCCTGCCTTGAACGCAGGCATCCAAAAATCCACTCAAGGTTTGAGCCTGAATTTTGTGAACGCAGATATAGAAGCCGTGGCTCGAACGCTGGGCAGCTTGATGGACAAAACCATCGTGGTCGACCCCAAGGTCAAGGGCACCATCAGTTTGAACACCGACAAGCCTTTGAGCAGCGCACAAGCATGGAACCTCTTTTTAGCAGCCTTGAGATTGCAGTCTTTCAGTGTGGTCGAAGTCAATGGTCTGTTCAAAGTCTTGCCCGAAGCCGACGCTAAACTTCAAGGCGGCAGCGTCTCTTCGAGCGCTCAAGCCACGGGCTCCGCCCTGCCTGCAGGCCTACCCGCCAACGTCGGACAAGTGCTCACCCAAGTCTTTCGCTTGCAACATGAAAACCCCAACAACTTGTTGGCAGTTTTGCGGCCCCTCATCAGCCCCAACAACACCATCAACGTGAGCCCTGGCTCCAATGCGCTGATCATCACCGATTACACCGACAATTTATTGCGCCTCGCAAAAATCATCACCAGCTTGGACGTCCCCAATGCAAGCGATGTCGAAGTGATACCTTTAAAGCACGCCATTGCCCTTGACTTGGCGCCCTTGGTGAACCGGCTCATCGAGTCGGGCAGTGCGCTTGGTGCGTCCGGTGCTGGCGCAACAGGACAAGTCGAGAGTGCCTACAAAACCACCTTGATCGCAGAGCCCAGAAGCAATGCCATCATCTTGCGTGCAGCCAACCCTACACGCTCCAACCAGGCCAAGGCCTTGATTGAAAAGCTGGACCGCCCCAACAGCACGTCTGCCAGCGGGGACATTCACGTGGTGTACTTGAAAAACGCCGACGCCACCAAATTAGCGTCCACCTTGCGTGCCGCCATCGCAAGCGAGCCAAGAAGCCCTTTGAGTGGCGCCAATGGTGTTTCAGTGGGGAACCCTGGCATGTCCAGCCCCATGCCCCCTTCAGCACCTGGTAGTCCCAACGCCACGGGTGCTCAAACGGGAGGTCAAATTCAAGCCGACATTTCCACCAACTCTCTCATCATCACGGCACCAGAGCCTCAGTTTCGGCAAATTCGCGCGGTGATCGATCAACTCGATGGCCGCCGCGCTCAGGTGATGGTGGAGTCCTTGATTGCCGAGGTCGATGCAAGCAAAACTTCACAATTCGGTATTCAGTGGCAAAACATCTTGGGCTCCAAAGGTGGGAATGTGGGCGTTCTGGGAACCAACTTTGGCTCAGGTGGCAACAACTTGCTCAATTTGGCTTTGTCGGCCAATGCCTCTGCCGCTGGGGCCACGGCACCAGGTGCAGGCCTGAACATTGGCAGCTTTAAACAAGTCAATGGCGTTTATGTCTTGTCTGCCTTGGCCAATTTTTTACAACAAAATGGGGACAACAACATTTTGTCCACACCCACCTTGCTCACGCTTGACAATGAAGAGGCCAAAATTGTCGTCGGCCAAAACGTCCCCTTCGTCACGGGCCAGTACACCTCCAACAACACCGTCAATGGATCTGTCAATCCTTTCCAAACCATCGAAAGAAAGGATGTGGGTCTGACCTTGAAAGTCAAACCCCAAATCAGTGAAACGGGCACGGTCAAACTGACCATTTACCAGGAAGTCTCTAGCGTTGACGCGACATCTGTAGGGTCGGTCTCTGGCTTGATCACCAACAAGCGCTCGATCGAGTCCAATATTTTGGTGGAAGACGGCTCGGTGGTGGTCTTGGGCGGCTTGTTGTCCGACGAGTACGACGGCAACAAAGCGCAAGTGCCGGGCTTTGGTGACATTCCCTACATTGGTTCTCTCTTCAGAAACGAGACCCGCACAAGGAAGAAAACCAATTTGATGGTGTTCTTGCGTCCCGTGGTTTTACGAGATGCCAACGCCACTGAACTGTTCTCCAGCGGTCGCTATCAACAAATGATGGGTGCTCAAAACAATTCACAAGTTGAACCCAATCCAGTGATGCCCATTGGCAACACCATTGTTTTGCCCCCAGCGCCTCTCAAACCCAGCAAGCCCTGAGACTGAAGACTGAAGCCCGGACCATGAACACATTGACCAAGGCGCTTGATTTGAACGAGCATGCCGAATCACTTTTGCCATGAGTTATCCCCTACCCTACGCCTTTGCCAGAGCACACGACTTGCTCTTGGAAGAGCGCGCCGACGAGTTGTCTTTGTGGTTCAGCTCTGACCCCCATGCCATGGCATGGTCAGAGGTACAACGCTACATTGCACCACGTCACATTGCCCACTGGTACCCCATTGAGCGCGATGCACTGCGTCAAAAGATCAGTGCCGTCTATTCACAGGGTGAGTCTTCTGCTGCGACCGTGGTCAATGAAGTGCAAAGCGATGTGGACCTCACGCGCATGATGCAAGAGCTCCCAGCGGTAGAAGACTTGTTGGAGTCGGCTGATGACGCACCGATCATTCGCTTGTTGAACGCCCTTCTGACCCAAGCGGCCAAAGAAGGTGCCAGCGACATCCACATCGAACCCTATGAGCGGCACTCTTGTGTGCGCTTTCGCATCGATGGCGGACTTCGTGAGGTGGTGCAAACACACCGCGCCTTGCACGCGGCCTTGATTTCTAGACTGAAGATCATGGCTGACTTGGATATCGCTGAAAAACGCTTGCCCCAAGATGGTCGAATCTCTTTGCGATTGGGACAAAAGGCCATTGACGTTCGCGTCTCAACCCTGCCTGGCGCCCATGGTGAGCGGGCCGTGTTGAGGCTTTTGGACAAAAGCGAAAGTCGTTTGAGTTTGAGCTCTGTTGGGATGACGGGACACAATTTGGCCCGCCTCTCAAGCTTGATCCAACAGCCTCATGGCATCATTTTGGTGACGGGGCCCACAGGAAGCGGCAAAACCACCACTTTGTACGCCGCCTTACAACAACTCGATGCCAGCACCCGGAACATCTTGACCGTTGAAGACCCCATTGAGTACGAACTGGCTGGGGTGGGTCAAACCCAAGTCAACTCCAAAATCGATCTCACCTTTGCCAAAGCGCTCAGGGCGATATTGCGACAAGACCCCGATGTCATCATGATTGGTGAGATCCGTGACTTTGAAACCGCGCAAATTGCCATTCAAGCCTCTCTCACCGGACACTTGGTCTTGGCCACCTTGCACACCAACGATGCACCAAGTGCCATCACGCGGCTCATGGACATGGGTGTCGAGCCCTTTTTATTGAGCTCCTCCTTGTTGGGCGTGTTGGCGCAACGCTTGGTCAGAAAGATTTGCACGCATTGTGCTGGCAGTGGTTGCGAACACTGTCACCAAACCGGCTATCAAGGACGCACGGGTATCTTTGAGCTTTTGAGCACCGACTTGGCCCTCAAAGAGCTCATTCACAACCAAGCCTCTGAGGCTGATATCCGACAAAGCGCCATGAAGGGCGGCATGCAAATGATGCGAGAAGACGGTTTAAGGCTGGTGCAAGAGCAACTCACCACGATGGAGGAACTCATTCGCGTCACCCGAGACTGAACAAGCGGACTTTGCCTCTTCATCCCTTTCATCCCTTTCTACACTTCACCCTTCAAACTCTCTACACCATGTCCGCCTTCACCTACCAAGCCATGGACCCGACGGGTCAAACCCAAAGCGGTGTGCTGGAAGGCGACTCTGAGAGAGCGGTGCGTCAAACGCTAAGAAAGCGCGGCATGATTCCCTTGGACGTGCGCTTGGTGGCCAATGAGCGTCGTTCTCTGCTACAAAAGGAGCTTTGGCACACCCCTGTTTTTTCGAAGACGGCTTTGACGCTTTGGACCCGTCAACTGTCTGAACTGATCAATGCCGGCTTGACGCTGGAGCGGGCCTTGAGTGCGCTCACCTCAGAAGCTGAAAACGAAAAGGCCCGAGACTTGGTGGCCAGCATTCGCTCTGAAGTCAATGCGGGCTCCACCTTTGCCAAAGCACTGCAAACCCACCCCAAAGAGTTTTCTCCCATTTATTTGGCCTCCATCGCCTCTGGCGAACAAAGTGGTGAGCTCGGTTTGATCTTGTCCAGACTCGCTCGGGACTTGGAAGCGGAGCATCAACTTCAAAGCAAAGTGCTTCAAGCCTTGTTGTACCCGGCCTTGGTGAGTTTGATTGCATTTTTCATCGTGATTTTTCTATTGTCGTATGTCGTGCCCCAGGTTGCCCACGTCTTTACCAACAGCCACAAAGCTTTGCCTCTTTTGACAGTCGTGATGTTGTCCCTCTCTAAGGGCTTGCAGACCTACGGTTGGATGCTGTTGCTGGGCTTGGTGGCCGGCATCTTCCTCTTCAAAGAGGCCATGAAACGGGAAGCCCTTCGTTCTCGCTTTGATGCTTGGACTTTGAAGTGGCCCATTTTGGGGACCTTGATCAGGGGCTACAACGCTGCTCGCTTTGCCAACACCTTGGCAACCTTGGTGTCTGCGGGCGTTCCGATCTTGAAGGCCTTACAAGCCTCTGCCCAGACCTTGTCGAACCAAGCGATGAAGGACGATATGCTGGAGGCGCTGGTCTCTGTGAGAGAGGGGGCGTCTCTTGGCCTGGCCTTGTCTCAAAAGGGGCGTTTACCGGGCCTCTTGCCGATGTTTGCAAGACTTGGAGAGCAAACCGGACAGCTCTCGCACATGCTTGAAAAAGCGGCCGAGCAACTCTCCTCCGACGTTCAAAGACGCGCTTTGCAATTGGCCACCATTTTGGAGCCCTTGTTGATCGTGGCGATGGGTGGCATGGTCATGTTGATCGTTTTATCGATCATGCTGCCGATCATCGAACTCAATCAATTGGTCAAATAGCCCATGGATCCTAGGAGCGCACATTCATGAGCATTTCTCTAGAGGGCCGATTGGTGGTGGCCATTTCCTCGCGCGCGCTTTTTGACTTTGAGGAAGAAAACAAAGTCTTTGAGCAAGCCAATGACAAGGCTTACATGCAGCTGCAGCTCGAGCGCCTTGACATACCGGCCAAGCCCGGTGTTGCGTTTTCTTTGGTGAAAAAACTTTTGGCGTTCAACAAGCACGCCAAGCAAAGCACTGAAGTGGTGATCCTCTCGCGCAACGATCCGGTGAGTGGCATGCGGGTCTTTCGATCGGCTCAACACTATGGCCTGGCGATCGAACGCGGCAGCTTCACACGAGGACAACCCCCTTGGCGCTACTTGAAACCCTTGTCAGCCAATTTGTTTTTGTCCACCCACACCAGTGACGTTCGTGCGGCACTTGCCGCCCAAGTCCCAGCCGCTCAAGTCTATCCCCACTCCGCCCATGCCTCAGATGCTCACCCCCACGAGGTGCGCATTGCGTTTGATGGAGATGCGGTTCTTTTCTCTGATGAGGCTGAACGAGTGTTTCAAACACAAGGCCTCAACGCGTTTCAGCAGCACGAGCGGGAACTGGCCACTCAACCCATGAGCGCGGGCCCCTTCAAGCCCTTGCTGCAAGCGCTTCATCGCTTGCAGTCTGCTGGTACGAGTGAGATGAAAATCAGGACCGCTTTGGTGACCGCTAGAAGTGCACCAGCGCATGAGCGCGCGATTCGCACCCTGATGAATTGGAACATCGAGGTGGATGAGGCCATGTTCTTAGGAGGCATGGACAAGGGCGGGTTTTTAAGGGAGTTTGAGCCTGACTTCTTTTTTGATGACCAAACCGGACACATTGAATCGGCCTCTAAGCATGTGCCCTCCGGGCACGTGGTGAGTGGTCTCAAAAACGAGCCTTGAGTCAAGGACAGCGAGCAAGAACGCCTTCAACGCAGCCAACAAAAGTCTCGTTCTAAAACGACGTCATTCAAAAAGGGAGCCTTGGGTCGAGATGTCTTGGCTTTTGCGCGAGGAGGGGACTGCTTTTGAAGTTAGAACCTTTGGCGCAGGGGCACTGACCAAGGCTGGCATTCTCGCCCCCGTCAACAAGGCTTGCGCTTCCAAGTGACTGGCAACAAGCCACTCTTCAAACTGATCAACGCCAAGCACCAGAGGTGTTCTTTTTTCTTCTCCAGGCGCATGCATCTTGCTCATCACGGGATGCTCGTCTGCATTCAAGGTCAGCATGGAGAACGAATCGATGGTGGACCGATCCGCCGCAGGGGTCCAACTCTCCCATAGACAAGCAACACCAAAGGGCGCTCCACTCTCGATGTGTATGCGATGCCTGACGGGCTGGCCAGACCCATAGCAAGGTTCAAAAAAATCATCGATCAACACCACTGCGAACCGTCTTTCCCGATAAGCCGCTTTGAAGCTGGGTTTGTCTTTTACCGTTTCACATCTGGCGTTGTAGGTATGGCGGGCTATTTTTTCGTCCTTGGCCCAAGAAGGAATCAAACCAAAACGAGCAAGACTTATTTGATCTTCAATTTCTCCATGACGGGACTTAAGAACTGGCGCCTCATACCCAGGAAACACCTCCAAGGGATAGCCCTTGGGCAGTTTTTTATTGAGCTTGGCCTCAAACCACTCTCTGTGTTGGGTTGAAGAAAAGTTGGTGCACATCCAGTCTCCTTTGTCTGCTTATGGATGACCCAAGGGGTAGGTCATTTTTAGCAAATTATGCATGCACAAAAACTCCATCTTGCGCTCTCCCGCTTATCGACA
>Ga0209829_10001572_pt1 | contig 18303 bp, 14 predicted proteins | sample C_140205_EF_Meta_FD_187311 | JGI IMG/M metagenome (GOLD analysis project Ga0209829, IMG submission 187311) | Freshwater microbial communities from Lake Croche, Canada to study carbon cycling - C_140205_EF_MetaG (SPAdes) (version 2) | ecosystem: Environmental > Aquatic > Freshwater > Lake...
TGAATGCCCTGAATACCTTGAGAACCATCAGCACCTTGAATTCCCTGAATTCCAGTTCCTTCAGTACCTTGAATTCCCTGAATACCTTGAGAACCAGACCCATCAGCACCTTGAATTCCCTGAATACCTTGAGAACCATCAGTACCTTGAATGCCCTGAATACCTTGAGAACCAGACCCATCAGCACCTTGAATTCCCTGAATTCCAGTTCCTTCAGTACCTTGAATGCCCTGAATTCCTTGAGAACCAGACCCATCAGTACCTTGAATTCCCTGAATACCTTGAGAACCATCAGTACCTTGAAGACCTTGAACTCCTTGAGAACCAGACCCATCAGCACCCTGAATTCCCTGAATTCCAGTTCCTTCAGTACCCTGAATTCCTTGAACTCCTTGTACTCCTTGAGCACCAGACCCTGCAATGCCCTGAAGACCTTGTACTCCTCCAGTTCCTTGAACTCCTTGTACTCCTTGAGCACCAGACCCTGCAATGCCCTGAAGACCTTGCAATCCTCCAGTTCCTTGAATTCCCTGAATTCCTTGAGTTCCCTGACCTCCACCACCAATTACTGTTACGAATTCTGCAGTATTTGTTGCTGAGTTCCACTGTAGATACTTACCATCATAAGCATCGGAATTTGTTGCAACACCAACAACATCATCCAAATATCTTAGACGAGTTTCACCACCACCACCTAATGTGGAGAGTTGTTGTTGAATACGAGAAAGAAAAAGTCTATAATGATTTTGTAAATCATCAAGTGTTGCAAACTTTTGGTCTAATGGAGTTAATGGGTCATTTTGCTGTTTAACATACGAAGGTTCTGCAAGAAGACCTAATGACCTTTCAATCAGTTCATTTCTTGGTTCTTCTTTATATTCTTCAAGAACCTCATAAACTTCATCTAAAGACCTTTCAATTATATCTTCAATTATTTCGTGTTGTTGTTTTGGTGTCTCTGAATATAACCATTCCTTAAATGCTTTAACTGTTCTTTGTCCTTGTACCTTTTTCTTTTTTTCTGGAGTGATTTCTTCATTTAAAGTAGACAAAAAAAGTTCATCAAAAGAATCTCCAATCAAAGATTCTTTTTTTTCTTTAATTACTTTTTTTCCAGTACTTACTGTTGAAAAGAAATCAGATAAATCATTATAGTCTGCTTCAAATTCATTCATTTATCAATCCTCGTATTCTTGATTGTCCTCGATTTCACCAAAGAGACTTGCAGCAACTTCTGGTCTTACTTCATTAACTTTTTCTGCAGATTTTGCAAAAAGAATTTCTTTAATCTTATCACTGACTTCCGAAGGGGATTCGTCAGTTAGAATCATATCCATTAAATCGTCCATAGTTATAATAATTTTTAACTAAAGTTATTTATAATTCTCCAGCAGACCCCAAATCAACACCTGTTTGACTATTAGTTAAACCTGGTTCTTGAGGCATTGCTCCAAGTGCATTTGGGTCTTGTGGAGCACCCATAGCACCTGCAGCACCCATTGGGTTCAACATTGCTGCTGGGTCTAAAATAATTCCATCTTTGATTTCTTTTTTCATTTGTGCGTCAATTTCTTTTATTTGAGTATCAGTTTGTCCAAGAATTGTTCTTCTTACATACTCTGCGGAGAAATAACGGCCAAGATATGGGTCCATTGCAGCAACAACACCCAACTTATCATTCATCAATTCATTTTTCTTTAAATCAGAAAAATGATTATCATAAACATAATCAAACTGAATGTGATCGGATAATACATTCCAATCTTCTAGTGATACAATATTTTTAAGAATTAATTGAGTTTTAAGTAAATCAATAAAAATTTGAGAAAATCTCTTTCTCAATCTTCCAACAAAACGAGTAAATTTCAATTCATCTCTTAAAATTTCAGATGAACGACCAAGATTAAATCCACCTTCTGCAGCAAGTCTTGTTGGTGGAACACCTAAAGAATCATAAAGTTTCTTTTGGAAATACTCAATATCAGCAAGTTCTCCAAGATTTTGACCACCAGGAAGAGTTGTGATTTCAGTTCCTCTACCACCTTCTCTTCTTGGTAACCAGAAGTCCTCAAGCATCGCCATATACTTGCGGTCATCTTTGATTTCTCCAGTATCTGCATTATATACAAGTTTATTCCTATAACGGTTCATAACATCGCGCAGATACTGCTCTGCTTTAATTTTAGGAAGATTACCAACATCAATATAAAATATTCTTCTTTCTGGTGCTCTTGATAGTCTATAAATCACAAGACTATCCTCAATCATTCTTAATTGATTGAGTGCTTTGATTGCCTTATGAAGAAATGAAAGTACTGTTTGCTTATTTCTATCTACAAGACCAGATGTAACATATACAATTGCATCCTTTGCAATTTTTACATTATTTACATCTGATACTCTATAAGTAGCATTTTGTGATGACCCAACATTTGGGTCGTACATATAAAATTCTTCAATCTCTTGATTACCAAAATCAATTTGATTTTTATCATTTACAATTTTTCTATATTCAGTACCAAAAGCATCTTTACTATCTTTTTTTAATTTTCTTATATATTTAATTTTTAAAGCATCAATATATCTTACTTCTTTAATACCATCTGATGGTTTGTTGAAATCAATTACTTTATGATAATAGATTCTTCCATCAACATACCAATTTCTAAAAATCTCGTGGCACTTCTTATCGAAGTCCATAATTTCTTTGAGATACCTAAACTCATCTCGGATAATATCTTTTAGTTTGTCCGAAGCAGGAAGATTTGAAAGGTCTATCTCTACTGGAGAATCGTTTAAGTCCGATACAATTGCTTCATTTACAACATCTTCAATCGCACTATCACATTCTGGATGTAAAGACATCTCACGATATCTTCGGATTAAATCTGCCTCACTCTTATAAACACCCTCAATATCTACATACTGACCGTAGAATCCACTTGAAATGTAAAAGTCTGATTTATCTTCTTCATTACGAGGAATGGGAGAAATAACCTTTTTGGATTGTTTCTCCCTATTGTCTTCAAACTTAAAACCAAACAGTTTTGCCATAGTAATGTTATTGTCCTTATTCTACTATTTAGTCACTACTAAATTATCTTCAGGATAGTGGAAAAGTTATTCCTGCATCTGCACTAGTTGAAGTGCTATTAAATTCTTCAGAATTACCAGAACCAAGAATACTACTTCCATTCTTATCAAAAGCATCCCACCATTGAACTTGAAGATCTACGGTAAATTCTTCAATGGTATCTGCTTGATCGTAAGAAAGATCAATCGCGCTAATAGAAGTTGGAAACATTCCATAAAATTGATAAGCTTTGAGAATTTGCATATTCCCATTGGTTGACATATCACCATTAATTCCTGCTTTACCAAGTTGATATACTTTCATATCTCTTTGGTAATTTACGGGATTCAATTCACCGGAATTGTCTTCGTGTTTATTCATATAATTCATCCATTTTTCAAAAGCATTTCTAATCTTAAAGTCAACATCATTAATTATAGTAATCGTCCAAGGATCGAATGTTCTATCACCTGCAATTTTCAAATTTCTTCCTCTAAAAGGAATATCAATTACATTGATTGTTGAACCAGGCAATGATGCTGCTTTAACTAAAAATCTAGTTTTTTCTACTAGTGCCACATCAGTAGCATCATCAGTTAAAGTAATACCTGTTGGAAAATTAATTTCACATTCAAAGAGGTTAGGTCTTGCTCCACCTCCAGAAATTCTATTCTTAAAGTCATTTAGGGTTCTTGAACCTGGTGAAATTCCGCCACCAGTTGCTGTTCCAGGAGTGTTTGGCATAGTTTTTTACCTCGTTGATTAAACAGTACCGATAATTTCTTCAAAACTGACTCCTGTGCGAGTAGCAACAAAAGTCAATCCAATAAAGTTGATTGATCTTGCAGGTTGAATGTAAATATCAGCCTTGAATTGATTTCCATCAATAACAGCTGGAGTGTTGTTTGACTCATCACACACAACAACAAAATCAGTAATACCTCTTTTTGACTTCACATCACGGAGATATGGTTCAACGATATTGATAAAGTTTGCTCTAGTAATTGTGTCATTAAATTCAAAGAGTTGTGCTCTTGCTGCTTTTTCAATTGATGATTCAAGTGTGAGGAACAAACGACGAACGTTAATTCTATCAAATGCCGAAGTATATGAAAGTGCAGTCTTATCACCAAAGAGAATAATGCCAGCACCAGGAGAGAAAATAATTGGATTAATTCTCTTTGGATAAAGAGTATCTCTTTGTGCTTGTGAAGGATTATATGCAAGTTTAACTGCATTATTTAATACTCCTCTGTTTGCACCAGCAGGTGAGAACCAAGGATAATTATTAATTGATGTTCTAGCCATCAATCCTGCAACATCAGCATTGCAAGCAATATATCTAAATTGATTATTAAATCTATCATAAACATACTTGTAACCAGTATCAAATACTGCATAAGATGATGATGCTAATGAGTCAAAGAATTTAACAATATTATTAGTTTGAGTATCAGAATTTGCTACATTAACAACACCTGCTCTATGTGGTGAAATTACAGCAATACAATCTTTGCGAACATCTGCAATTGCAATTAATTCATTTGCTTTTGCTTGTGATTCATAAATTGTAGTACCACCAGAAGGACCATTAATTAAGAAGTTGATTTGATATTCTGCTGGATTTGTGAAGTTTCTATATCCACTAACAACATTTGTTAAAGAAATTGAATAACCACCAATATTATTAGTTCCAGAATAATCTTTACCACCAATTAAGTTGTAAGTTGTTGCACCAATTACATTAAATGTATTGTTTTGTGCATCTAGACCCCAAGTAGTATCGGATGCATTTGAAAATCCTGATACTGTTAAGAATTTAGAAGGACTACCAACTGGAGCAAACCCAGGAAAAATATATTGTGAATTTGCAGCAATAATGGTTTTATAATAATTTCCTTCTGATGGTGAAATCTTAGCATCATATGCTTTAGACATATTGGTGTATTTTTCAAGAATATTACCAGCAGTACCAGTTACTTCTCCAGTATCATCAACAACAACGATGTGAAGTTCGTCATTTGCTCCATTTCTTTGCGAAGCATATTCAGAAGTTCTTGGTCTTGGTGCAATATTTCTCCAATAAACAGTAGAATTTGTTAATCCCAAAGTTTGTTGATTGTACCAATCTAAAGGTGCAGAAATTGTTTCACCAGAATTACCAGAATTAAGAACTGCTAATTTGAATGTTCCTGATGCAGTTGCTGCTGCACTTAAAAGAATGGTATTTTGTAGGGCTCCATTGACCGTTGTTGTTCCCAATCCAACAAAACTAGTTGTGGATTCTACACCAGAATTTCCTATAGAAACGATGTATTGTGTATTATTAATTCCTAATGGAAGACTTGTAATTAAATTAATGGGATTGATTACTGTCGAACCACTACTAACTACACCATAGAATTTTGAAATTGTTGAACTTTCAACTTTGGTGAGATCTCCATCATCATTTACAATCTTGATGTTTCCGACACCAAATGAATTTACACTTCCTTCTGCATAAGAAGTTTCAGTAAATACAGTTGATCCAGCACCAGAAGATTTTGCAGTAATTTTTACATCAATTGAACCATCATTGACTCTGGTAATAATACCTTTAAGAACTCCTGTTTCTGTTGTTACTGTTCCAACACCAGCAACTGATTGAGAGAAAGCAGATGTAACAGCATATCCAACATTTAATCCAAAAGTACCAATTGCAATTCTTTGATCTGCTGCTGCATCAATTACACAAACCTTTAAGTTATTTGCCCAAGAACCTGGATTCCTAGCAGACCAATTCCAATCAGTAGCAGTAGAATAATCATTATTATAATCTTCTGTTGATTTGATTTTTAATGTTACTGAATCTGCATTAGTTCCAGAATTTGAGTTGTTTAAATTTGTTCCATCACATCTTACAACTCTTAGAACACCACCATAAGAAAGATATGAAGCAGCACCCAACCAATATTCATATTGTGAGTCTGATGAAATTGGTTTTCCAAATGTATTGAGTAAATCATTCTCAGTTTCAATTAAAATAGGTACATCAACTGGACCCTTTTGAAAAGGACCAGCAATAGCGCCAACTTGATTATTTGCTGCGGTAATTCCCCCAACAGTTAAGTCAACTTCTCTTATCTTGACGCCTGGTGATACTAAATTTAACGCCATCTTTTTCCCCTCTTGAAGAAGTTCATTTTTGCCTAGAAGTATTTATAAATTACTAACCTTATCTGCTACTGATACTCCCACATATAAGATCTATCTCCATATTCATCCAAATGCCACCTATCACCGTCATTATCAACAAATGAAGTTTCATCACTCAATCCATCAGACATAAAACCAAATGGAGCCATATCCTGTTCAATTTGGTCTTTTTGATCTTCATATATTCTTTTACGAACATCATTATCTGTCATCTCCTTGAAATAGTCCTGAACAACCAACCAAGCAAAAATTACAAGACACATTGCAAGGTCATCATTACACCCTTCTTCTGCTTCAAATGATTGACTTTTTTGAATAAAGGTTGTTAATTCACTAATAATATCATAATCTTTGATGACTAATTTATCATCTTCAATAATTGTTTTTAAGTTTGAGCACCCAATTTTTTTAACTGTTTTGGACATTTTAATTCCAAGTTGAGTTTTCTTTCCAGAAAATCCCTGACCGACCATTTGACCTGCTCTTCCTCTCATTGAGCACATCAAAATATTATCGTATTCTAAATCAAAATGAAGTATGCTTGATACTTGTTCACCAATATCATTTACTTCTGCAAGAACAAATGCTTTATTATATGCCTTTGCTATATCGTGAATAATATTTGGAAAAAGCATAGGTTTAATTTCATTATTTCGATATTTTGCAACTATTTTATATGGAAATTGACTAATATCAAATACAATAAATGCAGAGTAGTCATTACTCATTCCACGAGATACATCCACAGTCATTAGATAAGTATGCTTTTCTATTGGTTGTTCATATACATCCATTCCTTTGCTTCTAGTGAGTGGATCATCATAAACCATCATTCTGAGTTTTGATGGAGTAATTAAAGTATCAACAGACCCCAAGAATTCGCACTCAAACTCTTGCGTAAATTGTCTTTCGGAAGTATTTGCAATTGTTTGTCGTTTCCACTCTGCGTCTCTTCCGGGAACTGCAGACCAATGAACTTCTAACGGAATATAACCATTCTTTCCTCTTTCAGCATCGTGCCAGAGTTTGTAAAACATATTCATCCCATTCGGAGTTGAGATGATAATAACTTTTGTACTTGTTCCCGAAGAAATGGTAGGATACACAGAAGAGAAAAACTGTTCTGCGATATGATTTGGAATGAACGCAAATTCGTCCAAGAAAATAATGTTGAAAGAATTTCCCCGAACAGCAGATGATGATGTAGATGCTGCTACAATTTTAGAACCATTTTCAAGTTCTAACGAACCTTTATTCCAAGAACCAACACCTTGCTGCAACCATTTTGGTAAATTTTCATAAGACAATTGTAATCTACCTAAAAGTTCTATTGCGGTTGCTGCTTTGTTTGCTAGAATTGCGATTCTTATATTATCATTGAAAAGAGCATAGTGAAGGAGATAAGATACAACAGTTGTTGATTTTCCTGTCTGTCTAGGAAGTTTTGCAATATTAAATCTATTTTGGTGAAAGTTTGTAATCAATTCTTCCTGAAAATCATACATTTTAAATGGCATCAAACCATGATCCAAAGAAACTATCTTTACATAATTTTTTGCAAAATAAATTGGATCATCTTTGCATCTTAAATATTCTTGAATTTGGTCTGTTGTAAATTCAATCTTAACATTTTCAGCTTTTAAATTTGGATTACCCTTATAATTTTTTTCACTCATAAATTAATAGCCATACTTGCGACTGTTTCTTGTTGTTTAAAATAAAGTTTTACATAAGATTTTGATATATTCTTTAAAAGTTCTACATCATTACAAGAATCAATTTCTCTAGAAATTCTTTCATATTCAAAAATCTTAGAAAGATTGTCTAATTTAATATCATTTGGATCCATTTTCAGTTCCTGTGAATAGTAAAGGTTTTGTTGGGTCTTTTGATGCTGGATTGTATGATAATACAATCGCACCAGGATATATCTTTCTTACCTCAAAAGTGACCTGATCTTTTGGGGGTCTAGCAAATTGTGGGAAAAACATTTGAGCTGAAATATATTTTCCTCTCCAATTTAACAGAATACTATAAGTAGAACCACGAGACTGTATTCGTGTATACCCTTCTTTTACGTCTTCATTTTTGCTTTTATTGCCCCAATTTTTAGCACCAACTTTACGACATTTTACAACTGCTCCAGAAGCATAAGCACTAGGCCAAATTTTATAACGAGATTTTACTTTTTCTTTACAAGCATCTTCATTTACAAATTCTTCAGTTGCAACATTTTTTGCTTGTCCTGACCTATCTGGATTTGGGTCTTCTCTTCTTTTTCTTCTTGCTGCTGCATCCTCTTCATCATCAGACATATTTGCAGCCATTTTTGATGAACCACATTTTGGTTTGGTGGTTTGTCCTGGTTGACTAGCACAAGGTTTTCCTGCGTATTTACCTCCCAACTGAACCCATCCTGGTTTTCCATCACTTGATTTGCTTTTTGAAAACCAATCATGAAGAGATGAATCACCGGACTTTGATTCTTCACTAACACCTTTCATTTTTTCTGGTTTAATTAAATCAATAACTTCTAAAAATGTATTCCCATTCGCATCTTCAATCGTAACTGTTTCTTTTACATCTTTAAACTTTTTATGTTCTTTTTTCGCACTTGCTTCCATTTTTTTGAGACGAGTATAATAATCTGGAATTTCTTCAAGATGTTGAAGTGCTATATTAGTTGCTAGTGTTTTGTTTTTTGTGTGCTCATGTTCAATGGGAATTCCCATCTTAAGTTGTTTTTCAATAAAAGACACTTCTAAACGGTGCTTTGTCGCAATTGCTTCAACCGTTTTGTGTGGTTTTACTTTAGGGCACTTTGCACTTCCATGTGATGGGCAGTCCATTCCCTTTGGACTGTTATTACAATGTGATTCTAAAATAAATTCCTGAAAAGTTTTCATTAGAAATTTTTTAATTATTTAGAGTCCATCAAACCCCTTTTCAATAATTTTTGAAGGTCTGCTGTTGAACCAATAAAAACAGAATTATTAACAGTAGAAGGTCCTCGTGGGTCTTCTTCTTTGAGTTTCTTCATCTTATGCTGTAAATCAATCAATTTATCAGTCACATCACCAACATTTTTAATCAACTGACCTGCAACTTCATATGCTCTTGGACTATCACTTTGTTGTGCTAAATCCATAATATTATCAATTGCTTCTTGTCCTTTTTCAATTAATGAATATAAATTAACTCTTGTATATTCATAGTCTTTATCACTCTCTTCTCCAGAAGTTGGTTTTGATATTGCTTCTTTTGATTTTTTTACAATCTCTTTTGAAACAGAGGTTGCTTCTATCTCTAATGCTTCATCTATATTTTCAAATTTATTTTTCATAATGATACATCAATTCCTTTTGTTGTACTATAAACTTTACCATCACCAAAATCAAAACGAGATTCATTAAATCCAAAATCATCATCCATTTCAACTAATTCATCATCTTCCACTGTAATTACATTAATTGAATCACCTTCACTATGAGAAGTAATTATTGTATTGTCTTGTCCTCTTGTTACAGTTAGAGTATCTCCAGAAATATTTTTGATATACATCTCTTCACTGCCAATCACAATATAAGAATTATTGACTAATGATACGGCACTTGAAACATCAAATACAGTTACTTTATCATCAATATTTTGAGTAAGCGTTGTTGTATTGTCATTATTATAATCTTTAAGTGCTCTTGGCGTAGCAGTATATCTTAATTGTCTTGAAGAATTTCTAACATTTGTATCTGTATAATAATCAACTTGAACTTTTTTGATTATTCCATCTGTACTATCAGGAATTGGACCAAATAGATATGTTTTTGCCGTAAAATTTAATGTATATATTAAAGCTCTTCTTTCTTTATAATCACCTTCGTAATTATCTTCCATATTAATTCCTTCTAGAATTACTGGAACATCTTTTTTCTCTCCTATTGAAGAAATTAAATTAATTGTTAAATTAAAATTTGGTTGAAATGTTGGAAGAATTTGTTCTACAATTTGAAGCATATCATCATTCAATTTAGTCATAATACTAAGTTGAAATCCAATATTATAAGGAACAGGCATAAAAACTTTAACTTGTTCTGTTCTGTCATTAGTTTTTATTGCCTTAAATGTTTGCATAGCAGAAACTTTTCTACTGCTATCATATTTCAAACTCGTCATTTCAAAAGACATTCGAGGAAGAGTCATTGCAACTCTTTTTCTCAAATCTGGTTTTTGTTCTATTCTTGCTAAAAACTTTTGAATTGGACCATAAGCAATGGGAACTTTTATAAAACTATAATCAGTACCATCCTCCTCCTCATGCTTGATATACACTTCATTGAAGAGTGTACCAAAAGCAACAATAGTTTTTCTGATTATTTCATTGTAACTATAAGTTCCCAACATAACAACACTGTTTATTAATTATTTAGTAATTGCCAAAAGGATTCTTTTGAGAAAAATCAATAATATCATCTGCTTCATCTTCAATTTCAATATTTTCTGCATAGGAATCATACTCATCAAATGTATCGATTGAATATATTTTATGTGTTGCTGCTGCACCAACAACAAGTTCACCAATTGCAAAATTTGAACCAACTATTGAAACTTTAAGTGCTCTAGTATCAGCATCCCAATCTTTTACATAAGCAGTAGTTCCACTAGAAACACCTTTAACCACTTCATTAAATATAAAGTCTCCAGTAGAAATACCAATCGGACTTGAAAGTGTAATCGTTGGTCTAACAGTATATCCAGCACCAGCATTGGTATAACGAATTGCTGTTACGATTCCAGTAACTGTTATTACTGCTTCTGCTGTTGCATTTACTCCACCAACAGGAGCAGGAGTTATGGAAACAATAGGAGCAGATGAATATTCACTTCCACCAGAAGTAATGGTTACAATACCTAAAGTTCCAGATGCAATAATTGCTGTTGCAATTGCACCGGAACCAGATTGACCAACAATTGTAACTGATGGTATTTGCGTATATCCAGCACCAGGATTGACTATAAGAATTTTATCAATTGAATTTCCAGTTCTTCCTGTTTTGCTAGTCATAATAGCAACAGCAGTTGCGTCTATTCCACCTACAGGTGCTTTTGTGATTTTGATTTTTGGTGTTGATAGATAACCAGTTCCATCATTTATCAAATCAATATATTGAACTGATTTTTGTATAGACGCAAGATTTGCCCTTGCTTTTGCTCCAAGTGCAGTATCCTTAATCATATTAATAGTCTGAATATAACCAAAATCTTGAACAGTTCTATCAACTTCATCAATACCAGTATCAATAAGTTCATCCTCATATCTAAAGATTTCACATCTTAATTCATAGACATATAGATTGTTTAGTTGATAAAATGGAACTTTTCCTTCAACATACTTAATTTCAAAAAGACCATTATCCAATGGAAGATAAATTAAGTCACCTTCCTGTGGTCTTGTTGCAATTTTTAAATCTTGGTCACCAATTAAAAATGGAGATATAAAATCTTCATATCTTTCTTTTGAAATAATAAGAGTTAATTCATCACTTGTTTTTACTCCAAATTTTGATAAAATATCTCCTTGTCCTCCAAATCCATTAAAATTTGAAATATATGCTTCAATTATAAAACTATCATCAAATTTTGATACTACAACTTCTTTGATAATTTTTTTTTCACTAATGAACTGTCTGGGCATATACACAATTTCTTGCCCATACATCTTCAATTGTTCATTAATTATATCTTGAACAAGTCTTTGTTCATTTGAAGAACCTTGTAAGAAATAGGGATTTAGTGGAGACATTATCCTATCATATCCATTGGAGGTAATTCATATTCAGTCTTAAGTTCTTTTTCAAGTTCTTCAATTTCTCTAATCGCATCATTTAATATTCTTTCACCATTCATTGTAATTCCACCAGGAAGTTGAACTCCATTAAATTTAATTAAGTTTTGTCCCCATTGTCTCTTAATAATTGCAGTCAAATATCTTTTTAACCACCAATCATTATATACAGCAGAAAAATCTGATGGGTCTACAATTCGAATACAATCAACAATAATATAACTATTTTCATTTACCATTGCCCAGTCTATATCCAAATATAGTCTGTGTTGTTTTTTGTTAAATCTTAATTGAACATCTGGAGTTATTAATCTACTAATATCTTCCAAATGTGTTTTTACCATTGCGTAATTTAACAAATCAAGAGCACCATAATAATACAAATCATTCAAAAATATTTGATACTTAATATTAAAAAGACCAGATGATATGGTATTTGCATCTGATTTGAATACGTTATTTACTCCAATAACTGTATCTGGAAGTTGAATGAAATTATTTGTTTCTTGATAGGTGACTGTTGTTATTCCAACAGAAGAATTTCCAGTTGAATTTGTGGTGTTTGTTCTTACTGTAGTTTTTTCATCTGGAAGAAGTTTATGCTTTAAATATACTCTTGCTGCACCATCATAATGCCTTTCATTAAAATATTGAATAGCATCATCAACCAAATCATCAATTTGGTCGTCATCAACATTAATTTCTAGAACAGGGTATCCAAGTTTTCGTAAACAGTAATCAATTAATCCCTGACGACTTGATGGTTGAGACATTATTCAATTGAAAACTCTAATTATTTATCAGTATGTACCACCATCAATATATGGTAATGGGTCCCACTGCTGTGTTGTTGAATTATAAACTAAAATAGAGTTATTTGGTATATCTGATAAATTATTAATATCACTCAAATCCGAAAGTCTCATACTTAAGTTTGCGACAGCAGAAACTACTCTAACAGCATTTCCTGCACCGAATCTTGTTGGTATTGTATTGTCTGACATTGTTTTTTATGCAGTGGTAATTCCGGCAGTAACTAATGCACTTCCTTCAACAACTCTTGTTTTTGTTCCCCCACCCTCTAATAATATATCATAACAATATCTTCCTGGTTTTAATGATGTTGTGATGGATGAACCTAAAGATATTTTTATCAATCCCTGAGAGGGATTTGGAAAGGAAACAGTAAAAGCAGCTGCACTATTTAACGATGCTGATGACTTTTTTAATTGTGCATATCCAGTATATCCATTCAAATTCAAAGGAGTATTTGACACTGATTCAAGATAAAAAGTTTGTTGAAAATCAGAACCCCCTGGAATTGCTATATTGGATACATATACTGCCATTATGGTAACTAGATAAAATCTTTCCTAATATATTTATGATTTATTTTCTAATAGTTTTGCTAGCAATGATTTTATTTCAGTTAATTCAATTTTTAAATTTTGAATTTCATTTTTTTCATTCAACATTGAATTTTTAGTTCTCAAATATTCTTGATATTCATAATCATTGCAATTTACAATTGCGTTTGAATTTTCATCACGATACAATCCTTTGTGTCCTTCTACTGGTATCATATTGATGCAATTACTCTTAGGTCTCTAATAAGTGGAACATATGACTGATTTGTTCCAGTCATAATAATTTTAATTTGAAATCCATTAAATGGAGTCATATTTTTTCCAGTAAATTCATAATTACCAAAATCATTTAAAGTATTTGATGCTTGAACAAATCTATCAGGTCGTCCATTATTTTTTGAAGAATTGATTACATCTCCACTTTCATCAAGATTATCATATCCTGGAAAAAATTCATATAATTGTTGTGAATCTGGAGTATCATTTCTGAGCAATCTATACATAACTCTAATATCATTTGATTTATGTCTATATGCATCAAAAAGAACTTTTAAACTATCTGCTGATTTTTGTATTTTTACAATCTTAGAAACATAAATTGCTGCATTTGGATCACCACTTAATTGATTAACTCTTGGATCTAAAACAAAATCAGCAATAGGATTGTTGATTTTATTCATTGTTGTAATTATATTTACTCTATGTAAATCAATCATTGGAGATACTTTTTTATCTCCTGTTGACAAAAGAAGTTCCATAGTAAATGATCTATTTCCTGGTAAAGTAGTTAAATTTGAAAGTTCATTTACTTTAGAATAAATTGCACTAGTTTCACTTAGTTGATTGGTAGAATTTAATGATATATCTTCAAAACCCCTATCTGCGAATGAAATTTCAGTTCCATTCACACTCGTTCCAGTAGTTGTTCTAATTCTTGCTTCAATTGATGTTGTTTCTGGTAATAATGTTTGTATATTTGGTCTAATGCTATTGAATGTAATATTTTGTGTTGCTTTTGGTCCATTAAAAGATCCAACAGTTGGTGTTGTTGAATATGTACCACCAGATTTAGTTTGTTTGAAGAATAATTCTGGATTTGTTGGTCCAGAACTTCTATCTAGACCTGATTTTGATTGGTCTATTTTTATATGATAAGAATCAAGTTCAATTGGATATTTTACCAAATCAACATCTGTAAATTTATGAGTTTTGTTAATTCTTCTAAGTGAAACTCCATTAAACTCATATTTGAATACAGAAGCATTTGCTAAATGTAATGTTGGAACTGTATTATCAATTCCTCTTCCACCACTAATACCAGTTAAAGTATTTCCATTAGTATTCGTATACTTTATAATTTCATTATCGATAATAACATAACCTGGATTATTCAAATCCACAGCAATATTTTCAAAGGTTGCTAAAGTACCAATTGAATCTAATGTAATATCACTGGTAGAAGTAGAAGAATAATCAGAAGTCAATTTGACAGGAGCAATATCGGATTCAATTCCACTTAAAGTAACTTGATTGATTGGAGAATACATTCCATGATTTTGATGATTCACTTTAAAATGTAATCCATCAGAAATATTAATATTACTAGTTACAGTTGCTCCTGATATAGAAGAACCATTGTTTGTGATTGTTTTTGTTCCTGATGTATCTAATTTTCCTTGAATATTATCAACAATAATAGAATTAACTGCTGAAATAATTCCAACATTATTTGGAATAGTTAAAATAAGATTTTTCCCAAGATTATTTGTATCTGTAGAACTTACGGTCAATGTATCACCAGAAGCATATCCAAAACCACCATCAGTAATAGTTGCAGCAACTGCTACACCAGAAGAAATCGAAAGATTGACTTTTGCATTTTGTCCAAATCCTGTTAATGATATCAAACTTATATCTGAATATATTGTTGCTCCACTCGTGAACCCAGAACCAACATTTGTTAATGTCAATGTCGAACCAATTCCAACTGCACCAACAAGAGATTTGAGGTTTGAAGTGAAATTGGTATTAGTTGTTTGACTAATTGTATTTCCTATAACCAATGAAGTTTGTTCAGAAGAAGATAAACTCTTACCTAATCCAATTAATGCAGAATTTGAATATGCATTAATTGGATTTTTTCTTAATGTTACAATTTGATTATTACCAATAGATAAATCTGGATTGTAGAATCTAAATGATGCTGGTGAAGTTACAAAGTCTGCTCTATATAAGGTAAATTTCAAATCTTCCAAATCTGATGCTGTCCAAGTTGCTCCATTTTGTGATTTAAATAATGCTCCAAGAGTTGGTTGTTTGGAAACAATAATTTTTTGAGAATCTGGTTTATTTGCAGTTGATACATCTGTTTCTCCCATTCTCGAAATCCATACATTGTATGAATCGGAAGATGAAACTAATACAATTGAATATCCAGAACCAACTTTCTCCAAATAAACTGGAGAAGGAAAAGTAAATGTAGTTGCAACAGTACCATCTTCAGATGTTTTAACATCTTTTGGATCTAATGTTACTTCTGCAAATGGTAAAATTGTTTGTGTCGGAAGACCAGTTTGCATTGTTCTAATTTGAAGTGTTACTGGAATTCCTTTAGTATCTTTTGTTTTGAAGAAAATATCACATTTTGTAATATAAACTCCATTATTATCAGCAACTTCAAATGATTGTGCTAAAGGATCTACCCATCTAGATGATGCTGATGTTGAAGTCTCAGAAGTATTTGCGGTAGATGATGATGTACTAGAACTAGTAAGTGTTCTAGAATCTGAGTGTGGAATTCTTTCAACATTTGCATTTCTCATCCTAAGAGTAGAATTTTCAACATTATCTAAAGTTCCAGCAGAAGTAAAATTAACTTCTGCTGTAGTTTCATCTGATGTAACTACTGTAGAATTTGTTGAACTTGATGTTAAAACAAATGTTTTTGTGCCAGTTCTAAATGATGGAGTTGATGGAATGGTTGGATCTGGAATAAATAATGAACCAATAAAAACTCCAGATCCATCTGCGATTAATCTTATATCTGAAATAACTGCAATTGCACCACTAGTTCGTCCAACTAATTGCATACTTTTTGTAATACTACCACAAAAACCAGATGATACCTGCATTTCCAAACTTGCAGTATCGATATTTAATATTGTAGTTGTTGATGAGTATGAACTAGATAAAGAATTTTCTGGTAAATATGGATTTACTGAAAATGTTTCTGTTGGAGCATTATATGGACCATATTTGTGATTTTGTTTTGCAAGTCTAAATCTAATACTTTTTGATCCCAAAGTTCCAATTACTGTTTCACCATCAGCAAAAGTTCCACTAGACATTGAAACTTCAATTAATTTTGGTACAACATATGAAGTCATATCAACATTATCAAAAAATGCATAGACTCTTGATGATGGTTTCAATCTTCTGGCAATAATTTCAATATTTCTAGATCTCATTGTTTTTATTATTTCTCTAGAAATAATTTTATCTCCAATATTTGTGGAATCAAATCTTTCAGTAACACCAAATTGTATTCCCTGTCTAGATTGATTTGTTGTTGTAGTTACTGTAGTATTTGTCGTAGTTTCAAAATTATTTTGTGTTTCTGTAATATCAGTTACCTCTCTTCTTCCAACACCAGAATCAACAGTAAAAGAATTAGTAGAACTTCCAGTAAATACTGGACCAGAAGATGAACTAGAAATACTTGTACCAGTCCAAGTAGTTTCCCAAGCACCCCAATCAATGGGAGAAAGACCAGTATTGCTATCTGCATTAGTAATTCCGATTGCTGCACGATAACTACCTTCAAGATCATAAGATCTTTCAGATCTTCTTGTATCAATCCAAGTGTCACTTGATGGATTCAATTGAATTGATCCAATCCAATTAATTACATTGAATGGATTTACATTTTCACTTCTTGTGGCAAATTGATTTTTTGTATATTCAACCTCAGAATAATTTAAACATACAGTATCTCCAATTCTTTTTATATTTGGTGAACCCAAATCACTAACAAAACGTAAATCTGCATCTGGATTTGATGTCTGACCAATTCCAATAACTGCTTCAGAACCCAAAAGTAAATCTATAGAAGTTGTATAATGAGTTGGTCTCAATATTCCATTTGCAACATCAATACTTGATTTATAATCACGATTTGTTATTTCTCCACCATTATATGATTTGAAATTATCTACAAAAAAACCACATTTAAATCTATCTAATTTTGTTGTTGTGTCTCTTATTGTTAAATTTTGTGTATCTGTTTCCAATAAAGATAATGAAGTGTAATACTCAACATTTGAAAGTCTATTTTCCAATCTAGATATATCTTTCATAGTATATCTTTTGTGTTGCACTAAAGATGTTGTTACATCTTCCGGTCTATTTAAATATGCAGGTAAAACAATTGTTGCTATTTCTAAACAAGAATCTAAATTATTTGGAAGTTTTGGTTGAAGTGATGGAACACCTTTGTTTATAATAAATGATCCTTCTTTTGTTAAAAACAACCTATCAATTCTTGGTAGATAATAATCATAAGATAAGTTTAATGATTTTTGTTGTGCAAAAATATTTTTAGATGAATTTTGCCCAGTAAATAATCTAGATTCATACTCAAATGGTGATTTTGTGCCAGAATATGAAGCAACTCTTGGTCTCAAATCAATAACATCACTTAGAGATATTCCATCAACAAATGATATGTCATCTCCATATCTATCTTTATCGTAGGAATTTACTCCAACAAAATCACCAGCATCAGATGAATCTATTGTATAATTATTGTAAATAATTGTAATTTGTTTTGT
>Ga0209829_10001573_pt1 | contig 18301 bp, 16 predicted proteins | sample C_140205_EF_Meta_FD_187311 | JGI IMG/M metagenome (GOLD analysis project Ga0209829, IMG submission 187311) | Freshwater microbial communities from Lake Croche, Canada to study carbon cycling - C_140205_EF_MetaG (SPAdes) (version 2) | ecosystem: Environmental > Aquatic > Freshwater > Lake...
ATAAGTGCCATGGGGCAAAAATAGGGGGGTTCGGTGAATAATGGAAATCATCGGTATGAACGCACGGTAAACAGGCGTTTTCTGCCATTACTCTTACAACATGCGGCTCCGTCGAACAGAGGAATCACCCCGTCGCGAAGCCCCCTCTATTTTATTCGATGTGCTGGAACAATTAGATCAAGATGTCTTACTCCTTGCCCCCGGAGACATTCCACTCTTCACATCACTTGGCGTAGAACAACTTAACGTCATCAAAGATGGCCGCCTCCTTAGTCCTGAACTTCTCGCAATTATTCGCGTGGTTCGTCGAACAGGAATAACGCAGAGCGGAAAAATTGAAGTACCACTTGGTCCTATTGGTGAAGGTGTACGCGAACTTACCGTCAAGGTAATCTCGCTGGAAAAAGATTTACAAATCCTTGTATTGCTCAGTGACGAGAGCGAAGCAGATCGCGTGCATGAGGTTCGCCGTGACTTTGTTGCAAATATTTCTCACGAGCTTAAGACCCCTATCGGTGCACTATCGCTCTTAAGCGAAGCTGTCCTGTCTGCAAAAGATGAACCTGCTGCTGTAGAAAAATTTGCATCGCGGATGCAACAGGAAGCAAAGCGGCTGACGGGGCTTGTGCAAGAAATTATCAATCTCTCGCGACTTCAAGATTCTGACCCACTTCAGATGGCAGAAACGCTGTCAATCAATGATTTGATTGCCGAGTCGGTAGATCAATGCCAAACAACATCAACAGCTCGCCAGATTGGAATTTCAGTATCTACTGATGTCGCAGTCACCGTCTTTGGCGATCGCGATCAGCTCTTGATGGCGATAAACAATCTGATTGAAAATGCCATAAATTACTCACCACCAAATACCAAAGTATCTGTCTCAACAAGCCTGCAGGACGATATCGTCACAATCTCTGTCGCTGATCAAGGCATCGGAATTCCTGAATCTGATCTAGAGCGAATCTTTGAGCGCTTCTACCGAGTTGACCCTGCTCGTTCACGCGAAACAGGTGGCACAGGGCTTGGACTTTCTATCGTTAAACACGTTGCCACAAAACATGGTGGCGACATCACTGTGTGGAGTGCACCCAACGTAGGTTCCACTTTCGCACTTCGCCTACCCATCAATCAATCGCCAGGAGAAACTCAAGAATGACCAAGATATTGATCATCGAAGATGAAATTTCATTTTCAGAGGCACTTAGTTTCCTTCTCGAAAAAGAGGGGTTTGAAACGAGAGTAAGCGAGACAGGTAAACAGGGTATTGCTGCATTTAATGAGGAACAATTTGACCTAGTTCTGCTCGACCTCATGATTCCTGAGATTTCAGGAATTGATGTCTGCCGCACAATCCGTACCAGTTCAAATATCCCGATCATTATGTTGACTGCAAAGGATTCTGAAGTCGATAAGGTCGTTGGCCTAGAACTCGGGGCAGATGATTATGTAACAAAGCCATATTCCGCGCGCGAACTCGTAGCGCGAATAAAAGCAGTTCTTCGTCGTGGAGTATCAGATGAATCAGGTAGCTCTGAAAGTATTGGAATCCATAGCGTGGGTGGAATTCGCATGGATATCGAGCGCCATCAAGTAACTGTTAAGGGTGCGCTGATTCCTCTTCCATTGAAAGAGTTTGAGCTTCTCGAGTTCTTGATGCGAAATTCCGGTCGAGTATTAACTCGCGGACAGCTCATTGATCGCGTATGGGGCGGTGACTATTACGGCGATACCAAGACCCTTGATGTGCATATCAAGCGTCTGCGCTCCAAGATTGAAGATGACCCAGCTAATCCAGTGTTGATCCAAACCATTCGCGGGTTGGGCTATAAGTTCGAAGCGTAAAAAATAGGGGAATCCCTACTTGAAAAAGCAGGGAACTGATATCTACCATTTTATATGTGGGAAACTCAGGTAAACCCTACGCGGGTCCTATTAATCAACAGCGATACCTTTGAACTCGCCACACTTTCGGCATCTCTTCGGTTACACGGAGTAAATATTGTTGGCGAGGCCGCGAATATATTTCTCGCTGAAAATCTCTTCCGCTCGTTACAGCCGGAGATAGTTCTGATTGACCTCCAACCGCCCGGAGAGGAAGCAATTACCTTTCTCGCTAAGGCTCGAAAGGTAAACCCTGAGCTTGGAATCGTCATCATGACTGTGTGCCCTGATTTCAGACTCATTGGATTACACGAAAAAGATATCCCACGAGGAAGCAAAATAATTCTTAAGCGATCTTTATCGGATTTATCAATAGTCACTACTACCTTCGCTACAAGCTTGGCTGCCGTCAGAGATGAATCTCGTGTGACATGGATTGATACCCACGCAGTGATTCATGAAAATTCTTCTATCAATAAGGTAAAAGAGCTCACTGATGTACAGATTGAAACACTGCGACTTGTTGCTCAAGGATTGAGTAACTCTGAAATTGCGCGAGTTCGTTTCGTCTCTGAAAAATCTGTCGAGCAAATCGTCGCTCGCATCGCACAACATCTTGGAATTTCTCCCGATAGAGGAAGAAATCTACGAGTTGCTCTGGCTGCCGAATACTTCACATGGCTAGGTGCCCCGCGTCGCTAACCTCGTAAGGTAAAGTCGGTGCATGTCTACAGAGCTGACTCTCTCTGATCTACGCAAGAGATGGAATGAAGTTCTGGACCTCGTTGAAAGCCAGGACCGCGTTATCTGGATTGCATACTTTGATGCACGCTTAGAATCTTTTGAAAATGGACGCCTCACATTGGACTTCGCCGATAGCAATAAGTTGGCGACAGGTCATAATTTCCAAGAGGCACGCCTTCGCCATCGCGCCGTGTTGCAAGGCGCCATTTACGACATCTTCACAGCCACTGTTGTGGTGGTCGAAAAGTGAAGAAATTACTTGTCACACTTTCTGCAACAATCTTTCTCTCGCTCTCGATTCAATCCATTGCGTCCGCAACCGATATGCCGACTCTTGGCCCAGGTGCAAAGATTGCCGGAATTGATATCAGTCGCTGGCAACACCCCAACGAAAAAACAATCGATTTTGCCAAGATGCATGCAGCAGGAATCACCTTTGTGATGATTAAGGGTTCTGACACACGAGATGATGCAGATCTCCAAGCAGTTAAATATTTAAAAGGAGATCGCGCTGCAGCACAAGCTGCCGGAATTTATACCGGCTTCTACCACTTTGCCACCTTGCCCAATGTCACAACAGCTTCTGCTATCGCGCGCGATGCCAGGGTTCAGGCGCTCAAAGTAACCTGGAGGATTGCCTCCCTCGGTGGTTTCAATGCGATGGATCTACCTATTGCCCTCGATATCGAAAATAACTGTATTCAACTCAGCAGTACAAAGGTCTGCAAAAAGAGAGCTTCGCGGAGTGCAGCCACTTTATGGTCAAAGACATTCTTGAAGTCCATCAAAGATAAAACGGGGCGCGCCCCATTTATCTACTCATCTCCTCACTTCCTAGAAGCGTCGATGGTCAGAGATAAAGAGTTGGCTGCTTACCCATTGTGGATCGCTCAATATGCAATCGATCCTGCAAGAGATGGAGCTAAGCCCAATGTCAAAAAGGGTGGCTGCTTCGTGCACTCATGGACAACATCGCAATGTTCGGCCAACTGGACCTTCTGGCAGTACACATCATGCGGAATTGCCCCTAAATATGGCGTCCCCGGTACTCGAGTAGATCTCAATGTATTTGGTGGCGCACCCGATAAATTCCAAACGTTGCTCACAGGAAATTGGATTCCCGACCCTGCCGATCAGATGCCACAGGGTGAGGCATCAACAATCGTCCTTACCTCAGTTCTTGCGACTACAACCAATAAAAGCGTCACGATTACTGTCGATGTTAAACGCCCCGATAGCTCACCTGTCGTAACAGGTAGCGTCAAGTATTACTTTGATGCAACAAATCCTTCGGTTCCAAAAGTTACTCAATCCGTGGCTCGTGAGACAAGTGGCACGTGGACTCTTACGATTACCGGAATACCTGCGGGCACATGGTTAGGCAACGTTGGCTTTAAAGATGAATCTGGCACACATGCAGAGGTAAAGACTGCGCTAGTACTGACCGTTGAACAAGGTCCAACTCCCCCACCAGCACCTGTGAAAAAACCAGTGATCAAACCTGCGGTAGATAGTTGCAAAAATCAGATTAGGAATTAACGAGCTCGAGTAACGCTTCTTCCTCTTTATCAATAACCGCTAAGAATGACTTTACTGATGCGCCTCTTTCTTTGGCGCTCCAACCAAGTACGGTTCCAATGATGCTGGCCACTTCTGTTGCTACTTCAGATCCACTATAGAAATCTTCAAATGAGATTCGAGTTCTTCGAAGAAGAACATCTTCTACCGAGAGTGCACCCTCGTGGGTGGCTGCATGGAGGATTTCTGCCTTGATATAAGGAAGCTCTGGAATCAGACGCTCGGCCATAGCAGAATCAGCATCGATAATTTCGAGAACTTCTTCAATCAAAGATCCATAACGATTGAGCAGATGCGTCACTGTTGCTTCTGAGATTGAATACATTTCAGCAATCTTTGCTACTTGCTGCACAAGTGCGAAGTATCCATCGGCGCCAATCAACGGCAACTTATCAGTGACTGAATCGCTCACGAGTCTGCGCAAATCAAGCACTGCTAAATCAACTGCATCTTTAGCCATGACGCGGTAGGTCGTGTACTTGCCCCCTGCCAAACTGACAAAACCTGGAACAGGTCGATCGACAGTATGTTCGCGTGAAAGTTTTGTGGTCGCAGAGCCTGTCTTATTTGCGACAAGTGGCCGTAAGCCCGCAAATACGCCGACGATATCTTCAGCTCTTATCTGTGGCTCAAGTACCCGGTTGGCTTGATCCAAGATGTACTGCACATCTTCTTGCGTCGCAAGCGGTTTGGTGCGATCCCCGTCGTACGGAGTATCAGTAGTTCCAACAATCCATTGATCTCCCCAAGGAATAAGGAAGAGAACAGAGACTGGAGTTTTAAGAATAATTCCATCTTTCGACTTAATAGCATCACCTGGGAGCACGATGTGAACTCCCTTAGACATGGCAACTGTATAGCCCGGTGTGAGACCAAACTGTGCATGAAGTTCGTCGCTCCAGACACCAGCGCACATGATTGTCGCCTTGGCAGATATATTCATCTTCTTATTGGTTGCTATATCTGTTGCAACGACACCGATTACTTTCTTTCCACTGCGAATCAAGTCATCAACCCGCACCCCAGATGCCATTACTGCGCCATGCCGTGCGGCGGTTCGAGCAATCATCATGGTGTGGCGAGCATCGTCAACCTGAGCGTCAAAGTAGCGAATTGCTCCGGTGATGATGTCTGGCCGAAGTGATGGAGAAATCTGAGCAATGGTCTTACCTGTTAAGTGCTTATGTGAAGGTAGCGCACGTTTCATGCCGCGAAGTGCGTCGTAGAGTGCAAGACCTGCACCGACATAAGTGCGCTCTTTTACCTTTTCAGTAAGCGGGTAGAGAAAGCTGACTGGCTTTACCAAGTGTGGGCACTGAGTCGCCACCATGAGTTCGCGTTCGCGCAGAGCTTCGCGCACCAATTTAAAGTCATACTGTTCAAGATAACGAAGCCCACCATGAATCAACTTGCTGGAACGGCTTGATGTACCGGCTGCGAAATCTTGTGCTTCAACGAGTGCAACTTTCAAGCCACGAGTAACTGCATCGAGAGCTACTCCAACTCCATTTACTCCGCCGCCAATAACCAGAATGTCGAATTCTTCTGTAGCAAGGGATGACAGCGCATCGGCTCGTTGTTGAGGATTGAGCTGTGATGAAAACATTGTTAAGGGGGTACCAGTTCCTAATTGCTCTTGAGTTGTATCGTGGCTTTTGAGTAGGCTTAAGCATATGGCATACATCGGAAGTTTGGACCAGGGAACAAGTAGTACCCGTTTCATGATCTTCGATGCAGAAGGCAAAGTAGTCGGTCAACATCAACTCGAACATCGCCAGATACTTCCGCAAGCAGGATGGGTCGAACACGATGCCGCAGAAATATGGGATCGCACCAAAGAGGTAATTGCTGGGGCTTTAAAGCAAGCCGATATTTTAGGCTCAGATTTAGCGGCTATTGGAATCACCAATCAACGCGAGACCACCATCGCCTGGGATGTCACAACGGGCCATCCTCTGCATAATGCAATCGTCTGGCAGGACACACGCACTGCTGAATATTTATCCACTCTCTCCCCTGCTACCGCCTCCACTATTACATATAAATCCGGACTTCCAGTCGCGCCATATTTCTCGGGTAGCAAGATGCACTGGCTCATGGAAAATTGCGCACCACTGAAAGCCGCAATGGCGGCAGGGACTGCCCGCCTTGGCACCGTTGATTCGTGGCTCTTATGGAACTTATCGGGTGGAACTCAAGGCGGAGTTCATTACACCGATGTCACCAACGCCAGCCGCACCTTGCTCATGAACCTCGAGACTCTGCAATGGGATGACGAGTTGCTTGGATTCTTTGAAATTCCTCGCTCAGTTCTTCCTGAAATTAAATCTTCCTCCGAAAAATATGCGATGACAGATCCGCATGGACCTTTTGGATCTGCAGTTCCTATCGCTGGAATTCTCGGCGATCAACACGCGGCGATGGTCGGTCAAGTCTGCTTCGAACGCGGAGAATCGAAGACAACCTACGGCACCGGCAACTTTGCCTTGCTCAATACTGGTACAGAGATCGTGCGTTCCAAGAATGGTTTGCTCTCAACGCTCTGCTATAAATTCGGCGATCAACCTGCCATGTATGCACTCGAAGGTTCAGTTGCAGTCACAGGCTCTGCTATCCAATGGCTTCGTGATCAGCTAGGAATTATTAGTAGCGCTGCCGAGACCGAAAATCTCGCATCGTCTGTCACAGATACAGCTGGCGTTTATTTCGTCCCTGCCTTTTCAGGTCTCTTTGCACCGTATTGGCGAAGCGATGCTCGCGGAGTCATTGTTGGATTAACCCGCGCGGCAACAAAAGCTCACTTAGCACGTGCAGCTCTTGAAGCAATCTGTTACCAAACTCGCGATGTCATGGATGCAATGGTTGCCGATAGCGGTGTGCCCATGACTGAAATGCGTGTCGATGGTGGGATTACCGCTAATTCACTCTGTATGCAGATGCAAGCAGACATCATGGGAATCGATATCACTCGTCCATTGATTACCGAAACAACTGCGCTCGGGGCTGCATATGCAGCAGGCCTTGCTGTGGGATTCTGGAAGAACACTGATGAACTCAAGAAGCAGTGGAAACAATCTCGTCGTTGGAGTCCAACAACAACTGCAGAAAATCGTGCTGCTGGTTATGCCGGATGGAAGAAAGCGATAGAACGCACCCTTAACTGGGCTTAAGGTAAGTTAAGAAGACTCGCGATAGAGTAAGCACACTATGGACGAGATCGTAGAACTTTCAGCCGGAATCGTGCGCACTAGCCGCACAATGAATGATGGCCGCACGATTCGTTACTACGACACTGCAGGACAGACTCGTACAGCTGCAGATCTTCGCCCTGTCGAAGAGCAACCTGGAATCGGTGAACTCCGCCTTGATCCGTTGGTCAATGAATGGGTGGCGATGGCAGCTCATCGCCAAGGACGAATCTTCTTACCACCGAAAGAGTTATGTCCGCTCTGCCCAACAACAGGTGATCTGCTTACTGAAATTCCAGAGAGCGAATTTGAGGTAGTTGTCTTTGATAACCGTTCTCCTTCATTGCGTCCCCCTGCAGATGACTTTGCACTCCCTGATTTAGTGGGATCTGATACCGATGAAGGCGTTGCTGCCGGCAAGTGCGAAGTAATCTGTTTTACGGCAGATCACGGTGGTGCATTTAAATCGCTATCGCCGCAACGCGTACGCACACTGCTCGAAGCATGGCGTGATCGCACTGCCGAACTTTCGCAGCTTCCCTTTATTGCTCATATTGCGCCCTTTGAAAATCGCGGTGAAGAGATCGGTGTGACCCTGGCTCACCCACATGGCCAGATCTATGCATATTCATATATTCCACCTCGCGTTGCCAAGATGCTCACCGTCGCGCGCGAACATCACGCCAAAACGGGCCGCGTGCTCTTCGATGATGTACTTGCCCGCGAACTTCGCGATGGTGTGCGCATCATCGCTCGTAATGAACATTGGGTTGCCTACACACCATATGCATCACGCTATCCCTTTGAAATTCACGTTGTACCGCTACAACCAGTTGCAGATCTGACAGAACTTGCACCTGCTGCGTGTGATTCATTCCCGGCAATCGCAATTGAAGTTATGCAGCGCCTTGATGGGGTTTTTGGTATCGAGATGGCATATATCGCTGCGTGGCATCAAGCTCCAGTGCGTGACGGTCGCGATCTGCTTCGCCTACATTGGCAAATCACCAGTGTTCGTCGCGCACCTGGAAAACTTAAATACTTAGCTGGTTCAGAATCTGCCATGGGCGCCTTTATTATGGATATGAAACCTGAGCAATCTGCGCAACAACTTAAAGATGTAAAGCTTTAAATAATGGCTTCACTTGCACGAAATTTTGAAGAGCTCTTCGGACGTCGACCAGAAGTAATATCTGAGGCTCCTGGTCGCGTAAATCTCATCGGCGAACACATTGATTACAGCGAAGGTTTTGTTCTCCCCTTCGCAATTGCAGATCGCACATATGCTGCAATTGCATCACGCACGGATGGTTTGGTGCGTATCGCCTCTCATCAGCGCAAAGAGAAGATTTTTACGATAGATATCCACGATGTAAAACCAGGTAGCAAAGGCGATTGGGAGAAGTACGTTCTCGGAGTTCTCTGGAGCTTAGGAATTTCTAGCGGTGTCGATATCTTGGTCGATGGCAGTGTTCCAGCAGGTGCCGGGCTCTCATCATCTGCCGCCCTCGAATGTTCTGTGGCTGTGGGGCTTAACGAGCTCTTCACCCTTAATAAGTCTCTCGAAGATTTGGCACGTGCAACTCAAAGAGCCGAGAACGATTATGTCGGCATGCCATGCGGCATCATGGATCAATCCGTTTCATTGATGGGAAAGTCGGGTGCTGCACTTCTGCTGGATTGTCGCGACCTCACCACTGAATCCATTCCATTTAACGTTGCCGATGCCGGACTTGAACTTCTGATCATCGATACCCAAGCGCACCATGCTCTAGTAGATGGTGGCTATGCCGAACGTCGCGCTGCATGCGAATCCGTTGCAGCAAAACTTAATATTCCTTCGATGCGCCATCTCACTTTAGAGGTTCTCCAAGCAAGCAGAGAGAAAATTACTGATACTGAATTTATTCGTGCGCGACACGCAGTCACTGAGATAGCGCGCGTAATGCAAGCAGTGAAAGCGCTACGTGCCTCAGACTTTGTAACTCTTGGAAATCTCATCAATCAATCACATGCCTCACTGCGCGATGATTATGCAGTTTCATGTCCCGAACTCGATCTTGCAGTTGATACATCAATTGCAGCCGGTGCGATGGGTGCGCGCATGGTGGGCGGTGGATTTGGTGGAAGTGCCATTGCTTTGATTCAAGCACAGGATGTGACACACACTCGAGAAGCTGTCACGAAGGCATTTGAATCACGTGGATTTAAAAGACCACGTTTCTTTACATCGCTTCCGAGCGCGGGAGCAAGCGCTGCGCGTTACTAAGCTAGCGGTTCTATAGAGAGTACGTCGACTCCACCAATAGAGTTAAGAATTTCTACAAGATCTGAAGGATCCGTTCCGGGAACAGCGACGGTGATCTCGTCGTAACCCACTCCATCTTCGCTCTTGATAACTACGAGCCCGCGGATATCCGCACCGGCTGAACCAATGGCAGATGCGAGCATGCCAAGTGAGCCGGGACGATCAGGAAGTGAAACCTGCATTGTGAAGAGTGCCATGGCGCAAATGTACCCGCTACATGTTGCATCGTTGTAACGGGTACATTGCTTTTCAACTAATTAGAGGGCTGGCGCTGACCCCAAAGTGACCTTAAAGGTCTTGCTTCCACCGGAAGGAAGATCGACAACGACGGTGACTGTTGCACCCGGTGCATACGAACGGATACGAACAATTGCAGTATCGGTATTAGGAATCTTGACGCCATCGATGCTGCGGATTACTGCACCGACTGGAATTCCTGCCTTGTCGGCACCTTCACCTGGGCTAAGTTTTCCGATCTTGGCGCCTTCACCAGTAAAGGTTGTATCGAAGAAGACTCCGAGAACTGGGCGCGTTGATTTTCCAGTCGAAATGATTTCATCAATGACGCGCTTTGCCTCGTTGATAGGAATCGAAAATCCAAGTCCAATGCTGCCACTAGTAGATCCACTCGAGAGAGTTGCAATCGCTGAATTAACGCCGATGATTCGGCCTTGCGCATCGATAAGTGCGCCACCGGAATTACCAGGGTTGATTGCCGCATCTGTCTGAATTGCATCAACATAGGATTGCGCATCCACTGTTCCGGTAGATACTGGACGGTTAAGCGCAGAGATGATTCCGCTTGTCACGGTACTTGCTAAGCCCAGCGGTGAACCAATAGCAAGAACAGGGTCGCCGACGCTTACCTTGGTGGAATCACCAATTGCGATAGCCGGCAAATTACCTTGCTGAATCTGCAGAACTGCGATGTCATAACCGGGATCGCGACCCACGATTGTTGCTGGGTACTGATCTCCATTAGAGAGTTCGACTTTGATTGTTGCCGCTTGTCCTGATGTGTTGACCACATGGTTATTGGTGATGATGTAACTAGAAGAAGAGTTTGTCTTATAGATAGAGCCAGAACCAGTTGCCCCACCAGAAGCTGTGGTCACTGAGATTGAGACAACGGATGGAGTCACAAGGGATGCAATCGCCTTTGTGTTCATACCAGTGCCACCGAGTTCGACGAGGGTACGAGATGCAGAACATGTGCCGGTACTTGATAAGTAGAGAGCTTGGGTGCGGTTATCTGCACAAGCCTTGATGGAACCGACAGGTGATGTGGTTGCAGCTGTTGCAATAGTGCCTGCCAGCGCTGCACCGATAACAAATGCCATTACTACTTTAAAGTTCTTCATAGCAAGGATTCTGCCGAAGGTTGCTGAGATTATTCTGTTAGATTTCTTTGAGTCCATTTACGCTTCAACAACCCAAGCACCGCTGACTTTGACGCTGATTTTGCCGAGTGGGGTCTGTGTCGGACCTGCGACTGCTTTGGCACCGCTAGCGGGATCGAATTCAGCGCCGTGACATGGGCAGATGAGATGTTTAGAACTCTTGTCGTAATTCACGGTGCAACCTTGATGTGTACAGATTGCTGAGTATGCAAAGACCCCGACTTTGGTACGGAAGAGAATTGCGGGGACTCCTTGTGTGGAGTGAATAAAGTTAAAGGTGCCACCAGTAGGGAGGTCAGCAAGTTTGATGATCTGACCCTTGGCGCCCTTCGATGTTGATTTTGCAGAAGATGACGCAGCAGCCGCTTTTGGAAGCGCGCGGCCGGCGAAGGATGCAAGTACTGCAAGTGCTCCGATAGCACCAGTGCGAATTACTCCACGACGTTCAATATTTGCTGAAGGCATTTTTCGTTTTCCAATCATGTGTAGAAGATATGCAAGCCACAATATTGCGTACGCACTATCGCTTGCTAAGAAGTATGGGGAGGTGTGGAAAGAGCTGGAGAGCCACAACCCTGTGGCCATCGCAAATCCACCAAATGCGGCGGATGTTGGTGCAACGTTAAGAAGTGTCGCAAAGCCAATTGCAAACTCTGAGATCATGACAAAGGTTCCGACGATTGCTGCATGTTCGACTGCATGATTTAAGAGTGAGCCAATCGGTGAACTCTGTGCGTAGGCAGCCAACTGCGAACCAATATATGTCGGTGCACCTTTGGTGAGAAACCCAGGATCACTTGCCTTATCCCACCCGGCATAGACCCACGTAATACCGAGAAAGAATCTCAGTAGCCGCTGGCCATTGGGTTGGGTGCGCCAAGAAGAGACGGCGCCGCGAGAGATACTCTGCAAAGAATTCATGGGATGAGGTTAGGTCTCCAGCCTGAGATTTGCATGATGAAGCCCGGAGAGCGAGGTGAATATTGGTACTTGCTCCCTGACTTGGATTCGAACCAAGAACCTGTCGATTAACAGTCGACTGCTCTGCCGTTGAGCTATCAGGGAATGTAACGCGCCCAACTCTACCGCAGGCGATGTGCCTGCCAAAATCCAACGCCCTGCCAGTACTAATGGCTACAGCGAGGCGATGGATAGTTCGTGGAGCCCTCGCTTCTGCGTTTCAAGAGCTACTAAATCTGCGAAAGCTGCATTGTATTGATCCTGATTTTCAACGGGATTGAGTCTCTGCAAACTAGATTTGAGATCTGCAATTTTGCGACTAACCAATACCTCTCGAAGTCGTGCAACGATACTAGAAACATATTTCTCAGAGACTGCGCCATCAGTACGTACTGGTTCGACTGAGAGTTCGGTAAATAGTTGGCGCATTCTTTCATCAGTCACATTTGCAAGGAGCGCAGGTTCTGTTCCGAAGGTGTCGATGATGCGTCGAAGTTCGCGATAGGCCGGATGTGTGAATGCATCATCTTCAATAGTCTTCCAATCCAAGACAAGGCCTGACATCTGTAACTTTGCCTTCAGAACTTCACGCTCAAGCATCAACGTTGGTTCAGTGGGATTTGGACGCCATGCAGTTTCGGCAGATGGTGCATCGAGCGGCGCAGCACTTGTAGAGACTTTCTTGAGAGCGGTATTGACTGCAGATGTCACGACCTCGGTCTCAGTACCCAACCATCCCGATAAAGATTTAATGTATTCAGGGCGCAGTGATTTATCGCGAATGGCTGCAACAAGTGGGGCGGCGGTATTGAGCGCATTGACGCGACCTTCAGCAGTTGTTAAGTCATGTTTCTTTAACTCGGTACGAATAGCAAACTCAAAAAGTGGAACGCGCTTTGCTATCAAATCGCGTAGCGCTACATCACCTTTATGTTGCCGCAGGTCGCATGGATCAAGACCATCGGGTTCGACAGCTACGAAGGTCTGTGTCACAAATTTCTGATCATCACCAAATGCCTTCATGGCAGCTTTCTGTCCTGCTGCATCACCATCGAAGGTGAAGATCACTTCACCGCGGAAGGTGTCGGCATCCATGAGCAAGCGACGAATAATACGAATATGGTCATCGCCGAAAGCTGTGCCACATGTGGCAACTGCCGTTGTAATCCCAGCAAGGTGACATGCCATCACATCGGTATAGCCCTCAACGACAACCACTTGGCGACTCTTGGCAATATCTTTCTTCGCCATATCTAGGCCGTAGAGAACTTGTGACTTCTTATAGATAGGAGTTTCAGATGTATTAAGGTATTTAGGACCTTGATCTTCTTCATCACTTGCCAATTTACGAGCACCAAAACCTATGACGTCACCAGAGATATCTTTAATCGGCCACATCACGCGATTGCGGAATTTATCGATAGGGCCACGTTCGCCCATCTTGGACAAACCAGCTTCTTCTAACTCTTCAATGGTAAATCCGGCAGCTCGTAAGTGCTTCGTCAATCCATCCCAGCCATTTGGCGCATACCCCACGCCAAATGAATCACACGCCGCTTTATCAAATCCGCGTTTGGTTAAGAGATCGCGACCATGTGCTGCATCTGGGGAGGTATTGAGTAAGTCTTGATAGAACTTTGCAGCGGCAAGGTTTGCTGCATAAAGACGAGAGCGCTGCGAAGTAGGTTGGGTTGGACCACCGTCTTCATAGCGCAGCGTGTAGCCAATGTGGGAGGCAAGTCGTTCGATAGTTTCGGTAAAACTTAAGTGATCTGTCTTCATCACAAAATCAATAACATCGCCACCGGCGCCACATCCAAAGCAGTGGTAGTAATTCTTCGATGGTGTTACATGAAAAGACGGAGATTTCTCATCATGGAATGGGCAGAGCCCCTTCTTCTGTCCACCGCCTGCGTTCTTGAGCGCAACGCCAGCTGCAGTAACTACTTCATCGATATGTGCATGTTCGCGGACATAGACAATGTCATCTGCCTTAATACGACCGCTCATGTTCCTACCTTATCGACGCTTCGAAAGGTGCGCATGGAGCGCATATGCACCAGGGTCGGTCAGGCTGGCAATCTGGTCCACCACAACGCGAAGTCGCTGCGCATCGGTGGTCGCAACTTTCCAATCATCTTCAAAGATGGGGTCTAACTCTTTCGGGGCTGCCACGTAGAGCATTTCAACGAGTTCGTGGATGACTACCTGTTGCTTGGCATAACGCTCTTGCGAAGCAGCGGCATTGATGAGGTAGTGCCCCGCAACAGCTTTGAGAAAATCAACTTCAATCTTCTGATCGCGTGGAATCTCTAAATTCGCACTGTAACGAGTAAGAGGACCATCGCCATGCACTTTCCGTGTCTCTACTTCTGCAGCGAGTACAAAGCGACCGATGAGTTGAGATGTCGTATCTTTCAAGCGAGCAAGTGAGCGATGGGTGCGATCGAATGTGACCGGCCAACATGAAAGAGCTTGCAGTCGCGTGAGCGCTGCTGCTGCCTCAACTTTCGTTGCATCACTTCCATAACTTGCAGTCATCTCTGTATAGAGAATGTCGAAATCACCATCGAAATTCTTCACGGTTACCTGTCCAGCAAATATTGCATCCTCAAGATCGTGAACTGAGTACGCACAATCATCAGACCAATCCATAATCTGCGCTTCAATACATTTGCGACCAGATGGAGCTCCTTGGCGCACCCAGGCGAAAATTTCTACATCATCGTCATACACACCAAATTTACGTGGATTTTCAGATCGCGCCCATGGATATTTAGTCGCTGCATCCAAAGATGCACGGGTCAGATTCAGACCCAGACTCATTCCAGTGCTATCTACAGTCTTAGCTTCGATACGAGTAAGTAATCGAAACGATTGTGCATTGCCTTCGAATCCACCACATGGTGCTGCAACTTCTGCCAGTGCTTCTTCACCATTGTGACCAAATGGTGGATGGCCCATATCGTGCGATAAACATGCGGTTTCAAGTAAGTCAGGATCTGCTCCCAGTGATTCACCGAGTTCGCGACCGATCTGTGCACATTCGAGCGAGTGCGATAAACGAGTGCGTTGAAAGTCGTTCTCCCACGGAACAGCCACTTGAGTCTTTGCAGCTAAGCGACGAAGTGCTGCAGAATGAATAACGCGCGCACGATCGCGCATAAATTCGGTACGCCCCGGACGTTTGGCGGGTTCGTCAAGAAAGCGTTCTTGATCGCTATCGGTGTAACCCTTAACGGCCATGTACGTACCTTACAAGTTGGCCATTAGTGAGATGGTCTGAGATATGAATTCCTCGTCGCCCCAAGGTGATGTAGGCAAGGTATGCCCCAGCTTCTCGCACCAGATATCGATAGCGTGAATTCGACAGCGCATTAGGACCAGTCTGTGCCGGCGAACATGTGGCAACCGCTCCTAAATCATTTGCCATCGTCATTGCTCGTTGGCAGTGATAAGCATCTGTTGCAATGATGACGTTATAAATTTTTCGCTCTCTCATTACCTTGATATACGCCTGAGTTTGGCTCTGGGTATCACGACCCAATGGAATTGAAATTACTTGGCTCTTCTTCAACCCATGATGCAGTAGCCAATACTTTCCTGAAGCAGCTTCAGTAGTGCGATCCCCTGGTGCTCCAGAACCAACTGTGATGATGAGCGGCGCATAACCCAAATCATGAATACGTTTTGCTTCTTCCAGTCGCGCCAGAAGCACATCGCTCGGAGCTCCATTGAGTTGCGCAGCTCCCGGAACAACGATCACTTCTGCATACGTGCGAAAAGCTGGGTTATGTGCTGAGTGCCATGTAATGAAGAGCGCATATGTAGGAATGATGATGACTATTGCAATAAAGAGTGAGATAAGACGACGAATCAATTTAAACATCAGCCGCCAGAAAACATATCTTCGACGTCGAGATGAATCATTTCATCGGGATCATTGAGCCAACCATCGGGAAGAGTTGGTGGGCGACCACTGCTGGTGCGTCCTCGTGGTTTGTCGCCAATCTCAATGGGATAAGGCTGATCATCGAGTTGATCCAATAATGTGCGAAGCTCCTTGAGCGTGCCCACCATTCCAAATTGGCGACGCAGTTCTGAAGGAACGCGGAAACCTTTGAGGTACCAGGCCATATGTTTACGTAAGTCGCGACATCCACGATCTTCAGATTCAAAGTAGTCAACGATTAATTCACCGTGGCGATACATGACACCGCTGACTTCATGCAGAGTCGGAAGTATCCGCTTATCTCCACCGCTAAATGCATCAACCAAATCTGCAAAGAGCCAGGGGCGACCAAGGCATCCACGTCCAACAACAACTCCAGCACACCCAGTTTGGCGCACCATTTCAACGCCATCTGCACCAGACCAGATATCTCCATTGCCAAGTACTGGTACACCGGTTGGTTTTAAATGTTCAACTAGATTTTTAATGGCAGACCAATCAGCTTTGCCTTCATACATCTGTTGCGCAGTACGTGCATGCAGCGCAACCCATGCGACACCGAGATCGGCGGCAGATTTGGCCGCCTCTAAATATGTATGGTGATCGGTATCAATTCCGATGCGCATCTTTACTGTGACAGGAATTCCATAAGGCTTAGCGTTATCAACGGCTGCTTTTACAATTTCGCGGAAGAGATTACGTTTAAAGGGAAGCGCTGCTCCCCCACCTTTACGAGTGACCTTCGGTACAGGACAACCAAAGTTCATATCGATGTGATCCGCTAAATTCTCGCGACCAATCATCTTGACTGCTTCACCCATGTGATGAGGGTCGACGCTATATAACTGCACAGAGCGCGGCCATTCGCCAGCACCTGGTGTAATCATTCGAAAGGTTTCAGGAATGCGTTCTAATAGCGCACGAGCTGTCACCATCTCGGAGACAAAGAGGCCAGCACCTTGTTCGCGACAGAGCATACGAAATGCCGCATTGGTAATTCCTGCCATGGGTGCAAGAACGACAGGAGGATCTACGAGATGGAGACCATCCTTCAGTGGAAGCTGCAGTGGAGCTAGCAGCCGAGTAGACGTGGTGCTAGCCATGCTTCTACTTGATCGATACCGATGCGCTCTTGCGCCATTGTGTCGCGATCACGGATTGTGACTGCCTGATCTTCCAAAGTTTCGAAGTCGATAGTGATGCAATATGGAGTACCGATTTCATCTTGGCGGCGGTAGCGGCGACCGATTGCACCTGAATCATCAAAATCGATATTCCAGTTCTTGCGCAACTGCGCCGCAAGATCGCGCGCCTTAGGTGAGAGATCTGCGTTACGAGAAAGTGGAAGTACGGCAGCTTTCACAGGGGCTATGCGGTGATCGAATTTCATCACTGCACGTTTCTCCATCTCACCCTTTGCATTGGGCGCTTCATCTTCTGTATACGCATCCATCATAAATGTAAGCGTGCAACGGTCTACGCCCGCTGCAGGTTCAATAACAAATGGTGTCCATCGCTCATTTTTCTCTTGATCAAAGTAGGAGAGATCTTTGCCAGAGGCGGCAGAGTGAGCCTTGAGGTCGAAATCGGTGCGATTGGCGATACCTTCGAGCTCGCCCCATTCGGTACCGTTAAATTCAAACTTGTACTCAATATCTGCGGTGCGCTTTGAATAGTGCGATAACTTCTCTTTTGGATGATCATAGATTCGCAAGCGATCTGGATTGATTCCAAGATCTACATACCAAGCAAGGCGTGTATCAATCCAATATTGATGCCACTCTTCATCTGTTCCAGGAACTACAAAGAACTCCATCTCCATCTGTTCGAATTCACGAGTACGGAAGATGAAGTTTCCGGGAGTAATTTCATTACGGAAAGATTTTCCAATCTGGCCGATACCGAAAGGTGGCTTCTTTCGTGATGTTGTCATCACCTGATCAAAGTTGATAAAGATTCCTTGCGCAGTTTCTGGGCGAAGGTAGGCAAGACCGGATTCATCTTCGACAGGTCCAAGGAATGTCTTGAGTAGCCCAGAGAATTGTTTGGGCGTTGTGAATTGACCTTTATTTCCACATGCAGGGCAGTTCATATCTGCCAGGGATGCGGCTGCCTTTCCATGCTTTGCTTCATACGCTTCTTCCAGATGATCTGCGCGATAACGTTTGTGGCAAGCAGTACATTCGGTAAGCGGATCACTAAATGTGGCAACGTGTCCTGATGCTTCCCAGACTTCGCGCGCCAAAATTACTGATGAATCAATACCAACGACATCTTCGCGACCCAT
>Ga0209829_10001575_pt1 | contig 18290 bp, 21 predicted proteins | sample C_140205_EF_Meta_FD_187311 | JGI IMG/M metagenome (GOLD analysis project Ga0209829, IMG submission 187311) | Freshwater microbial communities from Lake Croche, Canada to study carbon cycling - C_140205_EF_MetaG (SPAdes) (version 2) | ecosystem: Environmental > Aquatic > Freshwater > Lake...
TTTATTTTAAGCGCCGTCAGATCCCGTGTCAGGCCTCACGCCATCTTTTTATAAAAGGTGACGGGGTATTTTTGCTGCATCACACATATCAACAATGTGGGGAAATGTACAATATATCGAAGATGATCACGCTGAAGAGATATATGGATATGACGATATAATGTCCCTATTTATTGATCTGTATGATTGGGGACTGTTGTCTAGGGCTGAGATACGTCAGATGAATGAATATCTCCGGCATCAATAGAATGGACTACTCCGATTACAAGTTCACATCTTTTGACAAGATGCTCCTGACTATGATCAAACTCAATGTAGAAAATACTCCCCCGGAGAAGAGATGGCTACTTACTACGAGCGAAACAAAGAGCGACTCCTTGCCTATCAAAAAGCCTATTACGAAGCTCATAAAGAAAGAGCCGCAGACTACAACGCTCACTACTTCCAAAATGTCACCAAGTACGTGCGGCAGTCAAAGCGCAAACCCAGAGCGCCTTCATACAAACCAAAAACTACAATCCGTTATAACTCAGGTACGGTAACAAAGAAACGCATCCGTATCCGTAAACCAAAAATCAAAGAGCCTCCGCCTAAGCCAGAGGTTAAAATCCTACCCGGTATGTTGTTAGACTGGAATAACCTGTGATATATATATGACGACGTGGGGTAAACACCTCATTTTGGATGCTCATAAATGCCGCGGTCTTGCCATCCGCAGCCAGCCACATATTATAGCATTCTCCAAAAAACTGGTCAGAGCTATCGATATGGTCCCGTTCGGCGATCCTTGGTGTGTACGATTCGGAGACGGAAACAAAATGGGATACACTCTGGTGCAGCTGATACAGACTAGCAATATCATAGCTCATTTTGCGGAAGAGACTAATGATATGTACCTGGACGTGTTCTCCTGTAAGGAGTTCGATCCAGCTATTGTGGAACAGGTTGTGTATGAACACTTCTATCCTATGGCTACTAAGACGACTCTGGTAGAGCGACAGGCCCAGCTGCGGTAGCCTACTTCTCCTCTTCCAGTCCGGGCTTAGTGCGGAGCTTCTCCGCCAATACCTTCGCAGCCTCTATGTCAATGACACCCTTGTCATCTATCAGATGCTCCTGAACATCTCGCCAACTCTCGGGAAAGCAGTTGTAGGCACGCCACCATACATCGTGCAGGGCTTCTACCTCCTCCTGCTTCTTCTCCAGAGCAGCCTTGAGCTGTGCTATCTCCTTATCCTGCTCACAGACCTTGGACACCATTTCGCTCATTACGGAAAGCATCTTGTCGGACATCGTACTAGATGTGAGCTATGGTATCACCCCCGTCACCTTTTTTGGTGCTGCGTAAAACATCGACCTCTTTCAGAAGTGCATCGAAATGCTCCTTCAGCTCATCATAGAGTTCAGTTACCTGTTCCTTCTCCCGCTTGAGGTCCTCGACAGAGCGCCTCAGGTTTGTTATTTTGGTTTCTTCCTTACCGCAAGAAACCAGTATAGGGATTAATACAGAGTTGATCGGATTAAACTCATCGGTTGATTTGAGCTCTGTATGAGACAACCGCGCCTGCTCCTCCTTTTGCTCTAGGTGTAGATGACCTAATGCAGAGACAGCCTTTAGCATATCGAATACATTCTGTGTCCCAGGAGGTGCAGGAGGGTCTGACATTTCAGATGACGTATCCGAACATTCAGAGCCCTTGATAAGTTTGCATTTATGGTCCCTGAGAGCCGATGACGTGAATGACATTACCTTTGTGATATAGGAACAGCAGTTGAAACAGAAGCCTGACACACACTTCTTGTCCTTGCCATACAGAGCTACTACGTTAGGCTGACCGTTGACCTTCATATAGGTATACTTGTTAGCGATACCAGAGCGTATCATTTGTAGCCAGTCTTTGTGAACACGTCGGACGTGACGGCGTACACAGTCCGATCGGCCCTTAGGAGCTATATAGGCACACAGAGGACAATACTGTTTGAGCTGTACTGACTCTACAGGAATATTGATTAACTCTTCCATTCTATACAGGCTAACAGAAAATAATATGGCTGTCACCTTTGGTGTAAAGTCGGTGTAAAAGTGTAGAAAGTGTATGATTTTGAGAATGTTGGGCAAGGTAGCTTAGGGCCAAGGAGAAAGTCCTTGGGCCAGGGGGTCAGAAGTTTTTGGATGTTCTGTTCCTCTTTTTTGGATTTTTGGATTTTTTGGATTCTGTTTTTTGGATTCCTGGATTTTCTGTTCGAAGATTAGGATGTCGATTGTTTGGGCCTGCTGCTCCTCCGGAAGATCGGAGATGCTCAAAGCTAAAACGCTGCAGACTCTGGCTAACTGCGGATTCATCGGGACTCTAACTGTTTGTGTTCCTCACGAAGAGCTGGCTGTCTACTCCGCAGCACTTAAAGACCATCTTGTAATCCTGGTCGGTGCACAAAAGGGTCTGGTCAATCAACGCAAACATATCCGTAGCCTATGGCCTCCAGGTCAGGAGATCGTATTCATCGATGACGATATGAGTCGTATAAAGTTTCTGGCTAACGGTCACGTACACAACGTAGGGAATATCCACGCTATGGCCGATATGTGTTTTCAGACCATCCACAATATGGACGGGCCTCTGATGTGGGGAGTATACCCGGTAGTCAACCGCGGCTGGATGAAAATGCGGGAGTCTGTGGGAAACTGTTATGTACCTGGAGGCCTATACGGTATCGTCAACGACCCTAGACTTGTTGAGCCAGAGGTTGATGAGATGGAAGACTGGGCGCGATCCCTTGCTGAACAAAAGGCTGGACGACCTCCTGTTCGTTTTGAATGGATTGGATTTGTGACCCGATGCTTTCTAGGTCCAGGTCACGGCGGTATGCAGCGTACTGCTGAGGAGCGCTCCCGCGTCTGTAGAGAGCTGGCATCTAAGTATCCTGATATCGTAAAAATAAAATCTAGAAAAGAAGGACTGGACCTGAAGTGTTTAATGAAACCTCTATATGTGGCACGGGAGCTGTCACCCGAGACTTTTGACCCCGCTCCGTCAGCCGTCCAATCCACTCCCTTGGCTGAGGGGGCCGCAGCGTTTTCTGGAGGTGACCCTTCCGGTCCACAATAACTATAGAGTCATCATATTCATCTGTTATCTCCATACCCTCCGCTACCTCCTGACAGCTGACCTTGTAACGGGGGAGGAACTTTGTTGGCCATACTATCCTGTAGAAGACTAAACAAAATCGCTGACCCTGATGGGGAGCCGTCCAGTGCCTTATGGCAGCGCCGTTGAAAAGATAGCCCCGACATCGGGTGTCTATCTGAATATTACCGTCCAGCATTAACGCGCCCCCCGTATAATCTCCGAACGCTACTGTATAGCTCTCTCCTTCATTACCTTTATCTGTGTGCGGCTGTGATGTATAGTTATCATTCACCGTCACTCCGTCCCACGGTATCGGCACGTGTTTGTTAGCAAACTTCAACAGTAGCGTCCAGAGATATGGGCGCATCCAAGTGTTCCTGGAGAGATGAGGTCGATAGGACCAGCGACGGATGATTCCAAACGCCTGACTTTTCCCGGGGCCGGCTGTTGCACGATCACAGTTCTTAGTCAGACGCTTCCTACAAAGCTCCCGGATTAAATCCTCAAACTCACAGGCGGATATGTCAGCCACCAGAGTCGCCATCTTATCTTGTGAGCTGACTATTTTATCGCCCCCACTTAGAATGCAACACTCAAATGCCTTGATGGCGACATCGTCCTTCGATAGGCTGAACTCTTCAGTGGATGCCTCAGGAAATCTGAAAGCCATATGGCAGCCCTATTCCAGGTTTCGGGTTCAGACTCTGGGCGGTAACATCATCCAAGGTCAGATTAATAAAATCCGCGTAGCCGAAGTGATGTTCCCGTACGCTATCCCTACCATCATTAACTCAGCAGGTGATCCTACTCTTGGAGGCGGTGTTGGTCTTGGCCAGCCTAATCAGACATCGGCTGATAATGCGGATTTACAGTGGTCCTACATCTCTATCCTGCCTAACGTCGGCCATACCGTAGTAGAGGCGGCTGGTGGGATGTATCTCAATACGGGATACTATACAGGGACAGAGCTGGCTGCTGCTATCAATACTGAGATCGAAAGTCAAAAACCAGCAGGATATCCTGTCGGAGGTTTTACGGTCACGTATGACACAGACACTCAGAGCATCGTTGTTCGAAACAACACTGTATGGAATGACCTGTCCGAAAACTATCTCTACAACTTTACCCTGCTGTACAACCGTAACTCTATCAGCCCGATAAATCAGCCTAATGCTCTATGGAATCTTGGCCTGCGCGACCTATTTACACAATACCCTCCGATTCGTCACGATTCGGTGCTTCCACCAACGGTTCCTCCTACACTAAACCTCACACCGACGCTGGTACCCAGAGGATATCCTAACGCTGCACCATATCCAGTGTTCCCCGTAGGATACGCCCCTAACATTATAGTCGCCTCTACGTATACGGGAGTCTATACTCAGTACATCGATATATGCAGCCCGTCGCTCTGCCAGGCCCAGTATGTCCGCGATGGTAACACAAACCAGGCGGTGATTCGCCGCGACCTGATCGCCAGAGTCTATATCACATCGGATATCAGTACTCCTCTTAACAACCCTGCCGGGTCCCGCCCCTTCATCATCCACCGACAGTTCAAGAACGCCAAGGTTATGAAATGGACAGCGGAGCGTTCGATAGATAGCATAGACCTAACTCTGTATGACCAGTTCGGAAATCCACTACCTATTGTTCCTCCTTGCCTATCCGCCGCACAAAACCCTGGTGGCGTTTTTACCAACGTCATCCTTCAGAGCCAGCCCTCTGACTATGCTCTCACCTTCCTGGTGGACGAACACGATGAAACCCTTGAGCATAATGTTGGCTATATGGCGTAATGATATGAAATGAATAACATTTATTCACATTCACGTCATAGATTTAGAGGGTAAGGGTGGGGCCTTTAGAAGACGAACTCCGCCGATCCGCGCGAGGCCATCCACGAGCAGTTGAGGACGTATTCGACGTTGCAGACATACGCACGGTTGTTCTGGGGCATATTGCCCGTCAGGCTCAGCACGCTGTTCATCACCGGGACTCCGTGGACTAGGGCGACCTGTTGAGAGTCACCGATCGTGAACGGTTGACTGAGATCCACTTCGACCCAGCTGGAGGCTACAGGCGTCGTCGTGTAGGCCGGAGGCGCCGGGGCCGCGAGGACAGAGTAGGTCACCATCGGGGGGACACGGCGGCGGATAACGTTTGTGAGGAGATAGCTACCGTTGGCCGAGTCCAGGTAGATGAGACCGTTGATCGCAAACCGGATCTGGCTGGGGCTGTACCAGTAGTTCGGGTTCTTGACCACGCCCGACGTATCCGCCTGGTCGCTGAACCAGATGCGGAGCTTCTTGAGGTCACCCGCCTTGCAGCCCGTGAGCGACAGGGAGAAGGAACCATCAGACGCACCAGACGTAAAGGGGAAGCTGACGGCCTCCTGCGTCCAGCCCTCCACAAGAGGAATCGTGAGGGCGTGCTTGGACATATCGAAACGCCGGGCGACCAGGTCACCGGCATCCTGCATCGTGACCTGAGTAAAGTTCACATTCGCAAACTGGAGAGACGTAGGGATCGGGTCTGCACCAGCCGCCGCCTGCGAGATCACACGACCAAAGTCCTCAAGGTCCACCTGGAGCTGTATGGGGGCCGTGAGCACATCCGACGGGAAGGGAAGAGCACCACCCGACAGCGCCGGGCTGGAGTGGGGGAGACGGAGGAAAACATAGGCCGTCCGTTTGTATTGGTCCGCCCAGTCCGCCGTCGTGGTGAGGGCCTGGCCACCAAGGAAAAACATCTGTTGCTTCTTGCCCGAGTCCTCACAGAGAGCCAGCGTCTGCATCAGGTTCTGCGCGCCCGTAATGTAGTAGAGCTGGCTGGAGCCATAGCGGTAGCCAATGCGACGCAGGAGGGAATAGCCCCATCCGGCCGGAAGAGCTAATCCGGTTCCACCACCGCCCGAAGGGACAGGGAGCTGGAGCGTCAGGATTACCTCAGACAAACCCTCATTTGGATTAAAAGTTACGGTGCTAGACGAGCCGCTGTTGAGCGACTGGAGGCCCTGGAAGAAACGATTGTCCTCCACCGTCGCGTGGCATTGCTTGAGGGAGTTCTCCTTGCCCGCGTAGTAGGTATCGATACATTCTCCTGGACGGATGCTCTGTTGGACGTTGAGAGCAACCTGCGACTGCATTCTTATATTATGGTCACAGGTTTAGTTTCAGTCCGCGGATAGTTTAATAATCGCCACCCTAAACATAGAAGATGTCGCACCGTATGCCTGATGGAAAGATGATGTCAGACAAACTGATGTCCAAGAAGGAAGCGGCTCACCTTGCGAAAACAAAGATGGGTGGTAAACATTCTGAGCCCCGTCACCATTCGGCCTCCGCACCGATGACCGGAATGCACAACGCTCCGCATCCAAAGTCGGGTAGCGGTGGAATGATTCACGGTGGAGGCGCCAAGGCATCCGCCCACGGTCAGGCTCCGCCAGCCACCAGCATCCAGGGGTCGATGGGGATTATTGAGAATGTCCGTGCCGGCCGCGATCACAATATGGGGATTCCGGGTATTATCTCCAGCACTTCTCTAGGGCCGGAACAACGCCAGCGTCTGGTCAACGGTATTATTGAGTCGCCTATGTCGGGGTCCACCGCGGAAGGTCCGGTCTCCAAAGTGATGGGCCACGACGCCACCGCGTACAATGAGGGGATGGTCCACATCCGCGGGAGCCACTTTAAATAAAAGTTTACGCATTTTAAAAACAAAGTTGACAGCCCATATCGGCCAGGTGATGTAAAGTACGATGTCTGTGTTTGAGTCCACCCTCCAAACTCTGTTGGCTCACACGGAGACTCTTGATCTCAGCGAAGGCGATTATCTACAAGTCTGCAATGCTATGAAAGAAGTGTTCCAGAAAAAGCCGGAGGAGAAAAAGATTCAGAGTCATTCTGTTAATACCACACCCAGGGTTATCAAGATGAAAGGCTATACATTTGAGTGCCTTAAGTCTGAGTATACTGTATATTATACCATTCCCACCGAGTACAAGTTCAAAGTCAAACAAACAAATCCTAAAGGAGTTATTACGGAAAGCACTATAGAAGGGCAATGGTCGGAGTACATCCAGAAGATGATACGGTTTCTCCGCCCACAAAAGATAGAGCAGACTTATGATTGTCACACAGAGGAAACAACACTTGTGGCATTTATGGAGGACGCAAAACACCAAGATATTGTTTCATTGGAGATGGAGAAACAGTATAGGGAGAGTCCTGCTTATGAACCAAACGAATATGATGAGGATGATGTCTGGCGTGGAGACTACTCCTACGGGCGATTTATTGACCAGTACAGAGTGATGTGCTAAAAAAAAGGTGACGGGTCAGGTCGGCCAGGTGACGTAAAGTACGATGCCTCTTCTCTATAGCAAGCCCGCGCGCCTCCCTGGAACTCTGTTCTTCACCCAAGCAGTCTGGAACACAACAACAAAGGAGAAATACCTCACGATGATCACCCTGGAGGAAGCCATACACCAGAAGCGCGAAGGAATGCGTTATGACCTATGGTATCTGATGACACAAAAGTCTACCACTCATCCTCCGCCACCAACTGAGCAATCCTGTCCTTGAAATAGGCCAGGACTTCTTTCTTAGCAGGCTTCTCCGATATCAGAGTCTGCATACGCGTCTCTAGGTCATCACCGCCAAAGGGATGTTTACCATCCGCTGTTCCGTGTTTGGACTTATGCTTCTTCTTCTTTTTGCCGGACTCCGTAGCGGGGCTTTCGATGATCGCCGCCTGTGTCTGTCGGGCCATAAAATCACGGAGAAACTTGTTGTCCATCTCTAATGAGGCAAAGAAAATCTCACCATATTAGATAGTATGGACACAGAAATCACTGAGGCCGATCCGCGCTCTTACGGTATACCTACCCGGAAACTTAGCAGCATCGATCTTCCAACTAACGGCGGATGCTCTTTTGGCTGCATAGGTTCCACCCGCTCCGGGAAGTCCACCGTTATGATATGGCTCTACGAAAAGTATTTCAGCAAGCACATCACCATTATGACCACTGGATCTCACCAGGCTGAAATCTATGGACCCCTACGTAAATCCTGTGCGATCAGTCCTGAGTTTTATCCTGAGCTCATCAAAGACTCTATGACCCTAAACCAGAAGACCAAAAATCATTATCCGATCTTACATATCCTGGATGATATGTTAGACGGTAAGAACACCAAGGCTCTCTGTAAGCTGCTCACGATCGGCAGGAACAGTGGACTCAGTACTATCATCTGCGCGCAGGAACTGAGTATCCTAAATGCGATCGGCCGGACGAACCTGAACTACATTCTATGTTTCCGCCTGAACTCCGATGCGGCCATAGAGAAGGTGGTGAGAAACTATCTGCGTCACGCGTTGCCACACGGTACCATCAACGACCAGTGCCGGATTTACAAACAGCTAACACAGAATCATAGATTCTTTGTTGTGGATACTCTGGCCGATGAGGTGTTCTCCTGTAGGCTGGACGAGTCCGAAATAAAATGAGCCTATAGTATAGTATGTCAGGCCCGTTGACTTCTGGAAACTTTACGTACGCCCCAGAGGCCACTACGGCAGCACGCGATAATGACTTCTATGTTTTGTCTGCGACTCCACCAGTCGCTACGGGCGTAACACAGATAGTCGCGTCCAACGCCAGCATCACTGTTAGCCCTGCGGGTGGAACGGGGGTTGTGACACTAACAGTTCCTCCACCGATCTTCCCACCGTCTGGATTTGCTCCAGGAATGATAATGATGTATAGCACTCTGGTTGCCCCGCCAGAGGCTCCGACGGGCTGGCTGATTTGCGATGGCCGGCCTGGCACGCCGGACCTCCGCGACCGTTTCATTATCGGTGCCGGTGGTGCTTGGGCAGTAACCCAGACGGGCGGTGCAGCAAATGTCGCACTGACACTGAATATGTTGCCGGATCATTCACACGTCACGAATGGAAGCGTCAATAGTCAGAATGCTGCTTTAGCGACCAACTCTGGATTCTCAACCTGTAACCCGACTGGTGTCACCACATCTATGGCGGCACCCTGGACGGGCGGCATCCCTGTCCCAACTGTCCCGCCCTTCTATGCTCTATTCTACATCATCAAGACCTAACAAAACCTATGGCCATAATATAAGATGTCAGGTCCGAAGATTCCTCACGCAAACTACAGTATCGAAGGTGTAACTCCTTCAAATCAGGATGCCTACTTTGTGTTCAAAGATAACGAACAAGGTGGCGCTACGATCGAAGGGCCTCTTGTTGTTCAGGGTGATGGTGCCTCTGTAGCGGTCAACGACTCCACGGGCAACAGCGTGGTCATCCTGGAGCCGAATCTTGGTCAGGTAGGGAATGGCTCTGTCCAGATCGCGGCTGTAGGAGCAAACGGCGAAAACAGTTTACGGATCGCCGGAATAAACTCCGGTGCTGTTGTGTTCGACTATGCTGTCCCGCAAGTGTCTCCCACGCCACCGATTGTCTACCGCATCATACAGGAAAATCCGGCAAACGGCAACCTTATTCTTGGAGCAACGCAGGCCATTGTCCAAATCAATGGAGCAACTGGGATCGGCCAGGTCTATGACTCTGTGAACAACCGCCCCCAGCCCGGTGCGGATTTTACTCTTTCCACATTCTCTTCGAATATGACTCAGACTCCCTTTGCCTACACGGTCGCCACCTCCGGCTGGTATGTCTTCACGACTTACATCAACGCCCAGGGTGCTGGGTTCTCTTGGCCGGTCGGCACTCTGATCACTCTGCGTCTCCAGAAGAATGGGACAGAGGTTCAGTTCAGCCAGGCCTCCTGGTGGGATGTTCCTACGCCGCCAGGACCGGGCTTTGAGGATAACCGCGACTGCTTTGTCCAACTGACGGCCGGTGATGTCCTTACAGTACAACTTGGAACGCAGCCGTCGCCTCCTAACCTCGGTGCATCCGGCACGGTCATCTGTATGATTCAACCCATCCTGGCCTGAAAATATAAACCTCTAATATAAGATGTCAGCCGGCTATTCGTATGGTATTGATGCTCTCAGCAGCGGCACCAGCGATGCTAACTTCGTAGTGAACCAGGGAACTGATCGCGATATCAATGTTCGGGCCTTCAGCATCCTCCTTAACAGCGGGACGACGCTTACGCTGCAGGGAACACAGGTCAATGTTCCGGCCGGCACTACTCTCAATGTCACAACCCAAAATGTCTCAAACTTAAACGCGGATTCTATTCGCCTTGCGGGCATTCCGCTTGCTGGTGTCGCGACCGCTCAGCAACTCATAGACTTCAGCACTGCCCGGAACATTGCAGCGTTTGGTGGCCGGTATGTTTGGTTCCAGGTTGGTGACGGCCTTGGGTCTTCCGTGATGGGCTACTGCCTTGTATCTGCGACTGGAGTTCCCAGCGATCTCCACTCCACCCAGGGAGCAGTGGCCGCCCCCATAACGGCAGTCACGGCCTCTATCGGGCCAACGACCCTTCTTGTTGCCTTCACGGGTAAAGTAGCAGCCACAACGGGAACCTTCCAGATAACGGCCTGCACAGTTTAAATCGCTGGCCTATGTATAATGGCCGGCGTTACGAATGGAGCTCAATACGCCATTGAAAGCATCCAGCGAAATGTATCTTCGGATAACTTTGTCCGGAACATCGGTGACAACGCGGATGTTCGTATCAGTGGAAACAGCCTGACTGTAAAATCCACTACAACCAGACTATCCTCCACTTTGATAGAGAGTCAGCGTGTAGCACCAACGGGCTTCCCCGCAAGTGGTGCGGCCACAGTGCTGGATGACTTTGCTCTCCCCGTTGTTAGCCAGTGGTATCCTATCGGTAGCAGAATATGGCTCAGTGTGATTGATGGACTTGGTGTGGTCGCCCACGCATACGTCACGATCGGAGCCGGTAATGTCCCCACTATTGTATCGCAGTCCGCCTCTTGGTCGGAAGCGGGTGTAACGGCTGTCGCTCTTGCCGTAGCCGGAACAACTCTTACGCTGGCAATCACGGGTAAGACTGTAGCCAGCACGGGTGCTCTAAGACTCGACCGCGTGGTGGGCTAAAAATATAAACCCTATATAGAATGGATGACGACTTTATCATAATACCGGATTTAGGTAGAAGGGCGACTGTAAAAACTATAGTTGTCCCCCCACCAGCACCAGCACCAGCACCGGCCCCGGCCCCTGCTCCTGCTCCTGCTCCAGTACATATACCAGTCTATGAAACTCCTATTCCTTTTACTGGACCACCACCAGCGGTATATCAGTCGCCGACCGCGATGTCACAGGGCCCTCAGCCTATGACTCAGATGCTGGGTGATCCTACAATATCATCGACGATCAACTATAGTCCACACCTGGAGACCAACTATAGCCAGAACCAGTCCTACTATCTCAAGCAGGGGGAGGGGGGCGGCAATGTGGAAGACTGGTATCAGTTCCCCACACAGACAGGTGAGATTCTTTTTGATGTGTCGGGATACGCTGGACAGCAAGTCTTATCAGTGGTTCCTAATCCTATTCAGCCTCTGCTAACGGACTTGGAGTGGCAGACAACCAGTCTGATGCCCTACACCTGGTATAACTACGCCACTCTGACGGGTGTAGTCGCATTTATTGATGCATCAGGGAATCACGACTTACAGTCTATCCAGGGCAACCTGTATTATGACGGACAACTCCTGGCAAAGGCGGGAGATATACAGGACATCGCAGCCTGGTCGGACTATCCTATGATACATCCAATAGTAGGAAATGGATTTAGTATCGGCGGAGTTCTTGATGTATCGGCTAGCGGAGCGATCACAGGAGCTTCTTTGGAAGTTACAGGAGACATCTCTGGGGCGACACTCTTTGTGAACGGAGCAGCTGATGTAGGCTCTTTAAGTTCTGCTGGTGACATCTCTGGGGCAACCTTACATATCAGCGGAGAGGCTGCTGTAGGCTCTTTAAGTTCTGCTGGAGACATCTCTGGGGCGACCCTACACATATCAGGGACAGCAACTATCCACGACATCGATCTTTCGGGATGTGCATTAACATCGAACGCAGCCGGGACAGCTCTGTTTGTCAATGGCGTTCAGGTACAGACTGGAACACCGGCAGATGTCAGCCAGTGGGCGACTTTTCCTGCCGTGGCGAATGTAGACGTAAATGACAAGAGTCTGCTGATGACCGGCAGCCTGGTCCCTCCTGCGACGAACAAGTTTGGGCTTGGGACAGCACTTGCTCCGATCGGCATCAACGACCAGTATGCCCTCAGCACCAACATCTATAACATCGCACCAGCGGGAACAATGAACATATCGTCTAACTCCAGTATGTCCCTCCTGACGACATCCACAACGGGGACGAATGAGTTTAACATAACCCTGGCCGGTGCTGCAGGGGAGGATATGAACCTCACGGCTCCTGACATTAACTTGACGATGACGGACTCTTTATCGTTTATGAATCTAACGGCTCCGTTCGGCGTTACTATTTTAGGAGGTGGAGGATTCTTTATGGCCGCTGGTGCGATGGAAGTTGTTACGGGTCTGGATATCCGTCTGATAACTACCGGTAATATCGCGATAGGCTCAGGTAATGTAGGAGGTGCTACGACTCAGATCGAGAAGTTTGAGTTTCTGGATAACGTTGTTGGCCCTATGGGTGGCATTCAGTCTCTGACTCTTAACAAGGTCCGCGTTCTCAACAACAGCATCGGACCAGACGGCGGCGATGGTGTTATGCTTATAGATAGCATATCCCGTATCACACATACGGTCAAAAACTTCACTACCACCGCTAAGGAGATAAAACTCATCATAGAGGCCACGGGGCCCTCGGGCGTGGACAATCGAAACATCACGATGGGCAACTTTGGAGAGAACACCGATCGGCCATTTATCCTCAACTTTAAGAACAAGAGCACTAACACCGCCACTCTGACCTACGACACTGGAAAACTCATAACCTGGTCCTCTACCGGTGGAGATGTGCAGTTCGCTGGTCTGAGTGAGGTGGATCTGACTGGCGGGTCAGGCACCATCGCTCTAACAACGAATGGGACTCAACTGTTAATAAATGGCGTACCAGTAGGCACCAGTGGCGATACGGCCCTATGGGCGACTTTTAAGGCTGTACAGAACATTGATGTCTCTGGAAACGATATTGTAAACTGTGACGATATCTCCGCTAACTCTGGACATTTTGGACCGCTGTATTCGAACGCGCCACAGATTCATCTTGGATTAGGTGCTGCAGCAACAGGACAAGGAGTAGAAGCTGTCGCGATCGGACAAGGAGCAGGGCAGACAACACAAGGCACATCATCCGTAGCGATTGGCGCGTCCGCAGGCCTAACAACGCAAGGCATCAACGCCGTAGCTGTAGGAGTAGCATCAGGTAGCGTAAGTCAGGGAGCCAGTGCCGTAGCGATAGGAAACAATGCTGGAGCAAACAACAGTTTAGCAAACTCCATCGCGATCGGCACTCAGGCTGGACTCACTACAATCGGCACTGACGCAATAGCAATCGGCAGCAGTGCGGGACTAGCAAATATGGGAAACAACGCTATCGCTATCGGAAATCTTGCGGGCAGCACTACCCAGGGAGTCACTGCTGTGGCTATCGGAATGGAGGCCGGTCGCTTATCACAAGGTATAGGTTCTGTAGCGATTGGTTCAGATGCTGGATATCAGTCTCTTGGAGCAGATGCTATAGCCATCGGAACAAATGCCGGATTTGACATCGCAAGCATTATAGGTGCTGGTCCAAACACTGTTAGCATAGGCCCTAATGCTGGAGTCTTATCTGACTTAAACTCGGTTAGTATTGGAAACTATGCTGGATACAACGCCGGCGATTCTAATATCTCTATCGGCCAAAATGCTGGATATATGGCCGCACCCGTAAGCACTATCAATGCCATCGATATCGGAGCAAACGCCCCTCCATATCCTGCTAATGGAACATCAAATGGAAGTTATCACATCTATATCGGCAGTCTCGCGGAGCCTTTCCCAGCTCCAAGTTTTGGCCCAGGGGCTAACAGTATAACGCTCAACGCTACAGGTGCTCCGCTACTAAATCCTCCAAACGCAGGTGAGTTCTATGTATCGCCTATCGCACCATTGGCTGGCTCTTCAGGGTTTGGAATATTAGGTCATAGGCCAGATGTAGGCTTAATAAGACGCGGCACTACTACGATAACGGAAGTAGAAAGTACTGTCAGTAATACGCAGCAGATCAGCTACGACACAGGTCTTCTAACGACAACCATCAACGGTATTACGAACTTACAGGATACCAGAATATCTGGGCCATTAAATATCGGGATAGTGGCTCCGACCAGTGTAACGATCAACGGAACTATATCCGCAAATCTTGCTTCTCACGCTTACGCCAATGCGGTCACGTGGGATCCGTCGAGCAATATGTTCGGCCAGACACCGTTCCCTGCTGGGCCTCAGGGAGCCACAGGAGCAACAGGCCCACAGGGTCCACAAGGCATACAAGGGGCCACTGGGCCTCAGGGATCGACAGGCCCACAGGGAGCCACAGGCCCTCAAGGCATACAAGGAGCTACAGGTCCACAGGGAGCCACAGGCCCTCAAGGGGCTACAGGTGCTACAGGGCCAGGTATAGTAGCCCAACCGGCATTTGTCTATTATGTCAGCACGAACGGCAGAGTAGGAGCAGCTGGTAGCATCACCGATCCGCTCAGCACTATCAACGCTGCACTGGCCAAGCCAGCATCTACTGGGACAGGACGGGCGGGTATGACTATCTATCTGGCACCAGGAGAATACACAGAAGATGTAGTCATCAACATATCTGCAACTCTTCCTGCCGTCAGCATAATCGGTATGAGTGACGACGACCCGTCCAGCAAGCGTGCACAACTTACAGGCTCTGTTACTATCAACGGCACAGACGCAACCTTCACTAACACTATTGATACGGTGGTGATGAATAATATGTCCCTGTTCGCCAAGAACGCCACGACCTCTGCAGTAACTATCAGAGGAGCCGGTATCCGCGTGTATCTCAAGAACGGTCTCTTTACAAATCAGAATGTCGCAACGGCTCCGCTCATAGACCTATCCTCTTCAGGAGTCCTACCCTCTACGGTCGCACAGTTAGCCATAGACGACTGTAGTTTGACGATGGATTCTGCCACTGCGTCAGGACATATTATATCTATGGTGTCAGGTCAAATCTTCAACATCGGCTACAGCGACCTGACACACAAGGGAACAGGGGCAGCCATTGTTATGACAGGCGGAGCATTCAGCAGTGCTAACAACTCAGCATTCAACTCCAACGGTGCCGTGATATCCCTGGTGTCATCCGCAGCATCCCTAACATCCTTCACAAACTGTCTGATAGCGGGCAAGGCCTCTCCTACGGTCGCTCTCATAACTTGCGGGACGAACAGCAACCTCAACCTCACAGACTCTACGGTTCAGAACACCAATACCACAGAGGCGAACAGCACCAGTCGATATGTATATCTTACGGCAGGAGTGTTAGTGTCGGCCATCCGCAACAACTTCTCCTCCTCAGCCTCTCCCGCGATCACCCTGATGCAGCCGTTTCAGTCCACGACACCGGCATCATCTATCCTGTTCTACTTTTCAAATGTCTATACGAATGCAACCAACACTGTCAGGGCCATACTCCCGACCTGGTTAGCCGTCCAACAGTTCAGCAACGACATCACCCCGCCGACAACGGTTGTCAGAGCCACATCTGGAACAGCCATCACCTTAACTCCGACGACCCGCGGAAATACCTACATCCTCACAGGCACAACTACACAGGCATTCACAGCATCAGGTCTGGTAGCATCAGATGTTGGATATTCTGTAGTTGTTCATAACGGGAATGGAGTAGCAGGAGGTGACATCAATATAACAGGAGCAACAGGCACAACCATCATCCATAATAGAACTCTGACACAAAACGGTGGCGTGCTATATCTATACTGGACCGGCTCTGCTCTTGTTGGCTATTAGTAGGGATGACACACAGGGAGAACTTCCTACGCAAACACGGTCTGGATACCGGTAACTCTTTTTCATTATCACAGCTCTCAAAGATATCGGGCAAGAGTCACGGTGTCCTGCAGCAGGTCTATAATCGCGGAATCGGGGCTTACAAGTCTGATCCGTCATCAGTCCGAATGAAAGGGTCATACAAGAAGGGTGTGAACGCGCCTATGTCTATGAAACTCAGCAAGGAGCAGTGGGCGATGGCCAGAATATATTCTTTCCTGGATGGGAACCCCAAACACGACAACGATCTCAGATAATATCTTTAGCTAATGTATAATGAACAGTCCCGATGTTATGCGGATGATTCATCGATTAAGCCAGGGAGACAACTTCCAGCCCGAGCCTGCACCAGCCCCAGAGCGTAAGCCCCGTGCTCCCCGTAAACAGAAGGTCCGTGAGCCCAGCCCCGACTCTGAATATAGCGACTCTGACTCTGAGTCCGATGGCTATAAGGAGTTACAGGAAATCAAGGACCATTTCGAAAAGGAGCCGTGTGAGTATGTTAGCCCGGCCGGACTCAAGGCGACCAAGACAAAAAAGGAAGCGATCCAGTATCTGGAGGAGAAACAGTGTCCGAAGATAAAATCTATCAAGAAAGCAAAGATGGAAGGTCCTCCTGCACCCGCCCCTGAGACTGCTCCAGCAAAAGCCAAGAGGGTCCGCAAGGCCAAACCAGTTGAGCCAGCCCCGCCTGTTCCGGAAGTTGTTGCTCCGGCTCCTAAAAAGGTGAAGGCCAAGAAGGCCGTCGCGGCAGCCCTTCCTCCGGTAGCGGCTGATCCTGTTGTAGTCTCTGAGAAGACGGAGAAGAAGAAGCGCGCACCATCCGCCTATGCTCTGTGTGTGGGCAAACATAGAAAAGCCGGTATGACGTTTGCGGAGGCCTCCAAGGCGGCCAAGGCGGAGTGTGACGCGGCCAAAGCAAAATAGGTGCCTATAGTAGATGTCAGCACCCCAGCAAATGTTGAGACAGGGCGAACACCCCGTATATCCTCCAGGGTATCCTGAAAAGAATAAAATACTGATTAATCCGATCGCTGCAGAAATCAATAGGTTAATGAAAACAGGAATGCCATTTATGTTAGCGGCCAAACAGGCGATGCGGGAAGCCGCAGCAAATAGCACCCCTCAGTAGATGTCGTGGAAACTCAAGAGTGTCACTAGATCGCCAAAACCAGAAAAGAAATGGAGAGCTACCTTTACGGATGGAGACAAGGAGAAGCATACAGACTTCGGTGCGGCAGGAATGAATGACTTTACGATAACCAAGGATGAGGAACGTAGGCGGCTCTATAGGGAGCGACACGCCAAAGATTTGAACACTGGCGATTACACGCGTGCAGGGTTCTTATCCTATTACATTCTGTGGAACAAGCCAACAATATCTGCATCGATCGCTGATTTCAGAAGTCGTTTTGGTTAGACGTGTTCAATAATGTCAGGATTACTAGTTCGAAGTTTCAAGAGACGGGCCACAGCTTTATAGAAGAAGCCGCGGTCTTTCTCCATACCGATCGCTTTAAGTCCTAGCTCCCGCGCTACGAAACAGGCTGTGAATGATCCGGCCGTCGGATCCAGTACGGTGCCGCCTGCAGGACAGTAGCGTTCCAACAACCATCGATATAGGTCTTCTGGCTTTTGTGTTGGATGACCACCTCTGGTTTTCTTGTTGGCGACTTCTATTACGGTTTTCACACAACGCTTTCCACTGTTATCATTTACGATATTCGCATAGCCTCCGCCATAGCAGTTATCCTTACCCCGGCCGCCACCATTAAACTTAAAGTCACCTTCGATATCTATCCGTTTGTAATGCGCACCCGCCTTGGAGAAAACATAAATCATTTCGTGAGATCGAAGAGGCTGCTTGTTAGCTAACAGAAATCCTACGCCGTTACTCTTGGACCATACAAGGTCGTAGCGAAACCAGGATGGATTAGAGTTGATGAGTTCGGCTCCAAACTTTGTATTACAGAACATCAGGACCGGCGTGTGTTTATCTTTACAGAGACGCTTTACCTGTTTCCAGAACTCCACAAGGTCTATTTTGATGTCCCATTCACAACCGCCTATCGTCTGTCCTTCCAACATAGTTCCTGTATCCACCCCACCGATAAACCGT
>Ga0209829_10001577_pt1 | contig 18279 bp, 18 predicted proteins | sample C_140205_EF_Meta_FD_187311 | JGI IMG/M metagenome (GOLD analysis project Ga0209829, IMG submission 187311) | Freshwater microbial communities from Lake Croche, Canada to study carbon cycling - C_140205_EF_MetaG (SPAdes) (version 2) | ecosystem: Environmental > Aquatic > Freshwater > Lake...
CGTCGCTATATCCTGCGTATTGAAGACCGTGATGGAGCGGTGATCTGGGAGGCACCAGCGCCGCTCGAGAGCGCCAAGCAAATCTTCGCGAAGGAGACAGCGGAGCTCATGACCGACATCATCGCGGGTAATACGGATCCTGCGGTGAATCGTCCATGGTCGAGGCGCAAGATCATGGCCAGTGGTGGCAAGCGTCGCCCAGCGGCGTTCAAGACCGGCACAACCGACCAAACCAAGGACCTTGCGGCATTCGGGTACCTGGCCGCACCGAGTGATCCAACCGCCCAACAGCTCGTTACCGGTGTCTGGATGGGCAACTCTGACTCCACCCCAGCAACGGTCTACTCCCTTGATTCTGCGGGTGGCCTTTGGCAATCGTACTTCACCCAGATCTCATCGAAGCTGCCGATTGCAGACTTCGCCAAGCCCACCGGCCTCGAGGAGGTGGTCATCGACGCGAACACCGGCGAACTTCCTGGACCCTGTACCACGCTCACAACGAGCGAGTACTTCTTCCCAGGGACGGCCCCAACCACCGCCTGCAGCACCACGCGCCTTCTCACAATCGATGGCGCCACGGGGCTCCTGTGGGCTGATGGTTGCACTGGCCCGCAAATCACTGCCAGCTATTTGGATCTGAGCGGCCTCGAATCACAGTGGCCAAAATGGCAGGCGGCCAACCTTGAATGGCTTGAGCGTGCACGCCTTGGCGCGGGCATTGTCGGCGGCGTTCGTGGTGGCATGACGGCGTATTTCTACGCACCGATCTGGCAACCAAACGGAGCCACCTGGGGCGGAACCATCGCCCCTACCCGCTCCTGCCTTGCGCCGCCCACGCCGTCGCCGGTCCCCGCACCGTAGCTTCGGCCTAGAGGAGCGCGACGGTCACACCTTCTCGGCCCGGCTCGTCGGCCAAGCGCACGTCGCGAACCTCTGGGAGCTCTCGCAGTTTCTGGCGCACCGCATCGCGGAGCGCCCCTGTGCCAACACCGTGGATGATCTCTAACTGCTCACCACCCGCCATGAGTACTGCGCTGATCCGTGCCTCGAGGGCCACTAGCGCGTCTTCCACGCGTGCACCACGAAGATCGAGCTTTGCTGTCGTCACCGAACCAGCCTGGCGCACTGCAGGTTGGTTCGGAGCCTTCGTTGCTGCGAGAATTTTGCTGATCTCTGAGATTGGCAGCGAGCTGCGCATTCGGCCGAGGGCAACTGTCGCAGTTGCACCATCGATCGCAAGCAGCGTGCCACGCGCCCCTGAGCGCAGGACTACATCGCTTCCAACGGCAGCCTCCAGCGCCAACGGAGCGAGACTCCCCTGCCGATCTCCCACATCACCTAGCACCGACACATCCCCTGCAGCAACCGCGCGGTCTAGGTCCGTAGCCACCGCCAGGATCTCTGGTGTGAGACTTCCTGACTCGAGTGCGGCACGCAACTGTTCCACCCGAAGCAGGATCGCCGCGGCAGCCTCTCGTGCCTCTGCGGTAGCAGTGTGGCGCGCCTCGGCTACCGCTCGCTCAGTTGCTCGTCGTAGTTCGACCGCTTGGGCAAGTGAATCTGCTGCTCGCTCTTGGAGCCCCTCTGCAACCTGTCGTGCTTCGCGCGCAGCGCGCTCGGCATCTGCGGCCGCGGTAAGTGCCGCATCGAGCGCCACACCTTGGTCACTGCGTCGAGCCTGTGCCGCGTCGAGTAGCGCTTGCGGCAGACCGAGACGCGCGGCGATCGCAAATGCCTGCGAACCTCCTGGAGCGCCAACCTCGAGGCGATACGTGGGGGCAAGGGTTACAAGGTCGAAGGCCACCGAGCCGTTGACCACGCCTGGCGTCACATGCGCATACTGCTTGAGCTCCGCATAATGACTTGTCGCCAACACGCGGCAACCCCGCAGTCGAAGCTCATCGATGATAGCGGCCGCGAGCGCCGCCCCTTCCGCCGGATCGGTCCCCGCTCCCGCCTCGTCGAGGAGCACGACGTCACCCGACTCGGCACCGATGAGGATCCGCTGGATTGAGGTGAGGTGACCGGAGAAGGTGCTTAAACTCTGTGCGATGGACTGATCGTCACCGATGTCCGCCCAGACGTTGCCAGTGAACGGCACCATCGACCCCGGCCCACTGGGGATCGGGAGACCGGCGTGATGCATCGCCGTGAGGAGGCCCACCGCCTTTAGCGCCACCGTCTTGCCACCCGTATTCGGTCCAGTGATCACCAGGACGCGGCGCTCCGCATCAAGGTGCAGGCTCATCGGCACGACGGGTGGCGTCAAGAGCGGGTGACTCGCTTCGGTTAACCACAGGTCACCGCTGGATGCGCCATCGGCGTAGAGCCACCCTCGTTCGCGCGCCACATCGGCAACAGCTCGGGCCAGATCGAAGAGCGCGAGACGTTCGCCGTTGGAACGGAGTGCTCCCGCGTCTGCACCGACGAGCGCTGAGAGCGACCCGAGGATCCGCGCCTCTTCGGTAGCGACCGCCGCCTCAGCTTCGCGTACGGCGTTTCCGAGCTCAACAACCTCAAGTGGCTCGATCCAAACCGTTTGACCCGTTGCGCTCGCGTCGTGCACGATCCCTGGGACACGTGACTTCCACTCGGATCGGACGGGCAGCACGTACCGACCGTTCCGCACCGTGACGATGGGCTCCTGGAGGTAGGGACTGTAGTTCTTCGCATGTGCGAGCGTTTCGAGGCGAGTGCGGAGCCGCTCGAGGCTGGTTCGATGGAGGGCGCGCAACCCACCCAGGAGCGGCGACGCCGCATCGACGATCGATCCATCAGGGGCAATGGCGCGCTCAACGGCACTTCGCAGCGGACGAAGCGGCGCAAGCGCGGCACCAAGGGCGCTGAGCGTTGGGCCCGACCCAACGAGTTCGCTCGAGAGGCGCTCGACGACACGAAGCGTTTCGCTCACCGCAAAAAGCGCGGCACCATCGAGTGAGCCCCCCTTGGCACCTCGCTCTGCCGCTGGTTCCAGGTCACTGGCACCGCCAATGTGGGGATCCCCCCCATCGCGCCGGAGGTCGGCGATCTCACGCCCGAGGGATCGTAGGGTCGGCATGTTGCCCCCACCCGAGGTCGGACGCAGTTCGTGCGCAAGAAGACGAGACGGGGCGAAGGCACAGGCCGCCACAAGGATGTCAAGGAGTGCGGCCCATTCGAGTCGAGTAAGGGAACGCTCGTCGTAGGAGTGCCCTGTGGAATCCCTCACGGAACGAGCAGCGCGCGAAGGCCTTCTGGAAGGGCTCCGCCGAGGAGTAGATGTGCGACCGGAAAGACCACGCCACGAATAACGTCAGATGATTGTGCAGCGGTAATTGCCACTGCAATGTCGTTGAGCGGGGCAGGGATGGGCAGCTTCGCTACGGCCGCAGCATCAAGGACAAAGATCAGGGCAGCCATCGCAACGCTCCACTGGGCAACGCCCAAGAGTGCTCCGAGCGCGGTATCGAGCGGGCCAAGGTGAATGGCGCGCAGCGATGCCTGTAACAGTCTGCCAATCAGGAACGAAGCAATGGCCAAGAGCACCCAGATGCCACCAAGGAAGATGCCGAACCCGATCAGACGCGTATCGACATCGGGAAGGAGCGTCGCCACGAACTGCGTGATGACCATCTGACCCTGCGCGCTGATAAACAGGCCGAGCGCAAGAGCGAGGAGTGCGACGGCGCTGCGCGCCGCGCCAGTTCGTCCCCCGCTCCACGCAGCTAAGACCAGGAGCACTACAACGACAAGGTCGACGAGTACCGTCGGGCTCATTGCCCCTCGGTGCCGCGGATACGTGCTCCGCAGGAGCGGAGTACGGCGCCCTCGAAGGCGGTGAGTTCTGCGGCAATCGCCTCATCGTCAGCCCCAGTTGCGGTCGGTTGGAAGGTGAAGCGCAGTCCGGCTGATCGCTCGCCTAGGGCTAGTGGCGGTCCAGCAAAGAGGTCAAAGAGCTCAATGTCGGTTGCTCGCGAAACTGCACCCCGAGCGACATCCACAACTTGCCCCACGGTGGCTGTAGCGGGAATGATGAGGGCAACATCGCGCGTTACCGGCGGCGTTGTGGGGGGGAGCGCCACATGCGTAACCTCAAGGCGGCCGGAGCGAAGTCCGGCGATCGCCACCTCAGCGAGGAGGATGCGGGGTTCATCACGCCAGACCGGCGATGCTGGATGGAGCTCTCCGAGGAGGCCGGCAACGCGGTCACCGGTGATCGTCGCGCTGATGCCAGGGTGGAGCACTGCGTTCTCGCTCAACGCGCCGTAGGTTGGTCGCTCGCCAACAAGGTGGGAAACCTTCGCGAGGAGCCGTTTCACTTCGTCGAGGCTCCACGTTGAAGCGCTTGTACTCGGGGTGCCCGGCTCTCGCTCCCCCCATACCGCAATGGCGAGACGGGTCCACTCTGTCGGAGCACCCGCGGTGCTCCCGTATCCACGACCAACTTCAAAGATCGCGCCTGACGCGGCTCCATATCGCACGTTCGCATCCACCCTGTCGAGCAGGCTGGGGATCAGTGATTGGCGGAGTCGGTCGTGGTCCGTTGAGAGCGGATTTTGCAACACGATCACCGCACCACCCGCCGCTCCCTCCGATGCCGCAAGGGCCCCGGTAACGAGCGAGGCGGGCTCACTCCAAAGCTCCGCCTGTGCGGCCGATACGAGTGCGTGCGTGACCACTTCGTGTAGCCCTGTATCCGCGAGGAGGCGACGCGCGCGATCACGGAGGAGCGTCGGGCTTGTTCGGTGCGGTGGCAGATCTGCACTCGGGATCGACGTCGAAATCCGCTCATAGCCGTAGAGGCGGGCGATCTCTTCCGCCAGATCGGCCTCTATCTCAAGATCGCTGCGCCAGCTCGGCACGCAGACCGCTCGAGCACTCCCCTTCGCGGTGGAAACGGTGCGTTTCGGGGTGACGGCGATCTTGACTGGATCCGCAACGGACGCTTCAGCGATGCCGATTGTTCCAAGGAGTGCCACCTGCTCATCGTCCGTGAGTGCAACGCCGACGAGGGCGCGAACGCGCGCGGGACGGAAGTTCAGCGATGCTGCGGGAACCTCTGTGGCCCCGCTGACGAGGCGCCCTGAACGAACCACGCCACCAGCCCACGCAGTGAGGAGAGCGGCGACCTGGTCGGCGCCAAGGGTTGCGAGGCGGCGCTCTTGGCCGCGCTCAAAGCGGTGAGAAGCCTCAGAGCGCAGGCTGTGTCGCTGCGCGGTGCGCCGGACTGAGGTTGGGGCGAAGATCGCGCTTTCGATGATGACACTTCTAGTCGCGGGGGACACCTCACTGCTTGCTCCCCCCATCACACCGGCGAGGGCGAGGGCAGCGCGCTCATCGGCTACCACTAGGTCGGTCGCATCAAGGGTTCGCACCTCGTGGTCGAGCGTCTCAAGGCGCTCCCCCTTCGTGGCGAGGCGAATCTGCACGGTATCGCCCACCTTCGCGCGATCGAAGGCGTGCGTCGGCTTGCCAAGCTCCAACATGATGTAATTGGTGGCGTCGACAACGTTCGAGATCGAACGGAGGCCCGCTGCCTTCAAGCGCATCTGCACGCGATCTGGTGAGGCGGTGACGGTGACGCCGTCGACCACCCGTAGCACCACATGCGGTGCCAGGGTCTCATCGGCGACGCGAAGGGCCAACCCCGCACCAATGGCGTCGCCCCCCTCGGTGAGCGGCCGTGCGGCATAGGCCACCGGAGCGCCCGTGATCGCCCCAACCTCGCGGGCGAGACCCAAAATCGAAAGGAGATCGCCGCGGTTCGGCTTGACGTCAACATCGATCACCTCTTCGCCAAGGTAATCGACGAGGGGCATCCCAAGGGGGGCCGACGGATCAAGGATCAGGATGCCATCACCATCGTCGGTTGCATCGAGCTCTTGGCCGGAGCAGAGCATCCCCTCAGACGCGATCCCCATCTTCTCGGCGCGCTCGATGCGTCGTCCGTCGGGCATCTCCGCGCCGACAAGCGCCACAGGGATACGCTGGCCGGCGGCAATATTTCGAGCGCCGCAAACAATGTTGAGAATTGGACCATCGCCGATCCGTACCTTCGTCAGTTGCAGTCGGTCGGCTTTCGGATGTGGGCCGACCTCGAGGAGTTCGCCGACGACCATCTTGTTCCAGTTGGCACCCCAGCGCTCGACCCCACGAACCTCAAGGCCGCGCAGGGTAAGCGCGTCGGCCAACTGCTCAGCACTTAGCTGTAAGTCGGTGAATTCACGAAGCCAGGAGAGTGGAACCTTCATCGGAATCCCGCCAAGAAGCGCAGATCGTTCTCTAGGAAGGTACGGAGGTCGGGGATGTCATGGCGCAACATGGCGATGCGCTCGACGCCGAGCCCGAAGGCGAAACCTTGATGGGTCTCTGGATCAATGCCGCCATTCTCTAGGACGACGGGATGCACCATTCCGGCACCAAGGATGGTCATCCAGCCATCTTTGCTCCCTGGCCACGAAACGTCCACCGCTACGGATGGCTCGGTGAACGGGTAATAGCCTGGCCGAAACCTGGTGCGCGCCGCGGCTCCAAAGAGGCCCTTCGCTAGCTCATCGAGGATGCCCTTCAGGTCGGCGAGCGTCGCACCGCGGTCAACCAGTAGCCCTTCCACCTGATGGAATTCGAAGCCATGGCTCGCATCGACCGCCTCATAGCGGAAACAACGGCCAGGAAGGATCACGCGGATCGGCGGGCCACCAGCCTTCATCGTTCGGATCTGCCCTGGCGACGTGTGCGTGCGCAGCAGTCGTCCAGGCTCCTGTAAGTAGAGCGTGTCCCAGAGGTCTCGCGACGGGTGGTCTTCGGGAATGTTCAACAACTGAAAATTGGTGACGTCGTCTTCAATCTCCTGCCCTTCGGCGACAACAAAGCCGAATGAGGACATGATCTCGGCAATCGCGGCGATCGTCTCTGGGATCGGGTGCAGCGAACCCACGCGCGGCGCTGGCCCTGGAGTTGTCGCATCCACGCGCTCCCGTTCAATACGTGCAAGGAGCTCACCAGCTGAAAGGGCGTCTCGACGCGTATTGACGAGCGCGTCGATCGCCGCGCGCACCTCATTGGCAACAACGCCGATCTTGGGGCGGTCGTCCGCCGGAAGCGCACCGATGCCGCGAAGGATCTCGGTGATTGCGCCGCGCTTCCCCAGGAGTGACGAGCCAAGTTCATCCAGGTCTGGAGTTGTTTGCACAGCCGCGATGCGCGATGCGGCATCAGCCTGCAGTGTGCGGAGCTGCTTCTCGAGCGCTGCGAGGTCCACTACCGCGGACCGAGGGGGCTAGGCGCGCTTCGCTGCGACCGCGACCGCCGTGAATGCCGCGGCATCGCGAACAGCGAGGTCGGCCAACATCTTGCGGTCAATCGCAATGTTATTGCGCTTGAGGCCGGCGATGAACTGTGAATACGAGATGCCGTTGAGGCGCGCTGCCGCGTTCACGCGGTGAATCCACAGCTCGCGCATCTGTCGCTTGCGCTGCTGTCGGTCTCGAGTTGCGTAGGCAAGGGCGTGAAGAAGGGCCTCGCGCGCTGGACGAATCAGCTTGCTGCGTGTGCCACGTCGACCCTCAGCAGCCTGAAGCAGGCGCTTATGGCGCTTGTGACCGGCAACTCCGCGCTTGACTCGTGCCATCTTCTACTCCTCTCGTTGCCGCTCAGCCGCCGTACGGCAGCAGGCGGGAAATCTGATTCTTGTGGGTCACGCCGAGAACAGCCTTGCCGGCGTAGCGGCGGATACGTCGGGACGACTTGATTTCAAGGTGGTGGCCACGCCACGACTTCACGCGGATCGGCTTCCCCGAACCGGTGAATCCGATGCGCTTCTGCGCGCCCTTGTGCGTCTTCATCTTTGGCATGGTTACTCCCCTTCGAGGGCTGGTACGGCCGGCTCATCGGTGCCGGGTGCCGGGGCCGTCTGGCCCTTCTGTCGGGGTAATGCTACCAGTTGGATCGAGAGGAAGCGTCCCTCGAGGAGGGAGGGGCGTTCGAGCTGGGCCACATCGGCCAATCCCTGCACAACCCGGTCCAGGATTGCCCGCCCAATCTCGGGGTGGGTCATCTCGCGACCGCGGAACTTGACCGAGAATTTCACCCGGTCGCCCCCAGAGAGGAACTTATGGGCCTGGCGGATCTTGGTCTGGAGGTCGGCATCCCCAATCTTTGGGGTGCAGCGAAGCTCCTTCAAATCGGCAGTTTTCTGGCGTTTCCGAGCGTCCTGCTCCTTCTTCTGTGCCTCGTACTTGAACTTGCCGTAGTCGAGGTACCTGCAAACAGGGGGGGCTGAGGTTGGAGCGATCTCTACGAGGTCTAGGCCGCGCTCCTGTGCCTGGCGCAGGGCTTCAGGGGTAGCGAGGACGCCAAGCTGGTTCCCCTCCTCATCCAGAACGCGCACCTGCGGCACGCGGATCTGGGTATTGATGCGTAGATCCTTAATCGGTCAGACCCTCACGATCATCAGCCTTGGGCCCGAGGACAGCGTCCTTGCGGGGGTAGCGAGCGTAGCACCCTCACGCGGTGCGAGCAGCCGCGCGAGCGGCGAGGGTGGCGGCGAGGGCCTCCCAGGTGGTAGCCGGTTCCTGGGTGCCATCGCGCCAGCGCGGCGCCGCCCCACCAGCCTCGATCTCCTTGTCGCCCACCACCAGCATGAGTGGCACCTTCTGCTCTTGCGCCAATCGGATCTTGTTCTGCATCCGGTTGGAAGAGTCGTCAATGTTGACGCGAATGCCGGCGGCGCGCAGCAGCGCCGCACCCGCCGTCACGAATTCGAGGTGGCGGTCAGCAATCGGAATAATCACAACCTGCTCGGGGGCCAACCAGAATGGGAATGCGCCCGCATAGTGCTCAACCAAGATGCCAATGAAGCGCTCGAGCGAACCGTAGATCGCACGATGGATGGCGATGGGGCGCACCCGCTCCCCCGCCTCGTCGGTATACGTGAGGCCAAAGCGCTCTGGGAGCATGACAAGGTCAACCTGCACCGTTGCCGTCTGCCACTCACGTCCGAGCGCGTCGCGAACGATGATGTCGATCTTCGGCGCATAGAATGCCCCGTCACCAGCATTGATGCGCCACTTTGCGCCAGAGTCGCGCAGCGCCTTCTCGATCATCGACTCCGCCTTCTCCCAGAGCTTCGGATCGCCGAGCGCCTTCGCAGGCTTCGTCGAGAAGACGAACTCCACTGGGAGATCGAACCAGGCGTATACCTCCCGCACCTCTTCGAGGAGCGCGGCAACTTCCGATTCAATCTGATCGGGGCGCACGTAGATATGTCCATCGTCTTGGATGAAGTGTCGTACGCGCGTCAAGCCGCTGAGCGTGCCAGACAGTTCATTTCGATGGAGTCGGCCATATTCGGAGAGCCGGAGCGGCAGATCGCGGTAGCTGCGCGTACGCGTGCGATAGATCACCGTGCTCTCGGGGCAGTTCATCGGCTTGAGGCTGAACTCTTCACCTTCGGATTCGATGATGAACATGTTGTCGCGATAGAGATCCCAGTGGCCGGACTGCTCCCAAAGGTTCTTGCTGACGACGATCGGCGTGGAGATCTCCTGATAGCCGCGACGCTCTTGCATTTCGCGCATCGCGCCTTCGAGCGTGCGCCAGAGGCGCTGCCCCTTCGGATGCCAGAAGGCGCTGCCGGGCGAGACATCGTGGAACGAGAAGAGATCAAGTGCGACCCCGAGCTTGCGATGATCCCGCTTGCGCGCCTCATCGCGACGCCACAGGTACTGGTCGAGCTGCTCCTGCGTCTCCCACGCGGTGCCGTAGATGCGCTGCAACATCGGCCGATCGTTCTTGCCGCGCCAGTAGGCCCCAGCGATCGAGAGCAGCTTGAACGGACCAATCTTCCCCGTGCTCTCTACATGCGGCCCCCGGCAGAGATCTTGGAATTCGCCGTGCTGGTAGGTGGTGACGTTCGGGGCAACCTTCCCCTCGCCTGCGGCAGCTTTGGCAAGGTCGTCCATGATTTCGATCTTGAAGATCTGATCTGCACGAACCAGGAGAGCGCGCTCGTCGTCAAAAGTGTGCTCGGCGAGCGTGAACGTATGGTTTGCGGCGATGCTCTTGGCCATCTCTGCCTCAATGGCGGCGAGATCGTCCGGGGTGAGGGCACGCTCCAAGAGGAAGTCGTAGTAGAACCCGTCGGTAATCGCAGGGCCAATGCCCAGCTTTGCGCTGGGGAAGAGGCGCAACACCGCCTCGGCCATGACATGGGCGGCCGAGTGGCGCATTCGGCTGAGGTTATCGCTGGCGCCCGCATCGAGAAGCTCCTCGGCGGAGCCACGCGCGGGGGCTTCGAGGATCTCGTCGACCTCGACGACCTCTGCTCCGGCTGCATCTTCTGCCATCCCTTGGACCCCTCTCCGCACCATGCGGTACTGGTGGGCGGTACAGGACTCGAACCTGTGACCTCAGCCATGTCAAGGCTGCGCTCTAACCAACTGAGCTAACCGCCCAAGGAGCCAGAGGATAGCCGATACACTCCCTCGCATGATCGACCGAGCGTACCGAGCCACCCCGACCCCGCTGATCGTCTGTGTCGGCGACCTGATCGACGAGATCGCCGTGCGCCTTGACGCGCCGTGGCATCGCGGCTCTGACGCCGCGGCGCAGATCACACGCCGTCGCGGTGGGAGCGCCGCCAACGTTGCCGTGGCAGCTGTGGCCTCTGGGGGCGCGGCGCGATTCATTGGTGCCGTTGGCGACGACGCGACCGCGGAGGCCCTTGAGGCGGCCCTCCTCCGCGCTGGGGTTGAGCCGCTCCTGCAGCGCGGTGGTCGCAGCGCCAGCATCGTGGTGGTCGTTGAGCCTGACGGCGAACGAACCATGCTCCCCGACCGCGCCGCGGCGCTCACCCTCCGTGACCCAGGCCCAGCGGCGCTTGCTGGCGGATCGTGGTTGCACGCCCCCGCCTACTCGCTCTTCGGTGCGCCGCTCGGCACAACCACTGCTCGGCTCTTCGAGCAGGCCCACGCCGCAGGTATTCCAACCTCGCTGGACGCCTCATCGGTTGGTGCACTGAGCGCTTGGGGGGCCGAGGAGAGTCGCCGCCGCCTTGCCGAGCTCACCCCCACCCTCTTGTTCGCCAACGAAGAGGAGTGCGCCTACCTCGATCTCGTTGATCGCCCACTCCCGGAAACGATCCTCATTGCGAAACATGGCGCAGGGATCGCCGAAGTGCGCACGTCGAGCGGTGGGCAGGTCGCCGCCCTCCCCGCGCACCCACTTCCAATAGGCATCGACAGCACCGGTGCAGGCGACGCGTTTGCCGGTGGCCTCCTCGTTGCGCGCGCACGCAACGAATCGTGGGAGGATGCGTTAGCGGCCGGTCACGCCGCTGCCGCACAACATCTGCAGCGACAGGCAGCCGAAAGCGACGAGAGGGGGGTTTCGTGAAGATTCAGATGTCCCTTGAAGTAGCAGCCGCATTAGCTTCCGGCACGCCGGTCGTGGCACTGGAATCGACCATCACCTCGAAGATGGGCCTTCCTGCTCCCTACAATCGTGCGTGCTTCGATCGAGTGAACGCAGCGATCCGTTCTACTGGTGCAGTCCCCGCCGTCACCGCCCTCATCGATGGTGAGCTGTGGGCCGGCATTGAACCCCACCATGAGGCACGCGTGCTTGCCGCTGACGAGAAGCTTGCCGAACGCGATCTACCCGTTGCCATGGCGGCAAAGCGCACGGGGGTAACCACGGTTTCTGCGACGGTCACCATCGCTGGGCTCGCCGGCATTGGCGTCTTTGCGACGGGAGGCATCGGCGGAGTACATCGCGGCGCTGAGATGAGCTTCGATGTCTCTTCGGATCTCGGTGCGATGGCACGTCATCCCGTCATCGTGGTGAGCGCGGGCGCGAAAGCGTTCCTCGATCTTCCAAAAACCCTTGAGGTACTGGAAACCCTGAGCGTGCCGGTGATCGGCTATCAGACCGATACCTTTCCAGCCTTCTGGAGTCGAAGTAGCGGCCTCCCACTGAACCATCGGGTCGAAAGTGCGGCGGAGATCGCCGCGATTGCCACCGCAAACGCTGCACTCGGTTGGCCTGGCGGCATGCTGGTGGCGAATCCGATCCCACACGACGCCGAGATTCCCGCGTCTGACATCGCCGACGCCATTGCGGCGGGGCTTGCGGCGGCGGAGCAGGCTGGTGCTACCGGCCCGAAAGCAACACCGAAGATCTTGGCTGCGATCGCGGCGGCCACAGATTCCCGCTCAATCCCCGCGAACCTTGCACTTGCGGAGTCCAACGCCCGACTTGCCGGCGAAATCGCGGCGGCGCTGCTGCGCGCCTAAGCTTGGCCCAGCGCTACGCGCGAGCGGGCCGCCGGGGACCGCGAACGATCGACGCGATCGCCACAACAACGATCACCACTCCCACGCCAAGGAGCGTGGTCGTTGCCCCGACCGCGTCAGCGATGGGGCCGACGGCGATGATTGGCACAAAACTCCCCAGGCTGACCAGCATGTTTAAGACGCCGAACACCCGCCCGCGCACCTCCTCTGGTAGCTCCTCTTGGAGCGCGGTTTGCGAGGGGATGGCCACCAGTCCGTACGAGGCGCCGGCAAAGTAGGCGACAAAGATCACCGTCGCGAGCGCCGAAGCCCCGGAATCGATCGGGAGCTCGCCCAAGAGCTTGGCGCCATCGGAGATGGCCAGGCTGATCGGTACGGCCAGGGCGAGTAGAGCCAGCCCCGCACCGACGCCGAGGAGCCCGCCCTCAATAAGCCGGCGCCGCGAAAGGGTTGAACCCCAGCTGTTAAGCGCCAGGATCCCGGTCACAACGCCGAGTCCGATCGGCAAGACGACCAGCCAAAAGTCGCGAGCATCGAGTCCGAGGGCGTCATGCACGTAGTCGGGGCCGAGCACTCCCATCACCCCCACAACGCTGGCGGCAATGGAGAGATAGGCCAATGACCAGAGCACGGAACTATGCCGCCAAATGAAACGAAGCCCCTCCATCAAATCGCTCGTGGTGGTGCGCGTCGCGCGCGTGGTGTTCGAGCGTAGGTTGCCGTCCGCTCTGGAAGCGGGCGACGATGGGAGTCCGAAACAGAGGAGCCCAGCCAGCAAGAAGAGCGCCGCAACGAGGACGATCGCCGCCTCCGGCCCCGCAATGCGCACCACCGCCGGACCCAGGAGGGCGAACCCAAGGGCGAACGCCGCGTTCAGGGTGAAGGTGAAGAGTCCGTTTGCGGAGGTGAGCTGATCGCGCCGCACAAGGAGTGGGATCATCGCAAGTTCCGCAGGGGCGAACAGTGTGGTCATGATGCTGGCCAAGATATTCAGGAGCAGGACAAGGCCGAGCGAATCGACGCTCCCAAGCATGAGGAAGAATGCACCCGCACGCGTCAGGTTGGCGACGATCAAGACCAATCGCTTGTCGAGACGATCAACCCACACCCCTGCAATCGGCGAGAGGAGGACTGCTGGCACCAAGAAGCTGAGGAAGAGGGCACTGAGCGCCGAGGTTGAGCCGCTCCGTTCAGCAACGAGCACCGTGAGTCCGTACAGCACCACATTGCCGCCGATCTGTGTGAAGAGCTGGGCAATCCACAGGCGCAGAAAGGCTCCGTTCCGCAACACGCCAACGTCGGGGGGCTGCTGAAAATCGGGGATCTCCTTCTGGATCTGTGCCCCTTCGCCCATCCTGCCCTCCCCTCCTGTGCGCTTCATGGTGCCCCCGGCCGGAATCGAACCGACGACGCCCGCCTTAGGACGGCGGCGCTCTATCCACTGAGCTACAGGGGCCCCCCGTAGGGTATCTGAACGCGGCGTGGGAGAATACCCGCATGGAGCAGACCCTCATCACGCTCTACGGACGCCCAGGGTGCGAACTTTGCGCGAAAACAGAGGCGACCGTCCGCACGCTGATCTCTGAGGGGGGTTTTCGCTTCACACTTAGGGTGGTGAACATCGAGGAGGACCCAGCGGTGCATGCTCGGCTCCTTGAGCAGATCCCCGCACTGGAGGTTGCAGGTGCGCTCCTGCCGCTCGCACTCAGCCTATTGCAAATCGCCACACACCTACGAAGCGCACACGGTCAGGTCGATGGAGAGCATTAACGCCTTCACGGCCCTTGCTGCAGGCGCACTGAGCTTCCTCTCACCCTGCGTCCTGCCCATCGTTCCCGCCTATCTCGGTCGGCTCGCGGCGCTCAGCGCCAACACATCGCGCATGCGGCACGCCCTCCTCTTCACCTGCGGCTTCAGTGGCATCTTCATCGCCCTCGGCATTAGCGCGGGCTACGTTGGAGGCGCCGCTGGGCGACTCCTCCCCATCCTTCAGATTCCCGTGGGCGTGGCAGTAACGATTGGTGGCCTACATCTCGCCGGCATCTTGCGCATCTCGCAACTCGATCGCATGCGTGCCCCAACCCCAATCCTTCGCGGAGGCTACCTCGGCAGCCTGCTGCTGGGCGCCGCGTTTGCAATTGCCTGGACTCCGTGTATCGGTGTCGTCCTTGGCGCCATCCTCGGCATCGCGGCCGCTGGGAGCAACCCGGCGGGCGCCGCGCTCCTGCTGGCGATCTACAGCCTCGGTCTCGCACTACCCTTCTTGGCCCTCGCCGCCATCGCAGATCGCAGCCCTGCATCGCTGCAGCGACTCCTCAGCCGACTGCGTGGAGGGACACGCCTTGCTGGCATCATCGGCGGCCTGCTCGTCGCGGCCATCGGCGTCCTGATTGCAACGGGCGGCCTCACGCTACTGTCGCGACTACTTCCGGGGATCCCCGGCCTGTGATCGGACCCTTTTCTCGCCGCAGCATTGGCGCCATTGCGGGCGCTGCGGCCCTACTCGCGCTCCTCCTGCTGTTATCGCGAACGAATATCCCCATCGGGGCCGCAACGCCGAGCGGCCTCTACATCGTCAATCCGAACGCTGCGGGAATTCAGGTTGGCGCGACGTTCACAATCCCCGCACAGCAGCCGGTTGCCGGCGGAGGTGTCTTTGCAGACAAACAACGGGGACTACCCGCCCCACGTCTAGTGATCGTTGACCTGTTTGCCACCTGGTGCCCACCCTGCCAGCAGGAGACTCCCGTCCTGCGCTCGCTCGCCGCAACGTACGGCGATCGCGGCCTCCAGGTGGTCGGCATCTCCGTCGGCGAACTCTCTTCTACGGTCGCGACGTATGCCGAACGCTACCAGCTCGGCTACCTGGTGTTGGTCGACGTGCAGAGCGAACTGTTTCGCGCCGCGGGGGCTGGCGGGATCCCAACGAAACTCATTCTCGACGGCGAAGGCCGCGTCCTGCGCGTGGTGACGGGGCCGCTGACGAGTGAATCGGCAGCCGCACTGGTCGAAGAGTTGCTCCCTATTCGCTAACGAATCGGAAGCGATCGCGATCCGCCACGATCCGGCCGACTGGTGCGTGTACCTCGTGGCTCATGACAACGAGCCACTCGCCCGCCGCCGCCTCGGCAAAGATCGAAACCTTGGCGTCTACTGAGACCCACGCCTCGTCGTCGTACGCGGTTACCCAGCGTGGGTTCGCCTGCCAGGGGCGCATGAAGAGGTCACCGAGGAAGAGGAGGGTACGTTCGCGCCCGTGGACGATGGTGGCCTGGGAGCCTGGTGTGTGACCACCAAGACGTCGCAGCGTAATCGTAGGGGTCAACTCCAGCGTGCCGTCAAAGGAGCGCGGTGGCGTCGCACCAAAGAGGCGTGTCAGCCCATCAACGTCATAGGCCGCGCGCGCACGCAAGGAGCCGCTCGCTACGGCCGCAATCTCGCGATCGGGGGCAACGATCTTGGCGAGGGGGAACGCCGCCTCGCCGCGCTGATCGACAAGGCCGCCGGCGTGATCGCGGTGGAGGTGGCTCGGCACAATGCTGGCGATGCGCTCCACATCGATTCCAGCACCGACCAACGCGTCACGGGCCGAACGCGAATCAGTATCGGCATCGCGCACCTGCGTGCCCGCTGGCACCGCACCAGTTTCGAGAAGGACCCCGCCCGTTGCGTCGCTGATGTGCAAAATGTTGAGCGCCTGTAAGAGGCGGGATCGTGGATCAAGTTCGTTCGCAACAAGCGGCGCCCAGGTCTCCTGGGGTACGGGGCCGAAGATTGCCCCAGCGTCACTCCAGAAGGTGCCGATGCGAAGGATGTCGACCGATATCCCCCCGAGTTCGATGCTGCGGCGTTCAGTCACGAGGCTTGGTGACCCTTCCCCCGTCGCGCGCCTGCTGCTCACCGTCAAAGCCAACGTGCGCCGCGGAGGCGGTCGGTTCCGTTTGGCCCTGGTAGCGACTACGCAGCTCGCTACTGCCATAGGGACGATCAACCTCTGAGGACATGCGATGGAACGAGATCTGGCCGATGCGCATTCCGGGGTAGAGGGCGATCGGGAGGCGGGCCACATTTCCGAGTTCGAGCGTCAGGTTCCCGACCCAGCCTGGGTCAACGTAGCCGGCCGTTGAGTGAATTAGCAGGCCAAGTCGTCCGAGCGACGATTTGCCATCGAGTCGGCCGAGCAGCGAGCTCCCCAACGAAATCTTCTCGCGCGTCTGACCGAGCACAAATTCGCCCGGGTGCAGCATGAACTGCTCCCCGTCGCCGACGAGCTCAATTTCGGTGAGATCCAGTTGCTCAACGCGTGGATCAATGAAGCCGTAGCGATTATTCCGAAAGACGCGGAAGGTTCCGTCGAGGTGGAGGTCGACTGATGCTGGTTGCACATCCACAGCGTCAAATGGGGTGATCGCGATCTCACCTGCCGCGAGTGCCGTCAGGATGTCGCGGTCAGAGAGCACGCTCATACCTCGGCCTCCACAGTACGAATTCGACGTTTCCCCTTTCCTGCGCTCTTCTCGGTGAGCAGCTCATCGACTTCGCGCTTGAGTGTTTCGAGGTCTTCGAACGACTGGTAGACGCTCGCAAAGCGGATATACGCAATCTGATCAATCTCGCGGAGGGCCGCCATCGTGAGTGCGCCGATACGCGCAGAGGAGAGTTCCGTGGCACCGCTCGCACGAATCTGCGCCTCAATTGCCTCAACGGCACGCTCTGGGGCATCCACCGGCACCGGGCGACGGGTAAGCGCGCGGCGCAGCCCTTCTAGGAGCTTCTGGGAGTCGTACTCTTGGCGCTCGCCAGAACGCTTCATCACATAGAGCTTGGCAAGCTCGGCGCGCTCATACGTGGTGACGCGTGTGCCGCAAATGCGACAGGCGCGGCGTCGGCGGATCACTGACCCGTCATCAAGGTCGCGCGAATCAACGACGCGCGTATCCGGTTCCTTACACGATGGGCAACGCACCCTCGCTCCTCCTCACCTTCGCACCGCGCCAAGCGGAACCACCGCAGGTTGCGGTCGTTGAAAGAGTCTACACACGATCTTGTGTGCTGAGGCACACAACGTGGGGTTAGGAGCGGTCGCGCTCGCCGATCGCGTCGCTCGCGTGCTCCAAGACAGGGAGCAGGATGGCCAGCCCGTCGCGCACGGCGCCACTCCCCCCGGGGAGGTTCACGATGAGCGTCCCCTTGGCAACCCCCGCGACGCCGCGCGAAAGGATCGCCGCAGGGGTCTGGGAGCGCCCCAGCATGCGAATGGCGTCAGGGATACCCGGGATCACGCGCTCTAGGAGTGGTGCAGTGGCGTCAGGGGTAACGTCGCGAGCGCTGAGCCCAGTTCCACCCGCGGTCAAGATGACGTCGACGGTACCAAGGTACTGCTCGAGCACCGTTCGAATGGCGTCAAGCTCGTCGGGGGCCTGCGCTCGCTGCACCTCCCAGCCATGGGCCACGAGAGCAGCCGCGGCAAGGGTCCCCGCCTTATCTTCCCGCTCGCCAGCATGAATCGAGTCACTGACCGTGAGCACCAAGATCGACCGAAGTGTTTCACTCATCTGCGCATACTAATACTACGCGGCACCGACGAGGCTACGGATGATCAGCATGGCGGCGCCAGCGCCGAGGAAGAGGTTGAGCAACATGAACCGGCGCCATGCGGCGCGCGCAGCCTGATGTGTCGGGCGACCAACGATGAGGGGAAGTAGCGAGAGTGAGCTCGCACACGGCAAGATCGCCGCAATGCGCTGGAGCGGCTCACCTTGCAGGAGGAGCAACGCTCCCGCTGCGGCGTAGAGCGCAACCGCGAACCAGCCACCACCACGAACACCAAGCAGCGTTCCCACCGTAGCGATCCGTGAGCGCCGGTCGGCATCCACATCCTGCAACGCTCCTACGACATGGCTCCCCATGTTCCAGAAGAAGAAGGCAGCAAGCGGTGCGATCCACGCGCTCTGAAACCTGCCACCGAGTGCAAGCCCAGCCACGGCAGGAATCACAAAGTGCGTAG
>Ga0209829_10001578_pt1 | contig 18266 bp, 15 predicted proteins | sample C_140205_EF_Meta_FD_187311 | JGI IMG/M metagenome (GOLD analysis project Ga0209829, IMG submission 187311) | Freshwater microbial communities from Lake Croche, Canada to study carbon cycling - C_140205_EF_MetaG (SPAdes) (version 2) | ecosystem: Environmental > Aquatic > Freshwater > Lake...
ATCCATGCCATGCAGTTGGGGGGTGTTGCGCTGTGATGCTGCACTGTGATGCTGCACTGTCACAGGACGAGGGCAGGCTCCCCGGACACCGAAGTGAGCAGTCCGGGCGCCTCGGCGAACGTGGCTCACCATCATCCCTAACGATTTCGACGAGCCGCCCAGCGAGCGCAGGTGTCCGGGGAGTCTGCCCGGCGCAGTTTCGTCTGGCTTTCCGAAAAACACAGCTACGGTTTTCCGACAAACACAGCATCCTGCCGTTTTGTCTTGGCGGGCCTCCGCCCGCTGGCACGAGCCGGGCATCCATGCCCGGCAGTTGGATGATGCTGCGCTGTGACAGGACGAGGGCTGCGCTCCCCGGACACCGCGAGGATACTTCTGCCGGCCACGGCTCCTCACCCATGGCTGCTAGACACGCTGCCACCGCACCCATAACCTAACCGTGAGCGATCCCTCAGCCAGACTCCCCATTCCCTTCCAAGGCCTTCCATGACGACCCATCACGACAAACCCTCGCACGACGTCACAAACTCGGTGGATCTCACCGGCAAATACGCCGTGGTGGCCGTCGATTTCAACCACGCGCGAATCTACGCCGTCGATGCAGCGGGCGGGTCGACCCCAGAGAAGGTCACGGCATCCGACCCCAGCCACGTCAACCACAACATCTTCCATCATCACGGCAATCCAGGCGGCGCCTTCGAAGTCGACCGGCCCGAAACAAACGAATACCTCAAGACCCTCGCCCGGGCCCTTGCCCCGGCCGAGAAAATCCTGCTGCTGGGTCACGGCGGCGGGAAGGCGAATTTCAGCCACCTGCTCGAGTCATACCTCGAGAAGCACCACCGCGATATCGCGACCAAGGTCGTGGCCAACGTCCGGGCTGATATCGACGACATCAGCGACGTCGAGCTGCTGCGGCTGGGTGAAACCTATTTCGGCATCAACATCCCGAAGCGGAATTTCCCACCCTCCCGGTGAGAAAGGCCAACGACTCAAGCCGAGTGAGTGCGCCGCGTTTACACGCCGAGCCTCATGCCGCCTCATGCAGCCTCCACGCCCGGGCTCTCGCCGAAGTAATACTTCTTCGCGTCAGGGTTGGAGAGCACCTCCTGCGCCGTGCCGTGGCAGAGCACTTTGCCGGCGCGAACGACGTAGCTGCGGTCGGTGATCGCAAGCGTCTCCCGCTCGCGGTGGTCGGTAATCAGGATCGAGATGCCACCATTGTCGCGGAGGCCCGTGATGATCTTCTGGATCGAGTGAATCGTAACTGGATCGATGCCTGTGAACGGCTCGTCGAGCAGGATGATCCGCGGCTCCGTGACGAGACACCGGGCAATCTCCAGCCGCCGCTTCTCACCACCCGAGATGTAGTGGGCCTTCGATTTTCGGATCCGCGTGATGTCGAATTGCTCCATCAGTTCTTCGCAACGGCGGCGCCGCTCCTTCGAACCCATGCCCACCAGCTCCATGATCGCCAGCAGATTTTGCTCGACCGTGAGCTTGCGAAAAACGCTCTGCTCCTGCGCGAGATAGCCCATGCCGCCATCGCGTGACCGTTTGAACATCGGCCAATGCGTGATCTCTTCGTCGTCGAGGAGCACGCTGCCGGCGTCGGGCATAACGAGGCCGCAGGTCATGCGGAAGCTCGTCGTCTTGCCGGCGCCGTTGGGACCCAGCAGGCCCACGATCTCGCCGGCATCAACGTGAAAATCCACGCCATCCACCACGCGGCGGCGGCCGTACGTTTTGACCAAGCCCGTTACGGACAAGAGCGGCATCTGGTTCCTCCATGAACCTGAACCTAAACCTAAACCTCGATCATCAACCGATCCCGGCACTGAAGCCCGCGATGCGGCGGCCCTGACGTGCTGCTCACCGGGGAAACGTGTCGTGCGGCCCGGCAGGCATTTCTATCCACAGCCTGCTAACGCACGAACCGCATCCTCCCGAAGTTTGGCCACGAGGGCAATCGCAGCTCCGACCCGCCAATTTTGACCGGCACGCTCCAGCCTGCCGGCACGGCATGAGGCCAGAAAATAGCCAACGCCTTGCCGATGAGCAGGTTGCGGTCGACATGGTGGCCCTCCAGCCAGAGCCGGCTGTCCTTGCTGGCAGCCGAGTTGTCGCCCAGGACGAAAAACTGGTCTGCCTCCAGATCAAACTCGATTCGATCCTCCTCCAGGATCTCTCCCGGCCGTGCCCCCACATCGATCGCACCGATGTAGAAGGTATCACGGAGCACCCGCAGAGCTTTCAGCCGGACCTCGGCGCCGGCCACTGTGATGCCCACCGGAGAGAGGTCGCTGGAATCCTGCGAGCCAGGCTCGGCGTTTCCGACGGCAGGCTGGTTCAACGACACCTCGGCAAGCGATCGCGTCCAGGCCGTGGGCTGGTCAAACGCCATTCGGCGGCCGTCCACAAAGAGCGAGATCTCGTCGTCTACGTTGGCAAACAGGATCTTCCACGAGCCCTTCCCACGGATCGGCGTCGGCGCCTGCGGCAACGTGGTGGCGTCGCCCTGGCTGCCTGCCATGGTGAGCGTGGCCGCGCCGGTCGCCAGATCGATGTCGCAGCGATGCGGCTCGCCCCCCTCCACCAGTTCGAGCGTGAGCCGGCCGCCGTTCTCGCCTACGACCTCACAGACCGTCTCGATGGCCAAGTCGCCCACCCAGTGCGGCCGCGTGGCGATGGCGTTGTAGGGCTGGAAATCATCGATGAGCGTGGGCCGTGCCCGTCGCTCCAGCGACTCCCCCCGTCCCACTGCCTCCCAATCCTCGGCGGTCGGAAAGAAATGCCTAAAGCGGAGCGTGGCGGGCGTGTCGACCGCGCTGCTCGACACGCTGAACGAGCGGCCCTCGTCGGACGTCATCCACCGGCCTGCCGCCTCCCCGCCTCGTGGCGACCAGTCGCTCCAACACAGCGGCCAGCCTGCCTGCAGCAATTCAGCTGACGCATGGCGGCTGTCGTGCACGCACTGCAGCATCGCCCGCATGGTGTCGGGTGGCTTGCGGGCGATCTGCGCGGATGCGTCGCCGTGGCTTGTCCAGATGTCGCCGCCAGCGATGGAGACGGTCTCATTCGGCAGGCCGACCAGCCGCTTGATGTAGTTCGTCTTCGCCTCTTCCGGATACTTGAACACGACCACATCCCACCGCTTCGGCTCGGAGAAGTCGTAGGCGAACTTGTTGACAAGAATTCGGTCGCCGCTGAAAGACGGATACCGCGGGTCGTAGCGCATCTGACCGCCGGAGCCCTGCACCAGCCGCGTCACGTGGCCACAGTTGGGGCATCTGGCGGCCGGCACCATCTTGCCAGCCAGCCGCGCCCGCAATTGCCCGATCGGCCCACGGTCGCTTTCGAGCAATTCGGTGCGGCGTCGCTGCGTCTCGCGTTGCTCCAGCCCCATCGCGTTGGCGGCGCCGCTCCGCTTGAGATCGGAGAGTTCACGTTCTAGCTTGGCCGCCTCGGTCCGCAGGCTCTGCGACTGGTCGTCCTCTTCGGCACTGCAGCCGACTCGAAAATCGCGTCCGCATGAGTCGCAGGCGAGATCCTTGTGGCGACCCATTAACGTCGGGGCCATCGAGCCCGTCGGAATCACAAAGGCCTCCGCCTCAAACGCGCGAAACAACAGCGCCAGCGTGAACGCGACCACGACCGATTCGACCGTCTCCCGCCCAAAGCCCAGGGGACTCTTCACAATGTCCGTCACACGCGGCGGGCCGGCCACGGCGGCAACAACTGGCGCCGCGCTGGTCGATTCCCTCGGTGCGGGCAGGCTGGCAAGGCGTGGCTTCTGACGGCTCATGGCGGCTCCTGTGGTTGGTGTCGCGGAAAGTTTCAGTGTACAGCCGCCGGGGCTGTTTTCACGCATGGCTTGCCCAGGATGGCCGAGCAGGCCTTCGCCTCAGAAACCAAGACACCAACAGTCAATTTGTTTCGCAACGTCCCCCGCCCGGTTCCATGGCGAGCCAGAGCCGCTCTAGCTGCCCGTGGAAAAAGTCATCCGTGTACTTTTTCCACTTGAAAACCTCCGGTTTTTTGCGGGTGCTGCGCACCCGGGACCGCATCGTGCGGTCCAATACGTGGTTTATCCACAGCCTGCTAGCCTCGGCTTTTGCAGTGTACACAGCCATTGCGACAGCGTTTTCCAACAGTCTGATCAGCTTTCTGAAACCGTGTCCGCTTTGGTGCCATCGCTCAAACATGCTGCAAGTTTTCCCATGTGGGTGCGAGTTTTCAACTTGCACTTCCCCGACAAGATGAAATCTTGTCGCCACAAGAGACGTGGGTGCAAGTTTTCCCATGTGGGTGCGAGTTTCCAACTTGCACTTCCCTTCGACAAGATGCTCCCCGTACCAGGCTGTTTCTCCACAGTCTGCGAGCTTCACGGGAAACACCGTTTCCTTGGCGGCGATATTCGAGCAGAATGCACCGCATGCCCCGCTTCGAACACCTCCGTCACAAGCCGCCGGAAGTGCCCGTCACGCCACGCGAGCTCATCCTCGCCTGTGCGCCGATGCGCAGCCACGTCAACCTCTCGCACATCGTCCGCACCTGCGGCTGCTTCGGGATTCCACGCGTGATCGCCTGCGGCGCGGTGCGGCTCCACGAGCGGATCGCGAGGGATGGCGCAGACTCCGTCGTGCTGGAGGTCCACCGCAGCCTGCCGCCGGTGCTCGACCGGCTGCGGGCCGATGGCTTCGAGATCGTGGGGCTCGAGCAGACCACCGCCTCGGAGCGGCTGTTCGATTTTTCCTTTGTCACCAAGACTGTGCTTGTGATCGGAAACGAACGGACCGGTCTCGACAACGACGTGCTGGATCGGCTCGACCGCGTCGCAGAGATTCCGATGTTTGGGCTGCCGCACAGCCTCAACGCCGCCACGTCTGCGTCGATCGCCGTCTACGAATACTGCCGCCAACACCACCCCGTCCAGACGCCATCACAGGCCCATGCATGACGCTCGTGATCGGCACCGATGAGGCTGGGTACGGACCAAACCTCGGCCCCCTGGTGGTGGCCGCCAGCGTGTGGCGAGTGGCCGCCTCGCTGCCAGACGCCGAGGCGGCGTTGGCCACGGCCGTTGCCGCGGCGATGCGTGCCGGCGGCGCCGCGGCCGCGGCACCGCTGTGGGCCGACTCCAAGCAGATCTATCGCGCGGGTGCCGGCTTCGACGCGCTGGAGCGGGGCGTCGTGATCGGCCTGCTCGCGTCTGGGGCCGCTCTGCCCGGCGATTGGCCGGCGCTCGAAGCGGCCGTCGGGCCGATCTCGCCGCCGGGTGGCTGCACGGGGGAATGGCGGGAATTGCAGTCGATCACGCTGCCCCGACTCTCGGCCGCTGCCGACTGCCTGGCCGTTGCACACAACGTCCGCGCAGCGCTCGCAGCAGCGGGGGTGTCGCTGGAGCGGATCGCCTGCCGCGGAATCTACCCTCGCACCTTCAACTCGCAGTTGCTGGGTGGCTCCAACAAGTCCGACATCCTTTCCCAGGCCACGCTCGATCTCGCAGCCGCACTGCGCGAGGAACGCCCGGACGAACCGGCCCTCATCTGGTGCGACCGGCACGGTGGCCGCAAGCGTTACGGCGGACTCGTGTCCCGCCACTTCGACACCCCGCTGGTTCAGGCCCTGGAGGAGACGGCGGCACGATCTGCCTACAACGTGCCCGCCCGCGCCGGCCTGCCACAGGCAACCTGTCGGATCGAGTTTTGCGTGGGCGGGGAAGCGAGGGTGCCGGTGGCGTTGGCGAGCATGACCGCGAAATACGTCCGCGAACTCGCGATGCACGCTTTCAACAACGCCTGGTCGCAGCGGCTGCCGGGCCTGCAGCCAACGGCAGGCTATCCGGTCGACGCCGTTCGCTGGCGTCGCGATGCCGACGCCGCCATTCGCGGGGAGAATCTCGCCGAAGACGATCTTTGGCGTCGGGTCTGACCGCGGCTGTTCGCGGGGCTGAGCCAGCCTGCCACCTTGCCTCCGCCCACCTCGGCACGCACAATCCACGCATGGCAAGGCCCACCACCCACCTCTACATAGTCCGCCACGCCTGGGCCGAGGATCCTGATCCTGGGGCGGGCATCGACGACCATGCCCGCCGCCTCACGAAACGAGGGCGGAAGCGATTTGCGGAGCAGATGCGCCGCCTCCGCAAGTCTGGCATGAAGGTCGATATCGTGGCCACGAGCCCGTTGGTACGGGCCCGCGAGACAGCCGAAATTCTCTCGGCGGCGTTTGACAATCGGCCGCCCGTGGAGGTGCTCGAAGCCCTCGCACCCGACCCCAACTGGCGGGCGCTGATCGAGTGGACGATCCAGCAAAACGCCGCACACGTGGCCTGGGTGGGCCACATGCCCAGCGTTGGCCGACTTGTCGCGGCCACAATCGGCGACGGCTCCGCCGCCATTCACATGCAGAAAGGGGCCGTCGCCTCGATCCGGTTCGACGACGGCCCGGGCCAGCCGGGCACCCTGGAATGGCTCGTGACCGACGACATCGTCTGACCTGGCAGGCCGCTTGGGCATCGCCGCGGCAACCCTCGAACACCTGGCACAAGAGCATGGGAAACAGCCATTTTCATCGTTCCTGAGCCGTGGTCTTGAGCACGGCACGAGCCGACCACAAAGCAGGCATGTCCGATTGTTTGACCAGACCTATTATTATGGACATTCTGAGAGTCATCCGCCGCCCCGCAGCGACCAGAGCCAAGTTGTCGATCCACGCCCACGCAACTCCCCGAGGAGCCTCTTCGTGTCCATTCTCCCATCGATGCCCCCTCACACTGCTCCCACACTCCGCGCGGCTTCTGCCACGCTCGCCCTGATCGTGTTGATCTTCGGCAGCAGCGGCTGCTCGCCGGCGGGTCGGTCTGGCACGACGGGCGAAGTCGTCGAGATCGAGACGATCGAAGTCCTCGAACCGGCGGGCGGACAGGCCGCGTTGCAGCCGAAAGCCGGAGCGATCGACGCGGAGGCGGCACTGTCAAAAAAAACCGTCGATGATGCAACGGCCGCTGCCGATCGGGCGATCGCCGAGGCTGGCAAGACAATCCCTGGAAAGGCCGACGAGCCTCCCATGAAGAAGCCTGCTGCCGCGGCTGTCACCACCCCTCCCGTCACTGCCGCAGCCCCGGCGGCGGCAGTGGACGCGGCTGTCCCGGCTGCTTCGACGGCTCCTCGTGAGAGGGTCGTGCTGGGCGAACCGTCACTCACCTCCGGCGTGCCGGGCAGTGGGCCGATCACGCTGGCGGAGGTTGATCAATGGCTCCGTGATCCCAGGCAGTCCATGGAGATCGAGCCGGTGCTGCCGCTGGGTCTCTCGCAAGCAGCCGCCCAGATCACCGGCCTCGACAAGAATCCGCTCACGCGTGCGAAAATCGAACTGGGAAGGCAGCTCTATTTCGATCCCCGGCTTTCGGTCGACTCGACCGTCAGTTGTGCCAGCTGCCACAACCCAGCCGAGGGCTACTCCGCCCACACGAAGACCGGCGTCGGCATCCGCGGCCAGCAGGGCAATCGCAACTCGCCGGCCTCCTTCAACAGGATCCTCTCGGGTCCTCAGTTCTGGGACGGCCGGGCCGAGTCGCTGGAGGCCCAGGCCGTGGGACCGATCGCCAATCCCATCGAGATGGGATTCACGCACGAGGCCGTTGTCGCACGGCTCGGAGAGATACCGGTCTACAAGCGGCAGTTTGAGACCATCTTCGGCGAGCTCACGATTCACGGCGTTGGACAGGCGATCGCCGCCTTCGAACGCGTGCTGGTCACGGCCCCCTCGCCCTACGACTTCAACGAGCAGTTGCGAGCCTTCGCCGGCCTCGATGCAGACGATATCGCTGAGGACGCCACGCTCGCGGCGAAGTATGCCGAGGCGAAGGAATCTGCCGCCCAGAGCCCGATGTCGGAGGAGGCAAAGCGTGGCCGCGAGATTTTCTTCTCCGAGAAGGGCAACTGCACCGCCTGCCACGTGGGTGCGAATCTCGCCGACGAGAAGTATCACAACATCGGCATCGGCATGAACACGCCAGAGCCCGACATGGGACGGTTCGCCATCTCGAAGGATCCCAGGGATACGGGCGCCTTCAAAACGCCGACCATCCGCAACGTCGCCCTCACCGCACCCTACATGCACGACGGCTCGGTGCCCACGCTCGAGAAAGTGGTGGAGTGGTACGTTCAAGGCGGCCATCCCAATTCGCATCTGAGCGAGAAAATCCGGCCGCTCAAGCTCTCGTCGCAGGAGCAGGCCGAGTTGGTCGAATTCATGAAGGCTTGCACCGGCCCGACGCCGTCCGTCGAGGTGAGCCGGCTGCCTGCAAATGACTGACCGCCGGATGAGCCACCCTCGTCGATTGCTGCCGTTCGCACAGGCAAGGCCGCCGCTCTACGCCGGCGTCGATCTGGGCGGCACCACCATCAAGGCCAGCTTGGTCGACGACCTAGGACGCACGCTGGCCTTTCACACCGAGCCGACGCATGCTGATCGCGGTCCGGATGACGCGGCGGCCCGCATGGGTCGCGCGGTGCACACGCTGGCCGGGATGGTGGGCATCGTCACCAGCGACATCGCTGCAGTCGGTCTGGGCACTCCCGGCCCGCAGGACCTGCCGACGGGCGTCATCATCCGCGCCGGCAACCTTCCCGGCTGGGACAACTATCCGATCCGCGACCGCGTGGCGGAGCACTGCGGCCACGCGGTGAGCTACGCCAACGACGCCACCGCCGCGGCCTACGGCGAATTCTGGGTGGGTTCGGGGAGCGAGTATGGGAGCCTCGTCATGCTCACGCTGGGCACGGGCGTGGGCGGCGGCATCATCATCGGAGATTCGTCGATCGACGGTGCCCACAGCCACGCTTCGGAGTGTGGCCACATCATCATCGATACGTCCGACACTGCCAGAAAGTGCCCCTTCGGGCACAGTGGCGACCTGGAGGCCTACTGCAGCGCCACAGCGCTCATGGCCCGTGCGAGGGAGGCGATCGAGCAGGGCGCGGCCGGCTCGCTCGCCGGCGCGGTCGCCGAGGGCGAGGAGCTCACGCCAATCTTGATCTCCCGTGAGGCGGAGACTGGGGATTCGCTGGCGACCACGCTGATCCTGGATACGGCGGGCTGGCTGGGCATCGGCATCGTCACGCTCATGCACACGCTCGATCCCGAGGCGGTGATCATCGGCGGGGCGATGACGTTTGGGGGCGAGGAGGCGGCCGTGGGCAGGATCTTTATCGACCGCGTACGGGCGGTGGTGCGGTCCCGCGCGTTCCCCTTGCTCGCGGAGAAGACCGTGATCCGCTACGCCATCCTGGGCGGCGACGCCGGCTCCATCGGTGCCGCGGGCTTCGCCCGTCGCGATCACCGCCGCAATGCCTGAGACCCGGTCGCTCCACGCAAAACACGGCCTGCCCAGACAGGCGGAAGCCTGTCCGCACCGGTGGCTCGGCAAGAATTCCCGCTTTGCGGGCTCACAAACACGCTAGAATCCCCCCATGAGCATCGACTGCAAGCACATCCGCAACTTCTCCATCATCGCCCACATCGATCACGGCAAGAGCACGCTGGCCGATCGCCTTCTCGAACGGACGGGCACTGTCGAGAAGCGGCAAATGAAGGAGCAGATGCTCGACGACATGGAACTGGAGCGGCAGCGGGGCATCACGATCAAGGCCCGTGCCGTCCGCATGGAATGCCGACACAAGGGCGAGCTCTACGAGCTCAATCTCATCGACACGCCCGGCCACGTCGACTTCCACTACGAGGTGTCGCGGAGTCTGGCCTGCTGTGAAGGTGCCGTGCTCTTAGTCGACGCCTTCCAGGGTGTCGAGGCCCAGACCGTCGCCAACGCCTACGCGGCCATGAGCCTGAACCTCACGATCGTGCCGGTGATCAACAAGGTCGACCTCGTGCATGCCCGGGTCGACGATGTGCTCACTGAGATGGAGCAGAGCCTCGCCATCGACCCCACCGAGGTGATCCAGGCCAGTGCCAAAACAGGAATCGGAATCGACGACCTTCTGGCGGCGATCGTGGAGCGGATTCCGCCCCCCACGGGCGATCCGCAGGCCGTTCTCCGGGCGCTGATCTTCGACAGCCACTACGACAGCTACCGCGGAGCGATCACGTATGTCCGCCTCGTCGACGGCACTGTGAGGAAGGGGCAGAAGATCCGGTTTCTCGAAACGTCCGTGACGCACGAGGTGCTCGAACTCGGTCAGTTCGTACCGCAGCGGCGGGCCTGCGAGGAACTGGTGGCCGGGCAGGTAGGCTACCTCGTCTGCAACATCAAGGACGTGAAACAGGTCCACATCGGCGACACCGTCACGATCCCTGGTGACCAGGCCGCCGTCCCAATGCCCGGCTACAAGCCGCCGCAGCGGATGGTCTATTGCGGTCTCTATCCTTCGGAAGGTGAAAACTTCGAAGAACTCCGCGACGCACTCGAAAAACTGGTGATCAACGACCCCTCGTTCGAGTTCGCGCCTGAGAGCAGCGAGGCGCTCGGCTTCGGATTCCGCTGCGGCTTCCTCGGGCTGTTGCACATGGAGATCATCCAGCAGCGACTGGAGCAGGAGGCCGACTTGGACCTGGTGCAGACGGCACCCAACGTCACCTACCAGATCCTGAAGACCGACGGCGAGACGATCAACATCCGCAACCCGCAGGACGTGCCCGACACCGGCGAAATCGAGGAATTTCGACAGCCAATCGTGCGGACAAACTTCCTCACGCCTGTCGAGCACATCGGCCCGATCATGCAGCTGTGCACCGACCGCCGCGGCGTCTACTTAAAGACAGAGTATCTCTCGCCCACGCGGGCCATGCTCACCTTCGACCTGCCGTTGGCCGAGGTGATCTACGATATGCACGACAAGCTCAAGAGCGTGACACGCGGCTACGGCACGATGGACTACGAACTGGTGGGCTATTTCCAAGCCGATCTGGTCCGTCTCGACATCCTCGTGGGCGGCAAAAAGGTGGATGCCCTGTCAATCATCTGCGACCGACGAGACTCAGACCGGCGCGGCCGGGCCATCGTGAAGAAGCTCCGCACCGAGATCGACCGGCACATGTTTGAGGTGGCAATTCAGGCGGCGATCGGCACCAAGGTGATCGCTCGAGAGACGATCTCCGCGATGCGGAAGAACGTCACCGCCAAGTGCTACGGCGGCGACATCTCCCGCAAAAAGAAGCTCTGGGCCAAGCAGAAGGAGGGCAAGAAGCGGATGAAGAGCGTCGGCAGCGTCGACATTCCGCAGAAGGCTTTCATGGCCGTGCTCGACACCGGCACCGAGCGGTCGTAGTCACGCAGGCATGAATGAGTTTGAAAAGAGCTGCGTCCCAAGCCTTTTGTGGGTGCAAGTTTTCATCCCGTGGGTGCAAGTTTTCCCATGTGGCTGCAAGTTTTCCCATGTGGGTGCAAGTTTTCAACTTGCACATGCCCTCGACAAGATGAAATCTTGTCGCCACAAAGAGGGGCGGGGAAATTTGAATTGTGGCAGCAAGTTTTTCAACTTGCTGATTCGACAAGAGACACGATGCCCTCTTGTGGCCACAAAGAGACACCGGCATCTGATCCTCAACTAGTTCCGAGCTGGAGGCAATGATCTCATCAGGCGTCGTTGAGGGATTCAGCGGCAAGGCGAAACTGACCGCCAGAAAAGCCCTATGGATTGAGAACGCCGCAAGGCATCGAAATCGCGATGTTTCACCCGATGGGGTACACCCTACCCGGGCCGAAAATATCCCACCGATTCTGCTGAGGAGGCGTCTCTCAAGACAGCCACTCACGGTAGGTTTCCCTGCGGTCTTCGCGAGCGAACCGGGTCGCGGGCAGGCGCCGCGCGCACGCGGATTTGTCGCGCAAGGCCGCCATGTATGCTTGCATTCATGACGATCCTGCCCGACACGCGTTCAACCCCGCTGCCGCCGACGGTCAGGGCCCTGGGCTGGACAAGTTTTCTGACCGACCTTTCCAGTGAGGCGATCTATCCGCTCCTGCCGGCGTTCGTCCGGGGCCTAGGCGGCACGAGCGTCGACATCGGTCTCATCGACGGGGTCGCCAACGCCGTGGCGGCGGTCGTGCGACTGCCCGCCGGCGCCCTCTCCGATACGATCGGCCGCAGGCCGCTCGTGATCCTCGGCTACGGCATCTCCGCGCTGATCCGGCCGCTGATGGGATTGGTCGCCACGCCACTGGCCGCACTTCTCGTGCGGGCCGCGGACCGGGTCGGCAAGGGAATCCGCAGCGGCCCACGCGACGCCCTCGTGGCCGATCTCGTGGACCCCTCGATCCGCGGCCGCGCCTTCGGCCACATCAGGGCCATGGACCACGCCGGTGCGGCGCTCGGGCCGCTCGTCGCCATGCTCTTCCTGCTCGCCTTCCCAGGCCGCGAACGAACGCTCTTTCTGCTGGCCGTGCTGCCCGGCCTGGCCACGTTCGCGGTCGTCTGGCGATCTATCCACGACGCGCCAACCCGCCTGCCCGTTGCCGCCCGCGTGGCGCTGGCCCCGCGTCTGAGCGGGCCGCAGTCGCTGCTGCTGGGGAGCGTGGGGGTGTGGGCACTGGGCGCGTCGAGCGAGCAGTTTCTTCTCATGCGAGCAGCCGAACTCGGCGTGCCGGCAGCGCTGGTGCCGCTGGTGTGGCTGGGCATGAACCTGGCCAAGAGCGGTTCTGCCATGGTGTTCGGCCGGCTCGTCGATCGCTGGCATCCAAGGCTGTCGCTGGCCGCCGGCTGGCTCGTCTTCGCCGCAGCGTACGGCGGGCTTGCCCTCAGCGGTCATCTGCTCATCGCGCTGCCGCTGATGGGATTGGTTGGCATCGCCTACGGGCTGGCGGAACCTGCCGAGCGATCACTGGTAGCACGGCTGGCGCCCGATGGGGGCCACGGCGGCGCCTTCGGCTGGTACACGCTCGTCCAGGGACTGATGGCTCTCCCCGCCGGGCTCCTGGCCGGCTGGCTCTGGCAACTGGGGCCGCACGGCCCCACATGGGCGTTTGCCGCCACCGCGGCACTGGCGACGGCGGCCTGCTGCCTGCTCATGATTTCCATCCGCGCCGACTCGATCCGCAGGACGGCGACTGGGCCGTAACGGCCAAGTCTTTCCAGATTCCCGACGCACTGCCATACTCCATCGCTCGATCCCACCTGCCGCCTCGCACCCCATCACACCCATGCCAACAACCATCACACGAGCGCTCGTGCTGTTGCTCGCCTGCGTCACAATTGGCCTCGCTGGTTGCCCTGCGGCCGTGACCCCGCCCGCAGCCGCGGTGACGAAGTCCAGGGGCACGATCGGCGTCTCGCTGATGGCACTCGACAACCCCTTCTTCAAGGTCATCGGCGACACGATCACCGCCGAGGGAGCGAAGCACGGCTACAAAACAATCGTCGTCAGCGGCGACAAGGACGTCGCGAAGCAGAGCAACCAGATCAAAGACTTCATCGTCAAACAGGTCGCGGCCATCGTGCTGAGCCCGTGCGATTCAAAGTCGATCGTGCCCGTGATCCGGGAGGCCAACGCGGCGGGCATCCCGGTGTTTACCGTCGACATCCCCTGCAACGAGCCGGGCGTGACGATCGTCACGCAGGTTGCCACCGACAACGAAGGGGGTGGCCGCGAAGCAGGCACGGCCATGATCGAGGCGTTGGGCGAGATGGGCGGGCCGATCGCCATACTCCACTTCAAGCAGGCCGAATCCTGCCAACTGCGGGTCAGGGGCTTCCGCGCGGTGATCGACGCCCACAATGCCACCGCGGCGAGAAAGATCGACATCGTCACCGAACTCGAGAGCAGCGGCGCCAAGGACGTCGGCTCCAAGGCGATGGAAGACGCCCTGCAGGCGGCCCCCAACCTCCGAGGCGTGTTCGCCATCAACGATCCGGCCGCGCTGGGCGCCCGGGCAGCCCTCGAAAAAGCCGGCAAGGCCGAGCATGTCCGCATCATCGGCTTCGACGGCCAGCCCGAGGGAAAGCAGGCCATCCGCGACGGCAAGATCTACGCCGATCCGATCCAGTTTCCCGACCGGATGGGCGTGCAGATCGTCGATGCCATCATGCGCTATTCGAAGGGGGAAACACTGCCGCCGCAGATGCTCATTCCCACCCGGCTGTACCGACAGGCCGATGCTCGCACTGACCCAGAGCTGACCGGGACCGAACCCGGCCAGCCGGGATCGCCCTGATGCCCGACGACCCCACGACCGCGGCCGCCGCCAGTCGACCGCTCCTAGCGATGCACGGAATCGTGAAGACGTTTCCAGGCGTCCAGGCACTCCGCGGCGTCGACCTCGCGGTTTCGGCCGGCGAGGTGCTGGCGTTGCTCGGCGAAAATGGCGCCGGCAAGAGCACGCTCATGAAAGTACTCGGTGGAGCGCACACGCCCGACGCCGGCACCCTCACTCTGGACGGCCGCGCGACGACTTTTCGCTCGCCGCAGGAGGCCCGCGCGGCAGGCATCGCCGTCATCTACCAGGAGTTCAACCTCGTTCCCGGCCTGACGGCGACGGAAAACATCTTCCTCGGCCAGGAACAGGCCAGGGCCGGGTTCCTATCCCGAACCGCCGAGCGCCGCCGCGCCGCCGAACTCTTCCGCAGGCTCGGTGTGGCGATCGATCTCGACGCCCCCTGCGCGCGGCTCTCGACGGCGCAGCAGCAGATCGTCGAGATCGCCAAGGCCCTCGTCTTCGACCCGCGGATCATCGTCATGGACGAGCCGACCGCGACCCTCACACCGGCTGAGGTGGAACGGCTGTTTGAAATCATCCGCGATCTCAAGCAGCGTGGCATCGCGATCATCTACATCAGCCACCGTCTGGAGGAGATCTTCGCGATCGCCGACCGGGTGGCCGTGCTCCGCGACGGAAGGAACGTCGGCGAGCGACCAATCGGGCAACTGGCACGCACGAGTCTGATTGAGATGATGGTGGGCCGCGAACTCAAGGACGAGTATCCGCGGCGATCAGTGCCGCTGGGTCCGCCGCGGCTCGTGGTCTCCGGTCTGTGCCGCGGCCGGGCTGTCCGCGACGTTTCGTTCACGGTCCATCGAGGGGAGATCCTTGCGCTCACTGGCCTGGTCGGCGCGGGCCGGACAGAGACAGTTCGCCTCGTTTTCGGCGCCGACCGCCGCGACAGTGGCGTGATCTCGGTCGATGGCCGCCGGCACGAGATCCGCTCCCCGCGCGATGCGATCGCCGCCGGCATCGGCCTGCTGACCGAGGACCGCAAGCTGCAGGGGCTCGTGCTCGGCCTGTCGGTCCGTGAAAACTTTTCATTGCCCAGCCTGCCCCGGCTCTCCCGCTGGGGTTTCGTGCAGGCCCGCCGCGAGCGTGAGGCCTGCGGCCGCTCCATCGACCAACTCCGCATCAAGGTGCCGCATCAGGACCAACTGGCCTGCAATCTCTCCGGTGGCAACCAGCAGAAGGTCGTGCTGGCGAAGTGGCTCGCCCGGGACTGCGATGTGTTCATCTTCGACGAGCCAACTCGTGGCATCGACGTGGGCGCGCGGTACGAAATCTACCTGTTGATGAACGCACTGGCCGTGCAGGGCAAGGCAATCGTGATGATCAGCTCCGAGCTGCCCGAGGTGCTCGGTATGGCCGATCGAATCCTGGCGCTGCACGACGGCCGCATTACCGGCGAGATCGTCAACGGCCCCGGCGTCACGCAGGAACAGATCATGCGGCTGGCCGTGGCCTAACTTTCCACTTGAAAAACGTCCGTTGTGTCCAAGTGCTGCTCACTCGCGACCGCATCGTGCGGCCGAACACGCAGTGCATCCACAGTCTGCGAACCCGTTCCCCACACCGAAAGCCCCTCCCATGCAGCCTGCGCTCCGTCGCCTGCTCACCGACTACGGCATGGTGTTTGTGCTGATGCTGCTGGGCCTTGTCTTCAGCGGACTGACCCTGGAGCAGCAGTCGGCGACCGATGTCGACGCCGCGCAGCGGGTCGCCGCCACGATCCACAGGGCTTATCCAGGCAGGCCGCGGGTGCTCGTGGCCGTGCGGGCCAGGCCGGAGGAGGATCGCTTCGCCGAGTCGCTGACGCGGGAACTGGTCGCCGCCGGCGCGGAGGTCGTGGAGGTCGTCCGGGGCGAGCCGCAGGCCGCCCGAGCGGCGCTCGAAAAGATCGCGGCGTCCGGCGGCAGGCTCGATGCCGTCGCGGGCACGCAGACGACCGGGGCGTGGCTCGTCTTTTCCAACCTCACAGCCGATTTTCCGATGCTCGGCGAGCCGCGTGTCGTCGTGCCTACCACCTCCCGGTGGCCGAATTTTCTCAAGCGCGACAACCTCCTCAACATCGCCAACCAGATCGCGGTCATCGCCATCATCGCCATCGGCATGACGATGGTGATCATCACGGGCGGCATCGATCTGTCGGTCGGCAGTCTCGCGGCCCTCTCGGCCGTGCTGGCTGCCAAGCTGATCCGTGATGAGGCCGGCGGCGTGCAGGCCTCGACCGCGGGGATGGTGCTTGCCTGTGCGGCGGCCATCGCCGCCTGCGGGCTGATTGGTGGCTTCTCCGGGGCGATGATTACGCTCTGCGGCATCCCTCCTTTTATCGTCACGCTCGCCGTGATGCTGGTCGCCAGCGGGCTGGCCTCCATCACCTCTGGCGGCCAGTCGATCTACCAGATTCCAGAATCGTTTGTGTGGCTGGGCCGCGGGGCCGACCTCTTCCACCTGCCCAACGCCGTCGTGCTGATGCTGCTGCTCTACGGCTTGGCACACGTGCTTATGTCGCGGACGACGCTCGGCCGCTACCTCTACGCCGTCGGCGGCAACCGCGAGGCGGCGCGGCTCTCCGGCGTGCCGGTCCAGCGGGTGCTTCTCTTTGCCTACGTCGCCAGCGGCCTGCTCGCGGGGCTCGGCGGCGTGATCATGGCCTCGCAGCTCAAGAGCGGCTCGCCCACCTACGGCACGATGTACGAACTCTACGTGATCGCCGCGGTGGTCGTAGGCGGCACGGCGCTCTCCGGCGGAGAAGGCAAGATCTTGGGCACGCTGATCGGCGCCTTCATCATCGCCGTCATCCAGAACGGCATGAACCTCACCAACATCGAGAGCTACACGCAGAAGATCGTGCTGGGACTGGTGATTCTCGGTGCCGTGCTTGTCGACAGAGTCAGACACAAGGGAACGTGATTCTCGCACGATTGCAGGCATCCGCATGGAACCTTGGCCGACGTCATCTTCGCTGCCCGAGCGTCGACACCTCCTCGCGCAGGCCGAGGCGGTGCTGGCGGCCGTGCGGGCCCGACCGACCGCGTATCTGGTCGGGATCGCCGGCATTCCGGGCAGCGGCAAGTCGACGCTCTGCCAGACGCTCTGCATGCTCCGGCCGGACATCGTGGTTGTGCCGATGGACGGCTATCACCTGCCGCGAAGCCGGCTGGATGCCGAAGGACTGCGGCGGCGCGGCGCCCCGCAGACGTTCGCCCTGGCCGCCTTTCGCGCCGACATTCGCTCCCTGCGGCGTACACGTGCCGGGCTGTTTCCGCAGTTCGACCACGCCGAGCAGGACCCGCGACCGGATGCGATCCGCGTGACGCCGGCCGTGCCCCTGGTCGTGATCGAGGGGCTCTACGTGCTCCTGCGGGAGTGGCGGCTGGAGCCACTGCTTGATCTCCGAGTGTTTCTCGACTGCGATTCCGATCTCGCCACCAACCGCGTGGCGGCGCGGCATCTGGCGGCCGGCATCTCGGCAACACCCGCGGCGGCCCGGGCACGGGCCCTCGACAACGACCGCACGAATGCCCTGGCAATCCTCGCCGACGGCTGCCGAGAGCGGGCCGACATCGTGCTGCGCGGGTAGCGGCAACCCCTCTTCCGCTCATAGGGCCTGCCGGGAGGAACGGTGCGCCACGGCCCGGCGGATGCTCCGGCGCCAGCCTCGGCTTTTGCAGTTGTGGTGCCCTTTTTCCCGTGGCTGAAACTGCCCTCTGAAAAAAGCCTTCTCAGCAGAATCTGTGGGATATTTTCGGCTCGGGTAGGGTTCCTTATCGGGTGAAACAGCGCGATTTCGATGCCTTACGGCGTTCTCAATCCATAGGCTTTTCTGCCGGTCAGTTTCGCCTTGCCGCTGAATCCCTCGACGACGCCCGATGAGATCATGGCCTCCAGTTCGGAACCAGTTGAGGATCAGATGCCGGTGTCTCTTGTGGCCACAAAAAGGCATCGTGACTCTTCGTGGTGACGAGATTCCATCGTGTCTCTTGTGGCGACAAGATCTCCATCGTGTCGAAGGAATGTGCAAGTTGCAAACTTGCACCCACAT
>Ga0209829_10001579_pt1 | contig 18266 bp, 18 predicted proteins | sample C_140205_EF_Meta_FD_187311 | JGI IMG/M metagenome (GOLD analysis project Ga0209829, IMG submission 187311) | Freshwater microbial communities from Lake Croche, Canada to study carbon cycling - C_140205_EF_MetaG (SPAdes) (version 2) | ecosystem: Environmental > Aquatic > Freshwater > Lake...
CTGCATGATCGCGAGGGTGCTTTGAATACGCTCGAATCCAATCTGCAAGAGTAAATTTCCCACGTTCTGAATGCATTCCATATCGCTCTAAATCGGCAAGTTTTAAACGCTTCATTATGTCCAGGGATGCAGTGCGGACAGAAACATAAACCGCAATGGAGTTTTCTACAGGTAATTCCGTATAACCTAAAATGGAATTGGCAGCCCACGCATTCTCGTCATACCCTTGAATTTCTGAACCAATGGGTTCTGCAACTAATCTGCGCAAACGTGCGTAAGACTGAGCTTCGCTATCTGCTAGATGATGAATGACTTGGCGAGGTGTCCATCCGCCCGGCTCTGATTTACTTAAATCTTTTGCAGAAAGTCCAGAGATGAGATCTGAAAAATATTTAGTAGAAGCTTCGTATTCCTTTGCGTAATCGCTGATTTCCATGTGATGAGTCTAGAAGAAATGCGAAAATAAAGATGTGTAGCCCCGAAGGGATTCGAACCCTCGTAGCTGGCTTGAGAAGCCAGAGTCCTAGGCCGCTAGACGACGGGGCCGTGCATATGTAGTTGTAGTCGCTGGGGTACCAGGACTCGAACCTAGACTTACTGAACCAGAATCAGCAGGGCTGCCAATTACCCCATACCCCAATAAGGCAGCGTAAGAATACCGTACTAACTAGAGAGCAAGAGCCGCAGAAATGCGCTCTAAAGATACGTTTTTACCTAGTAATTCCATTGATTCAAAAAGTGGCGGTGAGATCGTGCTACCCGTTACTGCAATTCGTACTGAACCAAATGCGATGCGCGGCTTAAGTCCCATCTCTTCAATCAGTGATGAACGTAATGCGGCTTCAATGCTGTCGTGTGTCCACACAGTTAGTGGAGTCAATTCAGTGATCGCACGCTTAAGCACATCTTTGGATGCAGCATCAGTAACTTTGGAAAGAGATTCTGCTTCTACTGCAAATTCTTTTACAAATAAGAACTTCAGCATTGGTGGGACTTCGTTGAGACGTGTGATTCGCTCTTGAATAATAGGTAGAGCTGATTTAACTACGGCGATCTCTTCAGGTGTCCCTAAGATTACTTTTGCTTTAGTCAAAAACGGAAGTGCCCACGCTAAGAATTCATCAAGTGGCAACGCACGGATTTTATCTCCATTGATTGCTTCAAGTTTTTTCATGTCAAAGCGAGCAGGTGAACTATTTACTCGCTCGACCGTAAAGAGTTCTGTTAGCTCTTTCATCGTGATGTTTTCGCGATCATCACCTGGCGACCAGCCAAGCAGGGCTAAGTAGTTGCAAATTGCTTCAGGTAAGAATCCTGCCTCGCGATACCAAGCAATAGATACTTCGCCGTTGCGCTTTGAAAGTTTTGCATTGTCCTGGCCCATTACGAAAGGCAAGTGGGCAAATGTTGGGTAATCATCAAGTGCGACGCCCATTGCTTGATAGACACGAATTTGGCGAGGGGTCGAAGAGAGCAAATCTTCACCACGCAGAACGTGTGAAACCTTCATCAAAATGTCATCAACTGCAACGGCCAATGTGTAGAGAGGTGATCCATCTCCGCGGACTAATACAAAATCGGGCACAAACTTATGTTCAAAGGAAACTTCTCCACGAATAGCGTCAACAAAAGTTGTTGATCCATCGGGCATGCGCATTCGGACTACAGCTTCACGGCCTTGCCCTTTATATGTAGCTATCTGCTCAGCCGTTAAATCCCTGCATTTTCCGTCATAACCTGGAGCAACATGTGCCTCACGTTGTGCTTCTCGTCGTTGTTCTAACTCTTCGGGCGTGCAATAACAGTGATAAGCATCTTTTTGCTCGATGAACTTCTGAGCCCAGTGTGCGTAAATATCAAGGCGTTGTGATTGCAAATAAGGTCCATACTCTCCGCCAACTTCAGGACCTTCATCCCATTGCAAGCCGAGCCATCGCAACGTGTCTATTGCAGCGGCAATGTATTCGTCGGTAACGCGCGTTGTATCAGTATCTTCGATGCGAAATAAGAAAGTACCGCCGGTATGACGTGCGTATGCCCAATCAAATAAAGCGGTGCGGATATTGCCAACATGAAGATCGCCCGTTGGTGAAGGCGCAAAGCGAACGCGGACTGGTTTAACCATGGGTGCTTACCTTATTGGTTAGTTCGCCCAAACCTTCAACTGCAACGGTGATGGAAGACTTTTCAGGCATTGGTCCGATTCCTGCTGGCGTTCCAGTCAAAATAACATCCCCTGGAAGCAGGGTCATAACTTGAGTGACAAAATTAATTATTGTTGGGATATCAAAAATCATGTCAGAAAGACGTGCAGACTGTTTCAGTTCGCCGTTAAGAGTTGCAGAAATTACTTGATCGCCTGGGATGAAATCAGTATCAATCCATGGTCCCAGTGGACAGAAAGTGTCAAAACCTTTGGCGCGAGTCCATTGGCCATCTACTTTCTGTAAATCTCTGGCAGTGACATCATTTGCCAACGTGTAACCAAAAATAACATCGCCATAGCGCTCTTTAGGAACATCTTTACAAATACGACCAATAACAATTGCTAACTCTGCTTCATGATCAACGCGCTCACTCATGCCCGGCCACACAATGGTGTCACCGGGTCCAATAACAGAAGTATTTGGCTTCAAGAAAATAACAGGTTGTGCAGGGACGTCTCCGCCCATCTCTTTTGCGTGGTCTGCATAATTCTTACCGATACAAACGACTTTGCTACGAGGCAAAACTGGAGCCAACAATTTCACTTGCGATACTGGCACTGCTTTTCCATTTGGAGTGATTCCCGCATATAAAGGATCTCCTGTAAGTACCGCGATAACACCGTCTTCATTGATCAGGCCAAATAGTGGATCTTTACCTAATTCCAAGGATGGGTCAGCAGCAGTCGGAGAGAATCGAACAATGCGCATGGCCCTAGGGTATCGTGATTTATAGAGCTGTTAAATCATGATCTTGCGTTGCACTTTCGCGCACGACAAGAACGCTGCTAATTCGACGGCGCCGACCAATTGGTCGTTCTGCGGTAATACTCCAACCTTGCAAACTGATTGTGCTTCCAGCAATTGGCACGCGGCCTAACTTCTTAGCCATCATTCCGCCAATGGTGTCAACATCATGATAATCACTTTCATCAACTGTTATTTCTAACTCTTCTGCAAGATCTTCAACGTGCAAACTCGCAAGCGCTCGTGCCTTATCTTCTGACAGCCAAGAGAAATTCTCTTCTCCATCATCAAATTCATCTTCAATTTCACCGACAATTTCTTCGAGGATATCTTCAATTGTGATGATTCCAGCGGTGCCGCCATACTCGTCCACAACGATTGCCAAGTGGATTTGATCGCGTTGCATTTCTTTCAATAACTCAGCTGCCATTTTAATTTCGGGAACAAATGTGGCAGTACGCATATGTTGCTCGACACGTTCACTTTGTTCTGCTTCATGGTGATCTAAGGTGCGCTTTGCTAAGTCCTTTACATATGCCAAACCAATGATGTTATCGATATCTTCGCCAACGACAGGAATGCGTGAAAAGCCAGAGCGGAGTGCAAGTGAGAGCGCTTGGCGAAGAGACTTGTCTTTCTCTATCCAGACCATCTCTGTTCGTGGAACCATAAGCTCGCGAACAAGCGTGTCTCCTAATTCAAATACAGAGTGAATCATTTCGTGCTCGTCTGATTCAACGAGACCCCGCTCATGTGCTTGATCCATCAAATCTCGAAGTTCTGCCTCATTTGCAAAAGGACCGTGACGAAATCCTTTTCCTGGTGTTATGGCATTGCCAATTGCAATAAGCAGCGCAGTGATCGGTCCAAGGATTTTGGCTAAGAAATATGCTGTCACAGCACCACTTCTTGCCCATGTGTGTGGATGTTGTTTTCCAAGCGTTCTAGGACCAACACCGATAATGACGTAGGAAAGCACAACCATGATTCCAACAGTGAGAAATAAGGCAACCGCTCCATCAAATTTGTCGAAAATAATGATCGCCAATAAAACAGTTGCCGTTAATTCGCTTGCTTTCCGCACAAGCAGAACCACGTTGAGATAACGGGCTGGATCTTGACTCACTTTTCGAAGAATGGCACCGCCCGGTTTCTCTTCAAGAGTTTCCACTAATACGCGAGAAATTGCACTCAGTGCTGATTCGCTCCCTGCTAAGAAACCGGCAAATGCCAACAAAATCACAATGTAAAAAATCAAGAAACCCATTACTTGTTCCACCCCGCTACGAGTGATTCTTGAAGCGAAAACATTTCTTTCTCTTCTTCGGGTTCTGCATGATCAAATCCCAGAATATGTAACAAGCCATGCATGCTCAAAATTGCTGCTTCATGTTCAAATGAATGGCCAGCCTTCTGTGCTTGAGCAAGTGCAACTGAAGGACATAAAACAATGTCACCTAAAACCGCAACTTCTTTATAACCTGGTTCAATTTCGTCCATAGGAAATGAGAGCACATCTGTAGGCCCTGGCTCATCCATCCATTTAATATGTAGCTCGGTCATTTCATCTTCGTCGACTAACATTAAATTGAGATCGCAATCCGCATTGAGATCCATTTGTTGCATTCCAAAAGCCAGCAATGAATCCAGCTTCAAGTTGCTGTAATCCCGCTGGGTGTTGTTGATGATTTCTATGGCCATAAATTAATTACCAGGGCGCAACTGGCGAGGCGCCCGTTGATCCTGTGCTTTGCTTAAACGCTCATCATCAAACTTGCCATAAGCCGAAACGATTTCTCCTACCAAGCTATGGCGCACAACATCTTCGGCGTTCAAATCAATAAAAGCAATGTCATCAATGTCGAGCAAAATGTCTCTGATGATATTCAAGCCCGACCTTGAGCCTGAAGGTAAATCAATTTGTGTTACATCGCCTGTAACAACCATTCTGGAACCAAAACCAAGACGGGTAAGAAACATTTTCATCTGCTCTGGTGTGGTGTTCTGCGCCTCATCCAAGATGATGAACGCATCATTAAGCGTGCGTCCACGCATGTAAGCAAGTGGGGCTACTTCTATAACGCCCGACTGCATCAGGCGAGGGATTGATTCTTGATCAATCATGTCGTGCAAAGCATCAAAAAGCGGGCGCAAATAGGGATCAATTTTCTCTGAAAGCGTGCCCGGCAAGAATCCCAAATGTTCTCCAGCCTCAACAGCTGGCCTTGTCAAAATAATTCTATGAACTTGTTTTGATTGAAGTGCCGCAACTGCTTTAGCCATCGCCAAGTAGGTTTTACCTGTACCTGCGGGGCCAATACCAAAAGTAATGGTGTTATTTTCAATTGCATCGACGTAATGCTTTTGATTTGCAGTTTTTGGACGAATAGTTCTTCCACGATTGCTTACGATATTGAGCGAAAGTACTTCTGCTGGGTGATCTTGAGGAACATGACGGAGCATTGAAATTGATCGAGTAACAGAATCAACGGACAACGCCTGTCCTGAACGAATGACTACCAAGAGCTCATTTATCAACGCTTCTAATTTGGCAGCTTCTTCAAGATCGCCTGTAAAGGAAATTTCGTTACCGCGGACTGTAATGGCAAGAGTGGGAAATGAACTTTCAATCGCACGTAAGTTTGAATCAGCAGGACCCAATAGCGTGACCATGGGTATGGCGCTCGGTACTACGAAAAGAGTTCTTTCCATTGCCATAAGTGTATGGGTTTTCCCTTTAACCGGGAGGCCAGGTTAGAGGGCGTCCGCCAAGAAGATGCATGTGTGCGTGAAAAACGCTCTGTCCTGCGGAGGCGCCCGTGTTGAAAACGGTTCGGTAACCATCGAGGCCTTCATTGCTGGCGATTTCTTGCGCCGCACTAAAAAGCGAGGCGGTAATGACAGAGGACATTTTTGCCAGCCCGGCAATATTTTCCACATGAACGGTGGGAATAATTAAAACATGTGTAGGTGCTTGAGGTGCGATATCACGAAAAGCTACGGCATTCTCATTTCTAAATACGATGTCAGCAGGAATGACGCCATCAACAATTTTACAGAATAAACAATGAGGGTCTAACGCCATAACGTCACCATATCTTTAACCCGGTATTGAGCGCAGAAATAGCGGCAATTCCTGCATGCGCCGAACGTAAAATTGGTCTTCCCAGCAGACAAATATGCGCACCAGCTTGCGTGAATAAAGCGATTTCGGTGTCGGTCAATCCCCCTTCAGGGCCAACCACAATGACTGCAGAAGAAATACTGTGTTGGGTAGGAAATAGCGTTGATAATTTTACGGTTGATTCTTCGTGCAACACAATTGCTAAATCTGCAGCTTTGACTAGTGCTACTACTTCAGCGGTACTCGAAACGCCATCAATACGCGGAATTCTAAAACGCCTCGACTGCTTGCTGGCCTCGTGTGCCACGACTCGTAACTTATCTACGCCTTTTTCAGCTTTCCCAATGGAACGTTCTGCGTTCCATAAAACTATCTGATCCGCTCCAGCTTGCGTCATTAATTCGATGGCTTCTTTAGCTCGATCGGATTTTGGAAGTGCTTGTACAACAGTGATTGTTGTTGAGAGCGCTTCCTCAAAACCGGTTTCCACAACAGAGAGCTGAAGAGTCTTCTTGCCAACTTCTAGTACTTGAGTTCTAGACCAAGAGCCCTGACCATCAGTCAGGAGAAGTTGTTCACCTGCTTGAATTCTCAAAACTCGAGCCCCGTGATGTCCGTCATCTCCTGCGAGTGTGTAATGAGAACCAACCGAAGTTGGCAAATCATCGACGATAAATAGTGGGAGCATCAACGTCCAAATGCATCGCGGAATTTAGAAAATAAGCCACCTTCGCGTACTTGTGAATCGCCATCTTTTTCCCCGCGCAAGGAAGCAAACTTCTTCATGAGCTCTTCTTGCTCCCTGTTAAGTTTTGTAGGTGTGTGCACTTCAACATGGACTACGAGATCACCACGTCCGCCGCCTCGAAGATGCGTAACGCCCTTATTTTTTACGGGAATTGTTGCCCCACTTTGAGTTCCTGGTTTAACTTCTACTGAAATTGGTCCATCTAGCGTTTCGACAGTTAATGTTGTTCCAAGAGCCGCTGATGACATCGTAATTCCTAAAGCCAGGTGCAATGTATTTCCATCACGCACTAAAAATTCGTGATCTTTTTGAATTATTTCTACGTAAAGATCGCCAGCTGGTCCACCACCGGGACCTACTTCTCCACGGCCAGATAATTGAATTCTGTTACCTGTCTCAACTCCGGCAGGAATTTTGACTGGAATATTTTGTTTAGCGCGCACACGGCCATCACCAGCACACTCGCGACATGGATTTGAAATCACCGATCCATATCCTTGGCAATTAGCACATGGTCGACTCGTCATCACTTGCCCTAAAAATGATCTCGTTACTTGTTGAGTTTCGCCTCGGCCTTTGCAAATTTCACATCGTTGAGGTGCGCTCCCATCAAGACAACCAGAACCTTCACACTTGTTACACCGCACAGCACTTTCGACACTGATTTCTCGCTCTGTGCCAAAACAAGCTTCGTGCAAGCTCACTTCAATGCGAATCAGCGCATCTTGTCCAGCGCGCATACGTGGTCGAGGCCCGCGACTTCCTCCCCCGCCAAAGAATGCATCCATGATGTCGCCAAATCCAAAACCTGCGCCACCGAAGTTTGCGTTGCCACCCATGTCATAGTTTTGTCGCTTCTGTGGGTCGCTCAATACTTCATATGCAGCTGTTATCTCTTTAAATCGATCCTGAACTTCTGGGTCCGGGTTAACATCTGGATGAAGTTCGCGTGCAAGTTTGCGATAAGCACGTTTAATGTCATCTTGGTCCGCACCACGATCTACGCCCAAGAGTTCGTAAAGATCAGCCACTATTTACTCTCACTCATGTAGTGGCCTACATATCGCGCTACTGCAGAGACTGCAGCAATCGAGCCTGCGTAATCCATGCGCGTTGGCCCTATAACTCCAAGAGCGCCCAATGGATTCAACTCTGTGCCGTATCCAACGGTAACTAAACTAGTCTCACGCAAATTCTTTTCATTTTGTTCATGCCCAATGCGCACTTGAACTGTGTCAGTGACGTCACCCAATAAGCGAAGTAAAACAACTTGTTCTTCAAGTGCTTCAAGAATGGGATGAATCTGGGCAGTAAAGTCTTCGCGGAAACGAGCTAAGTTAGCTGTTCCTGCAAGTACAACTTTCTCTTCAGGCTTTTCCAGAGACATTTCGGTGAGCGTAGAAATAATCGTCGCAACATCTCTACGATCGGCGCTGCTATACACATCAAGAAGTGGCAAGAGCCGTGCTGCAACATCTGGCAATCTCTGTCCAACTGCTGCTTGATTAAGTTGAGTTCGCAGATTAGCTAAGAAGTTTTCTGGCACATCGTGTGAAAATTCAATAACTCTCTGCTCAATCCGCCCTGCATCGGTGATGAGCACGATCATGACGCGTGACGTATTTAAGGCCACAAGTTCTACGTGGCGAACTCTTGATTTAACGATTGAAGGATATTGGACTACGGCCACTTGCTTAGTGACATCGGCAAGTAGACGAACAGTTCGCATCACCACGTCATCAAGATCAAGGGCGCCTTCTAGAAAAGTTTCGATAGCACGTCGCTCCGGTGCCGAAAGTGGCTTAACTGTTGCCAATTTGTCTACAAAAACTCGATACCCCAAATCGGTTGGAATTCTTCCCGCACTTGTATGTGGGTGGGTAATCAGACCTTCTTCTTCGAGTACTGCCATTTCATTACGAATTGTTGCAGGCGAAATTCCTAACCCATGACGATCTGCAATGGATTTAGAGCCAACTGGTTCTTGAGTCGTGACGTACTCATCGACGATGGCGCGAAGAATTTCTAGACGACGTGATGACATAAGTTTTCTAGATAGTGACCAGTGCTATTGAGACAAGAGTAAGAAGAATAAATGCAGGGACGCCGGTCTTAGCTTTATTTGCACGGAAGTGCGTATAAATTGCACCGCCCATTGTCATCCATAAGAAGATTAATGATCCCCATTGAATAAAATTAGCTTGTAACCCAATAACTAATCCCAAAGCAGCAAGCGCTTCGAATGCACCGATTACACGGGCAATGCCATCGGGAACATTGACATCGCGAGTTCCCGAAAGTCCTTTCGGATTGCCACTTAATTTAGATAGACCAGAAATAAGGAAAATAAGGGCCAATAGGATGACAAGAACGATATGTGTTGTATGCATAGGACGACACGCTACTACACAACTAATTCGCGCACGATTCGGTCCGCAATAAGGCGCCCCTGAGGGGTCAGTTGCAAGGTTCCCTGCCCCCACATTTCCGGATCAATGTGACCGGTGCGTGTGTACGGTTCGGCTTTACTTTGCTGAACGTTGCTCAGATTTTTAAGCGAAATACCTTCACGCATTCGGATTGGCAACATAATCCCTTCATCTGCAATTTGAGACAAAGTTAAAACTTCACGATCATGAATAGGAGACCTGTTTTCAAAGAGTGCAGTTTTATACGCAGTCGGATGTTTCACATTTGACCAACGAACTCCATCAAGATGTGAATGCGCTCCTGGCCCAAGTCCCCACCAATTAGCATTTTTCCAGTAAGCAATATTGTGTTGTGATTGATGGCCAGGCTTTGACCAATTACTCAACTCATACCAAGACAGCCCTGCCTTTTCTGCAAGTGCATCAACAAGCAAATACATGTCAGCCATCAGATCATCATCTGGCATAGAAATATCGCCGCGTTTAATTTGTCCTGCCAGCTTTGTGCCACTTTCTACAATAAGTGCATATGCGCTCATGTGATCTACTTCTAACGAGAGTGCAGTTTCAACTGATGTACGTAAATCTTCAAGACTTTCACCTGGCGTTCCATAAATGAGATCTACGCTGATGCTCTCGAATCCAATACGTCCTGCAGCTCTAACCGCCCGTTCAACATTTGCAGGATTATGCGTGCGATCCAGAGTTGCTAGGACATGCGGAACGGCAGATTGCATTCCAAATGAAATGCGATTAAATCCCGCATCTTTAAAACCCTGCAACTTTTGCTCGTCTACTGAATCAGGATTTGCTTCAAGGGTGATCTCGCAATTTTCCGCCAACGACCACTGCTGCCCAATTGCAGAGATAACACGTCCTAAGTCCTTAGCGGGAAGCAAACTCGGTGTTCCGCCACCGAAAAAAATCGTGGACACACTTCCAGGGGCTTCTATGTGAGCAATGTTGAGCTCTTGTAAAACAGCATCGATGTAATCACCAGAGACGGCTTCTAATGATGCCCCGTCCTTTAATTCACTTGGGGTGTACGTGTTGAAATCACAGTAGCCACAGCGCTTAACGCAATAAGGAATATGAACGTAGAACGAAAGTTCTGCCACGGTACTTACTTCCGAGCGGCTTTCGCCTTTTCAATGTCGGCATCTGTTGCCAAGGCTGCAATGAACGCTTCTTGAGGAACTTCAACGCGGCCCACCATTTTCATGCGCTTCTTTCCTTCTTTTTGCTTTTCCAGCAATTTGCGCTTACGAGAAATATCTCCGCCGTAACACTTTGCAAGTACGTCCTTACGGATCGCACGAATGTTTTCGCGAGCGATGATGCGAGATCCAATAGCTGCCTGAATAGGGACTTCAAACTGTTGACGCGGAATAAGTTCGCGTAATTTGCCCGTCATCATCAATCCGTATGCATAAGCTTTTTCACGATGGACGATGGCGCTAAATGCATCAACGGCTTCACCTTGCAACAAGATATCTACTTTAACCAAATCACCCTCGGCGTCGCCTATTGCTTCGTAATCTAATGAAGCGTAACCACGTGTGCTTGATTTCAATTTATCGAAGAAGTCGAAAACAATTTCAGCCAACGGGAGCGTGTAGCGGATCTCTACGCGATCCTCGGATAAGTAATCCATTCCAAGCAAAACTCCACGGCGTTGTTGGCAGAGCTCCATAATGACACCAATGAACTCACTTGGCGCCAAGATTGTTGAACGAACAATGGGTTCTTCAACGCTGAGAATTTTTCCTTCAGGAAATTCGCTGGGATTTGTCACGATGACTGATTTGCCATCATCGAGCACGACGTTATAAACAACGTTTGGTGCAGTCGAAATCAGACTCAAATTTGATTCACGCTCTAATCGTTCACGAACAATTTCCATGTGTAACAAACCTAAGAATCCGCATCGGAAACCAAAGCCAAGAGCTGCTGACGATTCTGGTTCGTAAACCAGAGCCGCATCGTTGAGTTGTAATTTATCCAGAGCTTCTCGCAATAAGGGATAGTCCGCTCCGTCTAGCGGATAAAGCCCTGAGAAAACCATAGGTTTTGGATCTTTATATCCCGCAAGTGGGTGCTTAGTTGGATTGTTGAAATTGGTAACAGTGTCACCAACTCGAGATTGGCGCACATCTTTAACGCCAGTAATGAGATACCCAACTTCACCGACTCCTAGACCTTTGCCCGGTACTGGTTCTGGAGAAATAACTCCGACTTCGAGCATTTCGTGACGGACGCCAGTTGAGTACATTTGAATTTGATCGCGAGCAGAAAGATGACCGTCGATTACGCGAACATAAGTAACCACGCCTCGATAGACGTCATATACAGAATCAAAAATCAGCGCTCGAGCTGGTGCATTTGCATCACCTTGTGGTGCAGGAATCTGAGCAACAATTTGATCCAAAAGTTCTGCAACTCCTTCACCGGTTTTACCTGAAACTCGTAAGCAGTCGCTTGGCTCGCATCCGATGAGTTTTGCTAACTCGGCAGCAAACTTCTCTGGTTGCGCTGCAGGCAAATCAATTTTATTAAGGACAGGAATAATCTTGAGGTTGTTCTCCATTGCTAAATACAGGTTAGCTAGCGTTTGGGCTTCGATACCTTGCGCGCAATCCACGAGCAAAATTGCTCCCTCCGATGCTGCAAGCGAGCGCGATACTTCATATGTAAAGTCCACGTGACCCGGAGTATCAATCATGTTAAGAATGTATTCCTTGCCATCAATTCCTGATCGCCAAGGTAAGCGCACTGCCTGCGACTTAATAGTGATGCCGCGTTCGCGTTCGATATCCATACGATCGAGATATTGCTCTCGCATGTGTCGAGGATCTACAACTTCTGTTATGCCGAGCATGCGATCTGCCAAAGTAGATTTGCCGTGATCAATATGAGCAATGATGCAGAAATTACGAATCTGCGCGGGGTCAGTTGCAGAAGGTTGTGGTGCTTTGGCCAGAGAAATTGCGGGCATTACTTAGCCTCGCTCTAGATAGTTGCGAAAATTAACGAACGCCGGCTTTGGTAGCCGATTTAGCCATTGATGATTTTTTGTTGGCTGCAGCGTTCTTGTGAATTACGCCTTTTGCCACTGCAATATCGAGAGCCTGTGAGGCTGTACGAAGTTCAGAAGTAATGACTGCGCTATCGCCAGCAGTGACAGCATCGCGGAATCTACGAACAGCGGTCTTGATTGACGAACGCACTGACTTATTGCGTAAGCGTGCTTTGTCATTGGTCTTAATCCGCTTGATCTGCGACTTGATATTTGCCACGTGCGATTGTCCTCATCTATTGCTGATTAGCTGGCCCAGTTGGTCCAAGGAGAGGAAGGCTACCAGCGAGAGCGCTCAATGCTCAAATTACGAGCGTGCACGAGCAATGGTGGAGACAGCCCGCTCTAGGGCATAAATGGGATCCACCGATGCCCCTTTTACATCTGCATCTGCCTGAGCAATTGAGGCCACAGCACTGGCAAGAGCACGAGGTGTCCACCCAGTGAGTTGTCGACGCGCTTTATCAATTTGCCAAGGCGCCATACCTAATTCGCCAGCAAGCTCAAAAGATTTGGAACCTCGATTTGCACCAGAAACTTTTGCAAGACCTCGCAAAGCTGAAGCGATTGCACTTGTCACCATAACGGGATCAGTACCTGTTGCCATTGCATTTCGAAGAGTTAAGAGCGCCTTTGCTACATCACCATCAAGTGTTGCATCTGCAACGTCAAAACCTGTGGTTTCAATTCGACCTTGATGATATTTATCAATCATCGCCTCATCAATGACGCCGGTCGTATCAGATGCGATCTGACTACAGGCAGAAGTGAGCTCGCGTAAATCTGAACCTGTTGCATTAACAAGTGCACTCACTGCTCCAGGTGTTGCTTTGCGCCCTAAATCCAAAAATAAATGCCGGACAAATTCTTGTTTCTCGCTTTCCTTCTTGAGTGGCTCGCACAGCAAAATTTCAGGTTTTTCTTTCTTAATTCGATCTAACAAAGCTTTACCTTTTACGCCACCTTTGTGCACAAAAACAATAATCATTGTTGGATCAGGATCATCGAGGAATCGAATAACTTCTTCCTGGACATCGCTGACTAATTCTTGTAGATCGCGCATCACTAGCGCGCGCTTTTCTGAAAATAAAGATGGAGCAAGCGCCTCTGAGACATCTCCAACTTCGGCTTCTTCGCAGTACAAAGTTGCAATTTCATAGTCGTCTGCACGCAAAGCGGTGAGAAGTTTTGAGAGCGCACGGTCGGCAAGGGCTGATTCAGATCCCAAGAGCAGATAGTTGCTCATCCCAACCTCACTTTCTGCCACCATGCGCCAGAACTTGTTCGAACATTAAAGTGATGTGACCTTGCCTTTACTGCAATGGATCCACTCGAATCTGTTCGATAAATTATGCTTCGAAGTCTAGCCAGCAAGGCAAGTGTTTGTGGAGCTGGGTGGCCATAGCTGTTTCCGGCCCCAACGCTAATAATGGATAAAGTCGGCGAGAGTCTCTCGGTAAATGCGGGGTCTTGATAAAGGGAACCATGATGACTGACTTTATAGATATCGACTTTCCCTACTGAGTCTAAAATTTCCGCTTGTCCCGGAGGCTCGAGATCACCTGCTACGAATAGTGAATAATCTGGCGCATTAATTAAGAGTGCAAGACTTGAATTATTTATTGCTGAACCATCTCCTGGCAAAACATCAAAGGCATGCGCAGAGTTATCTGGCCACAAAACCTTAAGGGAAATTTGACCTCGATTGCTATGAATTGTGGTTGATAGGCCACGTTCTGCGATCACAATCCGCAACCCTTGAAGAAGTCCATTTATCCGCGCACTTTCAAATAATGGTTCTGCATTGTTAGTTACCCACACTTGTCCAACACGTCGTCCATGAATAACTCCAGAGACTCCTTCGACATGATCTGCGTGGAAATGAGTTAAAACAAGGAGTGGAATGTATTTCACTCCCAGTTGACCCAAACATCGATCAATTAAGGATGGATCAGGACCGGCATCAATCACGATTGCGCCATGACCCCCCACGTTAATAACGAATGAATCTCCTTGGCCTACATCGCAATTGGCAACTTGCCAATCACTGCCTGGCCATCTGGCTAACCACGTCAATGAGAGTGAAAGTAGGAGAACTGCAAAAATTAATTTCTTACGCTTTTTAACTAGGGCGAAAAATGCGATGAGAGAAATAAGAACTACCGAAAAACCAACCAGGCCGGTCGTAATGTGAAGTACTGGATAACGAGATGCCCACTTTGCGATATACGCAATCCATGAAGCTGGGTATCGAACACAATAAAGAATGAACGAACTCAATCCCGGTGCAATTGGAGAGATGATTGCGGCAATAAAGCCAAACACTGTAATTGGTGCAACGACTGGTGCTGCTAAAACATTTGCAATCACTGTCATGGGTCCGATATATCCAGATAAAGCCACCAAAATCGGTGCACATAAAACCACGGCAGAAATTGGTGGGCTCAGCGCTCCAGCAATGCGCAATGGCATGAACTTGCCAAGCCACTCCACAATTCGTGGAGCCAGAATCAAAAGTCCTCCTGTTGCTAATACAGAGAGGGCAAATCCTGGGTCACGTGCTTGCCAAGGATCTCCGATAACAACAACTCCAATTGCAAAACCGAGTGCCGGCAACGCATCGCTTCGTTTTCCTACGGCGCGTGCAAATAACACAACACTTGCCATTGCAGCTGCACGCAAAACGGATGGTGAGGGCCTTACCAGTGCAATAAATCCCGCAAGCGCAATTCCTGTAAAAATAATCCTTATTCGAATTTTCCGAAAGAACCACTGCATGCACCACAGCACGAATAACGAGATGATCGCAAAATTAGCGCCACTCACTGCAGTTAAATGTGTCAATCCACATCGGCGCATCTCTTCTCGAAATTGCGCACTTTGAAGTGATGTATCGCCCAACACCATTCCAGGTATGAGTGCACCGCCATCTCCAGCCGGACTTAACTTGCGAAGATTGGCTCGTATTACCCCAAGACTCTTAGCCCAACTTGAAGGTTTAGTGATCAATGAGATGTTGCCATGAATAACGAAGAGCGCACCAACACGCACTTCTTTACTTTTAGAAAGCGCCCCTCGTGCAATGAATTTTTGGTCAGGTAAGAAAGTACCTACTTCTTTTGATGTGGTTATTACTCTTATCGGAATCCGCAGAGTGAATTTTCCACTCGAACCTTCAACGCTCAAGGCAGTTCCTAAGAAGCTATAGCTAGCTGGCGCTAGCGTGGATCCGAAAACTTTTGCCTTCGTCAGAGTTGGATCTGTAGCTACTTGCACTTTTATTGTCGCAGTTGAGCCCATGAAATGTTGAATGGCCGATTTCTCTAAACTCATTTGGCGCAATGACATAACGCCAGAACCAAGCAACATCGCACAAGCCAGAACAAGAATTACGCTTTTGCCTTTGCTCAAAGCTATGAGGGCGACAATGAGGACGATTAAGGATGTTCGCCAAGGAGATACCCAACTTTGCGATAAAGCACCTAACCAAATAGCACTTCCAAGAGTTAGCGCTCGATAATCTTTTACACGCGGACTTTGCTCTTGAGTTGTGCGAATTTCGCACTTCCAATCCCAGAAACTTTCTGTAGATCTTCAATCATGCTAAAAGGTCCATTTACTTTGCGAAAAGTCATGATTCGAGCAGCAATAACTGGGCCAATACCTGGCAATAAATCAAACTGCGCAAGAGTCGCTCTATTGATATTCAGCGGACCTGTAAGTTTTCTTACCGCTGTTGTAGCAATACTTCTTGATATGGCTGTTGGAAGATTGGGGTCAACATATATTTGTTCACCATCTTTGATGATGCGAGCTAAATTGAGATCGCTCACATCCATGCCGGGTTTAGCATTGCCTGCCATTGTGAGCGCGTCTATCACTCGCGAGTTAGCTGGAAGTGAATACACCCCCGGAAGATTGACCCCGCCTGCAACATCTACTGTGATGTTTGGTGGGGCGATGATAAGTGGTTCGGCCATTGCAATGGGTTGCGAATGCCCACGAAATACCACCCCGGCCGATAGAACGCACACAATTGCAACTACCACCAGCAATGATCGTTTTTGTATTTGTGAAAAATGTAAATCAGATATCCAGTCTTGTACTTGTTCCTTATAACCCTCAAGAAGTTGATTCATACCTTAAGTAAATGGCACCGAAATTACCCAGATATTTTATGCTCAATTGGCTGTATATAAATAAAAACTGTTGATATTTTATTTCAAACCTTGCTTTGAGTTCGATCGATAAGAATTACCTCTACGTCCTCTCTTTCAAGGTAAAATGGCACTCCTGTTTCAATCAAATTTTCTAAATCCTTCCTTGACGATGCAAAAAGATTCATACCTTTCACATCGGGTGAAACCGCGCGCCAACTACCAGATTCACAGTCAATGTGAACTCTCACCTTCATCTCAATACCTCTCTCGCCATGTCCATGGTTAAGCCAACATCATTAAGAAGTAGATCCCTAACATAGGAACCTGAAACTTCATGGTTCTCATGATATCCAACCTGTATCCGCGGATACGCATTTGATATTAAGACTCTATGCGAGCCCTTTTGTCTGAGAATTCTATAGTTCAGGGGTGCGCGCATCAGAATTCGCAAAAGTTTCTTCGTCTGCATCGAAGGGAAAGATTCCATTTCGAGAGTGTTCAGCGAAATGGAGAATGACAAATCCCTACCGAAAATTACTGTGGGTAATGCAACTCTGTTAATTAGTTCCGCATCAAAAGTGGAGCACGTTACCCTAAGTAATCAATTGCGAGTTCAACGAATTTCAGATGACGATGTTGACCAATTTTGGCGCTCTTGTGATGATTTTATTAATCGTTGCCCCAGCCAATTCCTTGGCAATTGTTGGATGAGCCAACGCCTGAGCCTCTAGTTCAGCATCTGAAATAGTTGGCGAAACTTCAAGACGCTCTTTGATTTTGCCGTTAATTTGGATAACCGCAACCACTGAATCTGCAACAAGTAAGGTTTCATCAACACTTGGCCACCCGGCAAGTGCAATCGCAGGTTTGTGCCCAAGGCGCTCCCACATTTCTTCAGATGTATAAGGAGCAACCAGAGAGAGCATGATCGCAATTGCTTCTACAGCTTCGCGCGCTGCAGGATCTGCTGGACCACATCCAGAATCAATTGCTTTGCGCGCAGAATTAACTAATTCCATGACGCGTGCAACAGCTACATTAAATCTAAATGACTCAACTGCAAATCCGGCATCGTGTACCGCTTTATGCGTTGCTTTGCGTAAAGCAACATCACCCTTTGAGAAATCAACTCCTGGTGCGCTTGTAATGTCGCCAGATAAACGCCATGCGCGGTTAAGGAATTTGACAGAGCCAGCAGGTGAAACATCTGACCAATCGACATCATCTTCTGGAGGTCCAGAGAAAACCATAGATAAACGAATCGCGTCAACGCCATGATTTGCTAACTCATCTGAAAGTTTGACTAAGTTGCCACGGCTCTTGCTCATGGCAGAACCTTCCATGACAACCATTCCCTGATTAAGCAGGCGGGTAAACGGCTCGTTAAATGAAAGCATTCCCATGTCATGCAAAACCTTTGTGAAGAAGCGAGAGTAAAGAAGGTGCAAGATTGCGTGCGTTACTCCCCCAACGTATTGGTCTACGGGTAGCCAGGTATCAACACTTTCGCGACTAAATGCTTGCGTGTGATCGGTGTTGCTCGGATAGCGCAAGAAGTACCAGGATGAATCAACAAATGTATCCATTGTGTCTGTATCGCGCTCCGCTGGACCACCACACTTTGGACAAGGAACATTTACCCAGTCAGTTGCAGCGCCAAGTGGCGATGTTCCTTTGGGCTTGAGATCAAGACCTTCTGCATTGGGAAGTTTGACTGGCAATGAATCAAGTGGCGCGCCAACATCTCCACATTTTGGGCAATGAATAATCGGAATGGG
>Ga0209829_10001580_pt1 | contig 18249 bp, 17 predicted proteins | sample C_140205_EF_Meta_FD_187311 | JGI IMG/M metagenome (GOLD analysis project Ga0209829, IMG submission 187311) | Freshwater microbial communities from Lake Croche, Canada to study carbon cycling - C_140205_EF_MetaG (SPAdes) (version 2) | ecosystem: Environmental > Aquatic > Freshwater > Lake...
AGGAACGTTTGAGGATTGGTTCAATAATTACGCCGCTCTATGCTATGACTTTAAGGCAGTGAAATAGGCATGGGATATCCTGGATCTTAGTTCGATAGGCCTCAAGTAATCGGAGTTGATACCACAATCAAACCTCCTAGAAGCCAGGTTCAAGTCCTGGTGGGCCCACCAGCAAAGCAAACCCTCACTAGTGATAGTGGGGGTTTTGTCTTTTAAGCGTTACTCTAAGTAATGTTTAGATGACGGCTTTCGGCCAATAGTAGAAACGAAGGTGGCTTAGACTGATATTAACCGCTGGTGGTCGAATGGCGTGCAATGTAGAATTGAAAGTCATCTTCTGAGGTACGCAATGTATAACCCAGATGACGCATTAAGAAAAGCATAGCATCATTTTTTTTGTTTATATACCCATAAATTGCAGCTAAACCATTTAATTTTGCGCAGTCAAGAATAGCTTGCATTAAATGAGAGCCAATACCCTCGTGATGGTGATCATCGCTCACTGAAAGTGAAAACTCGGCTTCAAGTCCATGAGGATCTTGAATAAAGCGAGCAATGCCAGCTAATGTTTGGCTGTGATCTGAATTCAATATCATGGCAACTAGAGCAAAGTCACCTGGCTTATTGGCATGGATGATTTCGTTAAGCAAAGCATCGGGCAAGGTCGACATTGCATGTGCATAGCGAAAGTAACGACTTCTGGTGGATAAATGCTCAAATAAATCAAGCACCCCAGTTCGATCATTCGATGAAATTGGACGAATTTCATATTGACCAATGACCTGCCCATCGCGCAGAAGTGGCCAGATTTTAATAAATGGTGAATGTAGTGCTCTTAACTGATTATCCATATGCGTTTCGATCCATAAATATTTTAAAACTCAAAATACCCTACTGTACTAGAGCTAGAGTCAGGATGTTTGTCATCTATTGGTCAAAAATTATTAATCTCTTTGTAACAATTGCCCCGTAGAGTTATCGGTCGTACTTAGTGAACCTGAAAATTGGAGTTAGTGATGCTGAATGATCTAAATGATTTGAACTTTATTAAATCAGTAGGCTCACGATTTGATAAGTTAGTCAATCATTCGCAGGATACACTCAAGCAAAGCGCGGAAGCAGCTAGAACCGTTACAGATCTATCTGCATTACACATCCAAAAGCTATCTAAAACAATTCGTCATGATTCTAAAAAAATTGAGAATCTGATTGAGCGCTCTAAGGAAGAAGTGCAAGCTTTAAAGACTGCCACTCTGAGTGACTGGTTGCAAATGTACACTTCCTATGTACGCGATTCAGTCCAACGCCAGGCCTTAGTATTTGATGCTCTACGTAAAAGAGGAAATGTATATACCGATCATATTGATTCTGGGATGCCACCAGTATTGGATTTTCAGTATGAGGTAATTGTGGATGGTAAAGACCTTAACCCTCCGGTAAATTATTTACTGCTAAAAATTACACCTCCAGCAGGTGTTGTAATTGATCCTAAGCGTGCCCCAGTGTTGATTATCGATCCACGCGCCGGGCATGGTGCAGGAATTGGGGGCTCTAAACCGGATAGTCAAGTGGGCGATGCCTTTGATGATGGTCATCAAGTCTACTTCTGCGCTTTTCGACCTATGCCAGAGCCAAGTCAAACTATTGCAAATGTTCGTGATGCCGAAATCTTTTTCCTTGGAAAGATTGCAGAGGAACATCCGCACTCACCGAAGCCTATCTTGGTAGGTAATTGTCAAGGGGGTTGGGCAGCGATGTTAGTGGCTGCAAAGTCCCCTGAATTAGTGGGTCCGATTGTTTTAAATGGATCGCCAATGTCTTACTGGGCTGGCAAGGTCGGCGAAAATCCGATGCGCTATACCGGTGGTTTACGAGGTGGATCTTTGCCTGCCTTACTGATGGCTGATTTGGGGAATGGTTTATTTGATGGCGCTGCATTGGTGCAAAATTTTGAATCTCTAAACCCAGCTAATAGTTTTTTCAAAAAATATTACAACTTGTATGCTCATGTCGATACAGAAGCAGAGCGATTCATAGAGTTTGAGCGCTGGTGGGGCGGCTTTTGTTTCATGACGGAAGCAGAAATTCGTTGGATTGTAGAGAATTTATTTATTGGTAATAAGCTAGCTAGTGGCGAGGCGATTTTAGATGGTGAACGAGTCGACTTAAAAAAAATTGAATCGCCAATTATTGTTTTTGCTTCACATGGGGACAATATCACTCCACCACAGCAAGCTTTAAATTGGATTCCAGACCTGTATTCGAGTGCCGAAGAAATCAAAGCACTTGGACATCGCATCGTATATATGCTGCATGATTCTATTGGACATTTAGGTATATTTGTTTCAAGCAAAATTGCAGGCCGTGAACATGAAGCCATTACTGATACCGTTCGTGCAATTGAAGCACTCTCTCCAGGGTTGTATGAAATGATTCTTGAGGATGATGCAGAGCGCGTACACATTCGCTTTGAGCCAAGAAACATTGACAATATTCTGCTTTTAGATCAAAACCGCGATGAAGAGCCTTTATTTGCAGAGGTGGCGCGTATGTCAAAAATCAACTCTGAAACTTATCAGAGGGTGGGGCGTCCATTAGTAAAGGCTTTAACGACAGATGAATCAGCTCAGATGATGCGTAATTTGCACCCGCTGCGTACGCAACGATTGGTATTCTCAGATAAAAATCCCTTCATGCCGATGTTCGATTCTTTAAGCAATCAAGCGAATCAAGATAGAGTCAAACTTAGCCCTACAAATCCATTCCTGGCTGCTGAAAAAATTGGTGCAGAGATTTATGAAATGCAGCTGAACCTCTATCGTGATGTACGGGATGCTTGGGCAGAGAGTTGCTTTTTTGCAATGTATACCTCACCAATCTCAAGAGCGATATTTCATCCAACCGCAGAAGAGCATCCCCTACATTCTGAGATTGATGTTATGAAAATGCCAGAAATTCAGGCAGCCTTGGCTAATATTGAGCAAGGCGGCTTGGCAGAAGCTTGCGTTCGTATGCTGCATCTTTTGAATAAAGCCCGTGGTTATGTGAGACGCACCCGTCTTGAACGTGAGCTGCAGGTACTGAAACGCCAAGATTTATTTCCAGATTTAAGTGATCAGGAGATTAAAAAAATCTTACATCAACAATCTTTGATTGTAGATTTCGACCAAATCAATGCATTAGCTACTTTGCCTTTGCTGCTCAAAACCCCCGAGAGTCGTCAGACTGCCTTAGATTTAGTGATGGAGATTGCAGGCCCTAGAGAAAAAATGCATGCGGCGGCTTTGAAAGAATATGGTCAATTTGAGTTACTCTTATCATGAATATCTCAGTCTATGGTTTGCATAATCATCTGTGGTCTGATCTTCAGGTAGGAGATGAGGCCTCAATTGATCACACAGTCACTTCAAGAGATTTATATCTTTTTGCGCATGCTTCAGGAAATTTAAATCCTAACCATATGCCACATCATGATGTGGCCCAAGAAGAGGGCGAAGAGGCTGCTGCTGGTGTGGTGGCACCATCAATGTGGATAGGCGCATTGGTATCTAGTGTTTTAGGCAATATTTTGCCAGGCCCTGGAACCTCTTACCGCAAACAAAGCTTTGATTTTGTCGGTCATGCGCAAATTGGAGATCAGCTGAAGATCCATGTCAAGCTCATCGAAAAGTTAGAGACACCCAGAGTCTTGTTTACGACTGAGGTAAGTACTAGCGCGGGTGAGATAATCGCTGCTGGAATTGCAGAGGTTGATGCGCCACTGGAAAAAATTTCTCTCTCGCCAGACCAGTTGCCTGGCTTGCTCTTAGAGGAGCATAACCATTTTGAACGCATCATTAAAGCAGCGCAAAATCTCCCCCCTATGCCAACAGCAGTAGTTTGCCCAGATGATGCTAAATCCCTAGGAGGGGCTTTGATGGCTATGCGTTCAGGACTCATTCTGCCAATTTTGCTTGGTTCACGTGCGGCCATTGAGGCGGCTGCGAATGAGGCTAATGAAGATATTAGTGAAATCGAAATCGTTGATATTGTCGACCACAAACAAGCTGCTGCAACTGCAGTTGCCCTAGTACATCAGAATAGAGTCAAAGCAATTATGAAGGGCAATATACATTCAGATGAATTGCTCTCGCAAGTGGTCAAGAAAGATGGTGGTTTACGTGGCGCACAACGGATTTCACATGTGTTTGTATTAAATGTGCCAACCTTAAATTACCCCTTATTTATTAGTGATGCTGCAATTAATATTGCACCAGATTTAGCTACCAAGGTTGACATTACCCAAAATGCTATTGACCTGGCCTGTGCTTGTGGAATTACCCTTCCATATGTAGCTATCTTGTCAGCTGTAGAGACAGTGAACTTTCATATTCCCTCTTCAATGGATGCAGCAATTTTGGCAAAGATGGCAGATCGTGGCCAGATAAGTGGCGGCCTAGTAGATGGTCCCTTGGCCATGGATAATGCAATCGATCTTAATGCTGCAAAGACAAAACATATTAATTCACCAGTCGCTGGTAAAGCTCAAGTATTGATTGTGCCCAATTTGGAAGCAGGCAATATGTTGGTAAAGCAGCTTACATTTATTTCGCATGCGCAACCCGCTGGTTTGGTCTTAGGTGCCAAGATACCCGTGATGCTTACCAGCCGTGCGGATAGTGAGCATGCGCGCATGGCCTCTTGTGCGCTAGCCTTGTTATATGACGCTTATCGTCAAAATGGCGCTTCGGTCTTTGCAAACTAGATTTACTTGAGTACTAAATTGAATACAACACCTATTCCAGCAATTTTGGTGATCAATTCAGGCTCATCATCAATTAAATTTGCAGTATTTAATGATGCTAATTTATCTGAGCTGGTGAAGGGTCAGATTGATGGGATTGGCTCGCATGCTAGCTTTAAAGCAAAAAGTCCTGATCTGCGTATTCAAGAGACAATCACCTGGCCCCAAGAATTGGCACCACAGGATCATGGCGCAGCTCTAAAAATTATTTTGGAATGGCTACATCATGTTTTGTCCTATGTGCATATTCAGGCTGTTGGTCATCGCGTTGTTCATGGCGGCGCTATATATTTAGAGCCCGTTTTGATCAATGATTCCGTAATTCATGAACTTGAATCATTTTATGCACTCGCTCCCTTGCACGAACCTCATAATATTGATGGTATTAAAGCAGCTCGAGAAGTATTTGGTGATATTCCACAGATCGCCTGTTTTGATACTGCTTTTCATCGCAGTCAGTCTTATATAAATGATACCTATGCCTTGCCACGTGCCTTTTATGAGGAAGGTGTCAGGCGTTATGGTTTTCATGGTTTGTCATACGAGTACATCAATAGTTATGTACAGCAATACCTACCCGCTTATTTTGGCAAGAAAACCGTAGTTGCTCATCTTGGTAATGGCGCATCTTTGTGTGCGCTTGAGAATGGCTATGCAGTCGCAACCACTATGGGGTTTTCGCCTTTGGATGGCATTCCAATGGGGTCACGATCCGGTCAAGTTGATCCTGGGGTATTGCTATATTTAATGCAATATAAAAAGTGGGATGCCCAAAGGATTTCCGATTTACTCTATAAGGAGTCTGGACTAAAAGGTCTTTCAGGTGGTTTGTCAAATGATATGCGGACACTTGAGACCTCTAGTGCCATTGAGGCTAAGGAAGCTATTAGCTATTTTGTGCAACATGTCCAGCAAGAAATATTGAGTTTAGCGGCCATCATGAAGGGGTTGGATGTATTGGTATTTACTGGTGGCATTGGGGAGAACTCTATCTTCATTCGGGGTCAAGTGATGCAAGGACTGCAATGGGTTGGGATTGAACTTAATACAGCTGCAAATGATAGTGGTGCAGAGATCCTATCAAATATCTCATCCAAAATAGCTTGTTTACGCATTGCTACTAACGAAGAATTAATGATTGCTAAACATACACATGATTTATCAACTACGTCGCTTCCTCAATCTGTGGATGCCTAAAATAAGATGAAAATTGCTAAACACGTAGATGAAATCATTGGCTATATTTTGCCGGGATCAACCTTAATGATTGGTGGATTTATGGGTGTGGGTAGCCCACATCGTATGATTAATGCCCTAGTAAAATCTGGCCAAGCAGACCTCACTATCATCGCAAATGATACGGCTATGCCAGGAGTTGGTATTGGGAAATTGATTTCCAGTGGACAGGTTTCTCGGGTAATCACCAGTCATATTGGCTTAAACCCAGAGACACAAAAAAAGATGTTTGCTGGTGAAATCGAAGTTGAACTGGTGCCTCAAGGTTCTTTGGCTGAACGGATTCGTTGTGCCGGTTATGGTCTAGGAGGGGCTTTAGTCAAAACAGGCCTTGGTACGCTAGCTGCAGAAAATAAATCTACCGTAATGATTAATGATGAGACCTGGTTATTGGAGTTACCTCTGTTTGCCGATTTTGCCTTAATACATGCACATCAAGCAGATTACTTTGGCAATCTCAGTTACCAACTCACAGCGACTAACTTTAATCCAGTCATGGCTATGGCAGCTAAAAAAGTTTTTGCAGAAGCTAATGAAATTTTGCCAGTGGGGATGATTACACCAAATGATGTAACTACCCCAGGAGTCATTGTTGATGAGCTTATTGCAGTCGAACGGATCTCATAAATTATGAATGCACAAGAAATTATTGCTCGCCGGGTAGCCCTAGAATTGCGCGAAGGGATGTTAGTCAATTTAGGTATTGGATTACCTACAATGGTAGCCAATCATATTCCCGTAGGACTGAATGTATTTCTGCAATCAGAAAATGGTTTGATTGGCTTGGATGCGAGACCTCCAGAGGGTATGGAGGATGATGATTTAACCGATGCGGGCGGCGGTTATGTTACAGCTATACCAGGGGCCACACGCATTGATAGTGTGATGTCATTTGGCCTCATTCGAGGTGGGCATCTAGACATCACAGTTTTGGGTGGCTTACAAGTTGACGCCAAAGGTTTATTGGCTAATTGGATGATTCCAGGGGTACTTGCTCCCGGTATGGGTGGGGCGATGGATTTGGTTACAGGCGCTAAGCAAGTTATTGTCGCTATGCAACACACCGCTAAAGATGGCGCATCTAAAATTGTCCCCGAGTGTACCTGGCCTTTAACCTCGATTCGTCCTGTAAGTCAGATTGTGACGAATCTTGCATTTATTGAGGTAACCCCAAGCGGTCTCTTGCTAAAGGAAACTGCTCCGGGAGTCTCGGTCGAAACAGTGATCAAAGCTACCGCTGCGCCTTTAATGATTTCTCCAGTTGTTTGTGAAATGGTTTTATCGAATATTTAACCTAGTTAGGTCTCAAAGTCATGACAATAAAATCAATCGGTGTTATCGGCGCGGGCATCATGGGCAATGGCATTGCTCAGGTATGTGCTACTCATGGTTTGGAAGTGACTATGATTGATATTAATGATGCAGCGCTCGAAAGGGGTATTGACGCCATCACGCGCAGTTTAGAACGTATGGTGAAAAAAGGCACTCTCTCTCAAGAGAATCTGGCGCAGGCACTAAAGCGAATCGCAGTGAGTACTGACTATCAAAAGTTAGTGAACTTAGATTTAGTGATCGAGGCAGCTACTGAAAATCAATCTTTGAAAGAAAAGATCCTACATGAGGTAGATAGCCTAGTATCAAAACAGACCATTATTGCTACCAATACGTCATCATTGTCGATTACTAAATTGGCAAGCTTGAACTCTAATTCCGAACGTTTTATCGGGATGCATTTTTTTAACCCAGTACCACTAATGAGCTTGGTTGAGGTGATCTGTGGTTTGCAAACCAGTAATACGACCCGAGATAGCGTGATTGCATTTGCCCGTGAAATTGATAAACATCCCATTGCCGTAAAAAATGCGCCGGGCTTTGTTGTGAATCGTATTTTATTGCCAATGATTAATGAAGCCTTCTTTGTATTGGGTGAGGGTATTGCCTCTCCTGAAGATATCGATGAAGGTATGAAGTTGGGCTGCAATCAACCGATTGGCCCCCTAGCACTGGCCGATTTGATTGGATTGGACACATGCTTAGCGATTATGGAGACCTACTTTAATAGCTTCAATGACTCTAAATACCGACCTGCACCGCTTTTACGAGAGCTAGTGGCTGCAGGATATCTCGGTAGAAAAACCAGTCGTGGTGTGTATCAGTACTAGAGAGAAGTAAGGGTGTACTTGCCTGCTTTTTCAAACCCATGCTAGTCATGATGGCTTATTAAGGCTTAAAGCCTGGTGGGCCCACCAGAAAAGCAAACCCTCATCAGCAATGGTGGGGGTTTGGTCTTTTAAGCGTTACTTTAAGTAACGGTTGTCAATTACATGGTCGTATTTCAATGAGATCATTTATCTTGCGCTGCACCAACTATACAGAGGCATTTGACCCACATCAATAGCTAGGTATAGTGCATAAAAAATATCTTCTAATTACCCCAGTGGACCACTAAGACTATTGCCCTGAGCCTAGAACATTCAGAGGTGATATATGAAAATTAATCTATTGGTATCATTTCCAATACTGCAATCTTTAATTAAAATTTAAGCTATGAATGTACTAGAGGCAATCAACCAGAGAAGATCTTTTAGGGCTTTTCTCACTAAACCAATACCAGAAAAAATAATTCTAGAGATATTGAAAATTTCTAGTCGTGCACCTTCAGGATCAAATACTCAACCTTGGCACGTTTATGTTTTACAGGGTGAAAAATTAAAAAATCTCACTCAAGAAGTATGTCAAGCATATGAATCTATTAAAAATGACCCAATGCTTATTGAGAATTTTAAATCTTGGTATAGCTACTACCCTGAAGAATGGATAAGCCCCTATATAGATCGGAGAAGAGAAAATGGCTGGGGTCTTTATAGCCTGCTAGGAATTCAAAAGGGCGATAAAGCTAATATGCATGCTCAGTTTTTGAAGAACTTCACCTTTTTTGGAGCGCCTGTAGGATTATTTTTTACTATAGATAGAAGTTTGGGGCGAGGTTCATTTTTAGATTATGGAATGTATCTTCAAAATATAATGTTGGCTGCAAAGGAATTCGGGTTAGATACCTGTCCGCAAGCAGCCTGGAATGAATATGCAAAAGTTATTCTTCCAATCATAGGGAGTGGTACAAATGAGCTGTTAGTTTGCGGGATGGCACTTGGATATAAGGATAAATCAGACAAAGTAAACGAATACCTATCACCCAGGGAAGATCCTAGTCAATTTATCACTTGGTTATCTTGATGAGTCTAGCATCACCAGGACGTTTTGATCCGCAAAAATCTGCAATACGTCAGCGTTTTGAATCTGATACTCTTTTGGATGATTCCATGTTTATGCCCGATCAACTCAGGGCCCGATTTTCTTTGGATATTCCTTGGGTACCAGAAGAGACCGATGAGAATAAGCACATTAAAGCAAGTAACATTATTGAAAAAAAAGAGTTAGATGGTATAGAGGCTCGGGCAGCTGTTCTGATACCTATCATTTTTCGAAAAAATGAGCCTATGGTTCTTTTGACAGAGAGATCCCATCATCTATCTTCGCATTCTGGGCAGATTAGTTTTCCTGGCGGTAGGTTCTCAAATGCAGATCAATGTTTAGTTAACACTGCAAAACGGGAGACCGAAGAAGAAGTTGGGATCAAAGAGCGGGATATTGAGGTGCTTGGTACTTTTCCTGAATACTGCACAATTTCTGGATATCGAGTTACCCCAGTTGCTGCTCTTATTCATTCACAATCTACATTCAGGCTGAATTCCGATGAGGTAACAAGTATTTTGGAGTTACCTATGAAATATTTACTGAATCCTAGAAATTTTATTTTGAGATCATGGGAGAGCGATCAAGGTCGGAGACACTTCTACTCTATTACATGTGAAAACTACTTTGTATGGGGGGCTACTGCAGCCATGTTGAGAAATTTATACTCTTTTCTAGTTACGGTAAAACGCTAATTTAAGATTAGTCAGCGGGCTGAAAACTAGTTCTTGCGTGTCCATCAAGCGAAGAATTAAACTTTCTAAGAAGCTTAAGTAGTGCTGTAAGTTCAGTTTCTGTTAATCCAGAGGCCAGCTTCATATAAGCTGCATTAATATGTTTTTGAGACTCTTTAAATAAAATTTGACCATCAGAAGAAAGAGTAAGTGAATAACTTCTCTTATCAGAGACGTGAGCAGATCTTGTAATTAGGCCCCGACTTTCTAAGTCCCTAAGCACTCTAAGAATAGTTACCTTATCAAGCCCCAATTTTCGGCCTAATCCAGATTGATCAATGCCGGGGAGAGCGTGAAGAGCTGTCAAAATACCATATTGCACTGGCGTCAGTTTAATCCCTTGACATTCTTGTTCAAAAATTGAGATTGATATTTGGTGGGCACGCCTTAGTAGGAACCCTGGACGATCATATAGAAGATGTAATGCGTTTGGATTTAATAGGGGCATAAACTATTTTGCAAAATTAATCAGATATTTTAACTGTTCCCTCTTTTGCGAGTTTTGCCCACTTTTCTGTATCCTCAATGTACCAACGACTAAAGTCAGCCCCTTTTCTTGGCACTGGCTCAGACATTACTGAAGAAAGTTGCTTCATGACTTCGGGGGTTGTTAATGCCGCTAATACTGCTTCTTCGAGCTTATTTTGTATTTGAGTAGGAGTGGCAGATGGAACAAATATCCCAAACCAAGTTCCCACATCAAATCCAGGATAGCCTAATTCATTTAAGGTTGGAACATCAGGTAAGGCACTTGATCTTTTGGTGGAGGTTACTGCAATAGCCCTTACTTGACCTGCGTTAACTTGTGGTAAGGCAGATCCCATAACATCAAACATGAAAGTAATTCTTCCGGCGATTAGATCAGGGTAGGCGGCACCACTACCTTTATATGGGATGTGAGCCATATTAGTTTTTGATCTGCTTTTAATTAGCTCTCCAAACAAATGGCTTCCTGTAGTTGCGCCTGCAGAACCAAAGTTCACATTACTCTTTTTTGCCTCATTAATTAAATCATCAAAATTTTTGATATTTGATTTTACAGAAACCAATAGTAAGCTAGGTAATGTAGCGATACCTGCTATAGGTTTTAAATCAGATCTAGGATCAAAATTTAGTTTCGCAAAACTCACGCTAGTCGAAAGACTTAGGGATGCAAATAATAGGGTGTATCCATCTGGCGCACTTTTGGTAACGAACTCTGCTCCAATATTCCCGCCTGCGCCAGGTTTTAACTCTGTGAAAACAGTTTGCCCTAATGCTTGTCCCATTGCGATCGATATCGGCCTTGCTAATACATCAGCTGAACCTCCAGCGGCGTATGGCACCACCATTTTTATTGGTTTATTAGGAAAATTTTGCGCCCTTAACTCAAATGAGAGCAAAAAAATCAAAACCGTTACTGACCAGATTGAGAATTTCTTTTGCATGGTTTTTCTCCTTCTAAAGATTATTTATAGTTAGCCCGCTAACTAAATATTTGTATATTAGGGTTTTTACTGTATTTGCTTTACATAAATTAAGTTAGTATGCTATCTAATATATCAAATAGAAGCCATATTTATGCGTCTTAATTCGCTAAATCAGCTAAATGCAGCCAGTCTTTTTGTGGCTTCTGCCCACTCTTTTGGGGTAAAAATTGCACTACGATCTGCTAGTGAAGAAAGGACGTATTCACAACTAGAAGACCGGACAAGCAGAATGGCGCAAGGTCTACTAAATGCCGGTCTTCATCCTGGCGACCGAGTAGTTCTCATGGTGCCCAATAGCATCCAGTTTATTGAGGCATGGTGGGGCATTGTTAGGGCTGGAGCGGTGGTGATCCCAATAAATGCGCTTGCTACAAAAAATGAACTTGTAAATATTCTCAACACTTCTAAGGCATCCGGAATCATTATTAACAGTAAAGACCAAGTTAGCCTATGCAATGAAGTTAGAAAAATTTCCCCTGAAATGATCATCATTGCTAATGAGAGTGATGAAAAACTAAAAATATTAGCGCTTGAAGACATAGTGAAAGCATCGCCCCAACTTGAGTTGCCTATTAATACAAGTCTTGAGAATCCCTGTGCAATTTATTTCACTGCTGGAAGTACTGGGCACCCCAAGGGAATTGTTAGATCTAATCTAAGTGTTGTTTGGGGGCTGGGTATGCTAGCACGAACATTGTCTTCTAAAGATGTATTGTTAGCGAGGGCGCCAATGGCTCACACAGGTGGCTCATTGACAGGTCCTTTTGCAATCTTAATTGCTGGGGGCTCACTCATCATACCTAGTAGTACGTCAGTTGAGTGCATTATGGATGAGGTACAAAAATATCAAGTGACACATTTATATGTTCACCCAACGATTTTTGCAAAAAAAATGCTTCAATATCTCGAAGAGAATAACTGCAATTTAAGTCATATAAAAAAATTACAATGGACTGCAGGCCATTTACCAGAATCAATTAGGAATAAAATTTTTAAAATTTTCCCTAAGATACCATTTGAAGTCACTTATGGAATGACTGAGGCAAGCAATATTGCCTCTTTCGAGTATTTGCCGAATGATCCTTCACGATCTATAAATGCAAGTTGCGTCGGCTATCCCTTGCTGGGAGCAGGCATTAGGATTGTGAATGATCTTGGCATTGAAATACCCCGCGGAGGAACTGGTGAGATTGAAATATTTACGCCAACTGCATTTACGTACTACCTAGGAGATATAGATAGTACTGAGCAGTCGATTACCGAGGATGGTTGGTTTCATACTGGCGATACTGGGCATCTTGATGAAAATGGAGCCCTCCACCTTAGTGGTCGCACGCGCGAAATCATTAATACCGGGGGGATGTCGGTGCAGCCAGCAGAGGTTGAAAATGCTATAGCCGAACATGATCAAGTCATTGACGTTATTGTATTTGGTATGCCGCACCCTGAATGGGACGAAGCAGTAACAGCTGCAGTTACCGTAAAAGACCCCAATTCACCAGATATAAAAATAGATTTGATGGAGTTTTGCAGACAAAAGTTAGCAGCCTACAAATTACCGAAAAATATTTTTATTATTACTGAGCTTCCGCGTAATGCAAGTGGAAAAATTGATAAAAAAAGAGTAATGAAGATTGTTTTTGAGCTAGAAGAATTAATTAACCAGGAGGAGCAATGACCCTAAATGCCAAGTATGAAACCATATCTATTTCTACCAAAGATAAGGTTCTTGAATTATCCCTTAATAGGCCCGATCAACTAAATGCAATTAATGCTTTATGCAGAGATGAACTCCAATCTGTTTTCAATGCGTTCAGAGATAGCGCTGATTTACAGGTCATCATCATTACTGGTATAGGTAGAGCATTTTCTGCTGGGGCAGATCTCAAGGACGGAAGCGTAGATGAAAGCGTGATTGATTCAGTTGAATCTAGATGGTGGGGTGATTTTCGGGTTGCGCTTGCCAATACTGGTAAGCCCTCGATTGCTGCGGTAAATGGTTTTGCTTTAGGTGGAGGTTTTGAATTAGCTTTGGCTTGTGATTTTCGTTTAGCTTCGGAAGCCGCATTCTTTGCGATGCCTGAGATCACTTTTGGGTCAATCCCAGCTGGTGGAGCAACTCAGAGGATTGCTCAACTAGCTGGTCCGTCTATTGCAATGGAATTAGTATTAATGGGAGAACGAATTGATGCCATGACTGCACTACGGCTAAATTTAGTCAATCGAGTCTTTCCCCCCGAGGCCTTAATGGAGGAGTCTCGCTCCTGGGCTGGCAAGCTTGCTGCCAAGGCCCCGCTCGCAATTAAATATGGTCGTGAAGTCATCCTTAAGGGATTGGATTTGCCTATTGCAGATGGAATTCGGTTGGAGGCTTATTTGGGCGGACTACTGCGAGCAACAGAAGATCGCCTAGAGGGTAGGGCGGCAATGCTTGAAAAACGGCCGCCTAAATTCAAGGGCCGCTAATTAATTGGAATTAATTAAGTTGATTATTTAAGGAGAGCTATAGATGAAACCAACAAAGAATATTAAAGAACGTCAATTATTCCGTAAAGGTAGTGAATTATCTGAAGATGCTAAAGCAATGGTTGTAAAGATGCTTACGGTTCAATTGCAATCAGAGTATGCGGATGCGCCTGACCGTTCCGGTTCAATTTGCCCAACAGTAGAAGATAAAACTTGGCTTGATTTTCAGATTGCACAAGAAAAAGCTCATGGACTTGGCGTGGCCAAAGTGTTGGAAGACATGGGCGTTGACCCTGGACCATTGATAAAGCAAGCAGAATCATCCGTGATGGAGGGTGACCGTAAGTTGGATTACTTCAAAATTCAAATGAAAGATTGGGTTGAGCGCTCTATGACTCGGGTTTTGGCTGAGCGTACTGGCGGTATTCAGTCAATTGGTGGATTGGGTTCCAGCTTTATTCCTTTAGCGGTATGGAATGCAAAAAATTATGTTGATGAAGCTCTGGGCCACACCAAAATGGGGGTAAGTTACGCAAAGCGCCTGGTTGAAGAGGGAAGTTCGCAAGGCTGCCAGGAAGCAGTAGATAAGTTTTACCCATCCTGCTTAGATATTTTTGGTGGTGTTGGTACCCCAAATGAGAAACGCTATCTTGATCTAGGAATTAAAACATTAACTAATAACCAATCTCGCGCACTTTGGGTTGAATCACTTGAGCGAGATTTAAAAGCGCTGAATTTAAAAGTCCCTGCTGCAAGGTGGAAGGGTATTAGATCAGATTACCCTCCTGAAGAAGTGAATGCCTTTGATATGTTTCTTGAGGTGGTTGACTTGCCAGCTGACAGACACAAACTTGCAATACGCTTACTTTCCGGGTGGCTTTCGGCTAAATATGCGCGCCAAAATGAGATGGCTGTGTTTGTTGCGCCAACGCCAAAGTTAAAGCATGAGGTGGCTTTGCAGATGTCTGCAGATCGTGCTGCTGGTTTAGCCATAGCCAAAATGCTACGAAAGCTTAAGGTTGATCCAAATCCATTGGCGGATGAAGCCGAGCGTACGCTTACTGGCAGTAAAAATAAGGTTGAATTTTTAAAGCAGAAATTACCAAGCTCTTGGGCAGGAATTTGTGTGCAACAGTTAGTTGCAGCCCGTGTGACACAAGCTGCAACATTGGCTACATTTGGTTCTTCATTGATTCCATTAGCCGTTTGGTCTGGAGTTCACTATGACGAACAAGAGCGCCTTGCAGAAACTTGGCTTGGCCGTATTAAAGATATCGCCCCTTGGGAGATTCAATCTCTAGGGCAAGAGGCTTTAGACCAATGCTTCCCATACGCTCTAGATGCATTCGGAGCTGATGACTCTTCTAATGAAAATGCATATTTCGAAGCAGGCTTAAAAACAGCCTCTAATAATATTGTTCGAGGGATGTTCGTTAAGATGATTGTCGAGGATTTGCAAAGCGTAGGGTTAAAAATCCCATCCCTTACTCAAGGCATACGCAAAACTTATTCGAATGGCTAACCAAATATTAAGCTGGTAAAAGATGAAAAATCAAATATATATTAATGGGAAATGGTTAGATTCAAATTCTAATCTAACCATTCCCGTATTGAATCCTACTACAGGTGAAACACTTGCAAATATTCCAGCTGGTAATTTGATCGATGCAAATATGGCGGTTGATGCAGCTTATCAAGCTTTTCCTGCATGGTCTAAAAATACTTCGAATGAGCGTGCTGATTTAATCGACCGAGTCGCTGAACTTTTGTTAGCTAAAAGCGATTTATTCGCTGAGATAATTACAAGTGAAGTGGGCATGCCTCTGAAGCTCTCAAAAATGATTCAGGTTGGTAATGCCATTGGCAGCTGGAAACATTACGCTCAAATCGCTAGAGAGTTCAAGTATGAGGAGTCAGTTGGGAACTCACTGTTGATCCATGAGCCCATTGGGGTTGTAGCTTGTATTACCCCATGGAATTTCCCGTTGATACAAATTACCCATAAGATTGTGCCTGCCTTAGCGGCTGGTTGCACAGTTATACTAAAGCCTTCTGAATTAGCCCCATTAAATGCAATTGCTTTGGCTGAAATCATTCATGAGGTAGGATTTCCTCCTGGGGTTTTTAATTTGGTAATGGGTAACGGTCTAGATGTAGGCGAAGCATTAGTATCAAATCCCAAGGTCGACATGGTTTCGTTTACTGGATCTACCAGAGCTGGCAAGCGAGTGGGAGAAATAGCATCACAATCCATTAAGCGCGTAGCTCTAGAATTAGGTGGTAAATCAAGCTCAGTTGTTTTGGATGACGCGGATTTAACTAAAGCAATTAAAGGAACTTTGAATTCTTGTTTTTTAAATTCAGGACAAACCTGCTTAGCTCACACGCGTTTATTGATTCCAGAGAGTAAATATGATGAAACAAAGACTATCGTTCTAGCAATAGTCGAGAAGATGAAGATTGGTGATCCCTTTTTAGAAGGGACCCGTCTTGGCCCAGTTATCTCATCTGCCCAAAGAGATCGCATTAGTAATTACATTGCTATAGCAAAAAAAGAGGGTGCAGAAGTTATTATTGGTGAAGCTGAAATACCAAATGAGTTGTTAAGTGGAAATTTTGTACAACCAACTGTGCTTGGCAAGGTGCAGCCAGACAGTACCGTTGCACAAGAAGAAATATTTGGTCCCGTCCTTTCGATCATTACCTATAAAGATGAAGACGAGGCCTTGGAGATAGCAAACAATACTATTTATGGATTAGGCGGGGCTGTTTGGTCCAATGATCTTGATCGAGCAATGCAATTTGCGCGTCATATGCGCACTGGCCAAGTTGATATTAATGGAGCCCCCTTTAATACACTAGCACCATTTGGAGGCTATAAGCAGTCTGGAAATGGAAGAGAATACGGGCTTTATGGTTTTAAAGAATTTTTCGAAATAAAATCCATCCAACAGGAAATCCAAAAATGACAACTACTCCGCAATTAAATACAGATAGTAAAGTTCCCGAAAACGTAATGAATTTACCTTGCGTTGGACAGGGTTTTTATTGGCAAGATATTGCTGTCGATCAGGAATTCAGGACATTCCGAAGAACGATTACTGAGACTGACTTGGTAAACTTCATCAACACCACAGGCATGGTTGAAGCAATCTTTATTGATAAAGATTTCAGTAGTCAGACTGGGGCAATTACCGGCAGGGTTGTTCCCGCAGCTCTCACTTATTGCTTAATTGAAGGTCTTCTTTTCCAATCAATGATTCAGGGTACTGGCTTGGCAATGCTCGAACTCGTTCAAAAGGCAGTTGCCCCAACTTTTGTGGGTGACTCGGTTTGGGCAATCGTAAAGGTCATTGGTATTCGTCCAACCTCTAAAAATAATCGCGCGATTGTTACATCACTAATTAATATTTTTAATCAGGATAATGTTTTAGTTCTAACATACTCTGCAGTCAGAATGTTAGCTGGTAGATAGGCTCCCAGGTCATGTTCTAGGCTGATATGAGTAACAACAATCACATTCCGCCAGATTTTAAAGAAATTAATGTTGGGGGGTTATTTATATCTCATAATGGACCGTTGTATGCTACTTTACGCAACAAGCAATTTGTTATGGGTATGTTGATTGAGCAGCGTCACTGCAATCCACATGGTATTTGCCACGGCGGCATGTTATCTACTTTTGCTGACATGTTGCTGCCCTATGGCGCTATGTATGATCTTGGTATGAATCGAAGATTTACGCCAACTATAAGCTTACAACTAGATTTTCTAGCGCCTGCAAACTTAGGCTCTTGGATAGAGGGTACGTGTGAACCACTTCGTTCTACAAGTAATTTGCTATTTGTTCAAGGACTTATTAAACACAAAGATGAAATTCTAGTGAGGGCCAGTGGATTATTTAAGTGGGGAAATTTTGTTCTCTCAGACGATCCCCTCAACCCCTTTGGGCTAGAGGAAACTTAAGGACTTCTTAGTTTATGACTACCTGAGCAACGAAGTGTTTGCGAAAGTTGTGCCTTATGCGTGGAAACTGCATAAGGGATAGTGTCAAATTCGGAGAAAGCTAAGTTCAGCAATGAATACGCTAACGCCGAGCGAAGCTTAGTAAGAAATTACTTTGAACGTGTAGAGACTAGACGGCACCCATCTAAGTGCGTAAGCATATGATGAAGGCATAGTCCAGGGAGTTAGGAAACTAACACAAACCGGAATCCTTTGGTCCCAGGTTCAAGTCCTGGTGGGCCCACCAGAAAAGCAAACCCTCATCAGCAATGGTGGGGGTTTGGTCTTTTGAGCGTTACTTTAA
>Ga0209829_10001581_pt1 | contig 18245 bp, 19 predicted proteins | sample C_140205_EF_Meta_FD_187311 | JGI IMG/M metagenome (GOLD analysis project Ga0209829, IMG submission 187311) | Freshwater microbial communities from Lake Croche, Canada to study carbon cycling - C_140205_EF_MetaG (SPAdes) (version 2) | ecosystem: Environmental > Aquatic > Freshwater > Lake...
CCAAATACGCGTCGCCGCGCCAAGAAGCATGGCTTCCGTGCCCGTATGGCTACCCGCGCAGGCCGCGCAGTTCTCTCTGCTCGCCGCGCTAAGGGCCGCATAAAGCTCTCAGCGTAAGGTTTCGAGCACACAGGAAATTCTCGTGCTACCACTAGATGCACGTTTAACTTCAAGCTCAGATTTCGCTCGCGCAACGAAGAGCGGCACCCGAGTTACCTCACAACACTTTGTTGGATATCTCTATTTATCACCTGTCACAAATAACGCGTCCGCAAAATGTGGACTCATTATTAGTAAAGCAACAGGCGGATCAGTAAAACGCCATCGCATTGCGCGCAAAGTTCGCCATGCAGTCGCCCCAATGATTTCAATACTGCCGGCAGGTTCCCTCCTTGTAATTCGCTCACTTGCACAAGAAACAGATATCAACATCTCCACCGAAATCTCAGATTTGATTACCAAGTTAATTTCTCGAGCAGAGAAAGTGGCAGCAAAGTAATGAGAAAGATTGCCGTTGCACTTATGCGCGCATATCAAATCGCAACCTCAAATGTTGCACCGCGCTGCAAGTACTACCCATCGTGCTCTAACTATGCAATCACGGCAGTTGGTCGTTATGGCGCTAAAGGAGTTGCAATGTCTGCCTGGCGCATTATGCGATGCAACCCATGGTCTGGCGGCGGCGTTGATTATGTGGATGAAAATCTTGATTCTGCAGATGTGAAGAGCTTGCTTGTAATGAACGAAAAACTTTCAATGAACGAAAAAGAAGTGGTGGGCGCTAACTAATGAACACAATTCTTAACCCTCTCTACAGCGTTGTATCTGGCGTTATCGTATTTATCCACAAACTTCTCGCCCCAGTCTTTGGAGCAAACTCTGGTGTCACATGGTCACTGTCAATTATGGGACTTGTTGTACTTATCCGAATTATTTTGATCCCACTCTTTGTAAAGCAGATCAAGAGCCAACGTGCACTTACTGCCCTACAACCACACATGAAAGAGATTCAGAAGAAGTACAAGGACGATCGCCAGAAGCAATCAGAAGAGATGATGAAGCTCTACAAAGAGCATAAGACAAACCCACTTGCATCATGTTTTCCAGTTCTTGCGCAAGCACCAATCTTCTTCTCACTCTTTACGGTTCTCAATGGAATCGCCAAGAATAAACCCCACGGATTTCTTAAAGGCGACTACCTAGTTAGCGCAGCCCAAGCGAAATTCTTCGGCGCTCCTATTTCACAGAGCTTCTTAGGTTCGAGCCAAACCACTGTAAAAATTGTGACAGTTTTACTTATTGCATTTATGTCAGGCACAACCTTTACAACTCAACGTCAGTTGATGGTTAAAGGAATGCCAAAGATGGATTCATCAAACAATATGATGTTGCAGCAGCAGAAAATCATGTTGTATTTATTCCCAGTTATCTTCGCCATCTCAGGTGTGAATTTCCCTGTCGGTGTTTTGATTTACTGGTCGACTACAAACTTATGGACATGGGGACAACAGTTCTATGTCATTAAGAGAAACCCAACACCTGGATCTCCTGCATATGAAGAGCTCCAGAAAAAGCGCGCCCACAAAGCAAAAACAGAGGGTAAAGAGATAGAAGGAATTGACCAGAATGAGGCGATCGAGCCAGAAGTTCTGGGACAACGTCAGCAGCCAAAGAAGAAAAAGAAGAAGAAGTAATTTAGACAAATACTATTAATAACGCTTTAAACGGATAAAGGGGACAGTAATGTCAGATGTAACTGAAGTTGTAGAAGTAGAAGAGACTGAGGATAAGGTCGCCAAGGCTCCAAAGAGCGCGGCGAAGCTTGAAGAGGAAGGCGATATCGCAGCCGATTACCTTGAGGGCTTGCTCGATATTGCAGACCTCGATGGAGATATCGATATCGATGTCGAAAACGGTCGCGCATCTCTAGCAATCGTCGGCGGCAAGCTCAAGCACCTCGTCGGCAGTGAAGGTGAAGTCCTCGATTCAATCCAGGAGCTCACCCGCCTTGCAGTCCAGACTTCAACGGGGGATCGCAGCCGCTTAATGCTCGATATCGATGGATTCCGCGCTGGCCGCCGCAAAGAGCTCAAGGCTCTTGCTGAGAAGATGGCCGAACAGGCAAAGACCACAGGTAGCTCAATCAAACTCGACCCAATGAATGCCTTTGAGCGCAAGATCATCCACGACACAATCCAGGATCTGGGGTTGACCTCAGAATCTGACGGGGAAGATCCAAACCGCTTCGTAGTTATTTACCCGGCGTAAGTCTCACCCAGTCTGATTCACGTGGAACATTCGGTAGAGGGGCTAGTCGGCCGCTACTTTCCAGAGCGAGAGGCAGAGATTCGGGCATTTGCCGAATTTCTCATTACCGCAGGGATTGAGCGCGGCCTTATCGGCCCACGCGAAGGCGAGCGCATCTGGGAGCGCCATATCTTCAACTGCCTTCCCATCACCCAACTTTTACCACAAGGCGCATCCCTCTTCGATATCGGATCCGGGGCAGGCCTGCCCGGAATCGTCATCGCCCTGGCGCGGCCAGATTTGCAGGTAACGCTCATTGAACCCCTTGAGCGACGGGTGGAATTCCTCAAAGAGGCAACGGCAGGAACCTCAATTGAGGTAATCCGAGGCCGTGCTCAAGATGTCAAAAAGAGCGCTGATTTCGTCACCGCCCGAGCTGTAGCACCCCTTGAAAAGCTCAAAAAAATGAGCTGGCATATGGTCAAGACCAATGGAGCGCTCCTTGCAATGAAAGGGGAGGGCGCAGCAGCCGAGATGGTCGGGATGAAGAACGCCAGATTGCATGAAATTACCCTCGAAGGAATAGAGCTCGGCCGCATTGTCGAGCTCCGCAAGGGAAGCGCCCCCCTTTAACCTTTCAATAAGGATGCGTGATTAGATTCGTGCATGCCCGGCGATGATTCACGTGAAACGCAGAATAACCAGAAGGTCGTGGGGGTCCGCCGCCTCAAAGAGGCGATGGCCAAGCCAGCCTCCACCCGGATCTTCACCGTCGCCAATCAGAAGGGCGGGGTAGGTAAGACCACCACTACCGTCAATGTCGCGGCAGCTTTAGCGATGGGGGGCTTGCGAACCCTCGTTATCGATCTTGATCCACAAGGCAATGCATCTACGGCCCTTGGTGTTGAACATCGTGATAGCGCCGGCATCTATGAAGTACTGATGGGCGATGCGCAGATGCTGGATGTTGTAAAGAAAGTTGCAGGCTTTCCTGTACTTGATTGCGTCTCATCAAATACTTCTCTTGCAAATGCAGAAATTAATTTAGTGTCGATGGTTGCCCGCGAACTGCAATTGAAAGAGGCGATAGAAAGTATCAGCGTTAATTACGATTACATCTTTATTGATTGCCCTCCATCACTTGGCTTACTTACCATTAATGCATTTGCTGCATCGAAAGAGTTATTGATTCCAATTCAAACCGAGTACTACGCACTCGAGGGCCTGTCACAACTCCTTGAAACATATGGCGTTGTAAAGAAGCGGCTGAACCCATCACTGAACCTCTCAACAATTGTCTTAACGATGTTTGATTCGCGCACACGTTTATCAAATGATGTTGCAGCAAATGTACGTTCGCACTTTCCTAATGAACTTATTGATATTCCAATTCCGCGTGCAGTGCGCGTATCAGAAGCACCTTCTTATAACCAGACAGTGATGACATACGATCCACTATCACCCGGTGCAATTGCATACATGCAGGTTGCGCGCGAGATTGCAGAGCGCGGGAAAGCAGTTGACCCTGTTGTATTTGATTCCAATGTTGTTAGCATCAATTACAAAGGTGGAATCGCATAATGGCAGTAAAGCGCGGCGGTCTTGGTACAAATCTTGATTCATTAATCCCAACCTCTCTTACAGTTGCTGGCACAGAAGTTGCGCAACAGAATGAAGTTCCTGTCAACCAAATATTTCCTAATCCTCGCCAACCACGCATGGTCTTTGATGAGACGGCACTTAATGAACTTATTGCATCAATAAAAGCAGTTGGTATTTTGCAGCCACCTGTAGTCCGTAAAGTTTCAGATAATAAATACGAACTTATTATGGGAGAGCGCCGCTTTCGCGCAGCTAAAGCTGCAGGGTTAACTTCTATTCCTGTCATTATTAGACAGACTCCTGATAATGAACTGCTACGCGATGCTCTGATTGAAAATATTCATCGCAGCAATCTAAACCCATTGGAAGAAGGCGCCGCTTATGCGCAACTTCTCTCGGATTTTGGCTGCACACATGATGAACTCGCACTCAAACTTGGGCGCTCACGCCCACTGATCTCCAACACAATTCGACTTCTTAATTTGCCGGATTCTGTACAACGCAAAGTTGCAGCGGGAGTAATTTCTGCAGGACATGCACGTGCACTCCTTGGGTTAACGGATGCGACCGAGATTGAAAAACTCGCCTCCCGCATTGTGGCTGAAGGTTTATCTGTGCGCGCGACCGAAGAGATCATTGCAACGATGAAGCCGTCAACAAAGACCACAAAGAAATCTGCAGTCAAAGGTGTATCTGGTGCGGGGTTAGCAGCTGCTGAATTGCTCAGTGACTATCTTGATACGCGCGTCAGCGTGGAAAGCGGAAAAGGTAAGGGAAAGATTGTGATTGAGTTTGCTGGCAATGAAGATTTGCAGCGCATCGTTGATTTAATTGAAGGCGACAAGTAAAAATTTAATTCTGACTACCCTTAATTTAGGGCGGTACCGCGGCGCTGCATCTCCTGCTTGATTACTCCACCGAGAGCCTTAACGCCTTCGCGGATTCGTTCTGGCGTTGGGTGGCAGTATGAAAGTCGCATTGACCAGGAACCAAGTCCATCTGCATAGAAAGCATTACCTGGAACATAGGCAACCTTTGCAACAATCGCCTTTGGCATCAGCGCCTTTGTATCAATTTCAGCTGGAAGATTGACCCATACATAGAAACCACCGCCAGGCTTTGTCCATGTGGCCTCTGCTGGGAAATGTTGTTCTAAGGATTCCAGCATTGCATCGCGGCGAACCTTATAAAGCTCGCAGAAACTTGCAATCTGATCACGCCAAGGTTGATCAGCTAGGTAACTAGCGATTGTTAGCTGTGTAAAGTTTGAAGGACATAAGATTGAAGATTCAGATGCAATAACCAATTTATCTTTCAAAGATTGTGGAACCAGCGCCCAGCCCACACGAAGCCCAGATGCGATTGTCTTTGAGAATGAACCTAAATAGATAACATTCTCTGAATCTTCAGCGCGCATCGCATTGGGTGATGGCTTATCAAAACCAAGTAAGCCGTAAGGGTTATCTTCAACAACAAAGATCTCTTCGGCGCGGCAGATAGTCAAGATTTCGGTGCGACGATCTGCAGGAAGGCAGACACCAGTTGGATTTTGGTAATTTGGAATCAGATAAAGGAACTTGATTTTGCGACCTGCTGCGCGCACGCTCTTAATTGCAGCGCGCAGAGAATCAGGAATCAACCCATCTTGATCCATCTCAACGTGAACCACAGATGCCTCATATTGACGGAATGTTCCGAGCGCTCCGACATAGGAAGGTGCCTCAACAAGAACAACATCACCTGGATCGATAAAGATACGAGAAATAAGGTCAAGAGCTTGTTGCGAACCTGTTGTTACAACAATGTCATCAGGGTTGGCACGAATTCCTTCAAGCGCCATAACGTCACAAATTTGTTCGCGGAGTTTTGGATGACCCTGACCGCTTCCATACTGCAACGCTTCAGAACCATTGGTGAGAATGAGATTGTTTACAACTCCTGCCATCATCTCCATAGGAAGTGCAGAAAGATTTGGCATCCCACCAGCGAGTGAAACAATTTCTGGACGCGATGCCACAGCGAAGAGTGAGCGAATTTCAGAGGGCAACATTCCGGCGGCTCGCGCAGCAAATCTCTTTTCGAGATTTTGTGGGGCACCGGTTTGATAGCGGATTGAAATGTCGGACATAAGAACTAGTCTCCCACAAACCTTTAGATAGTTGCGCGCCGATTATCGGCGAATACCAGCGTTACGAAGGTCAGAAATTCGAAGAGTTCCAGTCTTTGCATCATCTTCAGCCGATAGATAGAGGCGCTGGATTGCAATAATAAAACTTTCAGCGATGGTGTCTCTAAAATCTGGACGCGAAAGTCGGCCAGCATCACTCTCATTGGTTGCATAACCCAGATCAACTCGGACAGCAGGTGCCTTTGTCAGGCGAAGTGAGTCCCAAGTCTTTGCATGAGTGCGACAGTTGAGGAAATCGGTACGGGCGCAGATTTCACGTTGGACCAGGGAGGCAAACCGTTCGCCAACAATTGAGTGCACACCATGCTGGTCGCTGCCATAAAAGAAGGTTGCTACGCCACGAGCTGTGGAATTTTTATGGCTATCAACATGAAGTGAGATCAGAAGATCTGCGCTGTTCTGATTGGTAAATGAAATTCGTTCTGCCTCTGTGGGATTGTTATTTACACCCCGTGTGAGAAATACGCTCGCACCTAACGCAAGTAAACGGCCTTCGATTCGTTGGGCGATATCGTAGACAATCTCACGTTCATAATCTTTAGAGGCGGGATCTAAAACAATAACTTTATTGGCAAGCGCTGGCCCACGATTTTTCTGTACCGCACTTTCGCGAAGTGCAGCAGGTGCACCACCAGAGACAATTTTTGTCAGACGCAATAGTGCAATGATCGTCGCAGGACCACATTTACCATCAACTTTGACTCCGACAGATTTCTGAAATTCTTTCACTGCAGTCTCTGTCATCTGACCAAAGAGTCCATCGACGCGACCACAATGAAAGCCCATCTCAGTTAATCGAGATTGCAGGGCCGCAACATCATCACCACGCATCATTGCCGAACTCTGTAAATAAAGTGAGCGATCCCCAAGTTTCCAGCGCGCTTCTTCGAGTGCGCGCTGAGTAGCGTCATTGAGCTCACCTGTTACATGCAGGCCACGTTCTTGTTGGAAAGAGCGAATCTCATCCGGAGATAACTCTTTCATAATAAATCTCCTACAAACTTATTATCAATATCCGGGAAGATATTAGATAAAGCCTTCGAGCTCTTTAAGAAGAGCTGGCTTTGGCTTGGCACCAATAATCGTCTTAACAACTTCGCCATTGACATAGACATTAAGCATTGGAATTGATGTGACTCCGTACTTAATTGCGATTGCGGATTCTTCATCAGTGTTGAGTTTTACAATCTTGAGCTTGTCGCCGTATTCGGCGGCAATATCATCGAGAATCGGAGCAATTGCGCGGCATGGTCCACACCATTCAGCCCAGAAATCGACCAAGACTGGTGTGCTGCTCTTCAGGACAACCTGATCGAAATCGGCTGCTGTGACCTTAGTTGGTGCGCTCATGGATACTCCTTATTATTTTTCGTTTACGGTTGGAAGGTTACTAGTGAGATAGGAACTTTTCAGCATCGAGGGCCGCCTGGCACCCAGATCCTGCAGCGGTAATTGCCTGACGATAGGTGTGATCGACCAGATCTCCACATGCAAAGACGCCCGAAAGGTTTGTTCGCGTTGAACCGTTCTCGACCTCAACATAACCCTCTTCATTGAGAGTTATAGAAGATGTAACAAGTTCAGAGCGAGGAATATGCCCGATTGCGACAAAGAGTCCAGTGAAATCTCGCTTGGAGACTTCGCCAGTCTTGATATTACGAAGCTGGAGCGCCTCAACTTTTTCAGCACCAAGAACATCGATAACTTCGGTATCCCATAACATTTCAATTTTAGGATTATTAAAGGCGCGATCTTGCATGATCTTTGATGCACGCAGTTCGCCGCGGCGATGGATTAATACGACCTTTGTTGCAAATTTTGTAAGGAATGTTGCTTCCTCAACCGCTGAATCTCCACCACCTACGACGGCAATTGTTTGATCACGGAAGAAGAAACCATCGCAGGTTGCACACCATGAAACACCGCGACCAGAGAGGCGTTTCTCGTTCTCTAATCCGATTTCACGGTAAGCAGACCCCATAGCAAGAATGACGGCCTTTGCCTTGACCGTGTTTCCTGAACCATCTTTAATTATTTTGATATCACCTGTTAAATCCATCTCAACAACATCGTCGGTAATTAACTCAGTACCGAAACGTTTCGATTGTTTGCGCATGTTATCCATCAAATCCGGACCCATGATGCCGTCGACAAAACCAGGAAAGTTCTCTACCTCGGTTGTATTCATTAAAGCGCCACCTGCGGTAACAGAACCTTCGTACATCACAGGGTTTAACTGCGCGCGTGCTGCATAAATTGCAGCGGTGTAACCGGCAGGACCTGATCCAACAATGACGAGTTCGCGTACTTCAGTGCTCATACGCGCAGAGTACCGTCCGGAGCGCTCTTAGTTCTTGCGACGACGTTGCAGAACAGATGTGGCGAAGCCCTTAAGACCTGCGATTTCACTCACTTTGAGTGCTCGCGCTACAAGAAGGTAAGCCACGCCACTTCCTGCGAGTACAAAGATCAATCGAAGTGCGCGGATTGCAATGGTTGTCTCTTGATATGCCCACCCAAAATAAATCGTGATAGCAAAGAATGGAACCATGCCCACAAGGGATGCCACTAAAAGTTTGAGGTGTTGTGAGGCAAATTCACGTAAATGAAGTCGACCAAGGTGCTTTTTAAGGAGAGGAACCGTGATGAATAGCCCGGCGATATAGCTAACTGAAAATGCAACACCCAAACCAACGGTGACCCAGTTGCTCTTCATAGTTGCAAGGAATAAGTACGACAATCCCACAGAGATGAGGTTGATAATAATAATTGAGATTACTTGGGTCTTGGTATCTTCAAAAGCGTTGAAACCACGGATCAAAATAAGATTGATTGAGAATGCGACAAGGCCAAGGCTGAGCGCAGATAGAACAAAACCGATGTAGCGCGAATCTTCTAGCGAAATACCCATATAAAGAACCTCTGTCATCAGTGGACCAAAGAGAAGTAGCGCAACTGCGCTAGGGACAGTGACAACTCCCACCATGCGAATGGCGCGAATAAGTTGGTTACGAACTTCTTGAACATTTCCTGCAATTGCAAGCTTGGAAAGATGTGGCAGTAAGGCAGTGACGATAGAGATTGTCACAATGGAATAGGGAAGCAACATGACGTAGTACGCACTTGTATACGGGGTAAAACCAACACCTGTAGCAATTCCTGCCTTAGCACTTCTTACCGCGGCGCTTGTGGCAACGTTGACTGTTACAAGATATCCAAGCTGTGCAATCAGAACATAGACAAGTGTCCAACCTGCTAATCGGAATGATTTACCAAGGCCTTGCACTCCAAACATGGGGCGAATGTGGATTCCAGATTTCTTGACAACAGGAATCAATATCAGCGCTTGGATGACTACACCAAGAGTTGTGCCCCAGCCAAGTAATTGAACTTGGAAATCGGTAATCGAATTTATAGTGAGCGCATGTTGCACCGCAAGGATTGACCCAAAGACGACGATAACTACGAGATTATTAGCGATGGGTGCCCACATCAGAGGGGCGAAAGACCCGCGCGCATTTGCAACTTGGCCCAGCATAGTGAAGAGCCCCAGGAAGAATATTTGCGGCAGACAATAACGAGTGAAGGCGACGGCAATGTGCTGCTCGATTTCAAAGCCAGGGGTGGAAAATTCTGGTGCATATAAGCGAACAAGTGCTGGTGCGAAAACTACTCCGATAAGTACTAGCGCAAGAAGTATTCCTGAAATGGTTGTGACAAGACGAGACGCGAAAGCATGTCCACCGTCTTCATCTGAGAAAGATCGCAAGAGTTGCGGAACAAAGATTGCAGTGAGGGCTCCACCAACGAGCAAGTTGTAGAGGATATTCGGCATTGTATTTGCGACGTTGTATGTATCGGCCAGCAAGGCAGTGCCTAATACTGCGACTGCAAGTAGGGCGCGCACAAAGCCAGTTAAGCGAGAAAGTATTGTTCCAATCGCCATAATGCCGGAGGCCCGATAGAGCTCGTTATTCTTCACGAACGCGACCTCCTAACTCGGCGCACAGATTGTGTTACTGCACCTAAGAAGAGTAGAACCGCAGCTCCTGTTGTAAACCAAGCAACACGCGAATCGATAATAGTTGAGGTAATAGTTAAGTGAGAAACCTGTCCAACTAATTGACTTTGTGAATTCATTAATTGGGCAAGGACAATAGTGGAGCCCGGAGCAATGACGCTCACTGGGAGAAGAATTTGCTGACGTGATTTTGCAGCAATCGTGATTGGCTTGAGATCATCAATCTGAATTCTTGAGTTCATGGGTGTGAGAGAGACGCTGACGACAGTTGCGGTATCAAAGTTATTAACTAGCGTGATTGGAAGCTTGGCAGAGCGCGAAGTAATTTGATAACGACCTGGGATTACTTTGAGGCGATCTGCAATTTTGGTAACAGCAGATAGTTCGTCGCGTGAATAGTAAGCTCGATCATCGCTATTAAGTAGCGGGTTTAAAACAATTGCTAATTGCGCGCGAAGGTTTTCAACGTCGGTAGATGAAGTAATAGTTGTTAAACCCGAGATAAGTCTGCGATCTTCTCTGTACTGAGTGCGGATTTTGCGAGTCAGTTGTGTTCTACCCATTCCCCACCCATTTTCGATGGTCACGGGGTGGCCCAAGAATGTCTCTAGGCGAACCTTGGCATAGCGCAGATAAAAGGTGAGTTCTGAAGGAGCAACTGATTTGAGAAGTTTCTCATCGGGATTTCGGTAAGGAAGGGCGACAACACTGTTGTACATCACTGCATTCTTTAATCGGAATAACCAATTCTGTGCAGTCTGTTGACCATCGAGATCTTTCTTGTCTGCAAAGGTGTACCCCTTAGCCATCTGCGCAACTTCATCAACAAGTGCGGCATCTACAACGAAGGTAGTGCGCGCTGAACTAATTCCGAAAATTAGTTTACCAAGTTTGCCATTAGGTAGAAGAGATACAGCAAGTTCGTTATCCCTAAAAGTTCCATCAAAATTGGTATGTGGCTTATCAACAATACGAATTACAGGACGGGCTGCTTGAGCGGATGGGATAAGGAAGAAGGAGAAGATAAAGACAGTAGCGAAGAATTTCTTCATAGCGCGCGCAATTCTTGTGATGCATTTGTGCGAGCAATCAATTTCTTCTCATCAGGATATGCCAGGCGTTCTACGATTTCTGGGAGCGGAAACCAGGCCACTTCATCTACTTCACTCTCTTGAGGGGCAAGCAACCCACCGCTTTCGCGGAATAGGTAATGATGAACAGTTTTATGAATTCTTTTACCACCGGCCATAAACCAGAAATCAATAACGCCGAGAGATTTCTCAATAATAGATTCGATGCCGGTCTCCTCTTGAACTTCACGAAGAGCTGCTTGTTCAGGAGTCTCGCCTTCTTCGATATGCCCTTTAGGCAACGACCACAAGATTCTCTTCCCAGATGCATCTTTGAGATCACGCCGGCCAATAAGTAGGCCAAGTTTTCCAGTTGTATCAACTACGAGCCCACCTGCGCTGACTTCATCAACGCGCTTTGCATAGGGAGTCTTTGGTTTTGAGTTCTTAGTGGCAACTTTCGGGGTCTGCGCAGGTGAAGTTGCGGTCGCTAAATCTTGAGATTGCGGAGAGCGATTAGCCGGGCGTCTGCGCCTGCGTTTCTTTTTCGTACCTTCGCTGCCCGCACTAGGTGCCGGGGTCATGAAGTAAGAGTACGCGACTACGCTTATCTATTGTGAGCGCTGAGAAGGGTAATTTGGGAGCGGCAGGCGAGTTAGCCATCCGAGCTCTCATCGATCAGGCACCCTTGGCGAGTTCGCTTGCGGCAGCTTTTCAAGTAGAAGGATTCCGTCTTGCACTCGTTGGCGGACCAGTGCGCGATGCAATTTTAGGACGACTTGGCAACGATTTAGATTTCACCACGGATGCGCATCCACATCAGACAAAGAAAATTCTTAAATCATGGGCAGATAACACATGGGATACCGGAATTCTTTTTGGAACAGTCGCAGGAAAACGTGGTGACACAACTGTTGAAGTAACAACATATCGCACTGAAAAGTATGAAGAAGATTCACGTAAACCTGATGTTGAATTCGGTGAAACCATCGAAGGAGATCTCTCGCGACGAGATTTCACAGTCAATGCCATGGCGCTTGAACTCACAACCGCAACACCAGAATTCATAGATCCATTTGGCGGCATCGATGATCTACGTAGCAAAATTCTTCGCACACCAACGAGCGCCGAACAATCTTTTAGCGACGATCCGCTGCGCATGATGCGTGCTGCACGTTTTGCTAGCCAACTTGGATTTGAAATTAGCGAAGATGTTTTAGCTGCCATGACTTCGATGTCTGGCCGCATCTCAATAATTTCTGCTGAGCGAGTCCGAGATGAATTTATTAAATTATTAATGTCAGACCAACCACGGGTTGGAATAACAATTCTTGTTGATACAGGACTTGCCGATCTAGTGCTCCCTGAAATTCCTAAGCTGCGCCTTGAGATTGATGAACACCATCACCATAAAGATGTATATGAGCATTCGATTACAGTGCTTGAACAAGCGATTGCGCAAGAAGTTCGCCTAGGTGGTGCCAATCTCGTGATTCGCCTGGCTGCGCTATTGCACGACATTGGAAAGCCAAAGACACGTAATTTGATTGAAGGTGGTGGAGTCTCATTCCACCATCACGAAGTTGTTGGCGCACGGCTATCTAAAACCCGCATGAAAGCACTTCGCTTCGATAACGAGACTATCGATGCCGTTGAAACCCTTGTGGCGCTCCATCTTCGCTTCCATGGTTATGGCGATGGCGAGTGGACTGATTCTGCAGTGCGTCGCTATGTGCGCGACGCTGGCGATTTACTTACACACTTACATGTCTTAACCCGCGCTGATTGCACAACGCGTAATGCAAAGAAGGCAGAACGCTTGGCACGTATCTACGACGGGCTGGAAGAGCGCATTGCAAAGCTGGCACAAGAGGAAGAACTTTCAAAAATTAGACCAGACCTCGATGGTGCACAAGTGATGTCGCTATTGCAGTTAAAACCATCTGCGGATGTTGGTAAGGCGTTGGATTTTCTTATGGAACTTCGCATGGAACATGGCCCACTTGGCGAGGAACGGGCAAAGCAAGAGTTACTGCAATGGTGGAAAGCTAGGCGCCACCCTTAAGAAAGAATTTCTTGGGGCGCAATAAGACAACTGCGACCAAGAACCACACGAGAACTATGAAGGCTGGAACGCGCCAAGAATCACCACTGACCGGTAATAAAACTGCAGCCGATAGTGCACCGAGAACAATGGCACCATTGACCATCACGTCATAGACAGAGAAGACGCGACCACGGTAGAAGTCATCAATCTTTGATTGAACTAACGCATCGTTAGTCACTTTTACACTCTGCCCAAAAGCAGCAGCTAAAAATGCGGTGATTGCGAGAGTTACTGGATTTCGAATAAATATAAGTAATACAACACTGGCACTGGCGGCAGCGATAGATAATCTGATCCAGCGATGTCTACCGAAGCGGCGCACACCGTAAGGTGCCATAACAGCTCCAATAACAAAACCGAGCGCTGCGATCGAGAGGTCAACACTTAATCCAGCAAGGCCAGCCTCACTGTTTTTTGGATCATGAAAAGTATTTCGCTCAAGTAAAAGTGCGGTTAACGTCAGCGCCGTTAATCCACCACGGTGTAGTGCAGTTGCAACAATTCCACGAGTTGCATCGGCATGATCTTCAAGGAATCGAAAACCCTCGCGCATCTCACGGAAACCTTGTGTGAAACTTCCCTTCACAACTTCGTGGGGACGCGGTCCTATCTCAGATTTAGCAACAAATGAGGTAAATAGTGCGGCAATCAAATAACCAAAAGCACCTAGCAGAATCAAAATTGCATCAGCGTGGTCGGCGGTGGCAGTCAGATTAAGTAATTGCCTTACACCCAGTCCGATACCGCCACCGATTACAACAAACACAGAGCCACCTGTGACAGCGAGAGCATTGGCTGAGATCAGTGATGGTGAATCAACAACAAGAGGTAGACCGGCAGAGAGTCCGGCCAGAATTAATCTATTGACACCAAATGCAATCAAAACAATTATTGTAATTGGTAATCCGGCGTAACCTTGAAAGATAAAGAACGAGAGTAGAAGCAGCGTTACTACACGCAAAAGATTAGAGAAGAGAATTGCTCTTTGACGTGAGATGCGATCTAAGAGAGTTCCAACAAAGGGACCGACAATAGAATATGGCAGTAAGACAACTGTGAAACCAATAGCGGCACTTACTGCGGTTGCTTGGCGCTCAGGAGAGAAGAGAACAAATGAAGCCAATGCACTTTGAAAGATTCCATCTGCTAACTGCCCTGACCAGCGAATACGAAGCAGGCGTGCCAAACGAGTATCCCGCATCAACTGCCAAAAACTCATAAAGTAAGCGTAGTTAATGAAAGGCGATTATTCTTCTCCTGCTATGAAAACAAGACGAGGTTTCATCGATTATTCACTTGATAAGAGAGCGACCCTGCTCGCACTCTTTCGTGGAGTCGTTGATGCATGCGATGCAGATCCCTACTTGATGCGCGCGGCCAAGCACCATGGTGAAAAGGCTGACCGCAATTGCCCTGTCTGCAAAAAAGATTCACTGGTAGAGCTTCGCTACACATTTGGCGATCAACTCGGTCAGTACTCAGGGCGCATTAAGAATGGCGACGAGCTTTTAGATATGGAATCTGAATTCGGTGAGTTCTCGGTCTATGTTGTCGAAGTCTGCCGCCAATGTTCATGGAATCATCTCTGTTCCACCTACTTATTAGGTGATGGTCGCGAGCGTAAAGCTCCTCGTCGCCAACGAACACTAGAAGATGAAGACTTTGCAACGCTGAAGTAGGCGTAATTCGACGCTAATCTAGGGACATGTTAAAAACCAAGTTAATTCGTGCGGGAATCTTCCTTGCAGGTTTTGGTTTTGTCGCAGGGGTGGTGCTCTTTGCCCTAGCGTGGTTCACCGTTGGAATTCCAGATCCCAATGCCTATGTAAATAGCCAATCAACGATTATTCAATATTCAAATGGTGCCGAGATTGCGCGTATCGGCTCTGAGAACCGTCAGAAGTTACCGATATCAAAGATCCCGCTTCGCTTGCGTTACGCCGTTATGGCTGCAGAAGATAGAAGCTTTTATTCAGAGCGAGCATTTAGCATTACCGGCATTGGGCATGCAATCGTTTCAAATATCTTAACTCTCGGAAACGGCCGCGGTGGTTCGACTATTACACAGCAGTATGCCAAGACCGCCTTTCTTACTTCAGAGCGAAGCATTACAAGAAAGGTTAAAGAGCTCGTCATCTCACTCAAGCTAGAAAATGCTATGACGAAAGATCAAATCTTTGAAAACTATCTCAATACTATTTACTTCGGTCGAGGTTCTTACGGTGTGCAGACTGCAGCCCAGCAATACTTCAATCGTGATGCCAGCCAATTAACTATTTCGCAAGCAGCAGTCATCGCCAGTATTTTGCGCTCCCCAGGCTTATATGACCCTGCGCTATCTGCATCCAATGCAAAGCGACTTGATGGTCGCTTCCACTATGTCATCCAAGGAATGCTGCAACAGAAGTGGATCACTCCTGCTCAAGCTAAGAGCGCCAAGTTACCTGTCGTTGCACCACGCACAGCTGGTGGAACACTCAGTGGTCCTAAAGGTTACATTGTTGATTCGGTAGAGAAAGAGCTATCCAAACTCGGCTTTACTCAAGATCAATTATTAGTGGGCGGATATGTCATAAAGACAACGCTAGAACAGGGCGCACAAGAAGCTGCAGTTGATGCGGTTAATAAGTTAACCCCAAAACCTGCACCAACAAATCTACATACGGGACTCGTTGCAATTCGCCCCGGAACAGGTGAAATCGTCGCTCTCTATGGTGGAAAAGATTATGTGGTCCGCCAACTCAACGATGCAACGCAATCAATTGCTCTTGCAGGCTCTACCTTCAAACCTTTCGCACTGGTTGCAGCGCTGGAAGCAGGCATTCCTCTTACATCAATGTGGAATGGCGATACACCGCAGGTATTTGATGATTTAGGAAAACCATACCCAGTCGCTAATTACGGTGATGAAGGTTGGGGGCAGATCAATTTACTCACCGCTACTCAACACTCAGTCAATACCGTCTTTGTGCCACTTGGAATTAAAGCTGGCATGGATAAAGTTGTTGATGCAGCACGCCGCGCAGGAATTCCGGATAACGTTGCAATGATTGCAACTCCATCTGTTGTATTAGGTGTAGCTAGCCCTCACGTCATTGATGTTGCAAATGCATATGCAACATTTGCAGCTCAAGGCATTTACTCCAAGCCCTACCTGGTTGCTCAAGTATCTGGACCAAATAAGGGTGTGTTGTATGAAGGTAAGGCGCAAACTCAACAAGTATTTAAAGCAGATGTGATGGCCGATCTGACATATGCACTCAAAGGTGTAGTCAATGGTGGAACAGGTTCTGCCGCCCTCTCTTTAGGTCGCCCTGCTGCAGGAAAGACAGGAACATCTGAATCCAATGCATCTGCATGGTTTAGTGGATACACACCACAACTGGCAGCATCTGTTGCACTCTTTCGCGATAGCGCATCTGAATCTCTCAATGGAATTGGTGGGCTTAACTCTGTAACTGGCGGAACTTTCCCGACAAGAATTTGGACTGCCTTTATGAAAGGTGCGCTCAAGGGCCAGCCAGTGATGGACTTCCCAGCGCCAGCAAATATCGGTGGGTTAGATGCTGTCGTCATGACAAGTGGTGGCCGTCAGCATATGAAGACAAAATAAGTAGCGATGCGCGTTTCTTCCCGCGTAGTAATACTGCTGGCAATCTTTGCTTCTCTTATTAGTTTCGCAAAATTTAATTACTGTGCACAGACTGGCTGGCAATCACCAAGTCAATATATTCACGCTTGTTATTCAGATATCCCTGCACTTTATGGCGATAGAGCTTTAGATAAAGGGGTTTGGGCCTATAGCAGCGGCAAAGATTCTGTGGAGTATCCAGTTATTCAAGGAACAGTTATGTGGGCTACCGCGAAGATAATTCCGCACGGTGTTAATAATTATTTCTATGGAAGCGCACTCCTGCTTGCGCTCCTCTTCATTTTTATCTCATTGATAACTTTTACAATGAAACCAGAGTTCGGATATCTGCTGCCTCTCGCACCGGCTGCGATAGCTGCAATGTATATCAATTGGGATTTGTGGGCGATTGTAACAATGATGCTTGCCATCTATTGGTTTGATCGAAAGGCAGAAGTTGCTAGCGCAATCGCTTTAGGAGTTTCAATCTCTACTAAATTTTTACCAATCTTCTTAATTATCCCCATCGGAATTATCTTCTTCCGCCAAGAGCGGGTAAAGAAATTTATTTCATATTGTGCAATAACGGTGACGACTTTTGCAGTTATTAACCTGCCAGTTGCACTTACGACTCCGACAGGGTGGTGGCGTTTCTACGACCTCAACCTCAATCGTGGCTCTGATTGGGGATCGATCTGGTATGCCCTCTCAAATCTTGGTTTAGATTTAACCCATCAAAATTATTTATCGGTACTGTGTTTACTCATTGGTGTCACAGCACTTGTCATATTTCTTTTGCAGGTGAACAACGTTCCAACTCTTGCACACACAGCAATCTTTATCATGGTTATTGTTATGGCAGTTAGCAAGGTTTACTCACCACAATATGTTTTATGGTTAACGCCGCTTGCGATTATTGCGCTCATTGATAAACGAGAATTGACCATCTTCTGGTTCTGGCAAGGCGCCGAAGTTCTGTATCACGTAGCAATCTGGCAACATCTAGCAACGGTGACGGGTGCGAAATTTGGGTTGTCACTAACTGCCTATTCAGTTATCTCGCTGATTCGCATCGCAGCCTCGATCGCCCTGCTGGTGGGCCTGGGTGCTCGGCACCAGAATTCCCGCGTATTTTCGAGCGAATTTCTCTTATCTACAGGCGAGAGTTACCCTTAACCTCCTCGTAAGCGAGCCCACCTGGGTCTGTTCACGAGGAGTATTAACCCTCCTGTCACGGAAATGCCGTGGCCGTCTTAGTCCAAAGGAGGTCGGGTTAACGCATGCGTCACTATGAATTAATGGTCATTCTCGATCCAGAACTCGAAGAACGTACAGTCACACCATCACTTGAGACATATCTCAAGATCATCAAAGACAGC
>Ga0209829_10001582_pt1 | contig 18241 bp, 11 predicted proteins | sample C_140205_EF_Meta_FD_187311 | JGI IMG/M metagenome (GOLD analysis project Ga0209829, IMG submission 187311) | Freshwater microbial communities from Lake Croche, Canada to study carbon cycling - C_140205_EF_MetaG (SPAdes) (version 2) | ecosystem: Environmental > Aquatic > Freshwater > Lake...
ACGATGAAGATCTATCTCGATGGCAAGTTCGTCGATGACGCCGATGCAAAGGTGTCCGTGTTTGACCATGGCCTGCTTTACGGCGACGGCGTGTTCGAGGGCATTCGACTATACGGTAAGAATATTTTCCGACTCGATGAGCATCTTGAGCGGCTCGAGTATTCGGCCAAGGCAATTTTGCTCACGCTGCCCCTTACTCGCAAGGAGCTTGCATGGGCGACTGCTGAAACCTGTCGGCAAAATGGCCTGACCGATGCCTACATCCGGCTCGTCGTCACCCGCGGAGTAGGTGACCTAGGGCTCGCACCTTGGACCTGCCCGAAGCCGACCGTATTTATCATCGCTAGCAAAATTTCGCTCTATCCGAAGGAGCACTATGATAATGGGCTCGCGATCGTCACGGTGCCCACGCGGCGGATTAACTCGGCGGCCCTGCCGCCGACGATCAAGTCGTTGAATTACCTGAATAATATCTTGGGCAAGATCGAGGCGCGGCAGTTTGGTGCCCTCGAAGCTATCATGCTGAATGATCAGGGCTATGTCGCCGAGTGCACAGCGGACAACGTGTTCACGATTCACAAAGGCACGATTTACACTCCGTCGGCATCGCAGGGCGCACTGAAGGGTATTACTCGCGGCACGATTTTCGACATCGCGCAGGAGATCGGCGTGCCGATTCAGGAGGTCAATATGACGCGTTACGATATTTGGTGTGCGGACGAGTGTTTCCTGACCGGCACGGGCGCAGAGGTCATTCCAGTCGTCAAGCTCGACGGGCGCGAGATTGGTGCGGGTAAACCGGGTCCGATGACGCAGCGAGTGTTGGCGTCGTTCCGTCAGCGCGTACTGGTCGAGGGCGAGCGGATTTGATTTGGCGGTGGTAAACGGCAGTCGTTGGCGGCACCTGCGCGGGTGTCGCCGTTCTTTCCTTAAGTTTCGCCGGAGTGTCACGATTGCACATTTGGCGCAGTGCGCCGCGTCACCCTGACACTTCGCATCGCATAGCACGCGCGCACTTGCCAGCGAGCGTCGCGGTGGCATGGTGCGTGCAGAACAACCAAAACTTTTCATGGCCAACCCGCTCAAATGCGATCTCTGCGCGAAACCCGCGACCGTCCACCTCACCCAAATTGTGAACAACAAGGTTCATAAAGTGGATTTGTGTGAGAGTTGCGCGCAGGCGAAAGGCGTGACCGACCCAAGTGGATTTTCGCTCGCTGATCTGTTGCTCAAAGCATCGCTCAATCCCGAGCCGACCGCCTTAGGCGTGCGGTGTGAGCAGTGCGGATTTACGCAGGCCGACTTCAAAAAACACGGACGCTTTGGTTGTCCGACGTGCTATGAAGCGTTCAAGGGTCTGGTTGAGCCGATGCTCGAAAATATGCACAAAGGCACGACTCACACCGGTAAAATCCCGCAGCGCGCGCTGGAGCGCAAATCCCTTTACGACCGTCTCACCAAGCTCGAGCTCGACCTCACCGAGGCGATCAAATCAGAGCGTTACGAAGACGCCGCCCGTGCCCGCGATGAAATCAGCCAAGTCAAACAAACCGTCCCTGCCAACCGGCCGAAATCGGCGCGCTGAGTCCATGACCATCGCCTCGCTCATTGACACGCCTTCGGAGCTCACGGACACCGCGAGCAGCAAAACGGCCATCGTGCTGATGACCCGCATCCGCCTCGCGCGGAATCTGGCGGGGCGATCGTTTCCGGGCTGGGCCAAGCCGGCGCAGCGTGAAGAAATTTTTGCCGCCTGCCGCGAGGCCGTCGCCGCGACGTCGCCCATGAAACGTTCGCTGAATATCACGGTCGGTGAACTCAGTGACTTGGAGAAACAAATTCTGGTGGAGCGCCACCTGATCAGCCGCGAGCTGAGTGGCGCGAAGAGCGGAGCGGGCGTGGTGATTAGCAAAGATCAGGCGTTTTCCGTAATGGTGAACGAGGAGGATCATTTGCGGATCCAGGTTCTTCGCTCCGGCTTCCAGCTGAAGAAAGCGTGGAACGCAATCAACGATCTCGATTCGGCTCTGGAAGAGCATCTCGACTACGCCTACACTCCGACGCTTGGCTATCTCACGGCGTGCCCGACGAATTTAGGCACGGCGATGCGGGCTTCGGCAATGATGCACCTGCCCGCTCTGGTTATCTCGAATCAGATGGAAAAGGTCGTTCGTGCGGTAAACCAACTGGGGATGGTGGTGCGCGGATTATTTGGCGAGGGCTCCGATGCGAGCGGCAGCATTTTTCAGATTTCCAACCAGACGACGCTCGGTGAATCCGAGGAGGAAATTATCAAGCGCCTGCACAGCGTGCTGCAATCGATCATCGAGCATGAGCTCAATGCCCGCGAAAAGCTGTTGGAGGCTGATGCCGGAAAGCTCTTCGACAAGATCGGGCGGGCTTTTGGTATTTTGCAGAATTCTCATGTTCTCAGTTCTGGTGAGGCGATGAATCTGCTCTCGCTTATTCGCCTCGGGATCGACCTCGCGGTGTTTCCCGACGCGAGCCGCTGTGTGATAGACCGGTTGTTTATCGAGGCCCAGCCCGGTCATTTGCAGCATGCGCAGAAGGGCGAGTTTGAGCCCAGCCAACGCGACCTTTTACGCGCGACCCGTCTCCGTTCTGAGTTTGCCAATTTCGTCCGTCCGGATTTCTCTTTCAGCAACAATAGCACAGGTAAAAACTAAATCGCCCTCAGACCCACGACCATGTCCCAGGAACCGATGAACAATTTCACTCCGCGCGCCCAGCAGGTGCTCGCGCTCGCCCGCAAGGAAGCCGACCGCTTCCATCATAACTACGTCGGCACCGAGCATATTCTTCTCGGGTTGATCAAGCTCGGCCAAGGCGTCGCGGTGAGCGTCCTCCAGAAAATGGGGCTCGACCTGGAGACCGTTCGCAATGCGGTGGAAAAGCAAGTCGGCACGGGGCAGGAAACGAAAACGCAGAGCAGCATTCCCTACACTCCGCGTGTGAAGAAGGTCCTCGCCCTGGCCGGCAAGGAAGCAAAGACGCTGAACCACTCTTACGTCGGCACTGAACATATCCTGCTCGGTTTGCTCCGCGAGGGCGAAGGTGTGGCCGCCCGTGTTCTCAAGTCATTGGACATTGATATTGAGCGCACGAGGAACGAAATCCTGCGTGAACTGGATCCGCAATTCTCCGGCAGCCAGCCCGGCGCCGAAAGCAGCGGCGAAGAGGCCGCCGCCGGCAGCCCTCAGCGTCCTGCAGGCCAAGCCGAAGACAAGAAAGAGCTCAAGACGCCGGCGCTCAAGGCGTTTGGCCGCGATCTCACGGAGCTGGCGCGCAAGGGCGAGATGGATCCTGTAATTGGTCGTAAGAACGAGATCCGCCGCGTCATTCAAATTCTCTGCCGTCGAACGAAGAATAATCCTGTACTGATTGGTGAAGCCGGCGTGGGTAAGACGGCCATCGTCGAAGGGCTCGCGCAGGAGATTGCGGCCGGCCTCGTCCCTGAGATTCTCGCCGAGAAAAAAGTTATTACGCTGGATCTCGCGCTGATGGTCGCGGGCACGAAATATCGCGGTCAGTTTGAAGAGCGCATCAAGGCTGTGATGGACGAAATCAAGCGCGCCAAGAACATCATTCTCTTCATCGACGAGCTCCACACCATCGTAGGTGCCGGAGCAGCCGAAGGAGCCATGGACGCTTCCAATATTTTCAAGCCCGCGCTTTCCCGGGGCGAGTTGCAATGCGTGGGAGCCACCACGCTGAACGAATACCGCAAGTATATCGAAAAGGACTCGGCGCTCGATCGTCGCTTTCAGTCAGTAAAGGTCGAAGCACCTTCGGTCGACGACACGATCCTCATCTTGAAGGGCATCCGCTCGAAGTATGAGGACCATCACAAGGCGACCTTCTCCGACAAGTCGATCGAAGCGGCGGCGAAGCTCTCGGACCGGTATATCACAGGCCGTTTCCTGCCAGACAAGGCCATCGATGTGATGGATGAGGCTGGTTCGCGCGCCCGCATCGGTGCATTGGTTCGACCGCCAGACGTCGAGGCACTCACGAAGGAGATCGAGGCGATCTGTGCGCAAAAGGAGAAAGCCATCGCTGAGCAACATTTCGAGGAAGCCGCCAAGTTCCGCGATCAAGAAAAGCAGCTCCGCGCCAAGCAGGAACAGGTCATTGAACAGTGGAAAAAATCCCGCGATGAGAAGCGCGTGGCGATCGACGAAGACCTCATGATGCAGGTTGTCGCCGATTGGACCGGGATTCCGCTCTCTCGATTGGAAAAGAAGGAGAACGAAAAGCTCCTCACGATGGAGACCGAACTTCAAAAGGCCGTCATCGGACAAGATATCGCCTCCACGTCGGTGGCCCGCGCCCTCCGCCGTTCGCGCACGGACCTCAAAGATCCACGTCGCCCGATCGGTTCATTCCTTTTCGTCGGCCCGACGGGTGTCGGCAAGACCATGCTCGCGAAGCAACTTGCTGCGCAGATGTTCGGCAACCAAGACGCGCTCATCCAGATCGACATGAGCGAATACATGGAGAAGTTCGCCGTCTCCCGCTTGGTCGGCTCGCCCCCTGGTTACGTCGGCTATGAGGAAGGCGGCCAGCTCACCGAGGCCGTGCGGCGGAAACCATATTGCGTGATTCTGTTCGACGAAATCGAGAAGGCGCATCCGGATGCACTCCAGCTCCTGCTGCAAATCATGGAAGACGGTCGCCTGACTGACTCGCTGGGGCGGGTCGTGGATTTCCGCAATACGATTATCATCATGACCTCGAACGTCGGTGCGCAGCTCCTGCAGCGCCAGACCTCGATGGGCTTTGCAGCTGCGGGCTCTAGTTTCAACGATGCCGAGAAAATGCGGGAGAAAGTGCTCGAGGAGGCCAAGCGCGTCTTCAAGCCCGAATTCCTCAATCGTATTTCGGACATCATCTTCTTCCGCCCCCTCGACAAGCACGACCTCGTCAAGATCGTCGAACTCGAGATCAATCAATTCGCCAAGCGACTAAAGGAGAGGAAGATTGCCCTCGAGTTTACGCAGGGTGCAAAGGATCTCCTGATCGAGAAGGGCTATGACGAGAAATACGGCGCGCGTCCGCTTCGTCGGGCCATCGAGCACTACCTCGAGGATCCGCTCGCCGAGGCCTTGCTGCGCGCCGAAGTGAAAGACGGCGAGCCCTGCCTCGTAGATTGCGACGGAGAGAAACTGATCTTCAAACAAAAGACGCCCACTGCCGATACCGGCGTGGCGCCCTAACAAAAGCGGCCAACCGCCGCCTAACGAAAACCCCGGCCCCGAATAAAACGGGCCGGGGTTTTTCATTTCCATGCTTGGTTGCCCCCAACACGATCAAGCCGATGCAGCTTGTGCGGGCAGTTATTTTTTGTGGATTTTGGACGGCGATTCGGCTCGTTGGGCAACCGTCGGGTATTCCCGACGCCGAGGCATTCCAATTGCCGACCCCGCAGCGGCTCGGGGCGATCCACGCAGCGGCGCAACGCGATGGCTGGGGACCGCACGTGGCGGCGTTGCGTAGCGCGGCCGCCCAAGCTTATCGGCAGGACAAATTGGCTGCGGCCGAAGCGTGGTTCAACGTCTATCGCTGGTCGGCGTTGTTCGGTGAATCCGAGGCGACGTTTGTGCCGCGTTGGATGCGGGCGGTCGAGCAAGCGAAGGTCGCTCATCCCAATATGCCGGTGCGGTATTCTCCGCGGGATCGTCCGTTGGGTTTGTTGCTCGCACCAGAGGTGCAAGTCTGGCTGATCGGCCATGCGGCGTTTTCCGCGGAGTTTTTTGAACTGCTGTCGCCTTTGGATTACGTGCCGAATGTATTTCAGATTCTCGATGCGATTTTCCGGGCGAATCCCGCGCGCTATAAAACCTACGCCAATCTCGCTCTCGCAATCGCCGTCGTCTTCGATGTGCCGCCGCCGCCGGACTGGCCGCACGGCCAGGTGTCGGACGCCGCGTTGCCGCGGAAATTGCCCGCGGCGGTTGATGCTTTTGCGTGGTGGGTGAAGCAGGACCAGATGGGCCACGGCTATCATAAGCTGACGAAGCTCGGTGCCGACGAGCTCAAGTTCGTGGTGGATGCGGCGGCGCCTTTTGGGGAATTAGAGTGGGCGGTGAAGATCTCAGACTATCCGCTGAGCCAGCTCGCACGGGCCTACACGATGGTCCGTTACCGCGCGGAGCGGGTGGCGAACAACCAACCCATTTGGCTGGGGCGGACGTATCGGCTTCCGGAGATTCTGGCCACGGGTGGTATTTGCTGTGACCAGGCCTATTTCGCGACGCAGGTGGGGAAGGCCCGCGGTGTCCCGACCCTGCTGTTTCACGGTGCCGGCAACGATGGACGCCATGCCTGGTTCGGGTTTCTCGATGGTAACCAAAAATGGCAACTCGACGCCGGCCGTTACGCGGAGCAACGGTTCGTGACAGGCTATGCACGTGACCCGCAGACGTGGCGGGAGATTTCCGATCACGAACTGCAGTTTCTCTCGGAGGGTTTTCGCGCGCTGCCGTCGTTTCGTCAGGCGCTGGTCCACGCGAATGTCGCCGCGGACTGCCTTGCGGCGGGCGACGCGGCGACCGCGGCGACGGCGGCGCGCAAGGCGGTGAATTTCGAGCGACGCCATCAACCGGCCTGGGATGTCATGATCGCCGCAGGCCAAAAACTTGGGAGGGAGCCAAAGGTCATCGAGGCGGTAATGCGCGAGGCGGCGCTGGCCTTTCAGCGGTATCCAGATTTGGAGGCACACTACATCCGACGAACGGCTGACAGTCTACGGGCGCGTGGGGAAACTAGTTTGGCTGACGCCGAGGTGCTGCGCATCACCAGCAAAAATAAGCGGACCCGCTCCGATCTCGGGGTGCAACAGGCCCGCGATACGGTGCTCCGGTCCTTCGCCAGTGAGCCGCTGGCGAAGCAGATTCAGATCTTCAATTCAGTCTTGGATAGTTCCGGGCGCGATGGCGGGATCGCATTTTTTGACCAAGTGGTCGTCGTGTTTGCCGAACATATGTTGCAACTGCAGCAACCCGCCGAAGCCGTGCGCGCGGTGGAGCGCGCGCGGCGCACGTTGAAGGTCGAGGCCAACAGTCAGCTCGAACAGGAAATCACCAAAGTCTTGAAGGACCTCAAGGCCGTGAAGTAGGTCGGAGGACTTCGAGGGCGACGAGGGTGGCGGCGTTGCGGGTTTCGAGGCCGAGTTTTTGGAAGATGTGCTCCACGTGTTTGTGCACCGTGCGGACACTCGACCCGAGGATCGTGGCCGTATCGGGATTGCTTTTACCTTGGGCGATCCAATACAGGACTTCGGCTTCGCGGGCGGTGAGACCGAGCGACATCAGCGCAGCTGGGCCGGGCGGGGTGCCCTTTTCTTCGAGCACGAAGAGGTGGAGATCGTTGCGGCCGGGCTCGGCGAAGCGTCGCGCGACGAGGGCGACGGAGGACTCGAGACCGACGGGGAGCGTGCCGGGCGCGCGGGCGGGAAAATGTTTATGCAACAAATCCTCGGCGAGGCGGGAGCTGAAGGCGATGCGACCGGTGGCGTCGGCGAGGACGACGGCCCGGTCGAGGGATTGGCTGAGTTGGGCTTCGGCCTCGATGCGCAGGGCGAGTTCGTCGGCGAGGGATTTTTGGAGGCTGCGGATTTGCAGGTGTGCGGCGACGCGCGCGAGGACCTCGGGCACGTGCACAGGTTTGGTGATGTAGTCGACGGCGCCGGATTGGAACGCGCGGAGTTTTTGTTCCGGTTCATCGACCGCAGTCATAAAAATCACGGGAACGTCGCGGCAGCTGGCGTGCGCTTTGAGGCGTTCGCACGTCGCGATGCCATCCATGCCGGGCATCATGAAATCGAGGAGGACGACGTCGGGGGTCGTGTGTTCGAGGAGGGAGAGCGCGCTGCGGCCGCTCTCGGCGACGAGGATTTCGTGGCCCGCCTCGGTGAGTGCGTCGAGGAGCAGGGAGAGATTCGCCGGAGTATCGTCGACAACGAGGATGCGGCCAATTGTGGGGCGAATCATGGAGGAGGAAATGGGCTCGGTTGGGCTTGCTCGAGGAGTTCGCGGATGCGCTCCATGCGGTAGGTTTTTGCGAGTGACTCGAGGGCGTCAACCAACGGATCAACTGTACCGGGAGTCGAGCGGAGTTCGGTGAGTTTGCGACGGAGTGCGACGATTTCACCCCGTCGGGCGATGGTGAGCAAATTGGCGAGATCGGTGGGCGAGAGGCGCGTGGGAGCGCCGGGGAAGGGCGAGGGAGCGTTTCTGGTGGTGGGGGAGACTCCAGGGGTCGACTCCCAGTCGAGGCGGAGCGCGAGGCTGATGCGGGAGAGCAGGTCTTCTTCGCGGAACGGTTTCGGCAGGAAATCGTCGCAGCCGGCGGCGAAGGCGTCGTCGCGGTTGAACGAGAGGACGGAGGCGGACATGGCGATAAGTTTCGTGCGCGCGCCGTCGGGCAGGGTGCGGAGGCGTTTGGCGAGTTCGAAACCGTCCATGCCCGGCATGCGGAGATCGAGAAACACGAGATCGGGCGGATTAGTGGCGACGAGCGCGAGGGCGGTGGCGCCATCGGCGGCCTCGGTGAGTTGGAAATCGAGGGGCGCGAGCAGTTCGCGCAGCACGTGGCGGTTAATGGCAACGTCGTCGACAATCAAGATACGGCGGCGCGCACCCGTGTAGCCGGTAATTGGGCGGGATGCGCCCGCCGGGGCGTCGGCGTGCAGCGCGAGCACAGGCAGGCGGATGGAGAAGGTGAATTTGCTGCCGAGACCACGCTGGCTGGAGACTTCCAGTTTGCCGTCCATCAGCGCGACGAAGCGGTGGCTGATCGCGAGGCCGAGGCCAGTGCCTGGTTCGGGTGGCCGCCCATCCGCGACTTGATGGAAAGGTTGGAAGAGTGCGGGGAGGTCGGAGTCGGCGATGCCGACGCCGGTGTCGGCCACGGTGAAGGTGAATCCTTCGCCGGGCAGTTGAAGCGTAGAAGTTGATGTTGAAGAGCGCGGTCCCGTGACGTCGCGTCCGCCCACCCGGAGCGTGACGCCTCCGGCGGCGGTGAACTTCACGGCGTTGCTGAGGAGATTGTCGAGGACTTGACGGAGTTTTTGCGCGTCCCCGATGACCATCGCGGGAAGGTCGGGGGTAGGATCGAGCGTGAAGGTGAGTCCCTTTGCTTCGGCGCGGGGCGCGAGGGCGGCAGCGATGTCGGCGAGCAGTTGCGGGAGGTGAAACGGGGCAGGGCGCAGCTCCATGCGGCCGGCCTCGATCTTCGAAAAATCGAGCACCTCATTGATCATGCGCAGGAGGTGTTCGCCGCTTGATTGCACGATGCGGAGGCGCTCGCGATTTTTCTCCGAGAGATCGCGCTCTTTCATGAGCACTTGCGCGTAGCCGATTACGCCGTTGAGGGGCGTGCGCAGTTCGTGGCTCATGTTGGCGAGAAAAGCGCTCTTAGCCTGATTGGCGGCGGCGAGTTCCGAGGTGCGGGCGGCGACGAGTTTTTCGAGGCGGGCGCGCTCGCGCTCACCGGCGCGGAGCCGCCAGCGCACGAAGCCGAACACGGCGCCGGCACTCGCGATCGCGTAGAGTGAAAAGGTCCAATTGGCCCGATGCCACGGGGGAGTGACGAGAAACTCAAAGCGGGCGGGGGCGCTGACGCCGAAGTCAGGCGTGCGCGCGCGGACTTCGAATACAAACGGACCGCCGGAAAGGTTGGTGAAGGTCGCCTCGGTCTTTGCGTTCCACGCCGACCATTGGTCGTCGTAGCCGAGCAGGCGTGTCTGAAACTCCAACGACGGTCCGGTGGTGTGATAGTCGGTGGCGAATTCGATGGTGAATGGCTCGCGCGAGTAGGTGAACCGGTGGGGTGCTCCCAGGCGCGTGGTCGAGGTCGTTGGCACGAGCACGGCCTCATGCGGCCATTGCACGGCGCGGATCAGTGCGCTCCATTTCGCGGTGGTGATCCGTGGCTGGCTGAGGTCGACCCGCACGTTTTTTTCGCGTCCGGAAATCCAGAGGATCTCACCGGCATTCGTCTGCTCCCAATACATTCCGCGGGTGCCTCCCCAGCCAACTAGCGAAGTGAGACCCTTGGCTTCAGAGGTCCAGCGCAGCCCTCCCGGCTCCGGGGTATAGCGCCCGATGCGCAACGAGTCGCCGTCGTCCGCCATCTCCGTTTGTGCCCAGAATGCTCCGCGCTCGGCGGGCAACAGCGGTTCAAGAAACTGCACCGGTTGCCCGTCGCGTTTGAAATCCGGATCGCGCACGAAGCGATCGGCGGCGGGTTCGTGGCGATAGACGCCTTTGCGCGTGCTGAAGACCAGCGCGCCGCCGGGTCCACGCCACACGTTGCTCCAGCCTTGCTGTGCGGGCAGGCCGTGCGTGCCGAAGTAGGCGGTGGCGGTCGCCTGCGTCCATTCGCGCGAGCCGGGGGGACGGATGATGTGGTAAAAGCCGCGGGTCGTGGTGCCGAGCCAGAGCGAGTCGGGGCCGTCTTGCACGAGGGAGCCAACCTCGGCGTTGAAGGCGGCGAGCTTGCCGGCTGCAGTCCAGCGGCCCCCGGCGTAGCGCACGAAGTCGAAGCCGAGGCCGCGGCCGATAAACATAAAATCCGGATCGCCCTGCTCCGGAACGATGACGCCGGCGTAGTCGGGCAGCGGGAGGATTTTTTCCGCGCGGTCCGCGCGGTCGCGCCACCACGAGAGCGCGTTGCGCCCGCCGATGAGGAGGCCGTCACGATGCGAGAAAATCGTCCAGAGGTTTTCAGTAAGGTCGGCGCCGAGGGGCATGTTTTCAAAGCGGGCCGGTCGCCCGGTGGTCGAATCGCCGGGCACGAGGCGGAACAGGCCGGCGGTGGAGGCGGCGTGCAAGACGCCGTGGTGGCGGGCGAAAGTGGCGACGTAGTCGCGTCCGAGGCCGTTGAGGCGATCAAAGAGGGTGTAAGGCGAAGCGCGCTCGATGCGGGAGGCGCCATTGTTGGTGAGCGCCCAGAGCGAGCGTTCGCGATCCTCGAAGAGACCCAGCGTGCGCTGATTCTCCAGCCCAGCCTGCTCGTCGATGCGCGCGAGAAAATTACCCTTGGAATCGAGGAGGAAAACACCGGCGGTGCTGGTGCCCACGGCGAGCGTGCCATCGGCCAGCCGCAGGGCGTCGCGGACGCGGCCGGCTTTGAGCAGCGCGGCGGCTGGCACCTTCCATGGTTCGACGCGGTCGCTGAAAAAGCGGACGGCGTTGCCGTCTGCCGTGAACGCGAGGGCATCGGACTCTGGATCGATGGCGTAGGCGGTGGTGAGATTTTCCCGCAGGGCCGACGGTATTTCGATCGGCGCGAAGTCCTCTCCCGTCCAACGAAAGAGGCCCGCTCCCGGCCATTGCAAAAATAATTTCCCGCCGACCGAGCGCAGGGCAGCGGGGCCGGTGCCGTTTTTCTTCCAAACGCGGAAACTCCCGTCACGCCACCGCAGCACATGGGCGGGTGAACCGAAGAAGACGGCGCTCTCGTGAATCGTGACACTTGTGACCGGGCCGAGCGGCTTGGCGTCGGTCGGCACGAACTCGAGGAGCGATTTGAACTCGAAGCGGCCGCGCGGATTTTTTTCCAAGCGGCCGATCAAATCGGTGCCGGAAACATAAAGATGGCCATCCGGCCCGAGGACGACGCGCTGCACAAACAGCGATGGCACTTCGATGATGTTCCACGTGCGCCCGTCGAACTCGAGCACGGCGCCGCGATTGCCGAAGTAGAGCAGGCCGTCGGGCGTCTGCGCGGCGGACCACACCTGGCCGTGGCGCTTATAATCGCGCGGGAGAAAGTTGGTGATGACGGGCCGGCCCGCTTCGTCGATGTCGGCAGCGCCCGCCGGCGTGGACGCGCAGAGCGTGGCCCAAGCTGCGAGCAGGACGGCGCGAACTAGCGGTGAGGCGATGGCCATGCGTTTTGAGGGAAACCGCTTGGACTAAGGGGTCAAGCGACTGGCCGGCGGCGGGGCGGCAGTCGCAGGGGAGGGTGACGGGGACGTGATGCCGGATGGGTGGCGGGGAACCCAGTAGGCGTGGAGTCGAAATAATGGGGGGATTGAAACCGGCCGGGACGGATCAGGCGACCCGGTCCGTGTTCATCGGCACGCCGGCCGGCACCGCGTCCAAAAAGTCCAGATAGTCCTTCCGATTACCTTGGGCCGCTTCTTTCCTCAAAAAATCCACGGTTTGCCGCGCGGCCACTGGTCTGCGGGCCGAGCGTCGCAGCGACTACGAAATTGTGGTGCGCGCCCCGAAGTGAGCTGGCGCTGATCCGTCGGCGCCGCAGCGCGGTCGAAAAGTATTTCGAGTTTTTCTTGGGGTAAGCCGCACCCTCACCCGTCTCACTCCCAGACGTGCTTTGCCCTACCCCTCCACCTCTTCCTCCGTCCGCTCCGCTTTGGCCGCGTCTGCCCCTTGTGCTGGGTCTGTTCGCCCTCGCGCTCGTCACGCGCGTGCCGTTAACAGTTGCCGCGCCTCCTGAACCCCCGCGGATGTTCGACGTGCCTGCGGGTGCGGCGGTCGTCACGCTCAAACTCACTGCGCAACAGGGCGGACTGGAAATCGTTTTTCTTGCCGAGACCGTGCGCAACACCCGCACCGCCGCAGTGCACGGAAAATTCACGCCGCGCGAAGCGCTTGACCGCCTCTTGGGCAACACCGGCCTAGTCGTCGTGCGCGATGACCGCACCGGCACGCTGACGGTGAGCCGCTCCGCAGCGCCCAGTGCGAGCCCGGCTCCGGCTCAGTCGGCACCGCCGCCCAAACCCCAGACTTCCAACCCTAACCAGGACACCATGAAAATAGAGAAAAAATCCCTAACCCTGTTCAGTAGCTTGGCCGTGCTTTTGCTTGGCCCCGGCACTTCTGCCACGGCGGCCGACACACCGAAATCAAAGGACGATCCTGTGCTCGCGCTTTCGCCATTCGAGGTGAACGTGTCATCAGATAACGGCTGGATTGCGAACGGCACGCTGCTCGCGAACCGCACGAACCAGCCGCTGAAGGACGTGCCCGTTAGCATCGATGCGTTAACAAAGGGGTTCATGCAGGACATTGGCGCGTTTAACGATTTCGAGGCCGCCAAGTGGGTCGCCAACGTGCAGGTAGCGGATGAATCGGGACGCTCCGATTTTGGCCGCTACTCGTTTCGCGGCATCGGCAACCAGTGGGGCACCAACCGTAATTTCTTCCGTTGGTATATTCCTAATGACGGCTTCAATCTTGAGCGCATCGATTTCGGCCGCGGATCGAACTCGCTTATCTTCGGCGACAACGAGCCCGGCGGCCAGGCCACGGTCTACACCAAGCGCGCGATTATCGGGCGTACTTTTACACGCGGTCTCCTACAGACCGGCTCGTTCGACTCCTACCGCGTCGAGTTGGATCACAATCAGTCACTCGGCAAGAAGGCCGCGTTCCGGCTAAACGCCACAAACAGCCGCGATGGCCGTTTCTTCGACTGGAATAAATTTTCCTACAAAGGGTATCACGGCACGGTCACCTATCGGCTGTCCGAGCGCACCACGATCCGCGCCGAGGCCGAATTTGGCGGACACGAGCGCGTGTGGGGCGACAACACTCACTCGATCCAAGAACGCCCGGCCGCGGGACAGGGGTTCAACAACCGCTTCACCGTGCTACCGAAGGCACGCTCATCGACAATACGCTCACACCAGATGACACGGTGTTGCACGGTGGGGCAACCTGGAGGAATGCCCGCGACCGAGGCGATGCGACCGGCAATGCGCTCGTGCTCCTCGACCGAGACACGCGTCAGATCGGGAACTTTGCGTTCAAAGGATTCTCCAAAACGACGAACTGGGGCGGTCCGAACGACATCGAGAACCGGCACTACACCACCTTCACCGCCTACGTCGAGCACCACTTCACGCCTGAGCTCGTGGCCGAGTTTGCATATAACCAACAGAAGCAATGGCGCGATGCGACGAACATCGGCAACACTTACGTTTCCAAGGTCGACTATCTCGGTCGCCGCTACTTCGACGGGACGTGGTTCGAGGGGCGGGAGCAGAACACGGTGCTAACGCCCCGCGCTATGATCGCCTATAATTTCAACAAACTCGCCTGGATGAAACAAAACTTCGTCGCCACGTCAGAGTATCGCTTGGACCAATATCTTAATGTCGGACGCCAGTTGCGCTTGATGAACGCTCCGGGCGTCACTGCCACCACCAACTTGAGCGGTACGGCATTCCAGCCGGTCTTCCGCTATTACCAAGACGATGCGAGCACCTACCCGGCTACTAAAGCCCGCATCTTTTCCCAACTGCCCGCGGGCGCACGCCCCTTTGAGACCGGTATCGGAGGCCAGCAGCACATCGCCAAGGCCTATGCGATCTCCGCATCGGGCACCTACTTTGGTGGACGCATCCAGACGCTGCTCGGTGCACGTTACGACGAGAACGACACAGCTGATGTCGTTGATTGGAGGGCCGCCAACCTAACAGCCCAAGGCGAACAAGTGTGGCCTGGTTCCAAGGGCGAACACGGCGATCGCTGGCGCTACAACTCCACCTTCCGCCATCGCAAACCCACGCATAATCTGGGGCTGGTTTATGTGCTAAACAAGTCGACGAATCTTTACGTGATGAACTCGTCGTCCTTCCGGTTTCAAGGCGCCTTCAATTTCCTGAATAAAGGCACCAATGCGATCATGGGCGAGACCACCGAGGCCGGCCTGAAATCTGCGTTCCTGGACGATAAACTACAGTGGAATCTCACGTGGTATGATCTGAATCGCGATAATGTGGTCGCTAATTTCAACCGCAACGGGTTGACGGATGCGCGGATTCAGGACGCCATCAACAACGGCATTGAACCGAGTTCGCCCAACTACCTCGTCCTGCGCTCTGGCTCCAGTACCGACACCCGCACGCAGCACTCGCGCGGCTGGGAGACGAGTTTCATGTTCTTCCCGGCGAAGGGCCTGAACGTTCGTATTACCGGCGCTTACGCACGCGTTACTCAGGTCGACTCGTTTCCCTTGATCAACCAAGTTCTTGACGCGGCGGACGCGCGGAAACCGACCGATCCCGAGATTCTCTCTACGCTCAGCCTGCTCCGTCAGGGTGTGCAAAGCAGCGGCGGGAACGGCACCCGCGTCACCGGTGCAGGTGCGGTACCGTTTTCCTTCAATTACGTGCTCGATTACCGTTTCAACAACGAATCGAAATTCAGCGGCGCCAGCATCGGCCTGAACGGCGGTTACAAAGGCGACTACTCGCTTGGTTATTTTGGAACCTTCCCGAACGGCACCATGATTTCCGGCGGCAAGACGTTCACGATGAACGGCAGCGCCGGCTACCGCTACAAGACCATGGGACGCATGGTCAATTATCGCCTGAACCTCTTTAACATCATCGAGCCGAAATATCGCCAGGTCGGTATCGTCACGATCAACAACAACGCCGGCTACATGAAGCGCATTGTCTACGGAAATCCGCTGACATTCCGCCTCACGGCCTCGACTGAATTTTGAGCCCGGCGTGGGTTCTCCCCAGCTTGCCGCACGCCGCTCCGAAGTAACCCCATGCCGCTGGTCCGATTCAGAACCTGGCCCGCTGATTTGTCGAACACGTGCAGCCGCACAAGGGCGGTTGCACGTGCTGTGCAGCAGTTTAATGCCAGCTCGGTGGCGCAGAACTTCCGGTTGGCGACCTATGTTTTGGCGGTTGCTTGCTCGGCACTGGGGGGATCTCGCCGTGACCTGGCGTGACAACACCGACGCAGAATTGATCGCACTGGTGTATGCGCTGTCAGAGAAACCGCGGGAGGCGGTCGGCACCCCGTGGTAGATGCGAGCGGTCACGCTGGAGGTGGTCGTTCTGGCCAGCACCTTGGTGCTAAATGTCATTTTCTGGTAATCCGTTAACACCCTCAAACACATGGACCTTGATGTAGGTATTCCAATGGGCTGGCTGTTTTTCACGCTGAGCGTGGTATTGGTCGATTATGGTCTGATCGCAGATCCGGCGATTTATGTAAAAACACTCTCTGGGCCAAAACGTAAACCTGCTCTGGGGTTCAATCTTCGTATTGTTTGGCGGGGTTACCTTGTCGTTGGCGCGCAAAAGCAGCCTAAGCGCAGGCAACTGCGAGTAATATTTAATCGAGCCATACGCTTCATTGCCCAAATTGATGAGAGGAATTTTAATGCTCCGCGGCAGTTCAGGCCTCCCCACCATCCGTAGGTAAATAGGAATTCCCCGACAGCTTATGCAGTCAGTCTCCCCGTGCGTTTTGGCGCTCCTCTTCTCATGAATATCCGAATATTTTGCACCTTCCTTTTTATCAGTCTACCCGTTTACACCGGTTTACTGCACGCACAGAAATATAGCCGTCCCAATATCGTGTTTATCATGACGGATGATCACGCCTCCCATGCGCTCTCTTGCTATGGTTCAACCGTGAATCAGACGCCGCATATGGATCAACTGGCCGCCAGCGGAGTGCGTTTCGCAAACGCCTTCGTCACCAACTCCATTTGCACTCCCAGTCGGGCCACACTCCTGACTGGAAAGTATTCACATTTGAATGGAGCGCCCGTTTTCAACAGGTTTGATGGCAGCCAACAAACCGTTGCCAAACTTCTGCAGCAGAGCGGCTACTACACTGCGATGATTGGCAAGTGGCATTTGGTCAGCGATCCTACAGGCTTCGATCGTTGGAATATTCTGCCCGGGCAAGGACGCTACAACGATCCGGTTCTATATGACACCGAGGGTGCGCGGGTTTTCGAGGGATACGCTACCGACGTCATTACGGATTTGGCCATTGAAACCCTCAAGGCGCGCCCGAAGGACAAGCCTTTCTTTCTGATGCTTCATCACAAGGCCCCTCACCGTGAATGGGTGCCGGATGAAAAGAACCGTGCCCTCTTCGCCAACCGCTCGATCCCAGAGCCGGCGACTTTGCGGGATAATTACGCCACCAGACCCGCGGCGCTGCCGGAAAATGCGCAGACCGTTTTTCATCATCTGACGCGTCGCGATTTAAAACTCTCGCCCCCTGTAGAGCTTATTGGGCAGGCGCGAAATAAATGGATGGAAGGGCTTCCCGAGGAAGTCGAAATTGAGGAAGGCGGAGTTAAGCGAACGTTGCGTGGGGAAGAACTCAATCTCTGGAAATATCAACGGTACATGAAGGACTACCTCGCATGCGTGCAAAGCGTGGACGATAATATCGGACGCTTCATGGAGTGGTTGAAGGCCGAGGGCCTAGATCAAAACACGGTGGTCTTCTACACCTCAGACAACGGTTTCTATCTTGGCGACCATGGAATGTTCGACAAGCGTTTTATGTACGAACCCTCCCTGCGCGTGCCGCTACTGGCGACTGGGCCGGGCGTGAAAGCCTCCCAGACAACGGATGCGTTTGCTCTCAATATTGATTTCGCCCCCACCTTTTTGGATTTGGCTCAGGCGCCGATCCCTGCAGATCTTCAGGGTCGTTCTTTAGTGCCGATTCTCACAGGCAAAACCCCCAAGGACTGGCGCAAAACTATGTATTACAGATATTACCACGATCCAGGGCACCACAATACCAGGGCCCACTATGGCGTGCGCACCGAAACGCATAAATTGATTCACTATTGGAAAAAAAACGCGTGGGAGTTGTTTGATCTGAAAGCGGATCCCGAGGAGTTGCTCAATCTCTATGGAACGCCGGGATCCGAGAAGATAACCGCCGAGCTCAAAGCGGAAATAGCTCGTTTGAAAATCGAGTTGAAGGATGACGATCAGTTTGCGAACGAGCTCCCGAAGGATGTGGATGAGAAGATTCAAAAGTGGGCTCCGGGTTTTGGGCCCGATGGCCCGATGGTGCCTCCGGCCCATTCACGCTGAAAGTCATGAAGATCGGATAACACCAGTGTCACGCTTGGCGCTTGAACGGCTGCCGCTTTAGCGCGCTCCGCGACGATACCGCGCGGGTGACTGCGTACTGAAGGCAAAAGCGATTTCTTACCAATACTTTCACCCAATCATGGCTTCCCGCTTTCCTTTTCACTCGGCCTTTGCCGCGGCGCTCGCACTCATGTTCGCGACGGCTGGCGGCATGGCGGCTGACGCGCCGGTCCCTTCGGTTCAACAGGTCGTTCTGCCGCTACACGCAGCGACTGATCTCATGCGCGATAAGGTGGAGCCGTTTGTCAGCAAGCACTGCCAGAGCTGCCACCGCAAGGACAAGACCAAGGGCGAACTGGACCTCACGCGTTA
>Ga0209829_10001588_pt1 | contig 18213 bp, 18 predicted proteins | sample C_140205_EF_Meta_FD_187311 | JGI IMG/M metagenome (GOLD analysis project Ga0209829, IMG submission 187311) | Freshwater microbial communities from Lake Croche, Canada to study carbon cycling - C_140205_EF_MetaG (SPAdes) (version 2) | ecosystem: Environmental > Aquatic > Freshwater > Lake...
ATAAAAGTTATATGGGGTAGCATCTTTCAATATCATTCCATATTTAAGTGCAATATGGTTAATTCTTAAATAGGCTAATATTGCCTTTCTCCATTGAGTATATGACCATTCAAATGGATAGCTTCGGAATGGGATTTGGGTAGGAAATAAAAGCTTATATACTTTTGGATCGTCTGTGTCTATTTGGATTTCTTGGTGCTTAATTAGAAGATCTTTTTGAGTTAGCTCCTCGTATAGGCCAGATTGCATTAAATAGTCATATTCTACCTTGTATTCATGAAATATGTACCTATAGTAGCCTGCTTCCTTTTTTACAACCCTTGCGGCTGTATCTCTGTAGGAGATATTATTTGGCTCTATGATCATAATTAATCCAAATTATCTATTTCTTCGGTATTCTTCTTGCCAAATTTATATTTAAAATAGGCTACTATGCGCTTAAAGAACACTAAAGCCGTGAGTAAACCGGATAACAAGGCCTGAAATAATAGACTACCAGATCCTGGATCGATATATAGAAGAAATTGACTCATGTTTAGTAAAAAGTTTAAAAGTACTAGAATTAGTACTACAAAAGTAAGGATTTACCCCCCCCCAATACAAAATTTATAGTAGTAATTTAAAGTAATTAGCTGTATAAATAATATACGTTTTAGACCTTAAACTTACTTTAAAGTTTAGTCTCTTATTAAAAATAAATAAAGCCGGTATTTAGCCGGCTTTATTTATTTTGGATCAAACATATTTTAATTCACTCTTAATTCGATTATTCCTACTTTTTCTTCCCCAACTCCTCCGGACTCAATAACCTGGTATGATCCAATAGCTCCACCAAAGCCATCGTCTTTTGCGTTTTCATATCACTTAGGCCCTTTATAATGGCATAGGAATCCTTTAGTAGGTAAAACACATTGGTGGTAAGATTCAATGTTTTGAGTCTTGTAGTAGATTGTAAAGATGCTATCACATTCGCTTGATAAAAGCTTTCTATTTCCTGTAAAGCAATGATGTATATTTTTATATTAGTAGGATAGGAGGCATTATTGCGATCGGATACTTTTAAACACCACTTATCTAACCTGATAAATTTTCGGGGGCTGTTGGCGGCGATCATATCGCCGCTTAATTGATACACCAGTCCATCTATTTTCCATCGAAGGGTATTATATACCGCCATAACTGTATCGTTATTAGAAACAATCTTAGTGTCGTTTTTTCCGCGCGTACTAGCATAAAGTTCCGTGGTATATTTTATTTCAAGAAGACGAGTGATGAGTCCGCGGCTTTCAGAAGGAATGTGTTGCGGCGGCGCAGCCGCCGCCACATAACTATCCACCACAATAATCATCGCAATAGCCAATGCAAAAACCCTTCCCAACCTAAGCACAACTTTTTTCATAGCAAGTATTATTTATAAAAAGAAGGTTTTGGTTTCCAATAAACCTTCCGACTGTGGGTTTTGATCATAGCCGTTTTTACTTAAGTCCATATTCACTAATTGTATCACTTTTTGCATAGAGGTATTATCGCTGTATTGTATTAAGTTTTTAATTAGGTAATAAGTAAAAGCGCCATTAAACCGGTTATTAATGTAAGCGTCTGCACTTAGTTCGTTGGAAGCACAGGCACTTAATAAGGCTCCGTTAAGTGGCTTTACAATGGTATTTTGATACAAAGTATCGGAATATCCTTCCTCTAATAAGCTTGCTTCATTTGCCTTTGGCTTTAAAGTATTAAAATACCGGTAATGCTTTTCCACTCCCTGAAAAGGGTCCCTAGACAAATCCTCTGCATGACAACTATCCGATATCCATACAAAATGCACTCCCTCTGGGATGCCTGCAAACAATAGCGCAAACTCCTTATCCCTTAATGCAGTCTCTTCCCTTCCATCATAGTCATAGGGACAGATAATTTCATCCAATCCATCTTTTTCAAGCGGCTTGTTGTGTGTGGGTATTTGAGACCCATGACCACTATAGTGAAACAACAATGAATCTCCCGCTTGCGCTCCTTCTATTAACCATTTGATGTTTGCTACAATTCCTTTTTTAGTAGCGTCTTTATCGGTGAGCTTCTTGATATTCTCAGTAGCGTACACTTTATTTTTTTCCGCGATAAAATTTTCCATATCTAATATATCATTCACGCATCCTCTTAATTCATTTCTGGGATCAGGGTATTTATTAATACCTACTAGTAGTGCTTTGTTTTTCATTTTTTTAGTTTTAGAACTTGAATGTATAATTAAAATAGCGCGTTCCAAATTTTAATTATACATTTATAAAGTATCTTAAAAGGCTTTACTAGAAAGGATTCTAAGGCATTTAATGATAACTCAATGCCTACTTATAATTCAATTTTACTACTTAGAAATTATACTAAAAAATATTTTATGAAAAATGATTCCCCCATTGGCTTTTTTAAAAGTGTCACACTTTTTTTGATTGCATTTACATTATTAGTGACCACTGCGCCCTTTGGTTTTTTGTATACGGTACTGCGTCAAATTATGTTGAGACAAATAAAATCACTCAATATTTTTTTTGTACAAGTAGCACTTGCTTTAGATGTAGCTGGCAATGTCATGATGCAACATTTATTAAATGACATATTATTAGTACGAAACCATAACACTTATTATTTTGGAAATGCTAAGGAAACCATCAGCAGTGTGATTGGTAAAAACAGCTTAACCAATACCCTAAGTTTTCTAGGAATTTGTTTAAATGATTTCTTAAATTTTTTAGACAAAAATCACTCCCTTAACTCCATTATTTATGATATTAGGGCTTGGCAGAAGCAAAGGGAGGCCCAATAAGTCAATAATTAGTTTATTTTAGTATCCAACCATTGGTATTGTCTTATGAAAAAACCACTCCTATTAATAGTATTTGCATTGTTTTGTCAAATATCCATTGCGCAAGTTTATATAAAGGAATTTAAAATTGAGAAACAATACTTAAATATTCCAATTTGTAAAACACAGCCGCGTCAAATGGTGAAATTTGTCACTGGTGCCGATACTTTAACTTATTCGGTAATTCGTATTGCGGACAAAGCCCCCGACTATTGGGTATTTAAGGATGTATCGGCCTATAAGGGTAAAACATTAAAATTAGTTTTATCAAAACAGGTAAATGGGGTAAATCTAATTTATCAATCTGACGCTTTTGCAGGTCAGGATAGTGTATACAAGGAACTAAGCCGTCCCCAATTTCACTTTTCAACGCGTCGTGGTTGGGTAAATGATCCCAATGGTTTAGTATACAGCAATGGCGAATACCATTTGTTTTATCAGCACAATCCCTATGAAACCGATTGGGAAAATATGCATTGGGGCCATGCAGTAAGCAAGGATTTATTGCATTGGAATGAATTAAATGATGCATTGTATCCCGATACTTTAGGAACCATATTTTCAGGATCTGCAGTGGTAGATAAAAACAATACTGCTGGCTGGGGTAACAATGCGCTTGTTGCTTTTTATACCACCGCCGGAAAAAAGATGCAACAAAATGTGGCCTACAGCAATGACAATGGTCGCAGTTTTACTAAGTATGCAGGTAATCCCATTTTAGGGCCCGACAGAGACCCTAAGGTGATATGGTACGAACCCACAAAAACATGGGTAATGGCTTTATACAACGAAAATTATGTTGCCATTTATAATTCAAAAGATTTAAAAAAATGGGAATTTAAAAGCAAAACAAAAGGCTTTTACGAATGCCCCGAACTTTTTGAATTAGCGGTGAATGGGAATAATAAAAATAAAAAATGGGTGATGGTAGCCGCTTCTGGTTCCTATATGATTGGTAGTTTTGATGGTGCTCATTTTAAACCGGAGGCAGGTAAATATTTTTATACCTGGGGCGCTCAGTATGCTGCTCAAACTTATAACAATACCCCCGATGGTAAAAGAATCCAAATAGGTTGGGGCAGAATAGATCAACCAGGTATGCCCTATAATCAAATGATGCTTTTCCCCAATGAACTTAGTTTAAGAACCACTAGGGAAGGAGTTCGTTTATTTTGCGAACCCATTCAGCAAATAAATCAATTACATGATAAAACCTTTCATTGGAATGACATATCGGCAAATGATTTAAATAAGGCAATTAAAGATATTCATTCCGATTTATTACACTTAACCATGGACATTGAAATTGACAAAGGGGTAGGGATGGAAATTCATTATAAAGGCAACCCCATTATTTACTACGATGGTAATTTTAATCGCTTTAATGGCGCTCCTTATATTTGTGAAACCCCTGGTAGTTTTCATTTTAAAATTGAAATTTTAATTGACAAAAATTCAGTCGAAGGTTATATTGATCATGGGAAACTACATATTGCAGAAGCACTTAAACAACCCTTATCTAATGGTGGTATTGAAATTAAGGGAGATGTTAAAATACATTCTTTCGACCTTGCTGAAATGAAGTCCATTTGGAAATAGGCGAAGGGCTATTTAATATTTTATTAAATAACAATACTGTATATTAGTGTTGGTTTTTCTCAATACATTTTGATATTAAATTAACATTGGCAATCAAGAATCAGATATATTCAATACAATTATTAAGGGCAATTGCCGTTAGTTTGGTGGTTTATGCCCATTCGATCGATTTAGCACAATACTTACAATTGAATAATTTTCAAGCTTCTTATAAATACCTCCAAAATTTTGGCGCAATTGGAGTAGATATTTTTTTTATTATTAGTGGCTTTATTATGTTGTATGTGACTACTCAGATTGACAGCTTTCCAAAAATAAAAATATTTTTTACAAAAAGATTAATACGATTATTTGCCTTATATATCCCTATCACAGTATTGTTGATTTTTTATAAACATCCCGATTCAACTATAATATTAAAAAGCTTATTGTTATTACCAATATTTGATAGTGGTAACCATTTTATCATGCCATCTATTAATGTTGCTTGGTCGCTTTCGTATGAATTATTTTTTTACATCTTGTTTACAATTTCACTAATCATAAGTAAAAAGTACCATAACTTAATTACAATCATTATTTTATTGGTATTGGTATTATTGGGCTTATTAATTCATTCAGATGAAGTTCATTTTGTATTTATTACCAATCCTATTTTAGTTGAATTTGTTCTAGGCATTTTAATTGGCATTATTTATACGAGTAAAATAAAAATTCATTTAGCAATAATTTTATTGATGTTAATGACTGCAATCATTAAGATAATAATGCTTATCAATAACGGGTATGCTAATATTTCAGAAGCCAATTTTGTATTGGATGGTTCGGGGAGTTTATTAAGGGTGTATTTATGGGGGATTCCTTCGTTTTTATTGGTTACATCAATTTTATTTTTATCTCAATATCAATATACACTATCAGCATTTGAGTTTGCATTTGTTAAAAAAACATATATGCTTATTGGTGATGCCTCCTATTCAATTTATTTAATTCATACCTTATTTTTTAGCGCTATTATTTATTTTCATGAATTTTTTAGTAAAATTCAAAATGGCGACCTGCTCATATTTATATTTTTATTTTCTGCAATTATAGCTGGTTGTTTAGTTTATATTTTTATTGAAAATCCCTTGCTTAATTTCTGTAAGAAAAAGCTATTGAATTAGATTCACTTCCATTTCTAATGTAATTGAAAACTTTTCTAAAACAGATGTTTGTATTTTTTGGGCTAATTCCAAAACATCCCCTCCTTGAGCATGCCCATAATTCACTAGTATTAAAGCTTGCTTTTCATAGCAGCCCACTTGATTTTTTCGATACCCTTTCCAGCCCGCATTTTCAATAAGCCATCCTGCATAAATTTTATATAAAACGCCCGCTTTATTATATTTTAAATCGGGGTATTTTAATATTATTTTTTGAAATGCATTTTCATCTATGACTGGGTTTTTAAAAAAGCTGCCTGCATTTCCTAGTACTTTTGGATCGGGTAATTTACTTTGTCTAATAGCAATAATAGCCTCTGACACTTCCTTGATGGTAATATGATCAGTATTTTTTAATTCTTCTGCAATAGCGCCATATGATATATTTAAAACAGGATTTTTTTGTAATCTAAAAACAACCGAACAAATAATTGTTTTATTTTTTAAACTGTTCTTAAAAACACTATCTCTATAGCCAAAACAACATTCCTCATTAGTTAAACTTAAAAATTGTTTGGCTTCAATATGATATAAATTTATTTTTTCAATCACACTTGATACCTCTATTCCATAGGCGCCAATATTTTGTATTGGTGCCGCACCCACCGAGCCCGGTATTAGTGATAAATTTTCTACGCCGCCCCAGTGCTTGTCTATTGTATAATCTACAAAATCCTGCCATATGACACCCGCACCTACTTCTACCATTGCTGTCTGTGTTGTTTCTTCTAGTATTTTGATATATTGGATCTCATTTTTTAAGACCGCTCCTTTGATATCATTACATAGCAATAGGTTGCTTCCTCCCCCTAAAATTAAAATGGGCTCACTATTTTGTGTTATTAATTGTAGTTCGGGTAAACAAAAAATATCAACTATTTCATTGGTATTTTGAAATCGTATCAAATTTGCCGCTTTTACATCAATCCCAAATGAATTATAAGGAGCTAAACTTACATTTTTAGTATGTGACACCATAAGTACAATAATGTTAGTTAAATTAGTTTCTTTTGGCCTCTTTGATGTATAAAATTATAGGTAAATTTGGAAAACTTTAATAATGAAGTCATTTGAAGTACATGGGGGGTATAAGTTAAGTGGGAATATTACCCCACAAGGCGCTAAAAATGAAGCTTTACAAGTGATATGCGCTGTATTGCTTACATCTGAGCCAGTTACTATTTGCAATATCCCTAATATCATTGATGCTACCTTGTTGATTGATGTATTAGTGGATTTAGGGGTTAAAGTCTCGCATGTCAAAGAAGGTGAGTATCTATTTAATGCGAGTCAAATTGATATTGATAAAATAAACGACCCTGCTTTCCAGAAAAAAGCAAATAAGCTAAGGGGCTCTGTGATGATTGCAGGTCCTTTATTAGCTAGATGTAATCATTCTTTTATTCCCAAACCAGGGGGCGATAAAATTGGTAGAAGAAGAATGGATACCCATATTATGGGCTTTGAAAAATTAGGTGTGGTTTCGGAATACAAACAAGGTGATGGCTTTTTTAAACTTTCAACTAAGCAATTAGTAGGTGCAGACATTTTATTAGAAGAGCCTTCCGTAACAGGCACTGCGAATATTATTTTAGCGGCTGTGATGGCAAAAGGTCAAACTACTATTTATAATGCTGCCTGCGAACCCTATATTCAACAGCTTTGCCACATGTTAAATAGCATGGGAGCAAAAATTTCCGGTATAAAATCAAATTTACTAATCATTGAAGGTGTTCAGGTATTAGGAGGTTGTACGCATACCATTTTGCCTGATATGATTGAAGTAGGATCTTTTATTGGATTAGCTGCAATGACTGGTTCCGAAATAACAATAAAAAATGCTGGTGTGCAACATCTTGGCATGATTCCAGATAAATTTCAACAATTAGGTATTCATCTTGAAATTAAAGGTGATGATATTTATATACCTGCACAAAATAGTTATGAAGTAAATAATTATATAGATGGTTCTATTTTAACTATTTCTGATCATCTATGGCCTGGGCTCACCCGGATTTATTAAGTAATTTTATTAGTGGTTGCAACTCAAGCAAAAGGAAGCGTATTGATTCATCAAAAAATGTTTGAGAGCAGATTGTTTTTTGTAGATAAATTAATTGATATGGGTGCGAGAATTATTCTTTGTGATCCACATCGTGCAACAGTGATTGGTTTAGATCGTACACAAAAATTAAGAGGCATTACAATGAGTAGCCCAGATATTCGCGCTGGCGTTGCTTTATTAATTGCAGCATTAAGTGCAGATGGAATAAGTATTATTCAAAATATTGAACAGATAGATCGTGGTTACCAATATCTAGATCAAAGGTTAAATCAGCTTGGAGCTAAAATAAAAAGGATTGATTCATAACATAGTGATCTTTATACTTTCCAAGACTGACAGCCTTCGGCTGTCTTCTTCCCGTATTGAACTTACCCAAAGCCTTTCAAACATTCCCGATGCTCGGGACTGTTTGGCTTCTTCATCTCTCACCAACTTGCGAAAGCAAGCTTTCGCCGTTGGCTCAAAATGAAGAAGCCCCAACACTTCGTGTTGAGGCTTTGTGGTCTCGCCAAGAATCGAACTTGGATCTAGTGTTTAGGAAACACCTATTCTTTTCAACCCGTTAATTAGTATTGATTATCAGTTAGTTATTTCAATATTTGTATAGGTAAGTGTGTAGCAGAATATGGTGTTGCTGCACAGGGCGCTGCACAGTAAAATATTCTTCTGTTACCTTCATTATTTTGTTTTAGTACTATAATTAAAGAAACCATTTATTTAAAGTTCATGATATTTTTATGAAAAGGATTGACTGATAAATATCACTTTAAACCCTCACTTAGAATGATATCTTTACAACCTTTGTTTGGATCACTTTAAACGATGATGAGAAAATTACTATTGTTTTTATTCATACTTTCTAATTCTTCTGCGTTTTCCCAGCAAACGATACGGGGAGTTGTTTTAGATAGTGTTACAAATCTTCCCATTGAAAATGCAACTGTTACACTACTTCCCAACAATGTAAATACAACCACAGATGAAAGAGGTAAATTCAGTTTTATAAACAATTTGGGTAAAGTCGTTTCCATTCAAATTGCTTCAATTGGGTTTGAAACAAAAACTATTGCAATAGCATCTTTCAATTCATCTGAACCGTTGATTTTATCACATCAAAAAACATCTTTACAGAATGTAATCGTAACTGCAAATGCTGGACAAGAATACAAAACCATCAGTAAGATGGATATCAAGATGCGTGGAGTTAGTAATTCACAGGAAATTTTGAGAATGGTGTCAGGTTTATTTATTGGTCAGCATCAAGGTGGTGGTAAAGCAGAACAAATCTTTGTACGAGGTTTTGATTGTGATCATGGAACAGATATAAATATTATGTCAGATGGTATGCCTGTAAATATGGTATCCCAAGCACATGGCCAGGGTTATGCTGATATGCATTTCATCATTCCTGAAACAGTAGAAAATGTAGATTTCCAAAAAGGAACCTATAATGCTAGCAAAGGAAACTTTACCACCTCGGGCTTTGTTGATTTAAAAACTAAAAATGGATTAAGTAATAATTTGGTGAAGTTGGAAGGTGGGATGTTTGATACTTATCGAGCATTAGGAATGTTTAATTTACTTAACGAACATGCTAAAGAAAAACAACAATCTTGGTATGTTGCTTCTGAGTATGGTTATTCAAATGGGTCCTTTGACCACCCACAGGATTTTAAACGATTTAATTTCTTTACCAAATACAATGGTAAAATTACCAACCAAACTTATTTAATACTAACGGCTTCAACCTTTAACAGTAAATGGAATGCGTCTGGTCAAATACCCGACCGTGCTGTAGAAAGTGGATTTATTGGTTTCTATGGGGCACTCGATTCAACAGAGGGAGGAGAAACATCAAGAAGTAATATCAATGCTCAATTCGTGACTACTTTTAAAAACAGTAGTTTCATCAAGAACCAATTTTATTACTCAAACTACTATTTTGACTTACATACCGACTTTACATTTTATTTGAATGATCCGATAAATGGTGACCAGATCCGCCAAAAGGAAACAAGGAATTTGTTGGGATATAATGGAAGCTACCATCACCAATCGAATATTGGTTCATCACAATTGAATACTGAAATTGGGGTTAGTTTAAGACAGGATTTTACAACTAATTCAGAATTATCACATACTATTGATAGATATACTTTATTGAATAGAGTAATGTACGGGAATATCACTGAAACTGATGTTGCAGCATATATAAACGAGACGATTAAAGTAAATGAAAGGTTTAGTATCAATGGCGGATTAAGGATTGACCAATTTTTTAATCAGTACAAAGACCATTTGAAAAGCGATAGTTTATTTAAAGCAAAAGCGGCGACTATTAACCCAAAGATTAGTTTCAATTATCATAAGAACAATACCACACAATTTTATTTGAATTTGGGTAAGGGATTTCATTCAAATGACACCCGTGTTAGTGTTATTGAAAATGGGAGAAAAGTTTTACCAGGAGCTTATTCGGCTGACCTTGGTACAATTATCAAACCCACTAAAAATCTTTTAATTCAAACGGCTTTATGGTATTTATATTTAGAACAAGAGTTTGTTTATAATGGTGACGATGGTTCTCCTTCTCCTTCGGGTAAAACAAATAGAAAAGGTTTTGATTTTTCTATTAGATATGAACCCATACCATCAGTATATGTAGATGCAGATGTTAATTATGCACATGGTAGATTTATTGATGAGGCAAAAGGACAAAATTTTATTCCATTAGCACCTGTATGGAGTAGTACAGGGGGGATAACTTATAAAAATAAGAATGGTATTAATGGAAGTCTCCGTTATCGTTGGTTGAGCGATAGACCCGCAAATGAGAATAATTCTATTATAGCAAGTGGTTATTTTATAAATGATTTTGTGTTGAACTATACTCAAAAAAAATATGAAGTAGGACTTACAGTCAATAATATTTTCAATGTAAAATGGAAAGAGACCCAGTTTGATACATTGACAAAATTGAAAAACGAAACAACCCCAGTGGAAGAAATCTGTTTTACTCCTGGAACAAAACTTGCAGCGAAATTGAGTGTAAGTATATTCTTTTAGAAATCATAATACATTTCACTTATTATTTGATGTGAGAATTTCTTTATTGGCTATAATTTAGGTGGGGTAATAACTTATAGAATCAACCCCCCATTCTGCTTCACATCCTGCTACACAAATAACAATCCATAATAATATCACTCCAACCCTTAAAAACAAAAAACCCTTGACAATCAAGGGTTCTGCACAAGAAAAACAATCTGTGTATAACTAAATATTTAAAAGATAGATTGTGTAATTGTGGGATATCAAATGAATTTATTGCATTCGCAACAGTTCGGATTTACTGAGCAGTTCCTGATATTATATTTTAATCAAAATTTTCTCATTCAAAGAAAACCTTGATTTAGATTTCTTGATTTTTGACTTTAAACTTTTAAAATAATCACTCAATTCTTTCTGCTCCTTTGTCGTTAGGGGTTGTTGAACACCTATAAAATCAACATCTAATTCTACTTTGTTCCTTTTCATATGAATAGGTTTGAAATTTTATTAAAACGAAAAGTAATCCTGTAATTCTATTTGTATATGCAGTATCTTTAAGTTAACTAAGAAGTCCAATATGAAGAAGAAACTCATTCTATTAATTACTATTCTGTTCTTGGCAACTGGTGTAAATTATGGACAGGCCTCAAAACATCAAATTGGACTTAGTATATCTCTACCACTAATGAGTTATGGTTCTTATTATGATTACAGTCTTAGCAATCAACAATCAAGTATTGGTTTTCTTGGAATTGGTTTTGGTTTGACTTGGGCTAATACAAATTCAAAGAATAAATATTCAATTAGTTACGAACTACCATTCATAAAAATGATTTCAATTGGTAATAAAGGAGGAAGTGAATTAGTTTCAGTCGGAGTTTTCGAAACAATAATAAGCCATAAAATCAACTCAAATCTTGCTATAGTAGGGGGTGTTAATTTTGGTAAGTATCGCAATTCATCTACAACGGATGAATTTAATTTACAAGACATAAATGAAACTTATTCCACCATTGGTTTAACAGGAGGTTTGGAATATCGTCCGTCAAAAGTTATTAGTACCACGCTATTATACAGACCAGCCATTTATTCCGAGATAAAAACATTTAGTTCCTTTTTATCTTTATCTGTACATATTAATCTTAGAATGAGTAAAAAATAATTGACCCAAAATACCCCATTCTGCTGCACACCCTGCTACACAAATAACAATCCATAATAATATCACCCACTCCCTTAAATACATAAAACCCTTGACAATCAAGGGTTCTGAGATAAATGTGGTCCCGCCAAGAATCGAACTTGGATCTAGAGTTTAGGAAACGCCTATTCTATCCATTGAACTACGGGACCATCGGCCCGCTAGTGGCCGAGGAGGGCAAAAATAACTATTCTTTTTTAAGCTTTCCTGCAATTTATTTCTATCTCTTTAAGGCATTATTTGGTATCTTCACCGCTCAAATTGAAATATTTATGGGTTTTTATAATATCATTATTAAGTTCCGTTTTTGGCTAAGTTTAATTGCCATTTTTGGGGGTTTAGGGCTTGAACTTACCGGCATAGCTGGTTTTTGGCCTGTTTTCCCCCTTTATTTCATTGGTTTGATTGGTATTTTAAGCCATTTTTTTATTGGCCCCCTTCGTTTGGTTCAAGCGCCAATGGAAGCTGGTAATATGGACGAAGTAGAGCGCATTTTAAATACCGTTTGGTTCCCTTCCTTACTTTATAAGCCTGTCCGTAGTACTTATTATACCATCAAAGGTAATATTGCCATGGTAAAACAGGATTTTGATACCGCCGAAAAACATTTAAAGCACAGCAATGACCTTGGTTCTGCTATGCCTGAAGCCGAAGGCGCCAACAAATTACAATTGGGTATGATGGCGATGCAAAAAGGAGATACCAAACAAGGTGAATCATATATTCGTGCCGCTATTCGTGCAGGCATTCCTGATAAAGAAAGTGAAGCCGTTGCTTTTTTAAGCATGTGTCAAATTTTTATGAACAAGCGCGAGTTTCGTGCCGCTAAAGATTATTTCCGCAAAGCAAAAGCTTGTAAGCCCACCACTAAACAAGTGATTGATCAAATTAAAGAAATCGAGAAATACATTTCTCGCATGCCCGGTTAGTTATTCATTTATTTTTCTACCGCATTATATTTTTAAGCCCACTTCATACGAGTGGGTTTTTTGTTATGCACAATTCTGAAAATTTTCGAACGTATAAGTACGCTGTAAAATAATCTTGTATTTTTTTACTATTACAATATGAAACAACGAATATACTTGGACACTTCAGTTATTGGCGGCGCCTTTGACGAAGAATTTAAACAAATCACTACTCAGCTTTTTGAAATGACCGATAAGAAAAAATTTACATTAGTCATTTCATCATTAACATTAAGTGAACTTGATTTAGCGCCCACCTTCATAAAGGACTTTTTTAATAAAATAGAGAGGTCTAATATTGAATTAATAAGCGCTAGTGCTGAATCAGAATTATTAGCAAATTATTATATTTCAGAAAAAGTGGTTGGGCAAACAAGTTTTGATGACTGTCATCATATTGCTATTGCCACAATATCAAAAGTTGATATTCTTGTTAGTTGGAATTTTAAACATATTGTAAATGTATTTAGGATTCGTGGCTATAATTCTGTAAATTTGAAATTGGGTTATAGTCAAATAGAAATAAGGTCACCCCAAGATATCATCGAATATGAAACAGGTAAATAAAACATTTGATACTGTTAAAGTTTTCAGAGATATAAAAACGCAATTATCTGAAAAGTTAAGTAACATGAATGATGCTGAGATAAATAATTATTTAGCATCTTACAATGAAACCTATTATAATCAATCAATTGCTGAAACAAGACTTAAATATAAAGATGTAATTGATAAAATGAGTTTTACTGAATTTGCAGCATTTTTAAAAAATAAATAAGCCCACTTCATTAGAGTGGGTTTTTTGTGTAGACAATTTCTAAAAGTATAAATACGCTGAAATTGGATTGCATGGGTTCCTATTTTTGAATCAGTAAAAATAATAAACAATTTATTAGAAAATATTCTAAGTGAACCTTTTCCTGGAATTGGAAAACCAGAACCATTAAAACATGAACTAGCTGGCCTTTGGAGTCGAAGAATAAATAAAGAACATCGTCTTATTTATAGAGCGCGTAAAGAAATAATTGAAATTGTTTCTTTACGATTTCATTATCTATAAATTTATTTACATTATTTTTATTAAAGATAATAGCGTATAAATACTGAATTTAAAAATCAATCTGCTTACTACTTTTAATTTATTAAATTAAATAATCAAAAATTAAAAGTTGTATGAAATTTTTTAAATTAGCTGAGGCTAGTAAAATCTTATTTCTTTCAATTGCTTTCATTGCAATTGTTATAATCGCTTGTAATAAAAGTAGTATGTATCAAAGTCAAACACAGCATTCAACAAATACAATTGCTTTAAGTGAAGATTCGGTATTCATTTCCCTTGTATTTGATATAAAAGATTATAACCATGTCTTATCTAATACTTCAGGAGAAACAATTATGGACCAAAAAGATTTTGAATTCAATTTTAACAACGCTGTTAAAAATAATAATCCTGGTTCTAAAAAATTAATTGCCAATACCATGGGATATTCAAATGATGAAGATTTCTGGAATCTGCGTAATAAAATGGTAAATAAAATTTACTTGTTATCAAAAAGATATGATTTTAAGAACATATCAATGAATGAATTAAATAATATAGCCATAAGCCAAATCAATAAAAGTAAAATGCTTTTTTTGAATAATAATAAATCTAATTCTTTAGGAGGCTCAACTGATTTACAATCTTGTATTGAATATTTTAAAAATTGCTCAGATCAGGCAAATGCCACATATGCTACTGAACAAGTAGTTTGTGTATCCGCAGCTGAATTAGGATGGACACCAATAGGCGCGGTAATGTTTATAGCCTGCGAAGCTGCTTCTAATTACCATCTTTATATAAATGAAAGAACATGTCGTACTAATCTAAAATATTGTAAATAAATTAAATTAATTAAACTATGTATAACAAAAATTTAAGCAAAGAACAGAAAATAATTAGAAATATCCTTTATGGTATTTTAGCCTTTACCATTTTTATAAGTTGTATTGTTGATTTTTATTCTTTGATTGATCAGAAATATAGGTATTTAATAAACTTTTCTATGATTGGAATTTTTGGGATAGTAAATTATATAGGGTATAAATATCAACTCATTAATAAGTCATCTACAATATCTGCTATTATTATAGTTGCAATCATTGTTTCAATTAGTTTACTTAATCGTTGATTACGATTAAAAACTTATAATTACTGAATTTGCAAAACGTATAAGTATCTCAAACACTCCATCTCCTAAATAGTATTAACGAACGAACATTGTGAGCGAAGCGATCTGAGAGAGAGGGAGTACTATTTAGGAGAAGTTAATTCCAAAAAAAGCTAGTATTGTTTTAAATAAAATTATAAATAGGGATTATCTATTTAGGAAAAGGTAACTCCTAAAATTGCTATCTCAATAATTTTTCAATAGTAGGCGCAAAGTGCGTATGCTCTAAGGAATGTATTTTATTAGCTAAGGTATCTGGTGTATCGTTTGCATCTAAAGTACAATTCGCTTGAAATATTATTGCACCTTCATCATAATGTTCATTTACCCAATGAATGGTGATTCCCGATTCAGTTTCTTTTGCTGCAATGACTGCCTCGTGCACTTTAGCACCATACATTCCCTTGCCTCCATATTTAGGTAACAATGCCGGATGTATATTAATTATAGCTTTTGGAAAATTACGCACCAACACTTCGGGTACTTTCCATAAAAATCCTGCCAATACGATAAAATGGATGTCGGCATTTTGTAAACTTTCGACATATCCTGTTGCAGTGAATTCGGTTTTATTAATAAGCAAAGTGGGGATCCCTTTTTCCTTTGCGATGGCCAGCACCCCCGCTGTAGCAACATTACTTACAATTAAGGATACCTTAATTTGAGCCGATCCTTCAAAGTAGTCGATTATTTTTCGGGCATTGCTTCCCGCCCCCGATGCAAAAATGGCGATATGTTTAGGCATATTAGTCTGCTTTTCCCCTCCAAACAATTTGCCACTTACCCTGCCCAAATAACCCCTAAAAAAGCGATATTGCCCCGTGAAGAAACTGACGAAAATGACCGAAAAAGGCCATAAAATGGTCAAAAATAGGGGATAAATGAGCCAAAATGCCCAATTTTTCTCCAAAAACACCAAATTCAATATTTTAGTACATAGCCTTCCACTTAGGCTCCCTCCTAAGGCAAATGTGACAATAATGAGCCAAAATTGTAGGGCGCCCACCTTCCACTTTTCCTGTAATCGTTTTAATACTTTCATTCTTTGTTTTATTAAAATCTAGCCCCTTAATTTTTAATGCCTCAAAGGTGACTTTTTTTTCTAAAATCTGCCCATATCCCAATTATAATTTCCCCCACATCTACTTAACATTACAATATTATGACATTCGTCACCCTTTTTTGACCCACATCCCTGAAAGTCAATAATTTCAATAAAAAAAACTTCTCATTTTGTTAGTATTCAATCTTATTCTTAAGTAATTTCGCCCCCGTTCGAGGACATTTTTACACCCTAGACACTTTTTGTGTATATGACAATTTTAAGAAGCCTAGCTAAGATCGTTTCGATCTTCCTATTTATCACCCTTAGTTCATCTATCGGAAATCATTTGAATGCGCAAGATGGGAAAGCACTTTTCTCACAAAATTGTGCTTCATGTCACGCCGTTAATAAAAAATTAACGGGTCCTGCGTTAGCCGGTGTTGAAGATCGTTGGCCTGAGAAAAAGAATTTGTATGCATGGATTAAAAACAATGCTGCATTTTTAAAAACAGGTGATCCTTATGCAAACAAATTGTACAACGAGTACAATAAAACTGCAATGAACTTGTTTCCTACTTTAGCCGATAAAGATATCGATGCTATTTTAGCTTACATCAAATCAGTTCCTGCAGCAGGTGCAGCTCCAGTAGGTGGCGCAGCAGCAGGTGCTCCTGCCGAAGAATCGGACAGCACTTTAGTTTTTGGTTTACTTACTTTAATATTAGCAGTTGTTTCATTAATACTTCTTCAAGTTAATAGCAACTTAAAAAAATTATCTGACGACAAAGCAGGTATCCCTGCCGTTGATCCTGTTCCTTTTTATCGCAACAAAGCTTACATCGCATTTATTGCAATTGTATTATTTATTGTTGGTGGTTATATGACAACAGTTGGTGCAATGGGATTGGGTCGCTCTAAAGATTATCAACCTGAACAACCTATTTACTATTCTCATAAAGTGCACGCTGGTGTGAATCAAATTAATTGTCAGTATTGTCATACTGGTACTTACCAAGGCAAACAAGCAACACTTCCTAGTGTGAATGTTTGTATGAACTGTCACATGGCGATTAACGAATACAAAGGAGCGCCTTTAGTAAGAGAAAATGGGGATGTAGTTGACGGTACTTCTGAAATTAAAAAATTATATAAATACGCTGGCTTCACCGAAGGGCAACCTTGGGATGCTTCTAATGCCAAACCTATTGAGTGGGTGCGTATCCATAACTTACCTGATCATGTTTACTTTAACCATGCACAACACGTGAATGCAGGCCAAGTGGCTTGTCAACAATGTCATGGCAATATTCAAACAATGGGCGAAGTAAAACAGTTTTCTGATTTAAGCATGGGCTGGTGTGTGAACTGTCACAGAAATACACAAGTGAAATTTAAAGACAATGGTTTTTATAGCATCTATGAAAAATTCCATGAAGATATGAAGAGTGGAAAGTTAGATAGTGCAAAAGGAATTACTGTTGAAAAAATTGGTGGTACTGAGTGTCAAAAATGTCACTACTAAACTATTTGAATTTATAATCGAGATTAAATAAGAGGCGTAATATTATATATACATTATTATGGAGCAAAAAAAGCACTGGCAAAGTTTCGGAGAATTAAATCAATCCAAAGCTTATAACAATGAAGTTCAAAACGAATTCAAAGAGGAACTTCCTTTTGTTGAAGACGAATCTGCTTTAGAAAAAGGAGAAAGTTTTTTACAAGCGAAAGCACCGCGTCGTGATTTTTTAAAATATGTCGGCTTTAGTACTGCTGCAGCAGCAGTAGCAGCAAGTTGTGAAATGCCTATTAAAAAAGCAATTCCATTTGCAAATAAGCCTGAAGATTTAGTTCCTGGTATTGCTGATTATTACGCAACTACTTATGTGCAAGATGGTGATGTTGTAAGTGTACTTGCTAAAGTGCGTGATGGTCGTCCTATTAAATTAGAAGGTAATAATTTAAGTCCTTTAACAGAAGGCGGTACTTCGGCGCGCGTTCAAGCTGCT
>Ga0209829_10001589_pt1 | contig 18210 bp, 20 predicted proteins | sample C_140205_EF_Meta_FD_187311 | JGI IMG/M metagenome (GOLD analysis project Ga0209829, IMG submission 187311) | Freshwater microbial communities from Lake Croche, Canada to study carbon cycling - C_140205_EF_MetaG (SPAdes) (version 2) | ecosystem: Environmental > Aquatic > Freshwater > Lake...
AGACATCGGCAACCGCAAGTCCTGTTGGATTTTCTACACTGGATCGGCTTTTGATGGGTCCGCCGACGATTCAACTTGAAACACGTCATATCTACACAGATAAAGATACACAGAGTTCTTTACGGAATACTACACTTACGGTTCCATTCGAGCGACTCTATGAAAATAACTTTACACAGGGACCGATTGATTATGCGCCTTTATCACGCGGAGGTGTTGCGACGGCAACACGTCGGCTCGATGGAGAACATCCTGCGGCGCGAATGGTCATGGCCTTTCGATCACAAGCACGTCTGGATGCGAATCAACGATGGTGTTATTCATCGGACATTAGTGGAGGACAGTTTTATAACTTGATAAGTTTGATTATTGCGGGCCGTGATCGCGAGACTGCGTGGGACTCATTGGTATGGCATGATCTCGCGCAACATGCAAAGGAGGAACGTGATTCAGGATATGATTTATCTTTTATGAACTGGACTCTTGGAGATATTGTAGGTCGCCAAGCACCCTTTGCGAGGCAGCTTGATGGAACGATTAACTTTACGAGTGCGGATCGACCGACGTTGTTGATTAATCTATCTGGACAACCGAACACGCAAAATACGCGTTTGGATGTCTATGTGGAAACATGGGCAGCACTTGAGTTTGAAAATGGCCGCTCGGCATTGCTATTTGGCAACTAACGGCGGTGGCGTGTTGCCTGGGCCTTACGACCACGACGGTGGCGGGTTGCTCCACCCGTAGCTCCAAACATCCGTCCAAACATTGTTGGTTTTTTAGGAGCCGCAGCAGATAATGTATTTAGTCTTGATCGTATTTTGTCTGTAGGTGTCATGCTTTGATTTTTTAATGCTTTTAGGCTCGCGATGCGCATTGCTTCTTTAGCAGCTTCTTTAGCTTTTGTACCTGCCGCGGCCTCGGCAGCTGCCGCTTTCTCACCAAGTCGTGCAGTTTTTTCAGCAGCTCTTTCACCCATTCTTCCAGTAGCAACCGCAGAAATATTTTTTCCAAGGGAGCCAATCTTCTTAATTCCTGACATAAATCCACTGGCTATACCTGATGTAGCAGTTTTAGCAGCTGAACCAAGAAGTCCAGCTGTAGATGCTCCTGCTGTAGCATATTTATAATCATAATCTGTCTTAAGTGCTTCACCATCATTTCCACGAGCTTGAAAACTTTGTTTTCCCGCAACCGCAATACCACTTACCTTTACAACAAGTTCGCCTGTTGTAGAATCAAATAAAACGGGTTGAAGACCCGCACCTGATGCAATAGCTGCACTACTTGAAGCTAAATTAACTACTCTTTGCATGATTCTACTATTAAGAAAGAATATATTTTAAGAAAGAAATGGGATGGTTCAACTGTTTTCAAAAAAAAAATAAAATACTCATTGAATCATCTGAAAATGAACTTTATATTTTCGAGCACGCGATTGTAGACAGACTTCGTTTTCTGAACGCGCGCTCAGAAAAACTTCTTAGGATTGCGAAAGTTGTATCACGTCTCGGAGAGATGCGACGTGCTTCGCTTTTTATTAATGCGCGAAAAAAGATTCTGCAAGAACAAGAAAAACTTGTCAAACAGTTAATGGAAGTGTCCGAGAAACGAACCCCAACGTCTCAAAAAGCGGTAATCCGATTTCTGAAGGAACTTGGTCTATACTAGATGTCTCTTCAAATCACCTTTAATAAGAAAGCAGATAGTTCAACACTGATGCAGATGACCGCAACTACAAGCGGAGTTCAAACAACTACAGATCCAGTTGTTATCTCTCAAACGATTGTGGGAAAAGGTAGTTTTTTATTTCCAGGAAATTTAAATGGTTATTTATCCATTGGAAATAGCACGGATTTACGGTTTGGCACAGGTGATTTTACAGTAGAAATGTTTCTCTATCAAACAGGAGGCACCCAATATCCCCGACTTTTTTCAATGGGAACCTATCGAGACGTGACTTTTGCGGTATCGATCGAGTATAATGCTTTTCTATTATGGATAAATAACACCTACTATACAATGGGTCCTGTAAATTTATTTAATGACTGGAATCACGTAGCAATTTCGCGAGAAGGAACTAATGTGCGTGTATTTATAAATGGAATACAGTTAGGTGATACATTAATAAATACATATAACTTTGCGGATACAACACATCCACTTACTATTGGTACAGAGTCATTCCCCAGTTCAAATAACTGTTTTTCCGGATATCTAACAAACTTTAACTGGGTGAAAGGCACTGCATTGTATACGGCAAACTTTACTGTACCTACCGCTCCTCTTACACCGGATCCAAATACTAAGATTCTTTTACTTGCAGCTACACCATCAACACTTAATGTCGATTCAAGTGGCACAGGAAAAACAGTTACAAATAATGGAAATAATGTAATCTTTTCTAGACAAACACCATTTTTTTAAATATCTGTTTTACCTTTGGTATACATAGATGCCTCTTCAAATCGCCTATAAAAAACAAACAGAAAGTTCGGAAAAGGTACAGATAACCGCAACTACAACTGGTGTTCCAACAGGTACAAAACGGCTTGTTATTTATCCAACGATTATACCACCTGCGAGTCAAGGAGGTAGTCTTTCATTTCCTGGAACCTCAACAGGCTATTTATCGATTGCGAATAGCGCGGATTTACGGTTTGGCACAGGTGATTTTACAGTAGAAATGTTTTTGTATCAAACAGGCTCGATTTCCTTTCCACGAGTTTTTTCAATGGGAACCTATTCAAGTGCGACATTTGCTGTATCGGTCGAGGGAGGTAGTTTTATACTATGGATGAATAGTGCAGCAAATACTATGGGATCTGTAAATTTATTTAATGCCTGGAATCACGTAGCGATTACACGAGCAGGAACAAGTGTACGTGTTTTCATAAATGGTACACAACTAGGAACGACACTTACAAATTCATATAACTTTGCGGATGTAACGAATCCACTTACCATTGGCACAGAGTCTATTCCTGCTGCAAATAACTGTTTATCTGGTTATCTAACAAACTTCAACTGGGTCAAAGGCACTGCACTCTATACAGCAAACTTTTCAAAACCAACTGCTCCACTTACAGCTAATGCTAATAGTAAGATTCTTTTGTTGGCAACTACAGCAGGAACACTTGTTGCAGATTCAAGCGGTACAGGAAAAACAGTTACAAATAATGGAAACAATGTAACATTTTCTGCCTTAACACCGTTTCCTTAGTAGAGGGAATGACACCCACAACAACACTTGGTGTTGTAAGTCTGCTGGCTTTTATTTTCATTTCAAACTATCTTGTACAAGTGATTGGAACCTCTTTTTATAAACACCAAGAACATCTTCAACTGTTTGATATGGTTCATCATTTGACTCCGGATTTACATGAGTACAAAATCTATAATCACATCATTGTTCTTGCCGTCGCAGGTTCCTTCTTTTTTCTATCCAATCCGATACCGATTCTAATCGAGTTTTCCGCAAAGTTTCTTTTAATCATGGTACTCAGAGCGATTACAACATTGTCTACGATTCTTCCTAAATATAGTAAATGTGATCCGAAACTCAGCTTTGTACATTATCTGAAAGGTAACTGTTATGATAAAGTGTTCAGTGGGCATACCGCATTTGTTTTTCTCGCAACTCTCATTTTCCAACGTGAACAGATTATTAGTTTCTCCTTTTTTGCTTTGATTAATGTACTAAATACAATAAGTATTCTACTTACACGATCACATTACACACTCGATGTGATTATTGCGTATATAATAACCTATTTAGTCTATGATGGTGACTATCATCTCTTTACAGATTTTTTCAATGATTTCTATAAATCCTTTAGTAAGTAGATGGGTTCTGTGCGGTGGTACATGCTTTTCTCGGCGTGGATTTTTATCGCATCCGTATTCTATCCGTATCATAAAATCTCGACATTTCCATTGAACTGTTTAGCTCTTATAGGATTTGCCGAAGTGATTGGAAAGCCTTGGATTGAAAGTCCCGTAAAGCGCGTGTTTCTAGTATTAATACATACTCTACCTTTTCTCTGGATTCCGATGGATTTTGGTTATAAAACATTATTCTACAATGCATTATTTGCCATTAGCTATCTCACTTTCATGAACTTAATGAACTTAAGTGTTCTCCGAACGTATATGACCGTTATGTACGAAAATCATAAAACATTCAGAGAGTATTTGCGGGTTCGCATAGGATAAAGGATCCTCACATCTCTCATCAGATGGATGGACTCGGTGGAGCCTCGCGCCCACGTGGCGATATTACAACCCTCTTGGATCTTGCGACCCGTGACAGCCAAGATGATTATTTTACACCTCTTAACTCAGAATCAACCTGGTTTACGCGCGATCAAGAACGTAGAAACCGTCCGTTTGTTCCCGCAGTCCAGAACTTTGCCTTTCGTGGTCCCGCTGCGTTTGGACAACGATTTACGTTTGATCTAGGATCCATGTCATGCGGAGATCTTTTATTTGGCATGTTTCTTCAAATCAAACTCGGCCACTGGTTTGATCAAACAACTGTTCTTCGTATTCTCTCTGGTCGGTATCAATATTCCGATCCGACTCAGGCCTGGTTCTATGCGAACTCGCTTGGAACTGCGATTATTGCAAAGGCCGAACTAGAACTTGAGGATCAGATTGTTGAAACGATTACTGGAGATTTTGCCTTTACGGTTGGCCGATTATTTCCAGATTTGAATATGCAAATCGGACTTAATACAGACGGTGTAGGGTATACAACCATTCCGCGACTGCGAAGCTGGGATCCAAATCGTGTTTTTCCAACAGAAGGTGGAAAAATCATCGCTATGCTTCCTTTCTTTTTCAGTCGGGCGAAGTTACAAGAAGCATTTCCATTGATTGCATGTCGTGAAGGAACTGTCCGAGTTCACATTACACTTCGTCCTTTTGAGGAATGTGTTCGTATTGCAAATGGTCTTCGCGCCTCTTGTACGGATACTCCACTTGGTAAAATATTTAACTTTGTTGATACTGGATATCCATTCCGCCCTACAATCCAAGTAACGGCGACCGCAGATCCCCCGCCCTTTCAAGATATTCAACTGATTACCTACGGATCATATTTAACGGGTGATCTTCGAAATAAAATGTTGCGTACACCGTTTGAGATTCTCCACCGCGCAGTAGAAACTTTTACATTCTCAGAACCATTGAAATATCTTGTAAATAAATCTGCGGGAGATACGATTACGGTACAGCTTCCTTTAGAAGCCAATCATCCAATGGAAGAGATTGTCTGGTTTTTACGTCGCAAGGCTGCGATTGTAAATAATAATGAATGGACAAACTACACCTCGGTGACCAGTTCAGAATATGACGCGACTTACAATACTCCGCAACCTTATTTACTTTCTGCGAGATTTCAAATTAATGGTATTGATTTAGTTGACGCAGAAGAAGGATATTTTCGTCAACTCATTGCTCGTCATCATATGAGTGGTATTGCTGCGTATGCTTCCTATGTATATGGATATCCGATTGCGAGAAGTCCCTCGGATCATCAGCCGTCAGGAACTCTTAATGCGAGCCGTGCGCAGAGTGTACGTCTTACATTAACTGTGCGTCCTCCAGGTGGTGCGTATGATCAAGAATGGGAAGTTGTCGTCTTTGTGATTGGGTTACGATGGCTGCGTTTTGAGAATGGTATTGCGAATCGTATGTTTGAAACCTAAAAATTTGAACTTATTCATTTACATAATCATATTCACCACAAAATGGCTACACCCGCTCCACGCCGTTTTAACAAATATCCAAATCGTGTTGAGAAGGAGCCAAAATGCGCTCATACCTTCGCAAAGAATCTTATTGAGAAGGAAGGTTCAAAGTTCGAGAATAACTCTCTTACAAACTCAGGCTGGGCTCATATTCATGTCGCCTTTATTGTAAAGCGCGGTAAGATTCTTGCTGAGGCCTGTAATCAGTTTGGTGCTCGCCACATGGGCTGTGGCTATTCAGATTGGAGCATTCATGCGGAGCGTGCCGTCGTGAAAAAAATCGGTAATACCGATTTACTTCGCGGCGCTGATATGTATGTCTTTCGTATTGGACGAACTCCACAGAGTCGCTATTCGCAGCCATGCCAGGCCTGTGAAGTATTTCTCAAAAAGTGTATGAAGGAGTACGGCCTGCGGTTTGTCTTCTATTCAATCTAAAGTAGTTCTATCAGCGTAGAATAGATGGTGGCATCGTTACTCAGACCACTTCATTCAGGCATTCAAGATTTGCGCCTACTTCCTCCAAAAGGTCAACCAAATATTGATTTTTTTAAGAAAGTTTTTTATAAATGCGGCCGCTTTACCACACAATGGGTCCGTATTGATTTCGATCAAGTTCCGGATTTTGGAAAGTCTGTTACCTCTACACTTCCGCGCCAGGGTCATTTAATCAGTCGGCTCTATTGTGTAATCAATCTTCCCGATATTGCTGGACCGCAGATTGCCGCGCGTGCTGCGACCCCTTCCTTTGCGGGTCCAACATTTGGTTGGACAAACGGCATAGGCCATGTTATGATACAGCAGGCTCAAATGGATATTGGAGGCGCCCGTGCGGAAACAATAGATTCTCGTTTATTAGAAGTTCTTGACGAGTTTCGTACACCTTTAGAAAAGGTCACATCCGTTAATAAACTCATTCAACGGTATGATAACGGATTTAATAAACGAACAATCGGTTGGGATCCGAATGGTCGTCCTACCCGTGTGGCCGTGCCACTGCCTTTCTGGTTTTCACGTGGTGATTCTGGTTCTTTTTTACCGATTGATGCGATCAGCTCGGATCTGGTACGCCTTACGGTCCAGTTTGCGGGTCTTGGAGATACATATGTAAGTGATGTTATAACAGATCCAAAGATTGCAAAAGAACCTACAAAAGTATATCCGCAGATTCTTGAATCACCTTTCTATAAAACCGATCCAGCAGGAAGCATAACATTGAATGGATCAAAGGTAAGTTTGATTTCTGGATACAGTATGCCAACGGGACTTTCTCTAGGAGACACATATTTAATGGCCGAATATATCTATTTAGACAAGGTCGAAGCAAATCGTTTCCGACTCGCGGATATTATTCTTCCTGTTGCGCAACACTATCAGATTGAGCCGTATGATACACGCAACTTTACATCGGTAAATATACCCATACGCATTCCCAATCCGACACGTGATCTTTATTTTTATGCGCAACGATATGAGGCACCAAGTTATAATGCACCTTTTTTGGCTACGCGCGATTTGAGTAGCTCAGTTGTACCGACTCCACCTTGGTGGCCAGATGCGAGTGGCTTAAATGCTCGATTCTTTACAGCCGATTATATACCGGCATTTAGTACACGGGATTCAGATCCGATTTCAGAGATTGCACTTCTTTATGAAGGCCGCTTGATTCGCTATGGTACACAGACTTCAGCACTATTTAGAAGTATTATACCTTCGCTGAATCAACGAAAAACCCCTTGGGTAAATCGATATTATTATACATTACCCTTTGGTGTATTAAATGGATTTCTACCACCATCTGTGCCTTCGGGTGAAGCAAACTTAGATAAAATACGTCGTATTGATTTACAACTTACGATCAGTCCAAATCGTGGATGTGTACCTGGAACGGATGTTGAGCGTTTCTGGATTTACATTTGGGCAGAAACGTACAATATTTTCCGTATTTATGGCGGTCGCGCAGCTCTCATGTTTGCTTATTAAATATTCATATGAATAGTAAGGATGAATTTTATGAAAGAAATACAGGAACGCTTTCCAGAGTATACCATACATCCTGTTGAAACTACACATCATACCAATGTTTTGCGATTAGTAAAAGATGGGTATCCGACATTCATTGCTAAAACAATATGGCACGATATGTCAGATCCTGAAGGAAATATGGGAATAAAAGCACAAGATAAAGCATATAGAACCGAAGTAAAAATACTTAAACTTCTTCCAAAATGGTGGGGCATTCATCTTATTGATAACTTTAAGACACCATTAAATCGGGTTATTGTCACAAATGAAATAATAAATGTTCCGTGGACTTCATATAAGAAGGGTACACATGATGTAGAAATAGCTAAATGTGTATGTAAGCAACTACAGTGGCTTCATTCACATAAAATAGCACATAAAGATTTAGAACTAAAAAATATTCTACTTACAGATTCTGCTCGACCTTTGATTATTGATTTTGAAAAATCAAGTCTTATGGCTACAAAAGAACAGATGAATGCTGATTATAGTATGATAGTAGCTAGTATGAAAGAACATGCTACAACAAAATCAATTGGAACTCTTATTGAGGATAGTTTCAAAGGGATCCGAATAGGCCGTAGAAAGACAAGGCGCTTATAGATTATTCTAGTAGGTTAAATATAAGCTCTTTATAGTCCGCAGGTGCCTCAACCTCTACAGAAATCACATCTCGTGCCCACGATCCAATAAGAGGCGAATCACCGCGGTAATCACCACCGCCACGTCCATTGCCCTCGCACGTTAGCAGAGGCAGCGGATGATACTTCATTCCTTCCTCTTCAGCCTTAGATGCCATCTTATCAACGAACTGCTTCTTGCTGTGATTGATGATGTAGCGGTAGATCGTCGTATCCTTTTCTTGCGGGTTGATCATATTGTACTCGTCGCACATTCGGTACAGATTATTCTCCTGGTTAGGATCAGCGTCTGCGTAATCCCCAGCCCACACTACACGCGACTTGTGGTGAGGCCCATCAGGACTCAGACCATACTCAAACGTTGACACGAAATTGTTTCCAAGATACGAGTGCTCCGTCAACTTCAGACCATTTCTGTAGTTGTGGGCACACATCCAAACAACAATCTTGCCATCTGCGCTAAGAATAATAGGGTAATAGTATTGTCCCATTTTACTGTACATATAGTATTACTAAACATAAAATTCAAATTTTACTGTTGATTTTTTTTTATTTTAGAGTAAAGTAAAAAAAATCTCTGAAATCGGAATCGAACCAATGACTTGGGGAGATCCATTGCTGAGCGCAAAACGCTACAATCCCCCGCTCTACCAACTGAGCTATTCAGAGGCGGGGTGTATCACCCTGCATCGTGTACTAAGAAGTTCTTTAGATCTACTTCCGAATAAGTTCAGGCGATGTCTGCCACTCATACTCTTCCTCTTCACTAATCTCTTCATTTAGCTGTTCATGACGTGGAAGACGAAGAGCGGTTGAAAACCGACTAAAGGTTGGAATCACCGATGACATTTCAATGGATCGGCGACCCGTATCAAAGACACGAACCGACCGATCAGTCTCCTCTTTCTGAAGTGTTGATCGAATACGGTCTGCGAGAGTAGGTCGTATGTATTCCTGCGGTGGAAAGGGGGGTGTGGTTGGACGACGAAAGGATGAAAGGGCTGGAAACTCACGTTCTGACATGGTTGGCTGTGACTGGACTGCTGCAATAGGTGGATCATCAACAAATGAATATCGCGCAGGAGTTTGCCGAGGGAGAGGTCTCGGCCTCGCAGAAGGATTACGTGCGGGTGGAATATCGGGTACCGCAGGGGTTGTTGCCGGTGCGGGCATAGTAACAACTGGCGTAGGAGTGGGTGTCGGTAGATGAAGTGGACTATCCTCCATTTCATCGTCATAATAGAGCGAAGCAAACCGATTCTTACTCATTTCAATACGGTGTACAAAATATATGGGTATACCACCTTTCAAATTTTTGATGCTATAAATTTGATGTTATGTGTGCTATATGTAGTAAATAAGAAATGAATCTCGTCATTGTTGAATCACCTGCAAAATGTCAAAAGATCCAAGGATTTCTTGGTACTGGTTGGAAAGTCATTGCATCGATGGGGCATATTCGCGCACTTGAACAAGATCTATCCGCAGTAGGCTTGGACACTGATTTTGAAGCTAAGTTCGAGTTTCAGAAGGACAAGGCAAAGGCCATTGCGCAACTCAAGGATGCCGCAAAAGGCGTGAGCAAAGTTTATCTAGCCGCAGATGATGATCGTGAAGGCGAGGCGATTGCGTATTCCGTTGCTCTTCTTCTGAAACTACCGATTGCGACTACAGCTCGTGCAGTCTTTCATGAAATCACCGAAAAGGCCGTTAAGGCTGCTGTTGCGGCGCCCCGTATTCTTGATATGAATCGTGTTAATGCGCAGCAGGCACGTGCTATTCTTGATATGATGATTGGATATACGATTAGTCCACTACTGTGGAAGCATATCGCACATGCACTGAGTGCGGGTCGGTGTCAGACACCTGCGCTACGACTTGTAATCGATCGTGAACGAGAGATTAGTGCTTTCAAAGTTTCTTCCTCCTGGAGGATTAAGGGACTCTGGTCGGATCTTCCTGCGCAGATGAGTGAGGATTTGGAGGATGAGGAGTCGGCTCAGAACTATTTGGAAAATATCTACAATGATACGGAGGGTCTAGTCCACAAGGCCGATACTCGGCCATGGACGGAGGCTCCACCGAAGCCGCTCATTACAAGTACGCTACAGCAGGAGGCATCCGCACTCTTTGCAATGAATCCGAAGTTTACAATGCAGGCTGCACAACGTCTATATGAAGCGGGACACATTACCTATATGAGAACGGATAAGCCCGTTATTTCTGAGGAGGCGATCGCAGCAGCGCAAGCATGGGTTCGTGAGAGTTTTGGTCTTGAGTATGTAGGACCCACTGTGGCTGCTGCTGCGCCAGCTCCTGAAAAGAAGAAGGCTAAGGCTAAGGCCGAAGAAGCGCCAAAGGCACAGGAAGCGCCAAAGGCACAAGAAGCGCCAAAGGCACAAGAAGCGCCAAAGGCACAAGAAGCGCCAAAGGCACAAGAAGCGCATGAGGCCATTCGTCCTACGCATTTTGAAGTAGTTGACTTGCCCACACACGAAGACTGGTCAGCAGGTGATCGTAAGGTGTATAAACTCATTTGGAATCGCTCGGTTCAAAGTGTTATGGCTACGTGCCGCGGCGATACTCGTAAACTTGTCTTTAAAGCCAGAGGAGATCCATGTGAGTTTGATTGGACAACTGCCGTCAAGCGTACAACCTTTCAAGGGTGGCGACGTCTTGGTACTACAGCTAATCTAGATGATGAGGAAGAGACAGTGGATGCGGAAGTTGAACTCTGGAAAAAGGTGAGTGGTATCCAAGTAGGAGCCAAGCTTCACTGGTCAACGCTTGAAGCCTATCCGCATGAAACAAAGGCAGCTGGACGCTACACAGAGGCAACTCTTGTACGTGAACTGGAAAAGAAGGGCATTGGTCGTCCAAGTACATTTGCTTCGCTTCTCGCATCCATTCAGGATAAGAAGTATGTAGAAAAGGTAAATAAGCCGGCACAGAAAGTACAGCGCACTCGGTACAAGCTAGTACCAAATCAGTGGCCGGCCACTCGGGAAACATTTGAACAGACGATTGGTGCCGAGAAGGATAAGTTAGGACCAACTGAGTTGGGCCAACGTGTAATGGGATTTTGCGTAGAGAAGTTTAGTGATCTCTTTGATTATGGATTTACCGCACTTATGGAAACTCGTCTTGATAAGATCGCAGAAGGTCATGAGGAATGGAAGAAAGTACTTCGGGATACCTGGGCATCGTACAAAGATCGTTATGAAGCGCTAAAGAGTGTATCGAGTGCGGTTATTCACTCTGAGCGCCAGAAAGAGTTTGGCGAGGGTCTGAAGGCAGTTCAGTCAAAGAAAGGACCATTGATTCTGATTGAGGATAAGGAAGACAAGGAAAATACCAAGTTTTATGGATGGCCAACAGGTGTCAAGTGGGAAGACTTGACGGAGGAGATGGTTCGCGCATTTGTAAATCAAAAGAAAACTGAAATGGGTGGTGATTTAGTTGGGACAATCGATGGAAAGAAGGTTGAAAAGAAGAAGGGGCCCTTTGGCATCTATGTTGTATGGGGTGATGTTAAGTTGAGTATTGTGGGCACTGAAACCTTTGAAGAGATTGAAAAGAAGATTCGTGAAAAGGCTGGAGCCACAATTCATGTGCTTGGACCATTTGAGTTCCGTAGAAGTCAGTATGGGATTTATATGTTCAAGAAGGATCTGAAGGATAAGAAGTTTGTGGGACTGCCTGATACGCTTGATCCGAAGCAACTTACAGAAGATGCGGCGGTAAAGATTTATCAGGAAGGATTGAAGAATAAGGCAAGAAACTTTACTCATGGTGGCAGTGGTGGCCGTGGCTGTGGTGGCCGTGGCCGCGGTCGTGGTGGCCGTGGCCGTGGATCATAGAATCTGTGAACTAATAAAAGATTTTTTTGTATGGAGTAGATGACAACCCCTGCTCCACCGGTGCCTGCGGGATTTGCTGCCCTTGTAAATTCTATTTCAACACCAAAAGAGCAGACTGTGGGATCAACTCCTGGATCGCCCACAGCACCGCCTATCACAGATTTATCAGGGAATCGTAAGAGTAAGTTTCATAATGGCTGGACAGAAGAACAGGAAGATTTAATGGCCAAGTGGGCCGATATTGCAGCCTGTTATCGCTGGTTACATGATCGCTGTGAGAAAAAATATACTAGTGCGAATATGCAAATGACTGTTCCTGTTATTATTCTTACCACACTTACGGGAACTGCGTCTGTTGGCTTGGGACAACTTGTAGGTGATGATCGTGAGAATCAGAAATATGCGCAGTTTGCGATTGGTGGTGTATCAATTCTCGCAGGAATTTTAACTACTCTCGGTAACTTCTTTCGATATGCGCAACTGGCTGAGGCAAATCGCACAGCCTCTATTTTATGGGGTAAGTTTCAGCGTCAAATTGCGGTAGAGCTTTCTCTTCATCCAAATGATCGTATTGACTCTATGGATTTTCTCAAAATATGTCGTGCGGAACTTGACCGTATGATTGAACAGGCGCCTCCGATTCCAGATCATATCATTGCATTATTTGAAAAAGAGTTTAAGAATCTACCGAAACTCCAAAGACCTGATATCTGTAATGGAATTGAACATACTGAAGCTTTCAAGGATAGAAAGTCCCGGATGAAACAGATTGCCTCTGAAATCACCATGATGTTGTATCATAAGAAGAAGCTAATGCGTGAGCAAGTGTTACCTGATTTAGATGCGCGTATCGGTCGTTTAATTGATTCTAAAATTTCAGAAATTCGTGGGGACCATTCTATTGGAACTGATAGCCCGGATGAACCTATAAAAGAACATGCGGTTAAACGTGCAACTATTTTTGATTCAAATGCACGAAGAATCTTAGTCCCGTCAGCCGCAACAAAGAAAAAGGATACACCGCTTTTAACAAAAGTTCTTATAGATTCTACAGACGAAAAGAAAACATGAAGCATTAATAGAAAAATAAAATGGACTTTGATTTTCCGATCCCCCATAGTTTTACACTTTTCGAGCAAGAAGCAATCATCAATGCCGACCAGGCTGCGAAGGTTATAGAACTTATAGGAGATGATTGCTGGGCTTTATGGGTTGAAAATGCATCTTGTGATCGCCATGTGTATGTAAATAGTTATACGACTCGTTATGCGAGAGGAAACTGTAATAACATGGAAAATACACAATATATCAAGAATCTCAACTATGAGATGGAACAGTTTGCCCGTGATTTGATTTTTGCGGAGAGGAAGAAGTTTGTTGGATTTCTACGCCCTGGCTATACGGTTCACATGGTGTTCGGATTCAATACATTTGAACACGTTGTTCTAACAAAAAAGGAGGATAACTCATTTATTCTTAATCGGTATATGACCGGATCTCTGCGTCCTACGAAACTCTTTGAGTAAATATTGCCTAAAAATTTGAACTTTTCAGTTACCTATTTTGTTATGTATACCCAGTTTACAAAACAAAATGGACAAGACTACTGCTATTCTTGATGCTCTCGATACGATGCGCCGTGCTGATCTGGCAAAGGGTGATAAGTTCCCTGCTATTGCCTATGCAAAGGCGATCAAGGGCCTCCGAGCTCTCGGAAAGCCGATTGTTACTCTCACCGATGTGGAGGGTGTTCCAGGCATTGGTGCAAAGATCAAGTTAAAGATTCAAGAAATCATTGAAACCGGATCTCTCGCCGCGGCGGAAGAGGTAAAACGGGATACGACGATTTCGATCTACGATGCACTACTTAAGATTCATGGTGTAGGTCCGGTCGCCGCGAAGAAGCTTGTTGCGGAGGGAATCACATCGATTGATGGACTTCGCGCGCGACCTGAACTTCTTAACGAGGTTCAACTCATGGGCCTCAAGTATTACGAGGACATCCTTCTACGGATTCCGCGCGATGAGATGCGCGAGCATGAGACACTTCTACGCTCAAGTCTGCCACGTGCATGCGCGGGCGTAATCGTAGGGAGTTATCGCCGTAAGGCGGAGTCATCGGGCGATATTGATATGCTCATCTCATTTCAGGACCGAGAGATGTGCGCAGCTGATCAGCGAAAGGCCTTTCATGAGTTTGTTACGCGTCTTTCGAGCAGTGGATATATTCGTGATATTCTCGCACTCGGTGATAAGAAGTGTATGGCAGTTGTCTGCCTTGGCGCAGGTCGCAAGGCGCGACGTCTGGATCTTCTTCTGACTCCGCATGATGAGTTTGCATATTCCATTCTCTACTTCACAGGTTCTGATACCTTCAATGTTGCTTTCCGTAAGCATGCGCAGACGCGTGGCTACACCTTGAATGAGCATATTCTAAAGCGAGTTGCACCAGGAGCGTCTCCTGTACCTGCGATGTCAACTGAAGAAGATATCTTCCAGTTTCTCGGAATTCAGTATATTTCTCCAGAGGAGCGTAAGGGACCAGAGTCTCTTCGGACTACGGCAGGAACTCCTGCTTAATAAAATAGAATCAATGCTTGGTCTTCTTTTCAAAATCACAATTGCTTCTTTTTTAATGGATATGTTTAATCCGTCCGCGGAGTATCCAGGAGCCGGCATTATTCTATTCCGAGGATCACCACCCAGTGAAGTTCTTCTTGTTCGAAATCTCTTTACAGGAAGTTGGAGTTTTACGAAAGGTACGCATGAGCCATTTGATAGAACGTATCGTGATAATGCCGTTAGAGAAGTATGGGAAGAGGCTGGTCTCATAGAAGGTGATGATTATACGGTGTATGATGGCCCTTGTCTTTTTAAGAAACGTCCCTATTGGTTTGGAACAGTTCATTCAAATCGACCGCCTACATTAAATACTGCTGAGCATATGGATGTCCGTTGGGTCCCTATTTATGAGGAGATTTCTACACCTAATAAAGATCTTGAAAAATGGATTGAGAAAGGCCGTCCGCTTCGGTGTAACAAAATAGTAAATTTGACTGCGGTTTAAACTTAGATAGCTAACTAAAGATAAATAGATGTCAGCCTCATCTTCTACCCCTGCTCCTACTGTTGTTGCTGTACGCGCCGAGGCTGTTGATACCACTACCACTACCGATGCGGTACCAGATCTTACGAGTCTTCCTAATCTGATTAAGACGTGGAAGACACTGTCAGATGAAACGAAGGACTTGAAGGAACAGCTACGTGAGAAGAATAAGCGGCTGAAGGCGCTGGAGGAAATGATTCTTCAGTCGATGAAGCGGAATAATATTGGAGCACTTGATCTTCGCGCGACGGGTGGCCGTATTCTATATCGCAGGAAGACGTCAAAGGAGTCACTTGGTGGTAAGAATCTTCAGAAGCTGCTTGGTGAGCATCTGAAGTCTGAGCAGCGTGCGGCAGATGTCATGAAGTTTCTTGAGGAGAAGCGCGGTTCAAAGGTAAAAGAAAGTCTACTGTATGAGCACGGCGATGCATAGTCTATCTAGTTTTGAATAGTTATGGACTGGTCCTGAAATTTGATTCATAGTTGAGCCCATTCCAAATCAGCAGAAATGAGTACCTCTACAATGGTTTTCTCTCCTACAATCCTTTCTACAGATCGCGTTTTCTATGGCTTCCTTCTTGTAGCCGCTGTTCTAAATATTCTTCTACTTCCCTTTCCTCCTTCTGTGATTCTACCTTCGATTGTACTGTTTGCAGTTCGAATCATGGAACTAAATGATCTAAAGGCTCTTCAGTCTATCTCTAAAGTGAAGGCTCGTACAGTTGAACTAGAGCCACGAATCATTATGACTCGTTCGCAGACGGCCGCGATGAAGCGTGCTAAAAATTTGAATGAGGAAATCCGGCCTAAGGATTCATGAGGAAGGAAGTATGAAGAGGTGGTACGCCAAGGATTCTCACAGCAACTCTGATTGATATTCATTCAGAATCCTGTACTGCGCGCCGCCCATTCAAAGAGTTTTATAAATCTATAGAACTCTGACTATTCCATCCTCCATCTCAAGTATCCACACAGCAACTCACTGTTTATACTTCAAGGATACTGCAATAACACACAAGAAACACTCCAAATGACACGCTAGCACACTCGTTTAATGTGGCCACATTAAACAAACTTGTATACTAACTCTTTATAGTGTTCTCACAGCAACACTTATTATACAACTAAGAACACAGAGTATAGAGTTAGTATATAAGTATATCAAAGACTTCACACAGCAACAATCTATCAAATGTTTTGATAAACTATTAAGAAGTCTGTTTGGCGCTATAGTCTAGTGGTTAGGACAGGAGGCTTTGAACACGCAACGTTCTACTTTGTTTGTCAGATACCTCTTAACGCAGGTTCGATCCCTGCTAGCGCCTTCAGTTTGGTAGAGTTCTCTAAACTATCGTAACTAGGATGTCCGAGTGCTCAGGCACATGGACATCTCTCACTAGGATGTCCGAGTGCTCAGGCACATGGACATCCCTCACTAGGATGTCCGAGTTGGTTAAGGAGGCAGGCTTAAGATCTGCTGTTGAAAAACGCATGGGTTCGAATCCCATTCCTAGTATTAAGTTTGGTGCTTCTTTCCAAAAAGCACCTGGTGATCCACGATCCGTTTGTTGTTTTCGTCAAACAGCATATCCCATATAGTCTAGCGGTTAGGATAGGGCTCTTTCACAGCCTCGACCCGGGTTCGACTCCCGGTATGGGAACCAACGCTCATAATTCAGTGGTAGAATGCTACACTTCCAATGTAGATACGCGTGTTCGATTCCCGCTGGGCGTAAACAGTTTGGTTCTTCTGTCCCCAAGGGCCGGCCCCAATCGGCACTTGAAAAAGAATCTGGTGGAGGACAAGGTATTTCCTCTTATTTACCGGTTTAGCTCAGTTGGTAGTAGCGTGGGCCTTTTAGAAGAGGATGACAGCCCAATGTCGCGGGTTCGAGCCCCGCAATCGGTATCTTACATATTTTTTATGAATTCAATGTTTGAATTCATAAAAATTTGAAAAAACATTTTTTGTTATAGTATATACTACCACAAAAATGGACCAGCGTATTCACATCTCCGCTGTTCATACAGCAATAAAGCTATCTGTTCCCTATGATCTCAACCCAGTTGTTCATGCCTTCTATACATTTTATGGGACTCTTCCAGTCACCGGTGAAAATATTTGGGGCGCAGACTATACAAGCCAAGAGCGTTACATGACGCTCGAGCAAGTCTTCAAGTGCCTCTCCTCCTTCACAAAGGATCTACAGGATCGTACAGCAATCCTAGATCGTATGATCGGATACGTATCCACTTACAGTAAGATTCCATATGAAGAGGTCGAGGCGGCCTCGAAGATTTATTTCTCGCAGTAACCAGTGCGAAAATTTGAACTTTCACATACTTATTTTTAATTTTCACGACTACAATGGCAACTCCTCATTACCTTTCTCTTCGTACAAAGTGGCAGGATATCGCAAACTCTTCTGGAGGAAAGTTTGAGAAGCTTATTCTCGGACTTTTCGAGACCTATTTTGCCGAGCATCTTCCTCATTACAAAATCAAGAGTCATCCTACCGAGTTTGATCAACTCATGTTAGAGACAGATCGTGCTGATTATCCAGAACGTTATCAGCCGAAGGCATTCTATGAAAATGGCGATATTTACTACAATACCGATGTCAAGCGCTTTCATATTCTTGAAAAGAGCAAATGGAAGGACGTGAAGATGGGTATTGTTCCTGATCACATGATTACAAATACACTCACGGGCCGTTCATTTCTCATCGAGGCAAAACATCAGAATGATGCTGGAAATGCGCACGAGCGATGCGCAAAGTACGCGACTCCGTCGATGATTCAGATCCTAAAAAATAAGCTAGGCG
>Ga0209829_10001590_pt1 | contig 18206 bp, 17 predicted proteins | sample C_140205_EF_Meta_FD_187311 | JGI IMG/M metagenome (GOLD analysis project Ga0209829, IMG submission 187311) | Freshwater microbial communities from Lake Croche, Canada to study carbon cycling - C_140205_EF_MetaG (SPAdes) (version 2) | ecosystem: Environmental > Aquatic > Freshwater > Lake...
ATAGCCATCCATCCTCAAAAAACGTCGCTCAAAGTTCAAATGTGTGGCATCTATTTTGGATCGCAAATCACTCACCTTGAAGAATCAACAAAAACCAATAACCCTCTTAATCGGACTCTAGTGACCAATCACAGGAAGAAATGGTACTATAGCGGCGAAGGAGTTCTGGTGGGTGCCGCGGAGGAAGAGTGATTGCTACCTTCAGGTAACCAGAGCGATAACGACAAATGCTCCATGCCAAAAAAACCAGCTGTAAGGTGTTATTTCTGATGGTGATTGGTATGAGTTCCATATTTATACCTTGGTGTCTTTTTCATCCTCATTTCCTTAATTCCCTTTCACAATACCCTCATGGACCAGCAGCTCCAGATCCTCATCAACCGGGAATGGACCGCGCCTTGGAGCGACCGTCTGTTTTCCTTCATTGCCGATTACGGTGCATGGGCTCCGTGGCTTCTCCTTCTGTTGGTCCTGGCCTTGGTCTTCGGCAACTTCCGTTTACGTGCCGCAATTCTGGCTGCGGGTCTTGCTGTGGGACTAAGCGATGGAATAGGAGTGAATCTCCTGAAACACGCGGTTGGTCGTCCCCGACCGAGTCAGGTGGAGCCTGGTGTGCGCGTGGTCAAGTTGGGGAGTACTCCCGCTAAATTACCAAGGATCTGCGCTCTGCTCTCGGAGCCCGTTGTGAGCTTCCCTCAAGGAAATATGATTCCGGAAATCCCGGGCATGCTGATAGAGGAGAGCTCCGTGGAGGGACGCTCCTTTCCCTCCGGTCATGCGGCCAACAACATGGCGGTGGCAACTGTCCTGATCCTCTTCTTCGGATGGCGTGGGGCCATTTATCTCCCTATCGCTCTGCTCATCGCCTACTCGCGCATCTACACAGGCTCCCATTGGCCACTGGATATTCTGGCCGGGATGATTCTGGGTATCGTCGGAGGTTGGTTGGCTGCGAAGAGTCTCGATTTGCTCTGGAGGAGATTCGCTAGGAAGATTGCACCCCGTTTTGCTAAGGGCCATCCCACGCTGATTCCTTGGAAGTCATGAAGGGAAAAAATAGCAAGTTGATGAAGGCGACTGTTACCCAGACCATGATGCTCTGGGCGGCGGTCCTTGCGCTGACTGTGCTGCGTCTCACGGTCGCCACAAGCGGCTCCTTCGCGGAGAGCGAGGCCTTTCTCTCAGTCTGCGCAACCCATCCGGCCGGCGGCTATATCGAGGGGCCGGCCGGTGTCCCTTTGCTTCTGACCTTGTGCAAGCTGCTCGGCTGTTCCGGACTCTTCTTTCTGAGATATATCGGGCCTCTCGTTGTCTTGATTCTCTCCTGGTGCATCTGGTGGATAGGCAGGCGGATTGCGCCCCATCGCCCGGCAGTCGCCCTCTGGTCGGTATTGGGTCTCAATCTCCTGCCTTCCGTGAATCTGGCCTCTCTGGTCATGGATGGAGCAGCGGTGACGGCGACGATGATCCTGCTCGCGATTGTCGCCGGATGGAGTGCTGCGGCTCAAACTTCCAAACACTCCAAGGGACTGGCTCCATGGGCTCTCTTCGGCGTTGCCCTCGCTGCGGGCACCCAGTTCTGGCAGATGATTGGCCTGCTGCTTCCAATTGCGATCGTTTTTTTATCCCTGAATCTCGGAGCAAAAGCTCTTCCATGGCGTGGCATTATCCTATCTTTGTTTCTGCTGATCCTGGGATGGATTCCCTCACTAGCATGGAATGCCCGCCATGACTGGATCCAGTTTAGCAGTGTGGCCCATGGATTTGATTTTGTTCAGATTGGAACATGGACGCTCTCGCTGGGTTTGATCGTGACCGCCAGTGCCGTGGTCACACCTTTGCTCGTTAGATTGGCCTATGTCGGGAGGATCTGGAGAGTCGCAGTGATTCTGCTAGCCTGTGTCGCTTCACTGGTAAGCGCCGTAATTCTGCTCACCCCGCAATATCTCCCTCTAGGTTTTCCTCTGGGATTGCCCTCACCGATTGGCGTTTCGGGCCTGAGTGAACTTTCGGTTGAGGTTTGCTCCCTGCGAAGGGAGCGTTCCGACACGAAGGGAGAATCCCCCTTCCTGATTGCCTCCACTCCGGGATTGGCTGCGCTACTCGGAAGCAGGATTTCTGTGGAATACCCGGAGCGCCCTGGTTCCCCCTCGGTTTTCGTTGCCGAGTCGCCGAGTCTCAATAGCTCCTACGCCCTCTGGCCTTCGTATCCCGATGCCGTCGTGGCGGGTGTGAAGGATAATCTCTACACTGAGGAGAAATTGGTCAGTCCCTTCCTGGGTCGTAATGCCTTCTACATCACCACGGAATCAAAAGAGGAACTGCCCCAGACGATCACCGGTGCCTTCAATGCTGTGGCTCTGCTTAAAGAAGTACCCATCTCGATGAATGGGAAGCAGCAGATGATCCGAATCTACCAGTGTGAGGGGTACAAGACCTTGTCCTTGTAACTTGACTGCCTCTTAGCGCTTACGAATCGTGATGCGCTTGATCTTGTCCTCAATCTTCTGACTCTCGGTCATCAGCTCCGCGTCCTCGCGGTAGGCATTGTGGACAAGACGGCGGTCATAGGAGTTCAGGGGCTCGGTTTCGACAGGGCGTCCGTGGACCTTCACCGCATCAGCGAGCTGCTGGATCCGCTGGAGGAATGCGGCATCACGCATAGATCGATGATGCTCGACATCCACGACGACGCGGGGCGCCTCGTTGTTCTGGGAAAGGAGGATCCGGTTCACTAGGAACTGGAGGCTCTCGAGGGTCTCATCTCGGCGTCCGATGAGGCGCTGTGGATCGTTGGTCCGGATCTGGAGGATCAGGTGCCCCTCCCGAAGCTCTTCCTCGATTTCCACGAAGAATCCGAGCTGACCGAGGATGGTCTCCAGTACTACTTTGGGTGTCTGGTTCATCGCTCTGTAGAGAAAGAGGAGTGGTGGAGGTTTAGCGTTTCTTACTGGTGAAGTTGGAACCGCCTGAACCACCTGATCCCCCTTTTTTGGGTTTGGTGGAAACCACCTTTTCCAGGGTTGGGAGCGGCTGATTCTTGGTCCAGTACAACTGGGCTATGGAGAAAATATTCTGAGTTGTCCAGTAGAGAGCGAGTCCTGAGGCGTAATTGTAACAAAAGGTCAGGAAGATAATCGGCATGAAATACATCATCCGCTGCTGGGCGGCGTCTCCGCTCTTGGGGGAGATGGCCATCTGCCAGACCATGGTGCCGGCCATAATGATCGGGAGGAGATTGATCGGGAACCCCATGATGTGGGTGAGGGTGTCGGGCTGGGAGAGATCGTGGATCCAGAGGAAGTGGCTGTTGCGAAGCTCGATGGCGCTACCGAGCATTGAGTAGAAGCCGAAGAAGATCGGGATCTGGACGAGCATCGGGAGACAGCCGCCGAATGGATTCACCCCGTACTGCTTGTAGAGCTTCATCAGCTCCTCGTTCATCTTGGTCGGATCGTCCTTATACTTCTCGCGAAGTTCAGTCATCTTCGGCGAGAGGAGCTGCATCCGCTTCATCGAGGAGGTGGCCTTGTTCTGTAGGGGCCAGAGGGCCGATTTGATCAAGATCGTCAGGATGATGATCGCCGCGGCGAAGCTGTGGGTGAACTTGTCGATCGAGTTCATGGACCAGAGCAGGAACTCGGAGACCAGGTGGAAGATCCCGAAATTCATGACCTTCTGCTGCTCGCCGCCAATCTTGCTCAGGCCGTAAAAATCTTTAGGTCCCGCATAGATGGAGTAATGACGGGTGACCGTCTCGCCCGGGGCGAGAGCGATGGGGCCGGTTCCCAGACCGCCGGTGATGCCATAGATTGGCTGTCCGTTTGGGGTCTCAGTGGCATTCTGGGCCTGGAAGCGCCTTGCCCAGACACCACTGCCAGCCTGATCCTTTGCTGCGGAGACGATCGTGCAGAAGTACTGGCTGGTCACGGCCGCCCATTGGATGCCGGCCTCCGGCTGAGTGTAGAGAGCGCGGGCCGGACGGGTCTCGATGTTGACCAGCGGGATCTTGCCTGACTCAAACCAATTGACATCGATGGAAGTCATCTTCCCGTCACGCAGCCAGTCAAAGCAGGTGTAGGTCGGAAGATCCTTGATATGGATCGGGGCCTCGCCTCCAGCCGCCACGAAGTAACCGGGTAGCGTGATCGGGATTGTCCCGCTGTTCTTGAACGAGAGATCCAGTCCGATCTGGTACTCCTCCGGAGCGCCAACGGTCTGCGGCAGCGTGAAGGACTTCGTGACGGAGAGTCCGCCGGGCGCGGCCAGGGTGAATCGGGTGATCGCTTGCTTCTTGTCGGTCTCCATCGAAAAGCCGCCGATCGGAGTGCCGTTCGAGTCGCAGAGGGCGCCGATCGGAAGCCCGGAGTCCTTGTTCAGGAAGAGGCTTTGTTCGTTTGCTCCAAGATGCAGGAAGAGGGTGACGGCCTCGATGCCTCCCGTGTTAGCGGCGAAGAGATACTCTGCGCGGCTTGTATCCAGGGTCTCGCGCTTAGCCGAGAACTCGGGGATCTGAGGTGTCGCTCCGGCAACGGCAGGAAGCAGTGCCGCTGTGGGAGTGATCGCTTGTGGTGTGGGCTGGGCTACGGGTTGCGAAGCCTTGGCAGCTTCGGTCTTGAGCTTCGCCTCCCTCTGGAGTGCCGCCTGCTGTGCGATGTAGGGGGCGTAGGTCTTGGAGTAATAAAACTGCCAGCCGACAAGTCCGGCGACGGAGAGGGCGATGGCGATCCAGGTAGTGCGGTCAAACATAAAGGAAGAGTGAAGAGATGAAACTTGAAACCTGAAACTTGAGTTTGAGAATCAGAGATTGGTGAGAGGTTTGCTGAATTGTTGAGGGACGGGATCGAAGCCGCCTTCTTCCCAGGGGTGACATTTGGCGAGGCGTCGCAGGGCGAGCAGTGAACCCTGCAGGGATCCGCGGGTCTTCAGGGCCTCGAGAGCATAGGCCGAGCAGCTCGGGTGAAAACGGCATCCGCATCCGCTTCCGCCGCAGAGTGTACGAAGCAACGGGGAGATCAGCCACCGGTAGAGGTGAATTGGAATGCAAAGAATAAAAGACATCGGGTCAGACGCCCTGGTCGGGCAATGAGTCGCTGAAAATAGAGAGACGCTTTCCAAGACGCAACCATTCCGAGCGAAGAGATTCCATCGTGGCGTTTGCCGCAGATGGTTTGACCGTGACGACAATCCAGAGACCGGTTCGTAGACCGGGGAGTTCCTGGCGGTAAACTTCCCGCAAGCGACGCTTCAGCTTGTTGCGTGTGACAGCCGGGCCGACACGACGGGAGACGACAACGGCTCCTTGGGTTTCCGTGACCTGATCGCTCATCACTCCCATTCGGAGAAATGTTCCGTGAAAGGAAAGGCCCGCCGAGCGAACCTTTAGATGCTGATAGCCTGATCGCAACCGCGACGAACTCGGCAGGCCAAGCTTCACCGGCTTGGTCTGCTTACCCAGACTCTTAGGCCTCGGTGTGACGTGCGAAGTGGAGCTCAACTCCCTTCGGCAGGAGACGCTTGCGTCCATGCTGACGACGGCGGCTCAGGATAGCGCGACCATTCTTGGTCTTCATGCGTGCACGAAAGCCGAACTGCTGTTTGCGTGTGCGTTTGGAAGGTTGGTAGGTGCGCTTCATGTCTTAAAAGTCTTGGATTTCTTATAGAGAATCGGGTAGGAGAGAATGGAGGTTTCGGCTCGGGGTGTCAATGGATGTTTTTGATTCCTACATTTTTCTTGGAATTCGTATTGCCTGGCAGCGGGATTCATCCTACCTTCTCACCTCCATCCCGGAAAGCCTTGTGGTTTTCTGGATGAGACACTTGGGGTCATAGCTCAGTTGGTAGAGCGCCTCCATGGCATGGAGGAGGTCTGGGGTTCGACTCCCCATGGCTCCACCAAGTGTTCCTTTTGTTTAGATGAAAAAACGGTGTGGGATTTTTTCCCGCAGATGAGCGGAGGATCGCTTCGCACCCTCTCATTTTACACTATAGACCTTTCATCAACTCTTCCCATGTGACGTTGAAAGCAGCGCGTAGCCTTGCAGCCACTTCAATGGTCGGGGTGTAACTACTTGCTTCAAGCAGTTGAACATATCGGCGGCTGATGTCTGCCTTCTCTGCCAACTCCTCTTGAGTCAGTTCTGCCTGATTCCGTAGTCGGTAGACATTTTGACCAAAAGTTTTCGTATTCGGTTTTGGAATCAAGAAATGGATCTTATGGAGAAAACGCCATAAACCAGATCGAGACCGAACTATGATCCTAATGGAACAGACCACGCCGTCAGCGTTGGCAGGGAAAACTGAGAATCCAAAACTGGCTTAGAATCACCCTCCTTGTAGCGGACGGTCATCCAGCGTTGTTGTCCATCTCTATGGAGAATGAGAACCTTGCCATAAGCTTGGTGAAGAGCGTCTGATTTGGGGGCTTCGGCAGAAGTTTCAAATGCATACTTGGGATCTGCAAGGAGGGCGTGGTCGGGAGTTTCTCTGCCCTGCACGCCGATGATAAAATCAGGATAGAAGCCCGCCCCAGAAGGCAACATCACACAGACGGAATACGGTTTGCGGGGTGGGTTGCGATGCCACCAGAGGACAACCTCATTAGTGTCGCTATCAAGGAGTTCGGCAAAAGGTCTTTCCCAACCGTTCAGGTCAGGGGGCAAAACTCTATAGATATTGAAACGAGAACGAGGCAGAAAATCATCGCTTGGGATTTCCTTGGGGAGATCCTCCGCTTGGTGAAGTTCGGCACAGGAATGGAGGGCACGTTTACGGGCTTCATCCAGTAGTTCGGGACGAGTGGCTAGAACCAGATTGAGAAGCCCTTCCACTTTCTCGGGGATTTCAGCATCCTGCATTTTTTCCTCTTTAAGAATGCCTTGCATTCGCAGAAGGAGAGCCTTTTTGAGCTTCCTTGGATCAAACATATCCGACTTCATCAAGGCACGCCTTGCCCCGAGAGCGGTTTGTTCTGGGTCAAGCTTGGCAACGACTTGTTCAAACTGAAATTGCAGTTGCTCGGCAAAGACATCCAGGGTTCTTCGCGTAATCGTGGCACTCCCCTTCATCGCGTCAAAGAGTGTGCGGAGTGAGAGGGTGAAGGCGTTCGCACACTCCTCCTCGGTAATTTTTGGATCGCCAGGAGTCTCGGCAAGAAAACGCTTTGGGGCGGTTTCTTTGAGTTGGTAGCGGTGTGAGCCTATTTGAGGGGTTTTCCTGTCTGGCGAGGTTTCTTGGACTCTTGCCGACTCCTCTAAGTCGGTAAATCCAAAGGCATTTTCCAACTGTCCCACCAAACGAAACTCATTGAGGTCAGTTGCACCCCATTCTTTGGCGACTCGCTCCTTTTCTTCGGTGCAATCGCTGTCATCAAAAATCGGGGCGGGTGTCTGGAACATACTTGGCTGTCCATCTTCACCGATAACCTGAACCATTGTGGTGTCGCCAATCCGCACGAGGGCGGTGGTCGGCGTGATTTTGGCATATTCCGTCTGGACTGCATTGATTCGTTGACCCGCGATATTGATGCCTGTTTGCACCTCGCTGTCTGTGAGGAAGACAAATCCATAACGGAGAAGTTCGGGGAGCTTTTCTTGTTGGGCGAGAAGTTGCAGACGGCGATCCACACGCAGGATACGCCCGACCAACTGAACGCCGAAATCTGGGTCACGGCTGGCTCTCATAGAAACCAGCGTAAAGGCACGGGGAGCGCCAAAGCCGAGAGCCACCGCCATTTTGAAAATCAGGACTTCCTTACTCTCATCATTGGCGAGGGCAAGGATGTTGTCGTCGGGTTCATCAGCCGTATGGATGGCGATTTGTTCCTCGGTGAAACCAAGGGAAAGAAGATGTTCCTTGGCTCGCTCCACACTCCTAGCTGTGGAGTCCACCTGCACCAGCATTAGCGGGACAACCGAATGTCCCGTTTTGGCAAGTGTCGCCTTGATTTTACGATGCAAGGCAGAGGCATCGCGGAGGGCGGTTTTTTCAAGATTAACGAAAGCTCCATCTCCTCCCTCCACCAAATAGGAGGCACATTTTACACCAGGCTTGATGAGTCCCGAGCGGACGGCATCCAAACGACTGACACGGATACGGTGCAAATCCTCCACATTAAGACGCTGGCAGAGTTCCTCTATGTCCCTGTCATCGGGGGTTGCCGTGATGAGGACGGTATAATCAGGGTCTAGGATTTCGTGGTAAAACTTCGCGGCGAGGTTGGTTCCGCCGAAGGTGTGATGAGCCTCGTCCACGACGACACCGATACGGAAACCCATTTCTTTGAGTTCCGTAATTAGGCTGTCAACGCTCGGGTTGATCTCACCTGACTTGCGGATGTTTCGGGCATCGGTAACGCGAGTGGCGACACTTTGCCAAGTGGTCACGAAGACATCACTGCCACGGCTTTGGGAGGCAGTGCGGTCATCTTGTAATTCACGGAGGCGAAGTCCTGTGAATTGTTCCCGAAAGGTGTTGCAAGTTTGACCAACCACCCCTTTGAAAGGGGCAAACCAGAACCAGACGACATTCTCAATGGCGGAGAACCGCTCCACGATATTGCCAGCAATCAGGGTTTTTCCTGCACCTGTCGGAGCTTCTACGAGAAGGTAGCCGTTATGGTTGACCGTGTGGGCGCGGCTTACGAGATCGACCTGCTGGTCGATTTGTTGGTCACTCTTCTGGTCAGCTTTTACGGAATCAAGAAGGGTCTTGGCGTGGGTGAAAAGTGATACACCGCTTTCTATGGCTTCCTCCTGAAACCCTTTCAGTGCCTTGATATGGGATGCCATTTTGTGTCGTTAGCTTTTGAGTCCGAAGCGACGGAGGAGGCTTTCAGGGATTGCCTCGTGCTGAACATGGGAGGAGCGGAGATGCTGGCGGAGAAGACCAGGTTGCCAAGAATAGACAATGACCGAGGAGTAACGGTTTACTGTTTCCCGCAACCCGGGGATGAGTTCCTTTTCAAAACTCGGGACATAGATCAAAGCCCCTTCTTCATCCTCGGCGATAAGGAAAGGCTGTTCGGTGTATGGCGTGAGGGTCGGGCGGTGGATGAGCTGTAATGCTGTCCAGACCTGCTCGTGTTCTATGTCTAGGATTGCGGAGGGTGGGATTGTGCGGGTGCGAAGATAGGCGAAGTCGCCTCCAAGCCCTTCAACCGCTTCGCCCTTGGCGTTCTTGTATCCCATGATAACACGACGCACACGCTCGGAGCAGACATCTCGGCAAAGGTTCTTGTCGGGGTTTTCCGCGGTGGCTTCCGTGCTGGAAACAAGGATGAACCGCCGATTGCCACCGTCTGCCTTGTTCAGCTTGGCAACGGCGTGGGCAGTCGTTCCGCTTCCTGCGAAGAAGTCCAGAATGAGGTCATCGGGCTTCGTGGCGATTTGGAGGATGCGTTCTATGAGACGGGTTGGCTTTGGGGTTGAGAAAGCTTGAGCACCAAGAATTTCTCTTATCTCTTCGGCGGCCTCGTGATTATGACCATATTCTTCGGCAGACCACCAAGTGCTGGGAGGTCTCGTGGCTTCGCTATCTGCAAATTGCTTTACATATATTTGCCATCCCGAAGTCTGCCTAACCCACTCAATCTCCCCGTTTCCAACAAGTTCCTCAAAATAGCTTTGTTGCCCTCGCCACCTTCCATCTGTGCCATCTGGGCGAATAGGAAATATTGTTTCTCCATCAGGTGCTGTGAGAGGGTAGAATAAGTTGGGACGATCTACTCTTCTGGCTCCACTGCCTTCCTTACGCCATTGACGTCGCCGATACCCTCTTCCTGTTTCAGGGTCTACATTTGTAAATTGTGTCGCATCTTGATTGAAACGAAGGCGATTTAAGCCCGCTGAGCTTGATCTACCAAATGCAATAATATGATCGTTGTCCCAGCTCACAATCTTTGCATCCATTCGGGGGCTGTACGCTTTTTGCCACTCAAACTGTGCGATAAAATTGTTCTGATTAAACACCTGATCCATCAATAGCCGTAGCGGAGCCACCTCATTGTCATCAATGGAAACGAAGATGACACCATCCTCTCGGAGTAAATCTTTGGCGAGCGTGAGCCTCTGATACATAAACTCGCACCAAGTGGAGTGTCGCCAGAGGTCTTCCTTTTCAACGAAATGATCGTTGTAAACGAAATCCTTGTTGCCCGTATTGTAAGGAGGGTCAATGTAGATGCACTTGACCCGACCCTTAAAAGTCATATTCAGATAACGGAGAGCGTCAAAGTTATCCCCTTCAATAATGAGATTTTTCCAAGGGGCATCTCCGCAGGAAAGGGAGGAGTTAAGGTCAAGGGCTACGAAGTCGCCATTGAGAGCCTTGTCCCGCTCAATCTCGTTCGCCTCCCAGACAAGACCGAACTTCGTGGCGTCCCTCCGATCACGAGCTAGGAGCAGGGAGATCAGCTCTTGATGGGAAAGGTGATCGTAATTTCTGCTCATTCTGGGTAACAAAAGAAAAAACATATCGGGGTTTTCCTGCTTTCAAAAGCCCCGTTTTCTAGGAGCTTTAACACTATGTTTTCCGAGAAAGGACAAGAATTGCTGAAAGCGAGTCTTCCAGACGATGCTCGTGTGAAGGAGCTACTCGCCCAAGGTGCGGACTATCACGAGATAGATCCCGATGAGAAGGAGACCGTCTATACGGCGATAGTTCGGGAGTTGGGGTATGTGGCGACAGACCTACTACAAGAAGGTGTGAAAGCAACAATTCCAGAGGCAACTGGGTCAAATGCCTTTATTCACGCCATATGGATGCTGAATTTTGGACTTCTTGATACTCTTCTAAAATGCGGAGCCAACCCAAACCAGCTATATGGTGAGGAGGGTGATTTTGAAACTGCTTTGGATATTGTAGCGAACGAGTATCACTGCGACCCATCCCCCGAAGCTCATTCAGTTCTTGAAGCAATGGAATCTGTAATCAAAAAACACGGTGGGAAGTATGCTCACGAGTTGAAGAATTAAGTCGAAGATACTACACCCTGATTACCTCTTTTCAAGAGAGAGGGACGGATTTAAAATCGCAAAAATATTCGTGGTTTATCTCCCTGATGTAAATCTGGCCTGTCATGGGTGGATATGATTTAGAATACAATTTCTCAAGTGTTTCCATGGAGCATTCATCTAAGAAAACCGACCTGAATTATTTCTCGAGCTGGCTTTGCAGTTCCCTCCTGCTTCTGGGAATCATCGGTCTGACGGGTTGCGCCAGCGACGCTACGGTCAAGGAGAAGCCGCCTCAGTATCACCCGCTGAGTTCTATGACTGCAACCGCAGTCACAGGGCAAAAGATCATCCATGCGATGCGCCTTGCGCGTGTCAGCCCCCTCGGTGCCCTGGGCGAGAATATCCAGGCCTCCCAGGAGGCGTTAACGCTGCTGAAGCAGAACCCAAGTGATGCCTCGGCGCTGCATGACTACAACTTCGCCGTTTCACGGATCGTCGGGATCATTCGGACCAGCAAGCTGGATCCCTGGACCCATCCTCTGACCGTTCCAAGTCCCTCAGGGGGCACCTATCTTCTCGAGCATAAGCCCGACCCTAGGCCGATGTGGAATCCGGCTCTCTATACCTTCACTCCGGCAGATGAGTTCATGATCGGGGGCAAGTATGTCGAGCAGCATGTCTCCCGTCCCGGAATCGGTGCTCCCGTGGTGGCCGTCGGCAAGGGCGATAACAAGGAGTGGCGCACCAACTACTTTACCAAGAAGGTCTATTACGGTGTGACGGCTGTGGCCCGCTTCCAGGGAAACTGCTGCATCATCGCCTTCGAGGATCCTCTGGCTCAGGAGCGGACTTCCTTAAACGGACGAACGATGGATCTGGCGGCGGATTTCACCGTTCCACTTGCGGTGATGCTCACCAGCACGACTCACAGGGTGCCCAAGCTGGAACGAATGATTAACCCCGAGAAATACGCAGAGACCGCGCAACTCGCCCGACTGGAACCCTATAATTCCAACAAGGCGGTGGTCCTTGTCATCCACGGTCTGATGGACTCCCCCTCTACTTGGGCGCCAATGATCATCAATCTGCGGAGTGATCCAGAGATCCGGAAGCATTATCAATTCTGGTTCTATAGCTACCCCTCGGGATATCCCTATCCCTACTCTGCTTCCATCTTGGGCGAAAATCTCGATGGGGCCGAAAAGCGTTTTCCGTTGACCAAGCCGATGGTCGTGATCGGTCACAGCATGGGGGGATGCATCAGCAGACTCCTGATCACCGACACGGGGGAGACTCTCTGGAAGCGTCTCTTCAACCACACGCCGGCTGAGACCCATCTCCCAGCCTCCTCCAAGAAACTCTACACCGACGCCTTGATCTTCAAGCATCGCCCGGAGATCGGCAGAGTGATCTTCATCTCCTCGCCTCTGAAGGGCAGCGAGATGGCCTCTCTTTCCATCGGCAGGATCGGATCGATGCTCATCAGGACTCCGAGGATTCTGCTTCTGGCGGGCAATGACGCCTTCAAGATCGCCACCTTCCATGCCAATGACCTGAAGCTCAAGCGTGCACCCAACAGCATCGACACGCTCTCGCCGAAGAATCGTTTCGTCCGTCTGATTAATACCATCCCGATCGTGCCAGGAATCCCGTATCACACGATCATAGGCGACCGAGGGAAGGGTGATTCGCCGAACTCATCCGACGGGGTTGTCCCTTACTGGAGCTCTCATATGGACGGTGCTCAGTCCGAGTATATCGTCCCGAGCGACCACGGGGCCCACCAGAATCCGAAAGCCTTTGAAGAAGTGAAACGTATCCTCAAGCTTAATGCTACCGAGTAAGAAAACTGACCAGAAAGCAGATCGCTGAATGAGAAGCTCCTCTGCTCAACGAGTTTCAGCGGGAACTAAATCAGGGCTCTTGAGGGGTTTTTGATTGGGCGAGGGGAGGACCTCGTCGAGTTGGAAGATATCCTCCTCTTCAATCTCGTCGGTTTCCAAGGGAGCAAAGCGTTCCGCCTTGAATCCCCGCTCGATCCCCACCTTGTTGGTCGGATTCTTCAACTCGGTGAGGTAAACGGCGACCTCTCCGTGATTCGCATTGAAGTCGCAGCCCGGAACCAGATCGCGGATATGATAGGTGTTCCCCTTCTTCGGCAGCTGGTTGTAGAGGAGCTGAATCCCGAGAGGGAAGGCATCGTCGATACACACTACTGCTTGGCCTGGAAGGAACATCCTGTGATCGTTACTCAAGAACTCCGACTGGTCAATGGAAGCCCATGAGCCCCTTAATCATTCCTCTAATCTGACTCGAAAAGCTCCTGTTGTAGTTTTTCCTCCAACTCGTTGTTCTCTTCCTCAAACCGCACTCCTGTTCCCAGCAAGCGGACGGGGAGATCTTTTCTCCCAAAGGCTTCGGTGAGAAGAGTCTGGTAGATCTCGATCGAAGGCTCGTTGCAGAGGCATTCCCGGGTGGTCCGGGTGAAGTCGGCGAACTTCATCTTCACGAAGGCCTTGCGGATCCTTCTCTCCGGGGCCTTCTGATTCAACTCCTCGAGTAGTTCCGCGGAGAGTTCCGTGATGGCGGCCTGACACTGCTCCAGGGAAACAAGGTTGTCGCTGAAGGTGGTTTCATTGCTCAGGGATTTGCTGATGCGATGGGGCTGAACCTCCCGGTCATCCTCTCCCCGGCAGAGGTGATAAAGTTCCTCTCCCCATTTTCCAAACTGCAGAACCATTTCTGGCAAGGTGATCTTCTGTAGATCGGAGCAGGTCAGGATGCCGCGCTCGGCAAACCGCTCGGCGCTCTTGGGACCAATGCCCCAGATCTTGCGAACTGGGAGCGATGCCATGAATTCCTAAACCTGTTCCGGCAAGATGGCGAACTGGCCGTTAGGCTTGCGCCAGTCGCTGGCGATCTTGGCCAGCATCTTGTTCTGGGCGATGCCGGCTGATGCGGTCAGGCGCGTCTCCTCAAGGATCCGGGTACGGATTTCCTTGGCAATGTCCCAAGCATAGCGCCCCTCTTCCGATAAGGCGGTCACATCCAGATAGGCTTCGTCCAGAGAGAGAGGCTCGACCAGCGGGGTGTAGTCGCGAAAGATCTTCCGGATCTGCTGGGAGGCGGCACGGAAGAGCTCGAACCGGAGGGGCAGAAAAACCAGCTGAGGGCAGCGTTCTCGCCCCATGAATCCCGGCATGGCCGAGCGGATCCCGAACTTGCGGGCCTCGTAGTTACAGGTCGTGACCACCCCTCGGTGACTGCCTCCACCCACGGCGATGAGTTGACCGGCTAACTCAGGCCGCTCACACATCTCCACGGCGGCATAGAAGCAATCCATGTCGATGTGGATGATTTTGCGCATGATGATCTGATTGCCCCGTATTCGGTGTGAGCTCTGAGGATAACACCGAATCCTTCTTCTAGAGACAAGAAGCAGGTTTCATTGCTATATATTAAAAAACAAAGTCAATCATATAAATGTTACGAAATTGTAACAAAGTGCTTTTCGGTCTGTTTTATTGATTTTAGAGTTTGATACATGGAAACAAACCAGTGCCCATTCTGTGCCGGAAGATCGGCAAGACTTCAGCTCGTAACAGGTTACGAGCCCATACCGGAAAACTTCCCGACCTGGATGGCCTTGGTCAAGGTTATCTGTATCGGTGTCGGGATTACGGTTGCTCAGTATACATTCTTGGCACTGTTGATAGCCAAGCCCTGGCACTAAGAGACTGTCTCTAAGGCAACAATCCCAGCAAACCTCCGGGTGTTCCCTTGGGGGAGGAAAACTGAGCTTGCTGGACTGGCCTCCCGGATTGTTCTGAGGCATGATGAGTGGCATGATCATCCAGATTTACGAGATTCAGGAGCCGAAGGAAGCGGTGCTGATGGCCGAGTGCGGAGTGGACCATATTGGAGGGGTTGTTCTTTCCCCCGATAAGTGGATGATCCCTGCCCTGAAAGAGTCCGTGAATGTGATCCGCGAGGCTGGCCGCAAGAGCAGTATCATTCCCCTCTTTGCCGATCCCGAGGCCGTCTATCGAGTGATCGACTGGTATCAGCCCACTATCGTTCATTTCTGCGATAGCCTGAACCATGAAGCGGCGGTGGATGAGTCGGCTGTCTCCGCCGCGATCCTCTTGCAGCAAGGAGTGAAGGAGCGATTTCCCCATGTGGAGATCATGCGGACGATCCCGATTGCCGAGCCCAGATTCGGATCGCATGTGCCGACTCTTGAGCTTGGACGCCTATTGGAAGGATCCAGCGACTGGTTTCTGACCGATACACTGCTAGTGAGTGGTTCAGACCAACCGGTGACTGGTCATGTCGGTATCACCGGCAAGCTCTGCGATTGGGATATGGCTCGGGATCTGGTGAATCAAAGTCACATTCCGGTGATTCTCGCTGGGGGCCTCTCTCCCGAGAATGTTACGGAGGGACTAAGGTTCACACAACCTGCCGGTGCCGACACCTGCACGGCCACCAACCTGCTCGACGAGTCTGGGAAGCCGATCCGATTCCGTAAGGATCCGGAGAAGGTGAGGCGATTTGTCGAATCCTGCCGGGCGCTCTAGCACTGCTTGCCCGGCTTGACCTCTCTATTTCCCCCCGCGGCGGCGGTTGGGACGTGGATTGGATTGGGGATTAGGACGGGGACGCTTGGTTTGTGACGCAGTGGATTCTTTCTCGGGCATGGCCTTATTCGCAGAACCAGCCGGTTCCTCAGACTGCTCGTGTCGGGGTTCGGTTTCCGAGTCTCCCCGATCTTCTCGATAAGAAGGGGCAGAGGACGGAGCGGTTCCATCATGCTCTTCGAAATCGCCCTGATGACGATCCTCCGTACGATCTGTCTGATCGTGATCCTGGTGAGGCTGATTGGGCTGACGGTTCTCCTGCTGGCGTCCCCGCTGCTGGCGGTCGTCGCGTCGGCCACCCCCGCCACCACCACCCTGTTGCTGATTCTGCTGGCGCTGTCCCTGCTGTTGGGGCTGAGGGTTGCGCTCCTGCTGCGCACGCTTCTGCAGCACGGAGGTGAGCTCCTTCAGTGAAGCGACAAGATGGACGCCGAGGTCGCCCTCGGGTTCGTGGGCCTTCTCGATCGACTCAGCCACTCCCTCGACGGCACCGGTGAGGCTCTCGAGGCTTGATTGGATCGATTTGAGGCTGAGAGCAATGCTCTTGAGGAATTCTGTGTTGGGGTCTGTTTCTGAAATGCTCATCAATTTGAATGGTGATCTGTGGAATTTTTGGAATCTGTATCCGAACCAGAGTGGGCGCAGGAAGAGGGGTGGTTGGCGAGAGATTTATGGGGCCTGTGGACTCCGCGTTGCAGTTCAGGGAGTGCTTCCTTGCGGCGAGCCTTATGTCCATTCAGCCAGAGAAGAAGAGCCTGCCAGTGGATGCCAAAAATGACTTGAAGTGTGAGGAACGGGTATTTGAGCGAAAAGAGTAGGAGATTCCGATCGGTGAGGGGGACCCTGACCCCGGCGAGAACACTGATCAACTCGCGTTCTTCGCCGCGGTAGTCATCGATGAGGACCTGAAGGCGTTCGCCCGGGAGCTGAAAACGGAATTCAAACTCGAGATCCAAGTCTGAGAAGGGGGAGACATAGAAGTGCTTCACTACGCGACTCAAGAAAGTCCCGTCTGGCTGGAGAGGTACCAGATACGGTTTCCATTCCCCGAAGGTATTCCCAACCTCGACCACCGAGGTGAGGGGGGCACCTGCTGAATCGAAGCAGTAGTAGATTGAGACAGGATTGAAAATATAACCGGCGATCCTGGGTAGTGTGAGGAGCTGGATCTTTCCGACGGGCGCTGAGATCCCCTGTGCGGTGAGGTAAGCGATGATGTTTTCCCGCGATGAGACTGGATGAGGCACGTGACTGATGTGATCGCTTTCCCGGAAGCTGTAGAGACCAAGCCGGTTGACCTTCAGCAGGAAGAGTGAGCGGTCGATAGTCTCCAGTTCGTCAAGGTCGATCAGTAGGTAGAAGACGCTGTAGAGAAATTCATGCTCTTTCGGTGCCAGTCGCCGGTGAAAAACCGTGCACTCGTAAAGGCACGAACTAAGAGGGGAAGGCATGGGGAAATTTAACTATGGAACTCAGGAACTCAGGAATCTTGAACTGCTTTAGGAAGAAATCGTGGAGCGATGATGCAGGCGCTACTCAGGGGGAAGCACTTTCAAGAATAGAAGACTTGGAATGACCTCTTCTCCTGAGTTCCTGATTTCCACATTATTTCTTTAGAAAATGGATCACGGCCTTTGCGGCATCGAATCCCGACATACAGGCATCTTCGTGGAATCCGTAGCGAAAGTAGCTTCCGCAGAAGAAGAGGCGTCCCGCGTGATTGAGCTTCGGAAGTTCTCGCTGGGCTCGTATGGCCTCGAGCGTGAAGACGGGATGCTCGTAGGTCGTCTGGTAAAGAATGCTGGAGGGCGCGATCAGATCATCGCTATTCAAGGAGACGAAGTAATCCTGTTTCTGAGAGACGCCTTGCAGGGCGTTCATCCAATAATGAGTGGCTGCTTTCTGATGAGCGTCAGCTCCCTGCTCGACCCGGAAATTCCATGAGGCCCAGGCCCTGCGGCATTTCGGCATCACCGAGGCATCGGTGTGGAGGGAGGCTTCGTTTTGCTGGTAGTGGAAGGCCGAGAGGAGGCGACGTTGATTCTCGGAGGGATGTGCGAGGAGTTGAAGGTTCTGATCGGCGTGAGAGGCCAGAATAACTGCATCGAAGCGCTCATGGATTCCCGAAGCCGTAGTGACCCAAGCGCCAGCTTCCTTTTCTTCCACGGAAATAACGGGATCGCCGAGACGAGGCTGGCCCAAAGTCTCCAGCATTTTGTTCACATAGGTGCGGGCGCCGCCATCCACCGTGAACCAGGGATGGTGCGTAGTGATTCCAAGGAATCCATGGTTATGAAAGAAGTGCAGCAACGTTGAGGCTGGAAAGTCTAAGATGCGGCCCGGCTCTGTGGACCAGACGGCGGAACTCATCGGAACCAGATAGAGATCAAGGAAATCTCGGCCGAAGCCATGTCTCTTGCAGAATGTGGCTAGATCCTCAGTATCGAAATCCGCTTCCTCATCCGAGGAATCATTCTCGGCTTCATCGCGCAGCCACTTTCTGCCGACACGGAAGAAGCGCATGATCTCGGCGATCAGCATGAGGAAGCGGAAGTTTCCGAGATTGCGGCGTTGAGCAAATAGCTTGTCCAGCCCCATCCCGTTGTACTCC
>Ga0209829_10001591_pt1 | contig 18203 bp, 14 predicted proteins | sample C_140205_EF_Meta_FD_187311 | JGI IMG/M metagenome (GOLD analysis project Ga0209829, IMG submission 187311) | Freshwater microbial communities from Lake Croche, Canada to study carbon cycling - C_140205_EF_MetaG (SPAdes) (version 2) | ecosystem: Environmental > Aquatic > Freshwater > Lake...
TGAGCAACCTCGACGCCAAACTGCGGGTACAGATGCGCGGCGAGATCGCACGCCTGCAGAACAGGCTGGGTACCACGACCGTGTACGTCACCCACGATCAGACCGAGGCGATGACGCTCGCTGACCGGGTGGTGGTGCTGCGTGCCGGGCAGGCCCAGCAGATCGGGACGCCGGCGGAGTTGTACAGCAACCCGGCGAACCTTTTCGTCGCCGGCTTCATCGGCTCGCCCGCGATGAACTTCTTCGCGGCCGCACCCACCGGAGATGGATTGCGTCTGCCGGTCGGTCAGGTGCTTCTCGGCGACACGGCCCGCAATACGCTGGCCCGCAATCCCGGCATCACCAACGTGATCGTGGGTGTTCGGCCGGAACACTTCGAGGACGCCACTCTCATCGATGCCCACCAGCGGGCCCAGTCGCTGACATTCGGGGTGAACGCCGACCTCGTCGAGTCACTGGGTGCGGACAAGTATGTCTATTTCTCGACCTCCGGGGCGGGCGCCCGGTCCGAACAGCTGGCGGAACTGGCTTCCGAATCGGGTACGGGTGAGAACCGTTTCGTCGCAAGGGTTTCCGCGGAATCGAACGCTGCCACCGGACAGACGGTGGAGCTTGCCCTCGATCCGACGAAACTGCACATCTTCGATGCCGACACCGGAGTTAACCTGAGCGCACCGGCAAGGTGACTGATCCGCTGGCTTCGGTGCGCGATCACCTCCGGGACTATTTCATCAGTGCGGGCATCGACGCCGAGCCGTCAGTCGCCAGCGTCACATTCCTCGGAGTGGAGCGCATCGACGTGCTGCGGTTCGGACCAGACCAACGCCGCGGGCGCGACGGCGTATTCCACTACGTCTCGGTGGGATGTGCCCGCTACCCGATGACCGACGCGGCCTCAGCACTCGCCGATCCGATTCGTGGTCCACGGGGGGAAATCACGATGAGCCTGCGCGACGGCGCGCGGACAGACGGCTTGGCTCGCAGTATTGCTGTGGTGGCCGCGACACCCGCTGTGGAGGGCGTGGTGCTGGCCGCGGGCGCACTCGTGGACCTATCCGCCCCCCTGTGGCAAGGTGCGCCGTTCACGGCCGTGCTCTTGGGCGAGTCCGAGATTCCCGACTTACCCCTGGACCCGCCCCGCGAACCGGTGCAGTTCCTGGCGGCGGTACCCATCACCCAGACCGAAGGGGCCTGGGTGCGACTCAAGGGCGCCGAAGCGATGCGTCAGGCATGGGCCGACGATCGTGTTGACGTGCTCGATCCGGGTCGCCGCGCACAGCGCCCAGGCTAGCGGCCGTGAACTACAACCAGTTGTTGCGGTGGAATGTGCGGTAGAGGAACCCGCAGATCGACAGCATCAACAGCAGTACCGCCGGGTAGCCCCACTTCCAGGCCAACTCGGGCATGTTCTCGAAGTTCATGCCGTAGATGCCGGCGATGGCGGTGGGCACCGCGGCCATCGCCGCCCACGCCGAGATCTTGCGCATGTCGAGGTTCTGCTGCATGCCCACCCGGGCCAGTGCCGCCTGCACCAGTGACGACAGCATCTCGTCGTAGCTGGAGATCCGGTCGGCGGCGTGGATCTGGTGATCGAGCACGTCGCGCATCTGGCGGCGTACCTCCTTGCTCATCAGGTCCTGATGATCGGTGTTGATCCGGGTCAATGCCTCAGTGAAGGGCGACACCGCCCGCCGAAGTTCGACGACTTCGCGCTTAAGCATGTAGATCGGCTCGATCGAGGTCCTGGTGTCGGGGGAAAACGTGGCCTCCTCGACGGCGTCGATATCGGCCTCCATCGCATGCGCGACCCATCGGTAGGAGTCCACGATGTGGTCGGCGATCGCATGCATGACTGCGAATGGGCCCAGCGCCAACTGCTTCCTGTCTTCCTCCAGGTGTTTGCGGAGTTCAGCCAGTCCGGTGTGGTCGCCGTGGCGAACGGTGACCACGTAGTTCTTGGCGACGAAGATCATGATTTCGCCGGTCTCGACGATCTCCCGCGCCAGTTCCACTGATTCGTGCGGCACGTAGTTCACCGTCTTGACGACCAGGAACAGTGCGTCGTCGTACCGCTCCACCTTGGGCCGCTGATGGGCATGGACGGCGTCCTCCACCGCGAGCGGGTGCAGGTGGTACACGTCGGCGACCATCTGCATCTGATGCTCGTCGGGTTCATGCAGTCCGACCCAGACGAAGGCCGGCTGCCCGAGAGCCTCGAGGTCGTGGACCTTTTCCAACGCAGAGGCGTAGCTGTAGGTGCCGGGCAGGCGCGCGCCATCGCAGTAGACGGCGCAATCGACCACTGCCTCCGACACCGGTGGCGGTACCGGGCAGGAGTCGTCGTCGTGGGTTTCAGGATTGTGGATGAGGTTGACGCCGAGCAGAATCGGCGGGCGCGCTGGAAACTGCGGCATGGTCGACCTCCGTCGCACGATGTATTCCCCGATGAGCCTGCTCGCAGAATGCTACGCGTCCCCGTAGCGTGGGCGGGACCGACGGTGCGTGAGAGGCAGGGGTTGTCGAGTACCCTGACGCGGTGTCTGAAACGGTGCCTGCTCCGCATCTCGTCATCGATGACGAGGAAATCTTCGCCGCCCACGAGGGCGGCAAACTGTCCATCGGGTTGAAGTCGCCACTGGACACCCAGCGCGCGCTGTCGATCGCCTACACGCCCGGCGTCGCGCAGGTGTGTAGGGCGATCGCCGCCGAGCCGGCCCTGGCGGCCCGCTACACCTGGGCACACCGCCTGGTCGCGGTTGTCAGCGACGGCAGCGCCGTGCTCGGCCTCGGCGATATCGGCCCGTCTGCCTCGCTGCCGGTCATGGAGGGCAAGGCCGCGCTATTCAAGACCTACGGCGGTCTGGACTCGATTCCGATCGTGCTCGACACCAAGGATCCTGACGAGATTGTGGAGACCCTGGTTCGCCTGCGCCCCAGCTTTGGTGCGGTCAACCTGGAGGACATCTCCGCGCCGCGCTGCTTCGAGATTGAACGCCGAGTGATCGAGGCGCTGGACTGCCCGGTCATGCACGACGATCAGCACGGCACCGCCATTGTGTTGCTGGCGGCACTGCTGGGCGCAACCAAAGTGCTCGGACGCGATATGAGTTCGCTGAAGATGGTGATCTCCGGCGCGGGTGCGGCGGGCGTGGCGTGTGCCAACATCCTGCTGACGGCCGGACTCGCCGATATCACAATGGTCGACTCGAAAGGCATCGTGCACAGCGGTCGCGGTGACCTCAATGACATCAAAGCTGAGTTGGCGACCCGGACCAATCCTGAGGGCCGGACCGGCGCGGTAGCCGAAGCGCTCGCCGGTGCTGACGTCTTCCTCGGCTTGTCGGCCGGAAAGGTCGCCGAGGAGTCGATCGCCGGGATGGCTCCGGGCGGGGTGGTGTTCGCCTGTTCCAACCCGGAACCGGAGATCCACCCCGAGGTGGCGAAACGGTACGCGGCGATAGTGGCTACCGGGCGCAGCGATTTTCCGAACCAGATCAACAATGTGCTGGCCTTCCCGGGAGTATTCCGCGGAGCGCTGGACGCTGGCGCGCGACGAATAACCGAGAAGATGAAAGTTGCTGCGGCCGAAGCGATCTTCTCCGTCGTCGGCGACGATCTGGCCGCCGACCACATCGTGCCCAGCCCGCTGGATCCGAGGGTGGGGCCCGCGGTGGCAGCTGCGGTGGCCGCTGCCGCCCAAGACTGAGCGGCCGAGCGATGCTGCCGACGATGCTTCGCCGGCTGCTCGTCGCGGTCAGTGCGGTTACTGCGGTGGCGTTGGCCGGCTGTGGCGCGCCACCGTCCGCGCCCGCAGTGACGGTCGGCACGTCTGCTGACCCGGTGACGACACTGCTGGCCGATATCTACGCCGCCGGTCTGCGTTACTACGGGTCAACCGTGGCCGTGACAACCTCCGATGACCCGGTTGCTGCCCTCGATGACGCGTCGGTGAGTGTCGTGCCGGGCTTCACCGGCCGACTACTGCAACGGTTCGCCCCGGGCTCAGCCGCCCGTTCCGCGTCGCAGGTGTATCGGGCGATGGTCGGCGCCCTGCCGGAGGGTGTCGCCGCCGGTGACTATGCGCCTGCGGCCGAAGACAAGACGGCGCTGGCCGTCACCGCGACGACTGCCATGTCATGGGGCAGTCGCGACCTCACGGCACTAATCGATCACTGTGTCGGTCTGAGCGTCGCCGCAGTCGCCGGTCGCAGCCATCCGTCGTCGATCGGTGAATGCGGCCTGCCCGCCGCCCGCGAATACCGGGATACGGCGACGATGTTTGACGCACTGCGCGCCGGAGCCATCACGGCAGCCTGGACCGGCACGGCCGACGCCGGAGTACCCGACGGAGTCGTCGTACTCGTCGATCAAAAGCCAACTCTGATACCGGCGCAGAACGTCGTGGCCCTGTACCGGCGCAATGAGCTGAATCAGATGCAGTTGCGGGCGATTAACGAGATCGCGGGCGTGCTCGATACCGCCGCACTGGTCGACATGCTGCGTCAGGTCACGACCGGTGCTGATTCCCGCTCCGTGGCCGAGGCTTGGCTGACCGCCAACCCTCTGGGGCGCTGAGCCCCGCCAACCCTCTGGGGCGCTGAGCCCCGCCAACCCTCCTGGGGCGCTGAGCCCGTCAGACCTCGACGGGGCTCACTGCATCTTCGGCATGAACCTCGCGGCCAGCGTGGTCACCACGCGTTGATAGCCCGACCCGGTGACCCGGACGAACACGTCGAGGATCTTGGCGTCGGCTCCCACGAGCACCTTGGCCTTACCCTTGGCGACGCCGTCGAGGATGATCTCGGCCGCTCGCTCGGAGGAGGTGCGGGCCATCTTGGTGTCGAACCACTCGGCCATTGACACGGCGTCGAGTCCGTCGGCGGCGGTGGAGTTGCGCGCGATCGCGGTTTTAACGCCGCCCGGGTGCACGCTGGTCACTTTGACCGGGTGGCCGGCGAGGATCATCTCCTGGCGCAATGCCTCGGTGAATCCGCGCGCTGCGAACTTGGCCGAGTTGTAGGCGGCCTGACCCGGCACCGCGAACAGCCCGAAAATGCTGGAGGTGTTGATGACATGGCCGTCGCCAGAGGCGATCAGGTGTGGCAGGAACGCCTTGGTGCCGTTGACCACACCCCAGTAGTCCACGTCCATGATTCGCTCGATGTCCTTGAACGCGGTGACCTCGATGTCGCCGCTGTAGGCGATACCGGCGTTGTTGTAGATCTGGTTGACCTTGCCGAAGTGGTTCTTCACGTCATCGGCGTAGAGCAGGAAAGACTCCCGTTCCGCCACGTCGAGGCGATCGGATTTGACCGGCGCACCGATGGCTTTGAGCCGTCCTTCGGTGACCGCCAGACCCTCGGTGTCGACGTCACTGATCGCCACCGAGGCCCCGTGCCGGCCCAGTTGCACGGCCAGTTCGGCGCCCATTCCCGATCCCGCTCCGGTGACCACTGCCACTTTGCCGGCGAATCCCTGCATGAATACTCCCTGTTGACGGGTGTCGAGTTGGTTCAGGGTAGCAAGCGCGTCCGTTGCCGCCCGTAACGCCCGAGACACCCAATACGATGTCTCCATCATGAATCAGAGTCGCGTGACGCGCGCCGGGTCGCTGGTGCTGGCCGCCGGGATCATCACCGGAGTGTTCGCCGCTCCGGCGAGCGCCGACAGCAACAGCAATGTCAATGATTTCCTGACCACCCTCGACGGCCTCGGTATCACCAATATGGCGCCGGGTGACGCGGTGGCGCTGGGGCAGTCGCTGTGCCCGATGCTGGCGGATCGCGGTCAGAACACCGCCGATATTGTCGGCAAGGTGTCCGATTCCATCGGGCGTCCGCTGGGGCCGGCCACCATGTTTACCGGGATGGCGGTCTCATTCCTGTGCCCGAAGGCTGTCGGCAACATTGCGGACACCCTGACCAGCGGCAAGCCGCTGCTGCCACTTTTCGGCTGAGCCGACGGCCCGATTCCTCCTCGGGACTGCGTCCCGCATCGTCGTCGGGCTAGCCGAACGCCTCGTCGAGGATCTCCTGCTGCTCGACCGCGTGCACCTTCGACGATCCTGACGACGGCGCAGACATCGCGCGCCGCGAGATCCGCTTGATCCCGGTCAGCTTGTCGGGCAGCAACTCCGGCAGCGTCAGTCCGAATGTCGGCCAGGCACCCTGATTGGCGGGCTCCTCCTGAACCCAGAAGAACTCCTTCGCGTTCGGGTACTCGTCCAGGGTGACGGCCAATCGGCGCTTGGGCAGCGGCGCAAGCTGTTCGATCCGGATGATCGCGACGTCGTCGCGCTTGTCCTTCTCCTTGCGGGCTTGGAGCTCGTAGTAGATCTTGCCGCTGGTGAGCAGAATCCGGGTGGCCTTGGTGCGGTCGCCGTCCCCGTCGGTGTAGGTCGGCTCCTCCATGATCGAGCGGAACTTCTGCTCGGTGAAGTCGCGGATATCGCTGACCGCCGCCTTGTTTCGCAGCATCGACTTCGGGGTGAACACGATCAGCGGCCGGTGCACGCCGTCGAGACCGTGCCGGCGCAACAGGTGGAAGTAGTTCGCCGGCGTCGACGGCAGCGCGATGGTCATTGAGCCCTCGGCCCACAGCTGCAGGAACCGTTCGATTCGTCCGGAGGTGTGGTCGGGGCCCTGCCCCTCATGGCCGTGCGGCAGCAACAGCACCACGTCGGAAAGCTGTCCCCACTTGGCCTCACCGGAGCTGATGAACTCGTCGATGATCGACTGCGCTCCGTTGACGAAGTCGCCGAACTGGGCTTCCCACAGGACAATCGCCTCAGGATTGCCCACCGAGTAGCCGTACTCGAATCCGACCGCGGCATACTCCGACAGCGGTGAGTCGTACACCAGGAAGCGGCCGCCGGTGGGGGTGCCGTCGGGATTGATCGTGAGCAGATCCAGCGGGGTGAACTCTGCCCCGGTATGGGGGTCGATGATCACCGCATGCCGCTGGGTAAACGTGCCGCGTCGGGTGTCCTGGCCGGTGAACCGGATCAGCTTGCCCTCGGCAAGGAACGAGCCCAGCGCCAGCAGTTCGCCGAAGGCCCAGTCGACCTTGCCCTCGTAGGCCATCTCGCGGCGCTTCTCCATCACCGGTCTGACCCTCGGATGCACGGTGAACCCTTCAGGTTCCCCCAGATGCGCGTCGCCGATGCGCGCCAGCATCGACTTCTCCACCGCGGTGGTCATGCCCCGCGGGATCATTTGCGCGGCCTCCACCGACTCGCTGGGCTCGACCTCGTGCTTCTCGAGTTCGCGGACTTCGTTGAACACCTGCTCAAGCTGACCCTGGTAATCACGCAGGGCGTCCTCGGCCTCTTTCATCGAGATGTCGCCGCGGCCGATCAGCGCCTCGGTGTAGGCCTTGCGGGCTCCGCGTTTGGTGTCGATCACGTGGTACATGGCCGGGTTGGTCATCGACGGGTCGTCGCCCTCGTTGTGGCCGCGGCGGCGGTAGCACAGCATGTCAATGACGACGTCCTTGTGGAACGCCTCGCGGAAGTCGACGGCGAGTCGGGCCACCCAGACACACGCCTCCGGGTCGTCGCCGTTGACGTGGAAGATCGGTGCGCCGGCCATTTTCGCCACATCGGTGCAGTACTCGGTCGACCGGGAATTCTCCGGTGCGGTGGTGAAGCCGATCTGGTTGTTGACGACGATGTGAATGGTTCCGCCGGTGCGGTATCCCCTCAGCAGTGCCAGATTGAGCGTCTCGGCCACGACGCCCTGACCGGCGAACGCGGCGTCACCGTGCATCATCATCGGCACCACGCTGAAACTGCGCGGGTCCTCCTCGGTGCCGTCGATCAGATCCTGTTTGGCGCGGACCAGACCCTCCAGTACCGGGTCCACGGCTTCCAGGTGGGACGGGTTGGCTACCAGCGATACCGCGATGTCGTTATCGCCGAACATCTGGATGTAGTTGCCGTTGGCGCCGAGGTGGTACTTGACGTCGCCCGAGCCGTGCGCCTGGGTCGGATTGAGGTTGCCCTCGAATTCACTGAAGATCTGTGAGTAGGGCTTGCCGACGATATTGGCGAGCACATTGAGCCGGCCACGGTGTGGCATGCCGATGACCACTTCATCGAGACCGTGTTCGGCGCACTGGTCGATGGCGGCATCCATCATCGGGATGACGGTCTCGGCGCCTTCCAGCGAGAACCGTTTCTGCCCAACGTATTTGGTCTGCAGGAACGTCTCGAAGGCTTCGGCGGCGTTGAGCTTACTCAGGATGTACTTCTGCTGCGCGACCGACGGCTTGTCGTGGCGGACTTCGATGCGCTCCTGCAGCCACTTCTGCTGCTCGGGTTCGAGGATGTGGGTGTACTCCACACCGATATGGCGGCAGTAGGCGTCGCGCAGCACCGACAGCACGTCGCGCAGTTTCTTGTACTGCTGCCCGGCGAATCCGTCGACCTTGAACACCCGGTCCAGATCCCACAGGGTAAGGCCGTGGGTGAGCACGTCGAGGTCGGGGTGCATCCGGAAACGGCTCTTGTCCAGGCGGAGCGGGTCGATATCAGCCATCAGGTGGCCGCGGTTGCGGTAGGCCGCGATCAGCTCGATGACGCGGGCGTTCTTATCCAGTGGCGAATCCGGGTTGTCGGTTCGCCAGCGCACCGGCTCGTAGGGGATGCCGAGTTCGAAGAAGATCTCGTCGAAGAAGTCGTCCGAGAGCAGCAGTTCGTGGATGGTCCGGAGAAAGTCGCCGGACTCCGCACCCTGGATGATCCGGTGGTCGTAGGTGGAGGTGAGCGTGATCACCTTGCCGATTCCCAGTTCGGCGATGCGCTCCTCGCTCGCGCCCTGGAACTCCGCCGGCAGTTCCATCGCGCCGACTCCGATGATGGCGCCCTGCCCGGCCATCAGGCGCGGCACCGAGTGCACCGTGCCGATCGTTCCGGGGTTGGTCAGCGAGATGGTGACCCCGGCGAAATCCTCGGCGGCGAGCTTGCCGTCGCGGGCGCGGCGCACGATGTCTTCGTAGGCGGCGACGAACTGGGCGAACCCCATGGTCTCGCAACCCTTGATGGCGGCAACGACCAGGGAGCGCTTGCCATCCTTGCCCGGGAGGTCGATCGCCAGACCGAGGTTGGTGTGTGCCGGGGTGACCGCGTTGGGCTTACCGTCGATCTCGGCGAAGTGGCGGTTCATATTGGGGAACTTCTTGACCGCCTGGATGATCGCGTACCCGAGCAGGTGGGTGAACGAGATCTTGCCGCCACGGGTGCGCTTGAGATGGTTGTTGGCGACGACTCGGTTGTCGATCATCAACTTCGCTGGAATGGCCCGGACACTGGTGGCGGTCGGGATCTCCAACGAGACGTTCATGTTCTTGACGACGGCGGCCGACGCGCCACGCAACACCTGCGCTTCCTCGGCGATCGGCCCGGCGACGGGGACGGTGGCCGCTGTGGCCGCAGTCGCCGGCGGGGAAGCAGGTTCGGGAGCGAAACTCGGTGCCGGGGGCGTGAGTGCCACCGGCGGCGGGGTAGCGGCTGCGGGCACCGGTGGCGCGGGTTTAGTAGCGGCCTGACCATTCCCGCCCTGACCGTTGCCGCCGACGGGTGCCGCAGTCGTCACCTCCGGGCTGTAGCCGACGAGGAACTCATGCCAACTCGGGTCCACCGATGAGGGATCCTCGCGGAACTTGCGGTACATCTCCTCAACCAGCCACTCGTTTTGGCCGAATGGTGAACTCGTACTGCTCACGGAGTCCCTCGCCTCGATTCCTCTGCCGATGGATGCGGCCTAAGGCTATCTCGTCTCCGGGGTTCGGCGAAGCTGGTCAGTACATACCTGGACCGAGGAATTCCCCTACTGGGCCTCGGCCACCCCGGGCAGCAGATGCAGGCTGCCCGGCCAGCGCCTGGGAGCCGGGCCGAAAGCCTGCTGGGCGTTGGTGATGATCCGGCGGCCCATCAGCCGGTTGCCGCCACCGCCGACCACGGCGCCAATGCCGACCGGCAGCATTTTTCCGAAGGCCATCGCGGCACGCTTGACCGTGTATCTCTTCACGAAGTACTGCATGAGCTTGGAGTTCAGCTGCGAGACCACCGGCAGGGGCAGCAGTTCGGTCTCGGCCAACCACGCTCCACTGGTACGGCCGGGTCCCAGGAATTCGGTGATAGCACCGTGGCCGTCGTCTCCGACGAGCACGCTCAGCACCAACGCCCGTCTCCGGTCCCGCTGGTCGACACCGATGCCGTGTACTTCGGCCACGGCGAGCACGAACACTGCCGTCGCTTCCAGAAACACCAGCGTCTCCCCGGCAACCGCCGACAGCGCGGCGAGGGTGCCAATACCGGGGAAGGCGGCCGCCGATCCCACGGCGGCTCCGCTTGCCATCACCGCGGCGAGATAATGCTTCTCCAATTTGGTGACGATTTCGGCCGGGGTGGCACTCGGATTCGCGCGCCGAAGCCTCGCCACGTACGCCTTGACGGCCGGCGCCTGCACCCGGGTGCTGGCCTCGAGTACCTGCGAGAGCACTTTCGCGGACATGCCGGCGTCTTCGGGTCTGACCGGGGCCTGGTCGATCTGTTTGCGGCGGAGCCTCATGGCGTGCCTTCCTCTCGGCGTGACTCCAGGCTAACGAACGACACGTTGCCGGCGGTGCCTGATCGTGATCGGGGTCACGTCGGCCTGGGATTTAACGGGATGAAGGTGGCAGCATCATCACCATGACCGCGACCGCCGCACGTGAGCAGCCGCACGATCCGACGTCTGGGCAACCGGCGAACCCCTGGCTCGCGTTATGGGCCATGTTGGTCGGCTTTTTCATGATTCTGGTCGACTCGACCATCGTCGCGGTGGCCAACCCGAGCATCATGGCTGCGCTCAATATCAGCAGCTACGACAGCATCATCTGGGTGACCAGCGCCTACCTGCTGGCCTACGCGGTACCGCTATTGCTGGCTGGTCGGCTCGGCGATCGGTTCGGCCCGAAGAACCTCTACATCGCCGGCTTGGTGGTCTTCACGTTGGCATCGCTGTGGTGCGGGCTATCCGGCTCGATCGGCATGCTGATCACCGCGCGGGTGGTGCAGGGGATCGGAGCGGCACTGCTCACCCCGCAGACCCTGTCGACGATCACCCGGATCTTTCCGGCGGACCGGCGCGGGGTTGCGTTGAGCGCATGGGGTGCCACGGCCGGTGTGGCCACGCTGGTCGGCCCATTGGCCGGCGGTGTCCTGGTCGACCACCTCGGCTGGGCATGGATCTTCTTCGTCAATGTTCCGATCGGGATCATCGGTGTGGCACTTGCGGTGTGGCTCGTCCCGACCCTGCCCACTCACCCCCATCGCTTTGATGTCCTCGGGGTGGCGCTGTCGGGCATCGGTCTGTTCGGAATCGTGTTCGGTCTGCAGGAGGGTCAGACCCACGAGTGGGAGCCCTGGATCTGGGCGGTTATCGCAGGCGGGATCGGAGCCATGGCCGCGTTCGTCTACTGGCAGTCGGTCAACCGCAATGAGCCGCTGATCCCGTTGGAGATCTTCCGCGACCGCGATTTCACCCTGGCGAATGTCGGTATCGCTGTCATCGCGTTCGCGGTGACGGCGATGATCCTGCCGGTGATGTTCTATGCGCAATCGGTGTACGGCCTGACCCCGACCCGTGCCGCATTGCTGACCGCTCCGATGGCTGTCGCCTCCGGCGTACTGGCACCGTTCGTCGGCCGGCTAGTTGACCGCTCGCAACCGGGGCCGATCATCGGGTTCGGCTTCTCGACGCTGGCGATCGCGTTGCTCTGGCTGTCGATTGAGATGAACCCGAGCACTCCGATTTGGCGGCTGATGTTGCCACTGTGTGCCATGGGTGTGGGTATGGCGTTCATCTGGGCTCCGTTGGGCGCCACTGCTACCCGCAACCTGCCCGCGCGACTCGCCGGCGCCGGTTCCGGGGTGTACAACACCAACCGGCAGGTGGGTTCGGTGCTCGGCAGTGCCAGCATGGCCGCGTTCATGTCGGCTCGCGTCACGGCCGAACTACCTCCAGTTACGGCTGGCGCGCCGGGTGCCGCACAGTCCGATATGGCGAACCTACCGGCGTTCCTGCACGAGCCGTTCGCCACTGCGATGTCTCAGTCGATCCTGCTGCCCGCTTTCGTAGCGCTGTTCGGAGTTGTAGCCGCCATGTTTCTGGTCGGCGGATCATCGAAGAATGCTGCGGCACAACAACCGGTGCCGAACAACCTCAGCCGAACAGCACCGCCGGATTAAGGTAGCCGGTCGGGTCGAACGCGTTTTTTATGGTTCGCATCGCCGCGATGTCCTCGGGTGTGCGCGACATCGCCAGGTAGGCCCGTTTGCGACTGCCGACGCCGTGTTCGGAGCTGACGTTGCCGCCGTGGGCCGCAATGAGTTTCATCATCTCGGGGTAGATCTCTGCTTCCTGCTCGCCTGTACAACGAAGCACGTTGAGATGCAGGTTGCCTTCGCCGACGTGGCCGAACAGCACCGGCATCGATTCCGGCGCGTACCGGCGGAGCAGGTTGCCGGCGTCCCTCTCGAACGACGGTATTGACGAAAACGGAAGTGAGACATCAAATTTCATTGGTGGGCCGAACAATCCCACCACGTCCGCGACTGACTCCCGGGCCTGCCAGAGCCGCTGCCGGGTGGCGGTGTCGACGCCCACGGCGGGTTCTGTGCACACCAGCGCAACGGTTAGTGCGTCGGCCAACCGGCTGGTCTGGTCGTCATCTGCGGCCAGTTCCACCAGCAGCAGCCAGGTGCCACGCACCGGCACCGGCAATCCCAGGTGCTCGGCTGCCATGGCGACGGCGCGGCCGTCGATGAGTTCGAGCGCGGCGATGGTGTCGATTTCGCGGAAGGTGCTGCCGGCCGAGACGAGCGACTCGAGGTCGGCGAACCCGCAGAGTGCGGTCACCCGGTATGCGGGTATCGGGTGCAGGCGAAGATCCACCGATGTCACCACGCCGAGGGTGCCTTCCGCTCCCACGAACAGTGCCGCCAGGTCATATCCGGTGGTGTCCGCGCGGACTGTGGAATGCCGGCGCACCACCGACCCGTCGGGCAGTACGACGTCCAACCCGAGCACGGAATCACCCATCGTGCCGTAGCGGACGGTGCGAAGGCCACCGGCATCGGTCGAGACCATGCCTCCGATGGTGGCCGAGTCGCGGGCGGACAGATCCACGCCGAAAAGCAGGTCTTTCGACCTCGCCGTCTGTTGCACCGCGGACAGGGTCGTCCCGGCGCCCACCCGGATGCGGCGGGCGGCGACGTCCACCGCGCCGACGTCGGTGAGCCGTTCGGTGGACAGCAGCACGTCGTCGTGTTCGGGGACGGTTCCGGCCACCAGTGAGGTGCGCCCGCCCTGCACGGTGACGCGGATTCCGGAATCCCGGCAGGTCCGCAGCACGGCGGCGACCTCGTCGGCACTGCCCGGTCGCACCAGAGCGCTGGCGCTGCCCCGATAGCGACCGGTCCAGTCGGTGGCGCGGGTCGCCAGGACATCGGGGTCGACGCTGACGTGGTCGGCTCCGACGATGGCCGCCAGGTGATCGGTCAGTGTCGCCATGGCCCAGACTTTAGGGGTCCAGACTCTGGGGGCCCAGACTTTAGGCGCCCAGACTCTAGCGGCCCGAACGGCTCAGCCGATGTTGCCGATCAACTCGACGCCGGCTCCGTTCCAGCGAAATTTCACCACACTCTGCAGGCCCATGCCGCCGGCGAAGGTCAGTGCAACGGTGTCACCGGTGCTCTGCGTGCTGTCGATCCCGTTGAACCCGAAGGTGTCTGGCACACCGGTGGGAATGAACTTGCCGAGGTGGAACATCACCGCCCTGGTGTTGGCATTGGCGGCATTGGTGTTTGCCTTGACGATGACCGCCGACAGTTGGGCGCATTCGTTGTAATTTCCGGCCAGTGGTTCGGGGTTCCAGCCCTGCTGGCTGCGCGGGTCGCGCGGCAATCCGGAGACCGCGCGGGTGATCTCGGGTGAGCCAAGGTTGACTGTGCACGGGTCCGGCGGCGGAGGTGCGGGCGGTGGTGGCGGTGGCACCTGGCTGGACGGCTTTTCCGGTGCGGGGCTTGCGGTTGCGGTGCTCGACGGCGTGATCGTGGGCAGCGGTGTCTTGGACGCTGTCGAGTCCCCGGAACTGCAACCCGCGAGAGCGGCGACGACAGCACAGACCGCTGCCGGTGCCATCAGCCGATTCCACACACCGCAGCACGGTACCGGCCGGGCAGGCGGCGAACCGACTGCCACGCGCGCAGGCACTAGACTCCCAGTGCAATGACATTCCCCGAAGACGGCTCGGCCGACGCCGCGGTCGCACCCGCTAACACTTTCGCCGACCTGCAGTTACCCGCCGCGGTATTGCAGGCCGTGGCCGATGTCGGCTACGAGACGCCATCGCCCATTCAGGCGGCCACCATCCCGGCTTTGCTTGCCGGTTCTGACGTGGTCGGCCTGGCTCAGACCGGCACCGGCAAGACCGCCGCGTTTGCGATCCCGATCCTGTCCCGTATCGATACCGCCAGTCGCAACACCCAGGCACTAGTTCTGGCACCCACCCGGGAACTGGCGTTACAGGTCGCCGAAGCATTCAGCCGCTATGGCGCGCATATGCCGAAGATCTCCGTGCTCCCGATCTATGGCGGCCAGTCCTACACCGTGCAGTTGGCCGGTCTGCGCCGCGGCGCGCATATCGTCGTCGGTACGCCGGGCCGGATAATCGATCATCTCGAACGCGGCACACTCGACCTCTCGCACCTCGACTATCTGGTGCTCGACGAGGCCGACGAGATGCTGCAGATGGGTTTTGCCGAGGACGTCGAACGGATCCTGTCCGGCACGCCCGAATATAAGCAGGTCGCGTTGTTCTCGGCCACCATGCCACCGGCCATCCGCAAGATCACCAGCAAGTACCTGCATGACCCGGTCGAGGTCACCGTCAAGTCCAAGACCGCCACCGCCGAGAACATCACCCAGCGGTATATCCAGGTTGCCGGCCCGCGCAAGATGGACGCGCTGACCCGAATCCTCGAAGTCGAGCAGTTCGAGGCGATGATCGTCTTCGTTCGCACCAAACAGGCCACCGAGGAGGTGGCCGAAAAGCTGCGTGCCCGTGGATTCTCCGCGGCCGCCATCAACGGCGATATCGCGCAGGCGCAGCGGGAACGCACCATCGCCGCACTCAAAGACGGCAGTATCGACATCCTTGTTGCCACCGATGTTGCGGCCAGAGGCCTTGATGTGGAGCGCATTTCACATGTACTCAATTACGACATCCCGCACGACCCGGAGTCCTACGTGCACCGGATCGGCCGGACCGGCCGTGCCGGCCGGTCCGGAAACGCGCTGCTGTTCGTCTCACCCCGGGAACGGCACCTGCTCAAGTCGATCGAGAAGGTGACCCGGCAGCAGGTGGTCGAGATCCAGTTGCCGAGCGTCGAAGACGTCAACGCCCAGCGGGTGACCAAGTTTCGCGACTCGATCACCGAGGCACTGCGCGCGCCCGGCTTCGACATGTTCCGTCGTCTGATCGAGGACTACGAGCGCGATAACGATGTGCCGATGGGTGATATCGCCGCCGCACTCGCTCTGCAGTCCCGCGACGGTGCCGAGTTCCTGATGACCGAGCCGCCGCCGATGCCCGAACGCCAGCGACGCGATGAACAGCCGGATCGGGAGCGGACACCGCGACGGACCCGCGACGACCTGGCTACCTATCGCATCGCGGTGGGCAAGAGGCACAAGGTCGGTCCCGGTTCGATCGTCGGCGCGATTGCCAATGAAGGCAATCTCAATCGCAGCGACTTCGGGCATATCACCATCAAGACCGATCATTCTTTGGTTGAACTGCCGGCGAAGCTACCCACGTCGACCCTCAAAGCCCTTGAGAAGACCCGGATCTCGGGCATCCTAATCGACCTGAAACCTGACCGCGACAAACAGCCACACGATGCGCGCGGTTCACGGCCGCCGGGCGGGAAGCCGCGCCGCACAGCGAAATGACGGCCACCGGTTCGGTCGACCGCGGCGGACTCGGGGCTGCAGCCGAGGTCAGCCGGGTCCCGTCGCTGACCGGTGTGCGCGCGCTTGCCGCGATTCTGGTGGTCGCCACCCACGCGGCCTACACCACCGGCAAGTACACCCACGGATACGTCGGACTGCTCTACTCGCGCATGGAAATCGGTGTGCCGATCTTCTTCGTGCTGTCCGGTTTCCTGTTGTTTGGCCCGTGGGTCAACGTCGCCGCCGCGGGCGCGACGGCGCCGTCATTACGCCGCTATGCGCGACACCGCGTACGGCGGATCATGCCCGCCTATGTCGTGACGGTGTTGGCCGCGTACCTGATCTATCACTTTCACGACGCCGGGCCGAATCCCGGTCACTCCTGGAATGGTCTGCTGCGTAATCTCACTCTGACGCAGATCTACACCGACTCTTATCTGTTCGCTCATTTACACCAGGGTCTGACCCAGATGTGGAGTCTGGCAGTCGAAGTGGCGTTCTACGTAACCCTGCCGGTCATCGCATACCTTTTACTTGTTGTGTTGTGTCGGCGGCGATGGAGGCCAGGTCTTTTGCTGGCGGGCCTGGTTGGCCTGGCACTGATCAGCCCGGCGTGGATTGTGCTGGTGCACACCGTCGATTTCCTCCCCGACGGCGCCAGGCTGTGGCTGCCGGGATATCTCGCGTGGTTCGTCGGCGGGATGATGCTGACGGTGCTGGCCGCGATGGGCGGCCGGTGTCAATGGTTTCTCGCCGTGCCGTTGGCGGGGCTGTGTTACGTCATTGCCGCCACGCCGATCGCCGGTGAGGCGACAACCTCGCCGACCGGACTGGCGCAGGCCGTGGTCAAGATCGCGTTCTACGCGGTGATCGCGACACTGGTGGTTGCGCCATTGGCCCTGGGTGATCGCGGCGCGTATTCGCGACTGTTGGGCAGCAGGCCGATGGTGTGGCTGGGTGAGATCTCCTATGAGATCTTCCTGGTGCACCTCATCGTGATGGAGTTCGCGATGGTCGCGGTTCTGCACTGGCGGGTGTACACCGGTTCCATGCCGGTGCTGTTCGCCGTCACTCTGGCCTTGACGATCCCGGCGGCATGGGTCCTGCACCGCTTTACCCGGGTGCGTTCCTGACCCGTGGTACCACCAGTGGAATCACGAATTCCGCCAACATGGCTCGCTCGTCATCGGCATCGCGGCCCGGGAAGATCAACAGCGAGGTCAGCACGCGAACCAGCCAGCGCGCCCGCCGGTCGGGATCATCGGCATTGTTCAGCGTTTGCAGAAACCCCGCCGTCAACGTCTGGATGACCTCGGATCCCTCAGCCATTTCCGCACCGATCGGTGTTCCGGCGAACCACGATGAAAGCGCGGGGTTTTCGCGCACCAGGGCCAGGGCATGGGTCAATCCGGCCAGCAGTCGCTCCTGCGGCTCGGTGATCCCGTTGATCACATCGGCCAGCCGGCCGTGCACCGCTCGTGCCTCGCGATGCACATAAGCAGCGTGCAGCGCGTCGCGATTCTCGAAGTACCGGTAGAGCGTGGCTCGCGAGCAACCCGCAACGCGGGCGATGTCATTCATTCCGACGGCGGCGACCTCGCGTTCGGCGAATAAACCGCCCGCCGCATCGAGGATCCGCTCGGCGGCGACCTCGGCGCGCCGGGAGCCCAGCCAGTCCGTGCCCGCCACCTAGCCCGCTAGCCGAACCGGAACTGAGACCGGTCGGCGAACGTAACTTCCTTCCGCCCAGACGATTCCGGCATCGTCTACCTCGAAGTCGGGGCAGCGGGCCAGGAGTTCGGTCAGCGCTATCCGCGATTGCAACCGGGCCGCTGCCGCGCCCAGGCAGTGGTGTGCGCCGTGGCTGAAAGTCAGGATATTCCGCGGTCGACGGGTTACCTGCAACTCGCCGGCGTCGGGGCCGAACTGCCGTTCGTCCCGGTTGGCCGATCCGTATAACAGAAACACCTTCCGGCCGGCTGGGACTTCTGTGTCGGCGATCGTGACGTCACGGGTGGTGGTGCGAGCCAGTCCCTGGACCGGGGAGGTCAGGCGCAGGAACTCCTCGACTGCGTCGCCGATCAGTTCCGGTTGCCGGGCCAGCAGTTGCTGCTGTTCGGGACGTTGATGCAGCAATTGCACTGCGCCACCGAGCAATCCAGTCGTGGTGTCGTTGCCGCCGGTGACCATGGTGAAGGTGAATGC
>Ga0209829_10001592_pt1 | contig 18198 bp, 16 predicted proteins | sample C_140205_EF_Meta_FD_187311 | JGI IMG/M metagenome (GOLD analysis project Ga0209829, IMG submission 187311) | Freshwater microbial communities from Lake Croche, Canada to study carbon cycling - C_140205_EF_MetaG (SPAdes) (version 2) | ecosystem: Environmental > Aquatic > Freshwater > Lake...
TTAGAATTAACATTTGTAGATCAAAATTAACTAAGGGGTTATTGGCAATGAGCGAAAATTCTGGCAGCGATCGATGGAAAACTCTTGCAGATGAACTTGGCCTTCCCCCTGAAAATCCGGTTTCAGATGTTGGTGCTAAAATCTCTGTGAATCCGCATAATGTTGAGGCGGCACAAGACACCCTTGATGAAGATTTTTTGACCTTTAGCAAACCAAAACCTGTGCAGCGCCAATTAGAACCCTCTAAAGCTCCTCCTGTAAAAACATTTCCTGTACCGAAGGTAGAACCCCGCCACCAACCTAAAGAAACTTTTGTTGAAGTTGAAGAGATTCTTGAAGTTACTTTTGGATCGCATCGGGTTCAAGAACAAGCGCAATCAAATAAAGCTCAGTTGAATAGCCCGATTGTGGATGCAGAGATTGTTGATTCGAATGAAAATTCAATTAGGGAAGTTCAATCTGATACTCAAGGAGAGGAATCCACAGGTTCGGATCGAGGTCGAAGCGGTAGGGGTGGCGATCAGGACAGAGGAAACCGAGGTCGAGGCCGGGGTGGTCGAGGTCGGGGTCGAGATGATAATCGGGGTCGAGATGATAATCGTAATTCCAATCCCAATCAGAATAGAAATAATCCAAGCCCAAGCCGTGATCCTGAAGGCGAAACGATGCCTGCAAAAATTCAACCTGCGCCTGTACGAAATGAAAGGGCAGCTCCAGTACCTTTTGCCCAAGGTCCTGATTCTCGAACCGTAATTTCTGATGATGAAGTATTATCCGGGCCAGAATCTTACGGCTCGCATCATCCAGAACAAGACGGTGAAATAGACGAGATTGACCTCAGCACCTGGAGTGTTCCATCATGGGAAGATTTGATTGCTTCGCTTTATAAGCCCTAAGGAAGCCTCTTGGAGTTAATAAAGTATGTCTGATGCAGTGATAGATATCGTTGGCCCAGATTCTCTTCCTGTGATAGTGAAGCTGTACAATCAGATATTTCGCCCGGTGCGAGAAATTAGTGGGTTTCGCAGAAGGTATCAAGGTCGTCATAATGTTCTGCAATTGATAGCCCGGGTTGGTGATGAACCTGTGGGTTTTTTTGTTGGGTTTGAACTTAAACCTTCAATATTTTTTACTTGGTTTTATGGGGTGGTTCCCGAATATAGACGCATGGGAATAGCTTCTCAACTAATGGAAGCGGTTCATGAGTGGGTGCGCGAGCAGAAGTATGATTCGGTTCGATTTGAATGCCATAATCAACACCGCCCGATTTTGCACCTTGGAATAGCCAAGGAGTATGACATCGTGGGCATTCGTTGGGATCCCGATCGTGGGACTAATTTGTTGCTATTTCAAAAAGACTTTTTTCATCATTAAGCTGCTGTTTAATCAACTCAGTTGGCAGCATTAATATTCAGAAAATTCTGGAGAAGCTTAGGGCCTTCAATTGAAAGAAAGCTTTCGGGGTGGAATTGCACGCCATGAAGTTCCCAAGATTTATGACGAACGCCCATGATTTCACCTTCAGCAGTCCAGGCAGAAACTTCGAAATCTGGATTGGTGAATGTTTCTTTCTTAATAACAAGGCTGTGGTATCTTGTTGCATCGAACGGATTCGAGAGGCCTTTGAAAACGCCTTTATTATCATGATGAATAGGGGAAATTTTGCCATGCATGATCCGGCTATTTCTGATCACTTCACCGCCAAAAACATGACCAATGCACTGGTGGCCTAGGCAAACGCCAAGAATAGGAAGTTGGCTGGCAAAGGTTTTTAATACTTCGTTGGAAATACCAGCTTCTTTGGGAGTGCAGGGGCCGGGGGAGATGATTATTTTTGCAGGGGCTAGCTTTTTTATCGATTCAATATCAATTTGATCATTGCGGAATACCCGTATATCCAACGACGCATCGATTTCTCCAAGCCTTTGCACCAGGTTGTAAGTAAAGGAATCATAGTTGTCGATTACAAGAATCATACTTGCTCCCTAGCAGGGTCGGAAATCAGGAGGGCCTGTTTTCTGGTGGTGGCTCGAAATTTAAGCGCTTGATGAAGCCCGCTGCTTCTTCCGCAGCCTTGAGTCTGTCCATGCCGGCATCAGCTATTTCAATCGATAACGGGCCATCATATTGAATTATATTTAAAGTACGGAAAATACTTTCCCAATCGATATGCCCATGGCCTGGGCAGCGAAATTCCCAGCCTCGCCTAGGGTCGCCAATAGGCAGGCAACCATTTAAAAGCCCATTTCTACCGCTTAGGCGAACTGCAATATCTTTCAGGTGAACGTTGAAGATGCGATCTGGGAAGCGAAGTAAAAATTCGCAAGGATCAATTCCCATCCAGTAAAGTTGTGCAGGGTCGAAAGTGAATCCAAACTCTTCGCGGTTGTCGAGTGAAGAAAGGGCCCTTTCTGCACTGGGAAGATCAAACGCCATTTGGCCAGCATGAACTTCGTAGGCATATTTTACCCCAGCACCTTGAAAGTTATCAAGTATGGGGTGGAGTTTTTCAGCGAAGAGTTGAAAGGCTTCTTCGATTTCGGATTGGTTAGGTTGAGGGTAGCCGGTGATGCGATTCCAAATAGGAGATCCACTAAATCCGGAAATGATAGGGATGCCCATTTTTTGGGCTGCAATTGCTGCAAGGCTTAGTGCTTCGCTGGTTCTTTCCCGAATACCATCGGGGTCACCATCGGCCCAGATTTCTTCAGGTAAAATGCGTTGAAGTACGGAGTCAGCAGGATCGCAAAGTGCTTGGCTGATGCGATGCATGCTTAAAACAGGAATAGTCATTTCGAAACGAGAGAGCAGGTCGAGGTTTTCTTGTAGTTTTGAATCATCGGATTGCGACTGCCAAACATCAAAATGCTTGCCCCAAGAGCATAATTCAAACCCTTGGTAGCCCCATTCTGCAGCCAAGCCTGCAAGTTCATCCAATGCAACATCGGACCAAGACCCACTATGTAAAATGATCGGCCTACTCATGGTGTTTTGGTATCCTTACCTTTAAATGTTTAGCCCAGCAATAAAGCTGGGCAGCCATGGGTGACGACTAGATTTTGTCATCGGAGTTATCAGATTTTTGTGGTGGTGCTTCCACTACGGGCAAAGATCTTGATTTTGCTGCTGTTGCCTCGGGTGCTGCAGTTGGGGCGGTGGGAACTGGTTTTTGTAACACTGAAGTAAACTGCTCATCTTCCTCGTCATCTATATGAAGTTCATTGATTTCGTTGTTATCAAGATCTTTTCTAAGGAGTAAAAAGATGAAGGTTGCAGAGCACCAGAAATAGCTGTAGCCAAAGCCTACTACAAACAAGAAAAATCCACCCAGCCAGATAGCAACAAGGCCTGCGCCGATGATATTCCACCAGACAAGAGATTCTTTCTTGCTGCGTGTTTCGGAATCAAAACCGAGATACTTGCGGTAGGCGGTTTGATCTACTTTTCCATCGACCACAATATTTTCGCCATCGACCTTGGCACCTTGTAGAAGCAATTCGCGCCACCCAAACGAAGTAGGGGCGTAAATAAACAAGTATTCAGGGGAACGATTTACAGATTGAATAAAAGGCGTGCTAGCGACAGACCACTTGGCAAGGTAAACGCCAAAGGATGCCATAAACCCAATGAAAAATACAACAATAATGCCATAACTTACTGCAAGCAGATTGTAGGCGATATAGTTCCAAGCTCGGGTGTAAAGATACTGGATTCCTCTGCTAAAACTTTCCCAGCTATCAAGCCCTTCGGAGCTAACGGTTACGACCATAAGTGGCCAGCCTAAAAGGCCTACCAGTACGAGCGCCATGATAAGGCCAAGGCCCATGAAAACGCCCCAGAACAGGCCGCTAATAAAGATATCGCCGAGAACTGGAATCATCCCTAAAAGAGAGAAAACCATAATGACGAGAAAAAGAAAGATTGCAATCATAGGGCAAAAAAGTGGCGCAGAGATGAAGTTAGCCATATTTTCTCGAGCGTACTTTAATGCACCTAAAGCCCCAATGTTTTCATTGCGAGCAATTTGAACAACGACAATTCTTGAAATTGCGCCACCAAAGAACGACCAAACAGCAATTACCCAAGTTAGTGAAAACAGGAAGTAAAGCCTTTGGGAGAAAGTTGCTTCAGGATGGATTAGCAAAAGTGCAGGGCGAATTACTTTAACAAGTGGTTCAATTAAAACAGGAACTTCTTGGATGATTACCCAGTCCCAAAATCTCCCAACACTCCAAGGAATACCGCTTTGGCCCGTTGCAAGAAGGTAAGGGTTTGGTCCGCGTTCTTCAAACCAAGGCCAGGTTGTCAAAAGGCCTCTAGGCTTACTAGTGCCAATAAGAGAATTGACATATTCCATGCGATCTTTGGTTATTTTACCTTGGTTAACAAGAAAAGAGGTTTTTAGGCCAGCTCCCAATTCATTTTGACCAAGATTTACTTCTTTTAAAGTCGTAAGTTCTTCTTCGGTTTCTACAAGATCTTCGAGCTCAAAGTATTGATTCGAGCCACCAACACCTGCTGCTTGGTGCATTAGGTTCCAAGTTTCTCTGTCTTTTTTGAATGTTGACCAAGGATTTGCTGATTTAGCATAAAGAGTGGCGGACCACTGGGGGGGCTTTGCATCATAACCAAGGGTGAAAATGAACGAAAGCACCCACCAACCGGTTGCCGTGGTAAGAATTCCCAATGCTGCTAGCAGTAGTTTTGATGTATCAAATGCTAGAGAAAAAGAGCGAAAGATTACCAGCCACGGTAGGATCTGGGTTATATCTTGAGCAGGTTGTGGCTCTTGTTTCATTGGAACTCCTTTATTTATTGCTGCAATTTGATTCTCTGACGGTTGCTAGTTTAAAGCTTTTCACCATCAGGGGCAATTATAAAGGTAGTTTTCAGAATGGCAAACAATAAGGCCGGCAGGTTTCCCTGTCGGCCTTAAAAAATCAACTTTATTTCAGCTTAGAAGACCAGTGCAAGACCTGCATTAAAGCCGTCAAAGATTCGGAAGGTGCTTGAGTAAGTAGGGTCTAAACCACCCCAACTAAAATTCACTGGATTTGGTGATGCAATGGTATTGAAGAACATCATAACATCGTAGTTGACGCGGAATTCAATTCCTTCAACTGGGTACCAGGCCATGCCAACAGATGGTTGAACTTCTGGAACAATGGTGTAAACGGTTTTGGATCGTTTACTAATCGGCGTGGCATTTTTAACATAGCTAAATTCATACTTGGCTCTTTCTTTTACTATGTTGGCAAAAAGTGCTGCCTGAAGATCTACTTGTGCTGCAAATCCATGGCCAAGGTACCATTCCTGCATTATGCCCGCATTAATACCATACAGCCTATTCGACACGATATTGGAGTAAGCGGCGGCATCATTCTGGCTACCATTTCCTATTGCGTTAAGGTCTGTTGTTGTCCATTTGAATCGTTCCCAAATCCAAGCGAATCTTGGCCCAACCGACGTACTTAGGCGGTAATCATCAGTTTCGTAAACAGGTTTACGGTACATTAATTCCATTTGTTGAAATCTTTGGGTGAATTCTATTGTCATTAAGTCTGCTGCATTCCAGACGCCATATCCTGCCGAAGGCGTTGCAAATGCCCCTAGTGGGACAGTAGCTGGCGCTCCTGCAGCGGCTAAGGCTGGATCATTAACTGTTGGAACAGTGATTGTTGGTACTGTGCCGCCTTGGGCAGTTACTTGTGCTGCAAGTGCAGGGTCAACAAAAGCAATAATATCATTTAAAGGCCCAGCATATTGTGATGGGTAGCCGTATACTGGTGATGAAATATAGCTTTCAGCACCTGTAGGCCCAATGTTTAAATTCGGTGGAATTAAACTTGCGGTTGCAGAATAGTTAGCTTTTGCCAACCACAAGTAGCTCATGGTGATGGAAGATTCATCTGCAAATTTCCACCCGCCTTCAACTTTGAAACCAGGCATGTAAGAACTTGGTCCAGATACACTTTGTGTATTTAGTGCGTCAGCCATGCTGCCAATGAATGTTCCATTTGGGACATCTGATGCGACAATGGTAGAATTTGTGCCTGTTCCTACGATGGCTTGGGGCCCAAGGTTTGTCCCATCGATGGCATAGAAGCCACGGTAAGCCACTGTTTGGCTTTTAATGGGGTTGGTTTGCCTATACATGGCGTAGGAGCCGGACATAAAGAAACCGCCTGTGTCCGGTCTTGCGTGATAAAGAGGTAAAGGAAGATTGGGTTCCCCGGATGCGAGGTCCTGTGCAAATAGAATTGGTGTACTTGTAGCCAGCCAGCCAGCGATTAAGGCTGCAGCTCCACGGATTAACTTTTTCATATTTCCCCCATCTCCTTCAACATTATTAAAGGTAAATCCTTTAATTTAAACCGAATCCGGAACATAAGCATGGCGATTCCCCCTGCCAAGCATTTCAAGAACAACAAAACCCCGGGAAAACTCCCGCTAGGGCAATAAATGCTGTCTTGTGAGTGCGCCTGTATAAAGTCCTTTGATTTTGTGTCAATAGTAACTAAGCCAATTATTTGGAAAGTTTTAATGGGATCTTTGGCATGGTCGTAAGATTAATTGGAGTAAGTGTTTGCGTGTTGTATGAGTGTTTTTTGCGTTGTTTCTTTACCCTTTGAATGAATAAAAACAAAATAAAAACAGATTGTTTCGCAAATAATTTGCCTGATTTCGTTCAATTCATGTGCTATAATAGAAGTGTTATTTTGAGTTTGCTCTGCTTTAGTAATCCATATGCCTTTGTACATAAAGGGAATTCCTATGCTCGCTAAAAATCTTTTAAAGCTTGGTTTAGGGTTGTTAATACCAGCAGGTATATTTGTTGGTACGCCTGGAATTACTTCAGCACAGCGTTATCGGGTGATTTTACCCCCTGCTCCACCTGCGCCTCCCCCATTGAATAATACAGTTCAAGCGCAGATTGCTAACCAAAATGTAAATTTTAATACAGGAAGCAGCTCTAGTGGCGGCGGCGGTCAGTACGGTGGCGGTTTCCAACAAAGTAGTGGGGGAATTCAAGGTACTGCCCAATACACACAAAATAATACTCCAGGAATGCAAATCTCTCAGCTTTATCAAATTCCACTTTCAACGGGCGGTGGAAACATGGGCGGCGGTGGTGGATTTGGCCAACAAGGTGGCGGGTTTGGCCAACAAGGTGGCGGTGGATTTGGCCAACAAGGTGGCGGTGGTGGATTTGGCCAAGGTGGCGGAGGCGGTGGATTTGGCCAAGGCGGCGGTGGATTTGGTCAAGGTGGTGGCGGTGGATTTGGTCAGGGCGGTGGTGGATTTGGCCAACAAGGCGGCGGTGGTGGATTTGGCCAACAAGGTGGCGGCGGTGGATTTGGCCAAGGTGGCGGCGGCGGCGGATTTGGCCAAAGCGGTGGTACCGGTGGGCAAGCCGTTGGTATGAACAATCCTTTTTATCAAATGGCAATGCAAGGTATTATGTCTGGAGTTGGTGGCTCAGCATTTCAAAGCGGTGGCGGCGGTAATATGGGTGGTCAAAATAATCGAGGCGGTGGTGGCTTCGGTGGTGGAAACATGGGCGGCGGTGGATTTGGTGGCGGTAACATGGGCGGTGGCGGATTTGGTGGCGGTAATATGGGTGGTGGTGGATTTGGTGGCGGCGGATTCGGTGGTAAAGGTGGTTTTGGCAATGGCGATAATGGCTTGTAAAACCATTTATTTCAAACCTAATGCACCGGCAGAAATTTTCTGTCGGTGTTTTTTATTACTACAGCTTATATCAACTGGTAAAATACATTTCTTTGCTTCGGCAAATAGCCAAGTTCTTTGATTGAGTTCCTGATTTCATCTAAACTTAAATGGTAAACAGTGCCTGCTGAAGAAACCACATTTTCTTCAATCATTAGGCTGCCCATATCATTGGCCCCAAACTGTAAAGCAAGTTGCCCGATTTTTCCGCCTTGAGTAACCCAGGAAGATTGGATGTTTGGAATATTGTCTAGATAAATTCTTGCCAAGGCTTGAGTCCTTAGGTATTCAAAACCACCTGTAGGCGATATATGAGCCATTTCGGTATTCTCTGGCTGAAATGTCCAACAGATGAAAGCAGTGAAACCCCCGGTTTCATCTTGAAGCTGCCTCAATTTCTCTAAGTGCTCAATCCGTTCAGCAAGTGTTTCAACATGGCCAAACATCATGGTGCAGGTTGATTTGCCCCCTAAGTTATGCCAAACTCTATGAACTTCAAGCCATTCTTCAGTCATGCATTTGTTTTTGGTAAGCAGTTTTCGAACTCGGTCTGCCAGAATTTCACCTCCCCCACCAGGCAGACTGCCTAGACCAGCATCTTTAAGACGCTGCAGGACTTCTTTTAATGGTAACTTGTTGAGCTTATGAAAGTGCCAAATCTCAGGAGGGCTAAAGGCATGAAGATTAAATTTCGGGTATCTAGTTTTGAGGTCTCTTAGTAAATCTTCATACCATTCTAGTTTAAGTGTTGGGTGTAAGCCGCCTTGTAAAAGTGTTTGGTCTCCGCCTAATGCTATTGTTTCTTCGATCTTTTTGTAAATATCTTCACGGGGAAGAACATAGGCATCTGCATCCGAAGACTTGCGATAAAATGCGCAAAAGTCGCAAACTGCTGCACATATATTGGTGTAATTGATGTTACGGTCAATATTAAAAGTTCGATAACTCTCGGGGTGTAGATTGTTGCAAACTGTGTTTGCAGCTTCACCCAAATTAAGAATGTCCGCCTTTTCTAAAAGATAAAGGCCTTCTTCTGGAGTTATTCTTTTGCCATTAATGGCTTTTTGCAAAAGTTCTGCAATCATGGAAATCTATACTTCTTTCCTGTTCAATCAGCTCATTTTCATAAGCCAAGTGCCTATATAATTCCAACCCTGCTATTTCTCGGCTACCTAAATTATATTGAATGATAAGAGAAAGGTATCTTCTACAAAAGCCTGCATCAAGTCCTAGTATTTTGGATTCATGACTTGCAATTTCGCCCACATGCGCCAGTCCAGCTTTTTTTGACTTTGCAAAGTACTGAGTCAGATTCTCCCCAAAGGCTCGTTCATGTACTGCCCAGATTGCATATACAAATGGCAAATTTGTATAATCATGCCATTCCTTTCCTAAATCGTATGCAAACGGGAATCCACTCAAACACGCTTTCATTGCACGATCGCCAATCAAAAGCACGCCATCGGTTGTGACTTTTTCTGGGTCGGCATTCATGGGCAATGCCGAGGAAGTAAAAGTAATGCCATGCAATTGTTTAGAAAGTATTTTTAAAAGTGCAACGCTCGTCTTTGATCCTTCGTCAAGGGAAATAGATTTGATTTCAGGCCAAGGAACTTTGCTAAATAAGGTAACACTAAGAACCGGGCCATGGGATGCAATTGAAATCCCAGGAATAATACGGTAGTTGGGATGACGAAAATATTCGATCACAGGTATGAGCGCAATATCGAGTTTTTCTGCAGCAAGAGCCTGTGCAAGGCGGCTTGGAACTTGAAGGTCAAGAACCCAATGAGGTGCAATCTGGGCCAGATTGTGTATCAGCGGTTTCGTATTCAGATAATTTACCGCGCCAACTCTTACCTCTCTCATGTTCACCTCCTGCCTTATATTAACCGGAATCTTCTTTGGAATATAACCCAAAGATTAAATCTATTGCAAAGAATAATGAGGTTGACCTTAATCGAGTTTAACTAAGGTGAAAACTATAGTTTGAGATGGCTGTGAAATGAAAAACTCCTCTGGTTTTATGTTAACCAGAGGAGTTGATATTTTACTAAGGTTGCTTGCGATTTAGTTGCAAGATGGGATTCCGATCATTTCAACGCATGGGATTTTTCTGCAAACCTTGTAGGTAACAGTAAAAGGTTCCATGGTGCAATGAGTTTCTGGTACTTGGAAAAGGGATTCTTCCTTTACCAAAGAGCAGGTGGTTACAGGCACTTTGCAGCATCGTTGTTCAGTAATCATTTTGCACCGTTGTGCCTTGATGATTTCCTGACGATTTTCGCAGACCATTTTGCAAGTGGTGTAGGGGATCTTTCTCACACAATATTGCTGAGTCATGATGCATTTTTGAGTGGTAACCATTCTGCATTGTTCTTCGCAGACCATTTTGCAAGTGGTGTAAGGGGTTTTCTTGACACAGTGTTGTTGGGTCATGATGCATTTTTGAGTGGTAACCATTTTGCATTGTTCTTCGCAGACCATTTTGCAAGTGGTGTAAGGGGTTTTGCAAACCTTATGTTCGCAAACCATTTTGCAGCATTTACGGGTAACCGTGAAGTTTTGTACTTCAGGCACCATGCAGCACCTGGTGAAACATACTTTTTTGCAAACTGTTTTGGGAATGATTTTGCAGCAATAAGAACGAATCACATTGCAATTTTCCTTGCGGACATAATTCGTGCAAGTAATGGTTCGAGTTTCCATTCTGGGTTCCCAGATTTTTTTGCAGATCGTTCGGTTTGGTAGTTGGACTGGGCTGCAGCTAACATGGCCTGAAACATAAATCATCTTGCAGCAGCATGGATCCATAGTCCAAAAGCCAGGATGGCAAACTTTTCGCATCACTACTTGACCGGGTATTTCACAGACTTCGGTTCTCCATGAGCCAGTTTGAACGCAGATTTGTTGTTCTGTGCAAACAGGTTCCCAATAGTAACTTCTCACTACGGTTTCTCTAGGTTCCATTACGGATTCATAGATGGTTTCAGCGATATCCCTAGTTTCGGTGGTGTAAACAGGTTTCATAACCGTACGGGTGCAAGGAACTTGCTCTTCGTAATAAACAGGTTTTTGTACGGTAAAGTGCTCTTCCTTGACGCGTTGTTCATAAACAGGTCTGTAGGTGTTGTATTTGACAGGGACTTGATAGGTCTGCCAAACTGGTTTTTGTACGGTGAAGTGTTCTTCCTTAACGCGTTGTTCGTAAACGGGTTTGTAAGTGTTGTATTTGACAGGAACTTGGTAGGTCTGCCAAACTGGTTTCTGTACGGTGTAATGTTCTTCTTTTACACGTTGTTCGTAAACAGGTTTGTAGGTGGTATATTTGACAGGAACTTGATAGGTCTGCCAAACTGGTTTTTGCACGGTGTAGTTTTCTTCACGAACGCATTGTTCATAAATTGGCTTTAATACCGTGTAGTTGCGAACAATATCAAAGCATTCCCAAACGGGTTTGCAAACGGTGTAAGAAGTATCGTGATAAGTTGTTTCGTAGACCGGCCTGTAGCAAACCGATTTGCACTCCTTCATCACAGTCCGGTACACAGGCTTATAACAAAGCTGACTGCGTTCCTCGATGGATTCTTTGTAGGTGATTCTGCATTGCACTTCTGGCAGGCAGAATTGTTCGCGTTCGCAGCAAACAGGCGAGTAGCGGACTGCGCCACAATGCCGGGCTTGGGCGGATGCCTCTACACAAAGTAGTGCAGAAAGCGCAAGCAGCCAAACATTCCAAGAAGATCTAATCATAGCATCAATCTCAAAAAGGAAACGGAAAATAGGAAAGCCCGGTAAAAGAGCTAGCCAACATATACCTGTGATAAGTTTGCTTCAAAAACCCAAATAGAGAAATGGAACTTTAGGGAAAATGAAATGTTTCAGAAGGTTGGCAAAGGAATTGTCGTTAATAGTGTCACAAACGGTAATTGTTTCCATTTGTTAAAAGTATCAGATGCCTTTTGCAGCATGCATAATCCAACTATCTGTTTTATTCGATAAGATCGGTCTTCCAGAGTTTGCTTTTTTTGTTATGCCCTTTTTTCGGTATCGATCTTTAATTGAATGTTCTTTTTGAAATGGTGCAACATGGGGCAAGAAATTAATCAGGGTGGCGAGACACTGCTACCTGAAATTAGGTTTAAAAGTGAAGAACGTACTCCGCAAGGGTTCTTTTCGATAGTTTTAGAACTTCAGCCCAGCAAAATTTTAATGGAGTTTTACGCACCTCGAATTGTGGTAGGGCGCAGTAGTGGGTCGGATTTTCGTTTGCCCTCGCTTTGTGTCAGCAGAAGGCATTGCATGCTAAATTGGTCTGAACAAGGCTGGGTTTTGCGTGATTTGGATAGTAAAAATGGAACACATGTGAATGGTGAACCAATCACCACCAAAAAAATCGAAGAGTTTGACGAAATTAAAATCGGGACCTTTTCATTTATTGTTAAAAAATCTGAAGCAGAATTTCAGTTGTTTAAAGCCATCCAAGAATACAAGCGGGCTGGCTAAAAAATTTTTTCTAATGAAGCCTATTCAATAATTTGACTGTAAGGAATTACTTGTCAACTAATGTTTACTACATATTGGTTGTTATTTGTTTTTTCAGATAATCAGGCCTGTTGACACATTCGATTTAATAAAATCATCATTAAACTCACTTCTGCCTATAATCTTCATGCTAAAATCTAAGTAGATTTTAAAATGGAGTATAATGATGCCGATTCTGGATCGTGAAGAATACATTGAGCAATTCTACTTTTTCCAAACTCTTAGAGACCGCATCAAGGCTTCCATTGCGACACAGGATGTCCTTGAAAGAATTGATCAGGAAATTCTTGCTACAACCAAACTCCCCATGGCAATTCAGTTTCTTGCAACTGAAATAAAAGAAAGCGGGTTATTGAGCACCGGGTTTAAAATATTAAGCCATTACTTTACGCCCTTTCAGGCTTTTATTATTAAATCAACCGAAGATGAAAACAGGAAATTTAGCATCGATACAGGGTTGCATGTGTTGGAGAAGATGGCTAAGTATCATGCGGATACCCCTTTGCCCTCCGGATTGTTTGTATTTCAATTTGAAATCCTGTCGCGAAACAAACTGGGATATGAAGAAGGCATTACAGCGATGGCAAACGATCCCTTGTATTCGAAAGAATGGAAGGATTTTATCTTGTTTGTATCTAAGCAAATAGGATTGGTTGAATTTGCAGAATTTGTTTATTTGCGTTCTGAGTATTATCTGGAGGTCGAGCGAAAGCAAAACCCCTCGTATGAACCGTCCTTGCAGCCACTTTTTGCTAGTAAGGAAGGACGAATCGCAAAAGCAAACTTGGGCAGGGATCCTTTTTTTCTATTTGCAGCATTGCAAAGGCAGTTGAATTATCCAGAAGTGCCCAGAAGTACCGAAAAAGAAACACCTAAAGATGAAATTATGGTGGTTAGGCAAAGAGTCAACGACCTCGAAATCAGGCTGAAACTGATTGAAGCCGAGGTTAAAGGCAATGTTGATCTTTCGATATTTGCCAAGCCAGCAATCTTGGAAAATCTTCCGAAAAGTGATGGCTTTGACGACTAAACAACTAGCTGGCAGGGCGGAAAGTTCTAAAGCTACGAAGAACTTCATAAAGGTCTGCAGTCACTGCGACTTCATCTTCCATGAAATCCTGAACCCATGTGAAATTCTTGCGTTGCGCTGCTGCTATCAAAGGCAAAAGGTCTGATAGTCTTACGCGAACGGTTGGAGCTTGGATGATATCTTTATCTGAATCTGCTGATTCTTTGAAAACTCTAAGGTGTGGTGCCATTTTGAATCCTCCTAGATTCTTTTACATGCTAAGCAAAATTGCTTTTTTGCTTGCTTGAACAACTGCGGGTTAGTGGTCTTACTAAATCCGTGACCCCCGCCATAACTAAAATCGGCAATTCGAGAAGATAACTTTGATGAAAAATTAAATCTTTAGGTAATAGTGGGGCGTTTAGAGTGTCATTATCCTAAAAGTTTTACCTAGCAGGTTAAAAACAATAGCAAGAGGATGGTTTTAATAAAAACGAAGTACTTCAAAGTAGCGACAAGCGGAATTTATCTTTACGATGTGTTTAAGAAAAGCGGTTCTAAATATTCAGGGTGATTATGATTGAAAAAGTTGCAATTATTGGGGCAGGGGCGTGGGGAATGGCTTTAGCCTTGCACCTGGCAAGGGAAAACAAGTGTGCTGTTTCCTTGTGGAGTGTAAGAGAGGATTCGAGAAATAATTTAAAAGTTTCTCGAGGCAATGACTTGCTGCTTCCGGGAATTCTTTTGCCTTCCCAAATTGAAATAAGCGATTCCTATACTGATGCAATATCTGGCGCAGGATTATTGATTTCTTCTATTCCATCAGCCCATTTGCGCACGGTGCTTAAAAATGTGGATTTGCAAACACCGCCAATGCTTCCTGTTCTTAGCACGACCAAGGGGCTCGAGCGTGTTTCTTTTCTTAGGCCAAGCCAAACTATTTTGGATGTTCTTGGCCCTAGGCCGGTTTCGATTTTAAGTGGCCCTAGCCATGCTGAAGAAGTGGCTCGAGGTTTACCAACCTCTTTGGCCCTTGCAGGTTCCGACCCTGATATTAATTTGCTAATTCAGTCTCTTTTTAATTCTGAATCTTTCAGAGTTTATACTAACCATGATGTTCTTGGAGTTGAGATTGCAGGTGCGCTTAAAAATGTAATTGCAATTGCAGCAGGGATAAATGATGGTCTGGGATATGGCGATAACGCCAAGGCCGCGTTAATAACTCGGGGCTTGGTTGAGATGACTCGATATGGGGTTGCATGCGGTGCGGAGGCCTCGACTTTTAACGGTTTGGCAGGCTTAGGTGATTTGATTGCTACATGCACCAGTGCTCATTCTAGAAATCGTAAAGTGGGTGAAAGATTAGGTAAAGGTGAAAAGTTGGCCCAGTTTCTTCCGGGTATGTCGCAAGTTGCAGAGGGAATATTTACTGCGCCTAGTATCCGCGAACAAGCTGTTCAAAGGAATATTGATCTGCCCATCATTGAGCAGGTTTATCAGGTTTTGCAACATGGGAAGAGCCCCAAAACTGCAGTGCAGGATTTAATGAATAGGGCGCCTCGAAAAGAATAGATGGAAAAATGAACATTCAACTTGCATGCAAAGAGTGGGCTTCGGTGTGTGCTGCACTTGCTTCGGGAAGGCAATCTATTTTACTCCGCAAAGGCGGTATTGCTGAACCATCCGGAGATTTTCAGGTTCAATCCAATTGGTTTTGGCTTTATCCGACTTATGTTCACCAGCAACAAAATCAATTGAGAGAAACGGAATGGCTCGAAAAGGGTGAGATGTTTAAATCCCAGCCAAAAAAGATTCTGTTCTTTCACCTTGCTGAAGTTGTCGAAACTTATCATTTGATGAATCTTAATACCTTGGAAAAACTTGAGCCTTTCCATGTTCTTTCCAAAGAGTGTGTTAGTTCTAGATTTGCTTATCGCAGCCCAGGGTTAACCGTAATGTTCGTTAAAATACATGAAATCTCAAAGCCTGTTGAGATTGATGAAACCCCTTTTTATTTGGGATGTAAATCTTGGGTTAATCTTGAGAGCCCTTTAGATGCAAGTGCTATTTCCCCTGTCCTTTCTTCCGATGGGTGTTCTGCCGCACTTGAGAAAATCAGAACTCTTATTTAAGGTTAGAGTTTAGCCATGATCAATAATACCTTGTTAATAATGTCGTTAATCTTTGCACAATCAGACGTTGACAAAGTTGGTGCTGCAAAGTTCCCGGAAAAAGAAGTTAAATTGTTGGTGCAGCAATCCATGGAATATTGGCGGGTTCCGGGAGTCGCAGTTGCAATTGTCCACCAAGGCGAAACCCTTTTTGAATCTGGTTTTGGTGTTGTAGAAATAGCTAAGCAAAAACCAGTAACAACTGATACTCTTTTTCCAATCGCATCTTGTACCAAGGCCTTTACCAGTGCATTGGCTGCTTCCTTGGTCGCCAAGAAAAAGCTTGATTGGGATGATAAGGTGCAAAAGCATTTGCCCTGGTTTAAATTGTCGGAATCGTTTGCGTCTGAAGATTGCAGATTGCGGGATTTGTTTTGCCATAGGACGGGTTTGGGCAGCAATGATTTGCTCTGGTATAGGAGTGGGCTGGCGCCTGAAGAGAATGTTCGCAAGGCTGCGTTTTTACCATTTGAAAACCCCTTTCGGTCAGTTTATCAGTATCAATCGATCATGTATTCCGCAGGTGGTTTGGTTTGCGAAAAGGTTGGTAATGCAAGTTGGGAGAAACTTTTAAGGCAGGAAATTCTGGATCCCCTTGGAATGAAAGACACAGTGGTTTTACCTCCAAATGAAAATCTGTCTCGGGGGCATTTTATTGGGAAGTTTGGGTTTCCTGAGGTTAAAGAACCTTATATAAGTGCTGTCCCAGACCCTGCAGGAAGTGTTTATTCTTCTGCCCATGATCTTGCTAATTGGCTTAAATTTCAGGTTGATCCTGCGAATCAGAAATATGCCAAAATGGATTTTGCGCCCCAACTGCTCGAAACTCAGAAACCGCAGGTTGTTAACCCTTTAGATGGTATAAATAAATTGTTTCATCCATTTACTGCGCAAATGTCTTATGGTTTGGGTTGGGTGATTCAGGATTACCGTGGTACCAAGTTGGTTTCCCATGCTGGGGCGATTGATGGTTTTCGTACACATATTGCTACGATTCCAGACGCGAAATTTGGTTTGGTGATTCTTTCAAACCTTGAACACACAAGAATGAATCTGGCTCTTAGCAATGCGTTGATTGATTTGTTGTTTAACTTTTCCCGAGTAGACTGGGATAAGAATTACGCAGTTATCATGGCCGATGGTTTGCAAAAATCCAAGATTGCTTACGATGATAACTTGGTTGAGTTATTGAAAAAATATCCTGGGTCTCTCAACCTTCCAGATGTTTTGGGAGAATATCAGAACCCTGCTTATGGGAAAATTGAGTTAAAAATGCAGGGTAAAAATGTCAGGCTGGTTGTTGGGAATCATTTTGTTGATCTTAATAATTTGGGATCGTCCATTCTTTATGCGCGTGATTTTGTCTTTGATAACCCCGTGCTAACTTTTACTAGAGATTCTTCCGGGAAGATCTCTTCGTTTAAAATATCTGGCAGGCTCAAAGCCGAGTTTTTTAAACTTCCTTGATAATTTTTTAATTTATGTTTTTATGCTGCTTGGCTAGTTGATCTTACAAATGTATTTTTGTTCAAGCCTTGTTTAGCCTTGATAGGTGCAAGTTGCAGTAAGCTTGGAAGCCATAATATGGAACAAATCATGCAAGAACTTACGCCCAATGCTAAGAGAAGCCCCAAGCTGGAAAGTCCAAGGTGGGAAGATATTGTTAACGAACCAAAACCAAGTACCGTTGTGAGTCCTGCGACAAATATTCCTTTGAAGGTGCTGCTTTTTAACTGATAAGGTTTGCTTCGGTCTCGTCCTAAAAAGTCGTGAATTACATGCACGGCATTGTCGATGCCAACCCCGACGAGAATCGGGAATGCAATCATATTTGCTGGATTCAATTGGTAGCCTAACAGCCATACTGCTCCCATGGTAATACAAAGCCCCATGACCAAGGGAATGAGTGCTAAAGTTACCAAGATAGTTTTTCTGAAGTCCCAGGATAGAACCAGAACGATTGCAATTAACGCGTAGATCCCGGCCCATTGAAATCCTGACTTCATTCCTTTTAAGCCTTCAAGAGTTGTAAAAGGTTTTCCCGTGGCACGAGCATCAACTTTTTGAATGCTACTTACGAATTCTTGAAGGTTGCTGTATTCCCAAAGATTTTTCTTTGCGAATACTCTTAAAAGCCATTGGTTATTCTCACTTAAATACCGATTTCGAATTGGAGTTGGAATGTCCGCCACATCAATAAATTCAGGCGTGGAAACTTCTTTTAATTGGTGGAGGTTTTCGATAAGGTCGCCGGTGACTGCTTCTTCAAATTTTTTGAGTTCAATATTCGACATTTTGCTTGTGCTGGATAGTACACCTAAAAAAGTTACCAAGTCTTTCTTAACTTCGCTTAAATCCAAAAGGGAGCTAGCTTCGTTAGTTTTATTGGCAAGGAGTTGTAGTTCCTTACTCAAGCCATCAATATCCGGTGTGGCGTGGCCTGGTTTTGATCCCCGAGTTGGTAATAACCTTAGCCTGTGTTGGATTTCTTTTAGTTGTCCTTTGTTTATTGATTGATCTTTGGGAAGCATGCTTGCTATTTCTGCAACCTGACTAACTTCTGGAAGGGCTTCAAATTTCTTTTTCCATTCGATTGCTTCTTCCCGAGTTGCAGTAAATGTAACAGCATGCCAAGTAGCGGAGGGCATTTTTTCTAATAATACTTTTTCCCATTTTACCGAATCAAGTGAAGATGATTGTAAATGTAAAAGATTGTGATCGTAAGAAACTTTTAGTGCTGGA
>Ga0209829_10001593_pt1 | contig 18197 bp, 19 predicted proteins | sample C_140205_EF_Meta_FD_187311 | JGI IMG/M metagenome (GOLD analysis project Ga0209829, IMG submission 187311) | Freshwater microbial communities from Lake Croche, Canada to study carbon cycling - C_140205_EF_MetaG (SPAdes) (version 2) | ecosystem: Environmental > Aquatic > Freshwater > Lake...
TTTATTATATTGAACATCCCCCGATAATTTTGGGTTACCAATATCACTATGATTGCTAAAAATTCCAACAGTATTTTGAGCAATTATATTTGAATGAAAAAGTATAAAGCAATCAGCTAAAAATATAAAAATGAAAATTCTTTTTACAGTACTAAAACCGCTAAGGGTGGACTTTTTTATTGATGGCATCGTTTAAAAGTTTTAACTAAATAAATTAATGATTTGAAGTTACATGACATAGGCATTCCTTATAGTACTTTTTATAAAAAATACAGCAGTGGTGTTTTAGGACATTAGGGTATTATAATTATTTAAATATTTGATTAATAATATTTTGTATATTCTTTAAATATTAAATATGTTTGAATCAAAGCACTATTGATAAGATCTAAGATTGGCATTATGTAGCTTTCTTTTGTACATTAATAAATAATTTTAAGTACCTTATATTTAAAGGTTTATAAGATAAATACCAAAATGATGACTGGATCAAAAATGATAAAAAAATAAAACAAGACCTTATGAAAAAAAATAAGCTTGGTCGTGCCGATTTTATAAAAAAAGCTGCCATCGCCACTGCAGGTTTTTATATTGTTCCAAGAAACGTATTAGGAGGTGTAGGTTATGTAGCGCCCAGCGACAAACTAAATATTGCAGCCATAGGTTGTGGTGGCGAGGGCGACAATGATATTCAACATTTGGCCAATACGCCCAATAAAAATACCAATATTGCTTTTTTATGCGATGTGGATGAGCGGCCCGCAGCTTCTAAAAGAAAGCAATTTCCTAAAGCAAAATTTTATCATGATTGGAGAGAAATGTTTGACAAAGAAAGTAAAAACTTTGATGCCGTCACCGTAGCTATTCCCGATCACAATCATGCATTAGTTGGACTAAGTGCCATGCAGTTAAAAAAACATTTGTATTTACAAAAACCATTAACGCATGATATATATGAAGCAAGAATATTAACACAAGCTGCCGAAAAATATAAAGTAGTCACGCAAATGGGCGACCAGGGTGCTTCTTGCGATGGTATGCGAACCATGCGCGAATGGTTTGAAGCAGGCCTTATTGGTGATATTGAAAAAGTATATTGCTGGACCGACAGACCCGTTTGGCCACAAGGCATTGCTTGGCCAAAAGCAACCCCACCAATTCCTAAAGAATTAAATTGGGACTTATGGTTGGGTACAGCACAAAAAATAAATTACATCGACAACTTAGTTCCATTTAATTGGAGAGGCTGGTGGGAATTTGGGACAGGCGCCTTAGGTGATATGGGCTGTCATATCATTGGACCTCCTTTCAAATTATTAGAATTAGGTTATCCAACAGAAATATCTGGAAGTGCAAGTACTGTTTACAGTGGTATATTCAAAGAGGGCATATATCCTGAGAGTGGGCCCGTATCAAGTTCTTTAAAATTTAAGTTCAAACAAAAAAATGGGAAAGATTTGGATTTATTTTGGATGGATGGAGGTATTACTCCAGAACGTGTCAATGAATTAGATCCTGATTTAAATTTTAATGAAGCTATAGGAAATTGGCCAACAGAAAATGATTTTGAAGGCGCCACTTTATTTATTGGAACCAAAGGAAAAGTATCTTGTGGATGGGGCGGAATGCATCCAAGATTATTACCATTGAGTTTGAATAAAGATATTAATATACCACAAAAATACGCAAGGATAAAAGGCGAAATGGATGGACATTGGTGGCAATGGGTAGATGCAAGCATTGCAGGCTATGGAAATATGGAAGTAGATTCTCCTTTTGTTGGATATGCTGGTCCATTAACAGAAACCGTATTGTTAGGAAATTTATTATTACGCAGTTTTAATATTCGTGAAAAAATTAAAAGAAAAGACCCAGTGTATGGCAATATGGAGAGCTATAAATTTAGTGGCAGGTATAAAGCATTGCAATGGGATGGAGCCAATATGAGGGTTACTAATTTTGATCCGGCCAATCAATTTATCAAAAGAGAATATCGAAAGGGTTGGGGTGAATTAAAATTATAATGACATTGCTTTTGGATTTCGTAAAATTTATTCATTGAATTACCCAAATTTTTACTACTCTTTTATATAAATCAATTTATATATTAAACTTTTAAGAAAAATTAAAGTCTAAACTTCAATTAAGTAATAATTATTTTATAACTGATTGATTTTTAATGCTAAAGGCGCCCATCATCAAAAGAAAACATATTTCAACCTATTTAGTTAAACAGGCGCTGCTTAGTTCTTTTTTATTGATTATGAGTAGTTGGATTATCGCCAGTCCTTTTCATAATAAGTTAGATACACTGCTACCAAAGAAATATCATGAACTAAATGAGATGCACACCGAAAAAGACATCACAGATTATTTTCATGCATTTACTAAAAAAAAGATTGACTCAAACAATACAAGAGATAAAAATAAATATCATCTTTCCTTATTACCAGCAGTTGGGTATACCTTACAAACTGGTATGGCAGGAGTAGTAAGCAGTAATATTGCATTTTATACACATGCCGATAGCAATGCAAAAATTTCATCTATAACCACCAGCTTTACTTATTCTCAATACAGCCAAACCATCTTCCCATTGTATGCAGACATTTGGTTAAAAAAAGATAAAATTAATTTCATTTCTGATAATAGATATATAGTTTATCCATCGAGTATCTATGGACTAGGTGGAAGAACAGACCCCAATAAAGCCCATACCATTAATTTTAGAGGCGTAAAATTGCACGATAAAATTTTATTTTCATTTGCAAAAAATTGGTACGTTGGAACTGGAATTTATTATGATCAATTTTGGGATATTACCGTATTAGATCCCACAACAAAAAGAATTAATAAATTAATTGGAAAAGAATTAGGTACTAATGAAATTGCGGTAGGCCCGGTTTTTAGTATATTGTATGATTCAAGAACGAATCAAATTAATGCAGCAAACGGTACCTATTTTAATATAAATTTTAGAGATAACTTGCCTTTAATAGGTAGCGACCATTATTGGCAATCTTTATTAATAGATACAAGGAAGTATTTTAATTTTCCTCAGGGTTCAAAAAACACCTTGGCATTTTGGAGTTATGAGTGGTTGACCTTAAGTGGTACTCCTCCTTATTTATTAATGCCTGCTACAGGCTGGGATGACCAATACAACACTGGAAGAGGTTATATTCAGAGTAGATTTAGAGGAAACAATATGTCTTATGTAGAAACAGAATATAGATTTGGAATAAGCAAAAATGGATTATTAAGTGGTGTGCTTTTTTTAAACGCAGAAAAATTTTCTGACGAACTTTCCACTACCTATAAATCGGTATTGCCTGGTTATGGACTTGGCTTAAGAATAAAAATGAATAAGTTTTCTAAAACAAATATTTGTATAGATTATGGGTTTGGCAACAATAGTTCTCAAGGTTTTTTTGTGAATTTAGGAGAAGTATTTTAATGGTATTAAAAAGCTAATTTAAATTGATACCAATTGGCTAAATTTTGTGGTGTGAAAGAACCGCCACCACCGCGCATTCCGCCTCCACCTCTTCTACCACCACCCATTCCACCGCCGCCGCCGCGCATCCCACCTCCCATTCCTCCACCATTCATTCCCCCACCTCCCATACCACCACCTCCCATACCACCACCACTCATTCCACCTCCTCTCATTCCGCCCCCCATACCACCGCCGCCACTGCGCATTCCAGTTTCTCCTCCTGCGCTATTGGGTCCTCGGTTTCCACTTCTCATAGTCAATGGATTTAAAACAATTCCTATACTTATACTTGGCGCAGTTTTAGCAATCAATGATTTATTGAAAATATATTTAAGTGGAATAATAGATTCAAATATAAGATTCCCAAATGCATCATAATTGATGCCCATTTTAATGGCGCTCGTATCTGAAATGGCATAGTTTGTATTTTCCATATTAATAAAACCAAAGGTTTTAAAAATATCCTTGTCCATTAAATTTTGTTTTTTATAATTGGCTGGGGATACACTTCTATTATGTTCTCCTTCAAGTGCTTCATTCGCAGGAAAACTAAGGCCCATGGTTTTATTCTTTTTTCCCTTGGTATCTACATAAATAGAAATTCCAGCTCTTAAAATACTCATTTGAGTAGCTTGATCATTCGTAGCTACACTAACATATATATTCCTACTATCATTGGTAATATTGTATTGTAAAGCGCCTCCCTCTGAACCAAATCTTAAAGGCAAACCCCAATCTTCTGCATTGCCATCTGCCAAAATAGGCGTTTTTTGAAAATTACCTAATGGGAATTCTTGAGGGCTGCAATAAGTTAAAGAAAGCAATAAAATAAAACCTGCACTTAGTAAATGGATATTTTTCATAGCAAAAAAAATAAGAGTTAAAAAAGAGGCCGTATTTAAGTTAAAAAATCAAAGCCCTGAAAAAACAGGGCCTTGATAACAACTCAAACTACATAATTTTAAAATTGATATAATTTATTTCCCAACTACCTTATACTTTAAAATATTGTTTTCTATAAATTCTTCAAAGTATACATTCGTAGTAGAAACAAAATATTTTCTATTATTTATAATGACAGATTTACAATCCGTTGGTAAAGCATCAACAAGGTCACCAATAGTATATTGTTTGATTGTTGCAGCCGAAATCGTTGCTGGTAGATTGGCATTATTTTCAACCCCTGCATTTTGAACGTTTGCAACTTCTGTGGTTTCTGCAGTATTTAACACACCATTTAAGCCGGCTATTAAATACCAAATAGTTCCATCTTGTTTTACATATTCTTTATAATATGTACCATTGTACTCAAAATATTTTTCATTATTAACCACTACTACTTTAGCTTCTGTAGGAATTCTAGGAACGCTTGCGCCAACTGGTGCTTGCACTACTTCATATTGATTCTCATTTTGACGGTAATAAATTCCACTATGGTAGTAATAAGGATAACCTCCATAATTGAATCCCCAATAGCCATAAGGTAAAGCGCCTATAGAAATACCAAATGGAGGAAAGATGCTTCCATAATAGCCGCCATAAAATCCATAAAATAAGCCATTATTAAAATAATAAGGATTCCCTCCAAAACTAAGCCTCATAAAAGACCTAGGAACGTTTCGGTACATTCTACCGCCAGCCACGCCTAAACGTGCACCTCCAAAAGCACCTGCAACAGCGCCGGCACTTACATTAGATCTTACACCAACGCTGGTCGCTGCTCTTACAGTACCGCCGCCGCTAAACCCTCTAGAAACCCCTCCACCAAAGCCGCCGCCACCAAAGCCTCCATGGCTAAATCCGCCTCCTCTGCCCCCTCTTTGGGCCTCTAATAGTGTTGTACTTGTTAGGACCAATAATAAGGTAGCCACTAGAATAATTGAACTTTTAATTTTTTTCATAGTAACAGTATTAAAATTTTTATAAATCAATTTATAATTATTAGATTGTAGTTTGAATCAATAGTTTAAAGCTAAGTTGATTATACTAAGTTAAATCATTAATAAAAACGTTAACAAAAATTTTAACTGATTTAAGGAAATCTTAAGCAAAAATAGACCCTATCCATGATCCATACTTATCGTGAAAGATTAGTTCCTGAAAATGCAAAATATTCCATCTTAATTCCTAGTTGGAATAATCTTGACTATTTAAAACTTTGTATTCAAAGCATTCGAAAAAACTCCACCTATACCCACCAAATTATTGTACATGTAAACGCTGGCGTAGATGGTACAATTGAATGGGTAGAGGCACAGGCAGATATCAATTACACTTATAGTACAGAAAATATTGGCGTATGTTATGCTTTAAATTGTGCAAGAAGTATTGTAAAAACAGACTATATCGTTTATGTGAATGACGATATGTATTTATGTCCTCATTGGGATAAACATTTACAAGATGAAATAATTAATATTGGGCATGAGCTGTTTTTTTTATCTTCCACGGTAATAGAACCCAATGCCTCAAGTAATTGTGTGATTGAAAAAAACTACGGGTCAAATTTTACCAATTTTAAGGAAGACGCTTTCTTAAAAGAATATATGAATTTGGAATTTAATGATTGGTCTGGTGCCACCTGGCCACCTAATCTATTACCCACTAAACTCTGGGATGCCGTGGGCGGATACAGTATTGAATTTTCACCGGGCATGTATTCCGATCCTGATTTTTCAAATAAATTATGGAAGGCAGGCGTCAGGTATTTTAAAGGAGTGAGTGCTAGCAGGGCTTACCATTTCGGATCAAAATCGGTAGGAAGAGCAAAATTAAATAAAGGGTATTATCAGTTCATCAATAAATGGGGTTATACCTCCAGCTTTTTAACAAAAAAAATGTTACGTCGAGGAGAACGCTTTAATGGACCATTGCCTGAATTAAATATGTCAGGTACTACAAGAATCAAACAATTATTTAAAAGAGTAAGTTCCGCCTTTAAAAAATTAGTGTTTTAATAGATTTCAAATTCCTAAGCCAGCTTAATTCTTCTTCTTTATTATAAAGTAAAGCAGTTTATATTTGCAGTATGGGGCAGAAAAAACTAATTAAATTTGCAGCAATTAAGCAGTACGAGAATGTATTGGAAAATCCACAGGTAATGCCCGGCAAATGGAATTCATTTTTTGAAAAACTAACCAATGGCTCCTATCCCATTTTATTGGATGAGCTTTCAGTTATAAAAAACAATACTACCACCAATCATCCAGCAATCAAACCACTAACCTTAGAACTAGCTTGTGGCAGAGGCGAATATGCGGTAGGTTTGGCCAGGATGTTCCCGAATCAAAATTTTTTAGGGTTAGATATTAAGGGAAATCGTATTTGGAAAGGGGCCAGTATCGCCAATAAAGAAGGCATCCATAATGTAGCTTTTGTAAGAACGCAAATAGACCAAATCACTAATTATTTCGATACGAATGAGGTAGCCGAAATATGGGTCACTTTCCCCGATCCTCAATTAAGATTGTCCAAAGCCAAAAAACGTTTAACGCATCCTAAATTTTTAAGACTGTACCAACAGTTTTTACAGCCAGGCGGTATTGTACATTTAAAAACAGATAGTCCTAATTTATACTTATTTACTAAAACTGTGATTGAACTTTTCGAACTTACTGTTATCACTGCTACCGATAATTTATACGAAACAGCCTTCGTCCAATCAAATCAATGGAATGAAAAATTAGCGATAAAAACCTATTATGAAGGTTTAAACATTGCTAGCAGCAATCGTATTCATTATATTCAATTTAAAATTGATAAAGATTTGCCCATTGCAAAAGATGAAATATTAAAAGAACTGATTGCTGAATTTGAAGTAACAGAAACCCATGATGCGAAAAGGGAAAGAGGGATTAAGGAAAATGAAAATTAAACAAATGATTGAAGCAGTAGAATATTATATAGATGTAGATGGTAAATATGTATTTACAGAATTATACCACAAGCAAAGGGGCTATTGTTGTGGCAATGCTTGCAGACATTGCCCTTATAATTACGAAGCGGTACCTGAGCCAGTAAGGATAAGGTTATTACAAATAAAAGAATTAAGTAAAATTAAAAGTCCCAATGCAATACACAGCAAAGACCAATGATTTTTTTCAAAATGTATTTGATGTGGTTCGATTGATACCAAAAGGGCGAGTAACCAGTTATGGAGCCATTGCCAAGTACTTAGGAACAGGCAGAAGTTCAAGAATGGTAGGCTGGGCCATGAATGCCTCCCATGGCGTTAAGCCCAAAGTACCCGCGCACCGTGTCGTTAATAGAAATGGCATGCTAACGGGCAAAGCTCATTTTGCTACCCCTACCCTGATGCAAGAATTATTACTGAAAGAAAAAATAAAAGTAAAGAACGAAACCATTGTAGATTTCGAAAAAATTTTCTGGGACCCGATTATAGCATTGGGATTTTAAATTTAGCCGATTAAAATTTAATAATAAAAATTAGGAATAATAAGGCTTAATCATCATGTATACCAAGGGGCCTGTCACTGCTACATAAAACCAAATAGGCCACATTCTTTTGGCTTTTCTCTTATGATCGGCATATTCGCCAGTTAAGCCACGATACGCTGTAAATAATATAAAAGGTAAACTTGTGGCAGCTAAAATAATATGTGTCGCTAATAATAGAAAATACAAACCTCTTGTATTGCCTACTACCACTAGTTCTGCAGCACTTACTAGTCCATCATGATCCGTATCTCCAAACTTGGTTTCGCCTGCGAATAGATGGTGGGCTATATAAGAAACTAAAAAAAGTACGGATAATAATAAAGCGGTAAGCATAATATTTTTATGGGCTGTATAGTTTTTTTGTTTTACTGCAATCAAAGCAGCTACCAATAAAACCGCCACGGTTGCATTTAAGAGCGCATTGATTAATGCAAAAATATGTTTGTCAAAAGGCAATTCAACAGACAAGGTAAATTTGCTTAAAAATGTTACTGCGACCAATACCACCACCGAAAATATTCCAATTAATAATTTCGCTTGCTTGTCGTTCTTTTTCATTACAGGTGCTAACATAATTCAATATTTTTGGGCTATAAGTTAATTTCAAATTTTATCTTTCTACCATGAATTGCAAAGTAAAAACTTACTTTAAATTGTTGTTTATTTTGTTTTAGGTTTATTAAACTTTGTATTAAAATAATAAACAAATCCACTCACTAATACAGCTATTAATAACCACAGCCAACTAAGGTCAATAATCTGTTGGAATACTTCATTTCTTTTTGTCTTGTCTTTCTCTAACATTAAATAACCCACATCTTTGGCCAATTTTAAAATCGAGGTCGAATCTAAGCCATTATAATAACCACGTACTTGCATTTTTTTATCAATCAAAATAAAGCGACTGGTATGTACAAAATCGGGGTTAATGGGCTCTTTGCTAAATTGATCTACTTTTAATTCTTCAAAAGCAAATTTATAAATAGAATCTCTATTGCCAGTAAGCAACCACCAGTTATCCGAAATCACGCCCATCTTATTGGCATAAGCTCTTAATGTGGAAACGCTATCTCTAACAGGATCTACACTAATAGACATAAACTGAACAATTGAAGTATCTACCCTATTGCGCACATCGCCACCTCTAGAAAAAGAGCGCTGCAACTTGCTCATATTACCAGTAAGCTTGGGGCAAATACTACCACAGCTGGTAAAAAATAAATCAAGGATAATAATTTTTCCATGTTGATCGTATATAGAAACGGTATCACCTAATTGATTGATCAGGCTGATGTTTTTGGTGGTATGCCAAACACTGTCTGATTTTTGTTTGCCATCTACCACCTGCTCTATCACGGTGTCTAATAAATAATGCCTAGGCATCACCACCGCATGGTCACTGGCCGATTTTAACCACAAGTAACATGCAACAGGAATAAAAAGGGCAATGATTAAACCGTAGAAAGATTTTTTTGACATTTTATAAATTTAAAAACCACCTCTAGGATCGGGGTGGTTTTAATTATTTGAAAAGGGCCTCGAGCTCCTATCTTAAGAATCATATTAATGCTTCTCAACAGGTGCGCTAGGCGCAGGTATTTCTTTCACTTCAGTAGCCTCATGTTTTGCAGCGCCATGTTCTCCTTCTTCCTTCTTCTCTACTTTAATGGTAGCTTGTTCTTTGAAATAAGGATCGTAATCGTTTCTTAAATTTCTGAAAGAATTGCCATCCCATAAAAAGGCAGCAATAAACCAAACAAATAACATCAAAGGCACGACAATTGTCATGATTAAGTTTTTTACTTCATGCTTTAAGTGCATAAAGTAAGCAACAATATAAAAAGCTTTCGCCATCATCAAAATAACAATGGTTCCTTTAACAGCTAATTTTAAACCAACAGAAGTCATTCCTATCATCCAAAAACCTAAAATCAATTCGATAATTGTAAATACCGATAAGATGATGGTTACTTTTTTAATTTCAGCCATCGCCTCTTTGTTATGCGCTTCCTGATCTGTGTGTGTATGTGACATATAAATTTCTTGTGCTTGTTATAATAAATAAAAGATGGTGAATACAAATACCCAAACTAAATCCACAAAGTGCCAGTACAAACCAGCTTTTTCAATCATTAAGTAATGACCTCTTTGCTCAAACTTATTTAACAAAGTCATAATCAACATAATAATATTAATCACCACCCCACTAAAAACGTGGAAGCCATGAAAACCAGTAATGGTAAAAAAGAAGTTGGTAAAGTTCGTGCTGCTAGCCGTACCATCTGCATTTAAAAATGGATTCATACCCCACCAAGCGCCTTCGCTATGTAAGTGATTCCACTCCCATGCTTGACAGCTTAAAAAAGCAAGCCCACCAATAATGGTCCAAATCATATTTCTAACCACACCACTCTTGTCCATGTTTTTACCAGCGTGAACTGCTAATACCATGGTAACAGAGCTAATGATTAATATAAAAGTCATAATACTTACAAACACCAAGGGTGCATGCACTCCTTCTGGAGCGAATGGAAAACTTCTAAAAACTTCATTGGAATTAGGCCATCCGTTGGTTGAAAAACGGACTGTACCATAAGAGATTAAAAAAGCACCAAAAGTAAATGCGTCACTCATCAAAAAGTACCACATCATTACTTTTCCGTACTCAGAATTAAAAGGGCTTTTTCCTCCTCCCCACAATTTTGCTTCATTTGGCGAAGCGGTTGTTGTTGTTGACATGTTCAATTTCTATTTCAGTGCAAAAATATTGGCTATCAAGGATATTCGTATCAAAAAACCGGCTTTTTTTGTATTTATCTTTAACAATTTTGGCCCTTTACCCAATCCAATGAAGGAAGACGAAAAGGTAAATCCAAAGTATATCTACAAAATGCCAGTAAGTTGATAGCAATTCTACCGGCAAGGTATTTTCTAGATTGTTTTTGGCCGAAAATGACTTAAAAGACACTCCAATAAGTGCTAAAACCCCACCCAAAACGTGAAATAGGTGTAAAAGGGTAATAACAAACAAAAAAGAGGCTGCCGAGTTACTTCTTGGGCCAGTTAAAGCAATATTATTGGTCTGCAAAGCCATGAAACCTTGAAGCTGCAAAATCATAAAAACGACTCCTAAAATAGCAGTAACGCTCAAAAATCCACGGTATTGGTTTTGCAAGCCTTCCTTGGCTTTTTTGACCGCCATTTGAATGGTGAAACTGCTTAGTAAAATAACAAAAGTGGAAATGAGAAACACATTGGGCAGCTCAAAATCCAACCAGTTGGCCTGGCTCTTTTTTACAATATAAGCACTAGTTAAACCAGCAAACATCATCACGATACTACCAAGTCCTGCATAAAGGACCATTTTGTAGGGATGAATTTTATTTTTTTCAGCGCCTGTTTTTACATCTGTTGCCATAATAAAATATTTATAATTTATCTGCGAGTAAAGCCAAATAAACAATAGGTAAATAAATATAACTGCTAAACATTACTCTTCTTGCTGCGGGTACTCCCATATTTTGATACAAGCGAACACATTGCACCACCATAAAAATATTAGCCACTAGTAAAATCCACATACTTACATTACCAGTTAGGTTTAAATAATGAGGTAAGAAACCGATAGGAATCATTAACACCGCATACATGATAGATTGCAATGCAGTAAAACGTGTAGGTCCTTCTTTAGCAGGCAATAATTTAAAACCTACTCTAGAATAATCGGTATGAGAAACCCAAGCGATGGCCCAAAAGTGAGGGAACTGCCATAAGAATTGAATTAAAAATAAAGCCCATCCAGCGTAAGCAAAATCATCATTGCCTGCTACCCATCCAATCAAACAAGGAAGGGCTCCAGGAAAAGCGCCTACTAAAACTGCTATAGAATTTATTTTTTTTAAGGGCGTATAAATAAACGCATATAAGAATAAGCTAAAAGCAGAAAGTAAAGCGGAAGAAATATTAAAATACTTCCACATAATCACCACGCCTACTATTCCGGCAATAATGGCAAAAATATAAGCGGTTTGTTGAGTCATTCGGCCCGCAGCCACCGGCCGATTAGCCGTACGCTTCATTTGTGCATCAGTATCTTTTTCCACGGCTTGATTAATCGCATTCGCACTACCAGTAATACATAAACCTGCAAAAGTTAAAAGTAAAATCATGGACCAATCATAGGCTCTAACTGTTGGCGCCAACATATAACAAATTACACAAGTAAAAACCACCGTAAAACTTAGGGTGAACTTCATTAACTGTGCGTAATTAGTAAGCGTTTGTTTCAATTAGAAAAGTTTTTCAAAACCATGATTCAACAAAAAAAAAATTCAAGTGCATGTTTATCAAATTACAATGCCCTGCAATCAGGGCATTGTACTACTGAATATATTTTAACTAGTGTGTGTCCGTTTCATCGCACCCACAGGAACATCTTGTGGAATGAAGTCATGTCCATCTTTACCGTAATCATAAGGCCAGCGATGTACTTCTGGTATTTCACCAGGCCAGTTGCCATGACCAGGACGAATAGGTGTTGTCCACTCTAAAGTATTAGACTCCCAAGGATTTAATACAGTCACTTTACGTCCTTTGAATATAGAATAGAAGAAATTAATTAAGAATAAAATTTGAACAGCAAAAACAATCATTGCTACGGTACTAATGAAACGATTTAATTCGGCAAATTGCTTAAAGCTTTCCCAAATGCTAAAATCAAAATAACGACGAGGCATACCCGCTAAACCTTGGTAATGCATTGGCCAGAAAATCATATAAGCGCCGGCAATGGTAATCCAGAAGTGAATGTACCCTAATGAATTATTTAGATAGCGACCATACATTTTAGGGAACCAGTGGTAAACACCGGCAAACATGCCAAACATACTTGCCACACCCATTACAATATGGAAATGCGCCACCACAAAATAACTATCGTGTAAATAAATATCTAAAGCAGCGTTACCTAACCAAATACCTGTTAAACCACCAGAGATAAATAAACTAACAAAACCAATAGCAAATAACATGCCTGGCGTGAAACGAATATTGCCTCTCCATAAAGTAGTTAACCAGTTAAATACTTTAATAGCAGAAGGTACCGCAATTAATAAAGTTAATAATACAAACACCGATCCTAAGAAAGGATTTAGTCCTGTAACGAACATATGGTGCGCCCAAACCAAGAAGGCTAAAATGGCAATTGCAAATAAAGAACCCAACATCGCCATATAACCAAAGATAGGTTTGCGAGAATTCACTGACATGATTTCAGAAACCATACCCATGGCAGGTAATAATATAATGTAAACCTCGGGGTGACCTAAGAACCAGAATAAGTGTTGGAATAAAATAGCCGAACCGCCTTCGTTAGATAAAGCGCCAACTCCATTTACATAAATATCAGAAAGATAAAAACTAGTACCGAAGTTTCTATCAAAAATTAATAAGATCATACCAGACAACAATACTGGGAAAGACAATACGCCTAATACTGCAGTAAAGAATAAAGCCCAAATAGTTAAAGGCAAACGAGTCATGCTCATACCTTTAGTGCGCATGTTTAAAATGGTAGCGATATAATTTAAACCTCCTAATAAAGAAGACACAACGAATAAAGCCATCGCAATAATCCATAAGTCCATGCCCGATTTAGAACCAGGCGAAGCATCATGCAATGCAGATAAGGGAGGATAAGCAGTCCAACCACCACTAAAGGGTCCTGTTTCTACAAATAAAGAAGACAACATAACAATACTCGCAGTAAAGAAGAACCAATAGCTTAACATATTTAAAAAAGGAGACGCCATATCGCGTGCACCAATTTGTAATGGAATTAAAAAGTTAGCAAAAGTACCAGACAAGCCAGCTGTCAATACAAAGAATACTAATACCGTACCGTGTGTAGTTACTAAAGCATAATAAGCTTCGGGGGTAATTTGACCACCTTTAGCCCATTTACCTAAGATAGACTCTAACCAAGGAAAACTAGCATCAGGATATCCTAATTGCAAACGGAAAAGTACGCTCATTAAACCACCTAGTACTGCCCAAACCATACCAGTGATCAAGAATTGCTTCGCGATCATTTTATGGTCTTGACTAAATACATATTTAGTTAAGAAAGTATCATGATGTTCGTGATGACCATGATCATCATGTCCGTGACCTTCATGATTATGTAATGCTGCTTCGTGACTCATACCTTTTATTTAATAATTTTAATCTTTCTATTTTAAAATCTTAAGTGATTTTTTTACTTAAGAAACTATTTTACATTTTTGCTGTGGTGGCTTTCGTGGTGCTGTCTGCCTTTGCTACCGGCACTGCGGACGGATCTTTCTCCGGGAAAGCAGTAAAGTATTGTGGCTTTTGTTTCGCCATCCACAAATCATATTCTTCTTGATCAACTACTTCAATCACCCCTTTCATAGAATAGTGACCATTGCCGCACATTTGATCGCAAGAAATTTCATAAGCGAAATTAGGGTTACCCGTTTTTTCACGCATTTCTTTAGTGGTATAGATAGGTGTAAACCACATCGTAGTAGGAATACCAGGAACGGCATCCATTTTCAAACGGAAATGAGTTAAACCCACATCATGAATAACGTCTCTAGACCCAATGATTAATTTAACAGGGGTTCCTTTAACAACATACATTGTTTGTTCTGTTAAAATATCGTCTTGTGCATATTTATCATCCCAAATAATACCAACAGAATTGGTAGCAGGATCAATGTTCTTGTAATATTTTTTACCAAAGATGGCGTCCTTACCTGAGTAGCGGAAAATCCAACCAAATTGTTTCCCAGTTACTTCTACCACCATTGCATTCTTAGGTGGTTCACCTGTAAAGAAAAACCAGTTACGCAAACCAAACACTACGAGTACAGTAAGTGCAATAGCAGGAATAGCAGTCCAGATTAATTCTAATTTAGTGCTATGCGCAAAAAAGAAAACTTTACGATTTTTATCTTCTTGGTATTTGTAAGCAAACCAAAATAACAATACTTGGGTAATTACAAATACAATACCTGTAATGATTAAAGTGACAAAAAGCATTTGATCTACTTTTTCGCCCTGAATACTAGCAGCGCCTTGTGCCATTTGTGTTTTACCATAATAGGCTTTATTACATACATAAATACCAACGAAGCCCAACACTAAAAAAGCAACCATCAAAAATCCATTGATCTTGTTGTTTTGTTGACGACTGGCTTCTTCGCCTTTTAAAATAGATACGTATTCACTTGCCTTGGCAATTTGAAAAATTACCACAAAAATGAGGACGATAATTGCAACGGATAAATATAAACTCATAATTCGTTTTTTCTAAATCAATAATTATACTTGATGAATAATACTTTCTTTAAGGAATGGGTGGTACTTAGCAATCAAAGGCTTGCTTGCCATAGAACGTGCCACCATTAAAATCATCAACCCTACAAAGAAAGATAAAATACCAAAATCAAACCAACCCAAACTCACGTGTTCTTTCATTAAGCTACCCATCACCATTTGGTAAAAATCAATCCAGTGACCAAATAAAATAAGCACTGCCATAAACGCCATCAAAGTAAAATTACGTTTGGCAGAGCGCTTCATTAATATGATTAATGGGCAAAGGAAATTGATAAATAAGTTTAAGAAGAAAATAGGTTTGTACGCTCCTTGCACACGGTGCTTGAAGTAAACTGTTTCTTCAGGAATATTGGCGTACCAAATAAGCATGTATTGAGAGAACCATAAATAAGTCCAGAAGATAGAAAAGGCAAACATGAATTTACCTAAGTCATGTAAGTGCTCGCTGTTGGACAATTCCATGTATCCTTTATTTTTCATGTAGATTAACCAAAGTGCAATTAAAGCCATACCTGCCACAAAAGAGCTAGCAAAAGTATACCAACTATACATGGTCGAATACCAATGAGCATCAATACTCATTAACCACAACCAAGGCACAGTAGAAGCTACGGTTAAACCAAACCACACTAAGAAAAATCCAGAACGAACCATGCTGCGTACATTAAATTTATGAGCAGTGTCTGCATCCATAGGAGCGATATCTGCTTCCAAGCTAATTTGACGCATTCTGTATCCGAAATAACTCCAAAGAGAAATAGTTAATGTTGTCCATATAATAAAGAAAGTAGGATTTAAGAAACCAGCTTTCCCTTTTAAGATAGGATCTTTTGCAACTGCTTCAGCATCTAACCAATGGTAGATATGATGATTATGAGAAAGTACTACATAAAATAAAACCAATAAAGTAATACCACCAAAGATGGGTACTAAAGTAGAAATGGCTTCGGCAATTCTTCTAAAAGATTGCATCCAGGCAGCCATGGCCATGGTACTAAAACATAAAAAGAACATAGCAGCATTGGTCACTAAAGTCCAAAAAATACTGTTGTACATTAAGGTTCCCCAAAAATGCACTTGCTCATGTTCGTCACTGCTAAAGCCTTTGGTAAACATGCCGTATAATAATGCAGCGCCACCTATGCCAATTAAAGCATAAGACCATGTTTTAAGACTACCAGGAATTTCAAATTGCTCTTTAATAGATGCCATCTTACTTCTTTTGTTTATTCTTAATATATTTAATAATCATCCAGCGTTGACGCTTATTCAATTGTGATGCATAAGAGCCCATCAAGTTTTTTCCGTAAGCAACAGAATAAAACATTTGACCAGCAGGCATGCTCTCATATTTTACATCGCCTACTAAAGTAGCAGGTTTTGCAGGATAAGGACCATTGCCATCTTTATACAAAGGACCGTTGCCATTCAATTTAGCGCCATGGCAAATACCACAGTTAACTAAATACAAACGTTCGGCTTCGGCCGCGTCTTTTTCATTTAAAGAATCAATTGGATTGGGTACCAATTTAGAAGCATGGTAATTAGTAGTATCACCTGCTTTATCTTTTGCATAAGGAAAAGGCATTTCCTTACCACGTGCCATTGTGCCCACAACAGGAAGGTTATCGTAATGAATTCCTTTTTCAGTTAAATTGCTATGATCTGCATAAGTTTCATACGCACGACTATAAGCCATATCGGGCATATAGATCTTACCGGGCGTACGCTTTACATCGTCGCAACTTGTTAAAGCAACTACTGCCATAACCATGCTTAAAAGCAGACTCTTATTAATGTTATTTTTTTTGTTCATCGTTCTGGTTAGATTATACTTGATCTAATTATTGTTAGTGCTAAAGGGCCACTTGTTTGTTATTATATAAATCGTCGTTCTTATCATAGGTACCAAACCACCAACCTTCTTCTGCTACTTGGATATCGGTTTCTACCGCACCATTTGATTTTAATAAGGCTACTAAATCTTCTGCATTTGTTTTTTCGGTGCACTCAATCACCATTACAAATAAATCATCGGTAGCACGTTTGTGAAAATGATGTTTTTTAACACCAGGTGCTAATTGACATAACCAACAAAAAGTCATTACCATACCTACCGCAGCAAACAAAACGGTTAACTCAAATATAATAGGAATCCAAGCTGGTAAAGCAAAGTGAGGTTTACCACCAATATTTAAAGGCCAGTCTTTGGTAAAAATCCAGCTAATAGCACTAACTGCAGTAGCAGTACCTGTAATACCATAAATAAAACCAGCGGTGTGTAAGCTTGTTTCGCGCATACCCAATGCGTGGTCTAAACCATGCACAGCGAAGGGCGTGTATACGTCTTTGATTTTATAACCAGCAGCACGCACTTGCTTCACTGCAGGGAATAAAACCTTTTCTTCATCAAAACAACCAACTACAAATTTCTTTTGTGCCATAATCTTTTTCTTAATCGATATTATAATTAATGTGCATGCGCATTATCGTGAACAAATGAATCCAAGGTTTGGGCTTCCAATTTCTCAAATTCGGGTTTGTAAGATTCACCACTTCTCTTTAATACATATTTAATTTCTGCTACCGCAATAACAGGGAAATATTTAGCGAACAAGAAGAAGCAAGTAAAGAATAAACCAAAGGTTCCCATATAAAAACCAATCTCCCAAATAGAAGGGCTGTAATAAACAGACCAACTAGAAGGTAAATAATCACGGTATAAAGAAGTAACAATGATAACGAAACGCTCAAACCACATACCAATGTTAACGATAATGCTCATGAAGAAAGTAACAAAAACATTTCTTCTCATTTTTCTAGACCAGAAAATTTGAGGAGACAATACGTTACAAGCCATCATACCCCAATAGCT